>PPYF01026632.1_pt1 | contig 156567 bp, 126 predicted proteins | sample 1559871 | NCBI WGS metagenome assembly PPYF01 (sample SAMN08240021, study PRJNA423297) | Human gut metagenome, whole genome shotgun sequencing project. | reverse complement strand
ACGATAGGCAACCGGACACACATTCTGTCCGAGCGGTTAAAAGCGGGCACGGAATTTAAACGGCTGAAAAAGGGGCATCAACCTGCGCCGATGCCCCCAACGTGGACACACATTTTGTCCTATAAGCCGCGACTTCCAAATGGGTGACTGCTGCTTGAAAAGCTATAGAAATAGGGGCCGGTTTAACGGCCCCAAGCATCGCATAAATGGCATATACGTTTTATCAACTATTTCTTGTTTTTAACCCATTTGCAGATACGCCAAATAAGCACTCCGACGAGAATCCAAACGAGAGCGATCATAATGTCTGAGCGTGCAGGAATTGGGATCATTGAACTTCCTCAATTGATGTGAGTCTAGTTTGCATAGGTGTGGAGCGTGCTGCCTTCCATGGTCGCTTGCAACACGGCGATACCGGACGTCATCCCCATCGATTCATAGTTGAGTCGATATGTCGCCTGTTTCGAGTTCCATATAAAGGACTCGTTAGTTACCGTACAGCCGATAGTCGTATAGTTTTGTCCCCAAGCGCTGGTAATGAGCGAGTTCGCTATCTTGATCTTGAATTCGCGATAAATAAAAGGACTGTTGTAATAGATAGTCCAAGTTCCAGATGCATTGTTGTAGTAACTGTCCCATATCAGGCTGGGCTCATTGGTTTTTTTAATTCCTATAACTGCAACGGTCCCATCCTTAAGCTTGATTTGATGAGACTGCTCGGGACCTTTCGTTAAATCAAAATCTTGGGTTGCGCCAGAAATTGCGACAGCATCGCTTTCTGCAGCATAAGCAGTCGAAGGGCTAAACGAGAAACATATCGGTAATATCAAAAGTATCGAGAGGAAAAACGAAGCTTTGAGTGTGCGTAACACTTTGACCACCTCCATACTGCGATGCCTAGTTAAATAGTAGCATAGATAAACAGTTTATTATGTAACGTAAAAAGTCCCTATCTGCCCGGCGCCCCTTCAAAGCGTGGGTCCCTGTAGACATCCTCAGCAAGGTAAACGCAGGAATGGTCGGGGTGTTCCCCTCAAAATTATTCCGCAGCGCGAAGGCCTCTCGTCCGTGGCTCCGTTGGAGCACAAGATTAAATCAGCGAATGCGATTATCCTGTCGAGGCTGCGCAGGTCCCCTTGGGGCTTCCCCTGAAAACAATCCGCAGATCGAATTGCCCCGTCGCGCGAAGCGCACGACGGGGCAATTCATGATCGAGGACGTTTTCAGGGGAAGCCCCAAGGGGACCGGTGAGAGCAATGAGGCAGGGCGCTACAGGTACTCGATTTGAGCGCCCTCGGTGTCGCACGTCAGAATGTGCGTGTCACACTTGGGGAACTGCTCACGCAGCTTGACCTGCAGGAACTTTGCCACGATGGTGTCGTCGGTCACAGCCATGAGGGTCGAGCCCGAGCCGCTAATCCAGATGGTCTTAGCGCCGCCGTTAAGGCAGGTGTCGCGCACGGCGTTGTAGTCGGGGATCAGGCGGCGACGATAGGGCTCCTGGATGCGGTCGTCGTTGGCGGCGGCAATCAGGTCCAGGTCACCAGTCTCCAAGCCGCGCGTCATGCCGGCGATGCGGCCCATCTGCCACACGGCGGTGGAGAGTGGAATCTCCTGCGGCACGACCTTGCGTGCCTCGCTCGTGTGCACCTCGTAAGGTGGAATCACGGTAATAAAACGCAAACGATCGCTCACCTCGTAGCGCAGGCACTGGGGGAGCGAATCGGTCGGCGTAAAGGAGCAGACGGCGCCGCCCAGGATAGCGGGGGCGACGTTATCGGGATGGCCCTCGACCTCGGTGGCGATGCGGACGAGCTCGGCGCGGTCGACGGTATGGCCCGTCAACGCGGCGGCAGCCATGATGCCGGCGACGACGCAGGTGGAGCTGGAGCCCAGGCCGCGGGCGACGGGCACGTCGGTCTGGATGTCGATGGCAACGGGAAAAGCCGGCTCGCCCCATGCGGCCAGCGCATCGACAAAGCTCACATAGACCAGGTTGTTCTCGTTTTGGAACTCTTCGGGGCAGCCCGTGATGGTGAGCTTGTCGGCGCGCTCAAAGGTAAAGTGCGAGTAGAGGCTGACGGCCATGCCGAGGGTATCGTAGCCAATGCCCAAGTTGGCGCTTGTTGCTGGGACGGTGATCTTGATCATGTGAGTCCTCCTGGCGTGCCTGGCTGTTTAGTTCGCTGCTCGGGCAGTCCTGCGCAAGACGGAAAGCACATTAAGTGCTTTCCTTTGCGTGCGGAACTCGCGACGAACTAAACAGCCAGGCACGCTATGCACGTTCGTCATCATCCCGGTAGGTATCTGATAAAAGAAGGTGCGCCGGCTTTCGCCGGCGCCTTATAAGGGGTTTAGTTGGTTGCTATCTTTTTTGCAGCCTGCTCTACGTAGCTGGCCATCTCATCGACGTCGCAGACGTCTTCGAAGCGGACGGGCTTGGACTCGAGCTCGGCGAGCTGTGCCGGGGCGACCGTGTTGGTTGCCTGCTCGAGCACGTGCATGGCCTCAAAGTCGTCCTCGGGAACGTCGAGCCCCAGGGCGTCGCAGCAGGCGCGCGGGAACTTGTAGGGGCTGGCGGTCGAAAGCAGCACACGGGCCTTGGCGCCCTCGGCGGGAGCGACCTTTTCAAAGACGTGATAGCCGCAAGCAGTGTGCGGGTCGATTACGTAGCCGTTCGCATCCCAGCAGCTCTTGATGGCAGCGCGGACTTCGTCTTCGCTGGCCCAACCGCAGCCAAAGACGCTCTGAATCTTTGCCAGCAGGTCGGCGGGAACCTCGTAGCGACCAGTCTGTGCCAGCTGCTCCATAAGGCCGGCAACGAGTTCGCAGTCGCCATCGGACAGGAAGTACAGCATGCGCTCCAGGTTAGAGCTGATGAGGATATCCATCGACGGCGAGATGGTGGTGAAGAACGGACGGTTGCGGTCGTAGACGCCGGTGGTCAGGAAGTCGGCGAGCACGTTGTTCTTGTCGCTGGCCACGACGAGTTTGGCGACGGGCAGACCCATGCGCTTGGCGTAGTAGCCGGCCAAGATATCGCCAAAGTTGCCGGTGGGCACACAGAACTCCACGGCGTCGCCGGCCTCGATGGCGCCGGCGCGCAGCAACTGCGCATAGGCGGCAAAGTAGTAGACGACCTGCGGTACCAGACGGCCGACATTGATGGAGTTGGCGCTCGAAAGCACCGTGCCAGCAGCCTCCAGGCGCTCGGCAAGCTCCTTATCGGCAAAGATGCGCTTGACGGCACTCTGGGCATCGTCGAAGTTGCCGCGGATGCCGCAGACGGCGACGTTATCGCCCTCCTGTGTGGACATCTGCAGGTTCTGGACGCGGCTGACCTTGCCCTCGGGATAAAAGACGGTGATGCCCGTGCCCGGAGCGTCGGCAAAACCGGCGAGTGCGGCCTTGCCGGTGTCGCCCGACGTGGCGGTGACGATCATGATGCGCTCGGCGCCGCCGTCCTTGGCGGAAGTGCGGGCCATCAGACGGGGGAGCATCTGCAGGGCGACGTCCTTGAAGGCGCTTGTGGGGCCGCCAAAGAGCTCCATCACATAGGTCTGAGGGGCGTCGGCGCTCGGCGCGGCGTCGAGTTTGACGAGCGGCGTGACCTCTTCACTCGCAAACGTGCCGCGGTATGCCTCGTCGATACACGCCGAAATTTCTTCGGCCGTGTAATCATTCAGTAACATTCCCAACACATCTTGAGCGATTTCAAAGTACGATTTATCTGCAAGCGAGCTGATATCGACCTGCTGGGTGCCGAGCTCGTCCGAGACAAACAAACCCCCGTCGGGAGCGATGCCGGTGCGGATTGCCACCTTACTTGAGCACGATAAAGTGCGTCCTCGTGTACTATGATAAGTTCCCATATAACACTGCTCCTCGGATGCCTTGGTCCCAATCGGTGAAACCATGGTATCAGAGCGCGCAAAACAGGTTTGCAGAGGCTTTTAGAAAGGTAACCTCAAGCCCATGATTAAGATTGCCAAGTTTGGCGGCTCGTCGGTCGCCGACGCCGAACACTTTAAGAAGATCAAGGCCATCGTCGATGCCGACCCTGCCCGCCGTTTTGTGGTGGTTTCCGCCTGCGGCCGCCGCTTTAAGGGCGACACTAAGGTAACCGACCTGCTCTACCTGGTTAACGCGCACGTTAAGTATCACGTGTCGTGCGAGGAACTGCTCGAGGACATCGGCCAGCGCTATTTTGATATCGCTGACGAGTTGGAGCTCACCTATCCCATCCGCGAGGAGTTCGCGGCCTTTGCCGAGCGCGCCCGCTCGGGCGGCTACTCTACCGAGGAGCTCGTGAGCCGCGGCGAGTACTTCACCGCTCGCTTGATGGCCGAGTACCTGGGCCTGCCGTTCCTGGACGCCGCGACGGTTGTGGCGTTCCATCACGACGGTACGCTCAGCATGAATCGCACCTCCGAGCTGGTGCAGGAGTACGGCCAGCAGGGCGGCTTTGTTATGCCCGGTTTCTACGGCGCGACGCGAGAGGGCCAGATCAAGCTGCTCGACCGTGGCGGCGGCGATATCTCGGGCTCGATCCTGGCCAAGTGCCTGGGCGCCGACCTGTACGAGAACTGGACCGACGTCTCGGGCTTCTATTCCGCCGATCCGCGTATTGTTCCCGAGGCTCAGCCCATCGCCCGCGTTACCTACGAGGAGCTGCGCGAGCTTTCGTACATGGGTGCAAGCGTCCTGCACGAGGAGGCCGTGTTCCCCGTGCGTGAGGCGGGTATTCCGCTGGTCATCAAGAACACCAATGCGCCGCAGGACCCCGGCACCATCATTAGCGAGACGGCTGACGAGGGCGAGGCAGAGCCCATCATTACCGGCGTGACCGGCAAGCGCGGTTTTGTCGCCATCAACGTCGCCCGCGACCGCACCAAGCCCCGCGTCGGCTTTATGCGCCGTGCGCTTTCGGTCTTCGAGCGCTATGACGTCTCCGTCGAGCACATGCCCACCGGTGTTGACCGCTTTGGCGCCGTGGTGCAGGAGCAGGACGTTCACGATTCGCTGTACTCGCTCGTGGGCGACATTCAGCAGGAGGTCGAACCGCTCGAGATCGAGGTTGTCGAGGGCCTGGCGCTCATCGCTACCGTCGGCCGTAACCTGCGCGGCCGCGCAGGTATCTCGGGCCATCTGTTTGGTATGCTTGGCCAGGCCGGCGTGAGCGTGCGCATGATTTCGCAGAGCTGCGACGAGATCAACATCATTATCGGCGTCGAGGAGAAGGACTTCGACCTGGCGATTCAGACCATTTACCGTGCCTTCTCCGATGAGAACGGCATTGTGAAGGTCTCCGACTTGGAGGCCCCCGCGCCGGCCGATCCCACCCTGGCCGCGCTCAAAAAGTAGCGACTGCTCGATAGATTTTTGGGTCATGTCTCAAAAATCTACGGCGGGGCGTTTCGTTTCGGTTTCGTTTCGACGGGGCGGGTTTCATGCCCGCCCTGTTCTTGTATAAACTGGCAACAATAATCGGCCTGCTCGGCGTGCGGGCAAAAGCCACAACCTTTAAAGGGGGAAGCATGAAACAGTACACGGTTGCTATTTTGGGCGCGACGGGAGCCGTGGGCACCCAGATGCTCGAGTGCCTCAACGAGCAGGAGTTCCCGGTCGGCAAGCTCAAGCTGTTGGCAAGCGCACGCTCCGCGGGCAAGACCGTTGAGTTCCGCGGCGAGCAAATCGTGATCGAAGAGGCTTGCCCCGAGGCCTTTGAGGGCTGTGACATTGTGCTTGGCGCTGCCGGCGACGATATCGCCAAGGAATTGCTGCCCGAGGCCGTAAAGCGCGGCGCCGTCGTGGTCGACAACAGCCACGCCTTCCGCATGGATCCCGAGGTGCCGCTGGTCGTGCCCGAGATCAATGCCGACGATATCAAATGGCATCACGGCCTTATCGCCAATCCCAACTGCGCGACCATCATCGGCCTGGTTCCCACGTGGCCGCTGCATCAGCTCGCCGGCGTGAAGCGCATGATCGTCTCGACGTACCAGGCGGCTTCGGGTGCTGGCGCTCCCGGTATGGCCGAGCTTGAGGCTCAGCTGGCCGCTCTGGGCCGTGGCGAGGAGATTCCCGAGCCGCGCGCGTTTGCCGCCCAGCTCGCGAGCAACCTTATTCCGCAGATTGGCGGCGTCAAGGAGGAGGGCTTTACCTCCGAGGAGATGAAACTGCAGAACGAGGGCCGCAAGATCATGCATCTGCCCGAGCTGCGCGTGAACTGCACTTGCGTGCGCGTGCCCGTGCTGCGCTCGCACTCCGAGAGCATTACGCTCGAGTTTGAGCGCGACATCACGGTCGAGGAGGCCCGTGCTGCGCTGGCTTCCGCTCCCGGCGTCAAGCTGGTTGACGATATGGCTGCCGAGGATGCACGCGACCGCTTCCCCATGCCGATGGACACCTCCGACCAGGACCTGATTTGGGTCGGTCGCGTGCGCCGCGACATCTCGAACCCGGAGGCCGCGCGTGGTATCACCTTCTGGTGTTGCGGTGACCAAATCCGTAAGGGCGCGGCAACCAACGCCGTCCAGATCGCCAAGCTGCTCTGCGAGTAGGTTGACCTGTCCGGCGGGGGCCGGGCTTAGTTTTCAGAACGTCCTCGACCATGTGTGGCGTCTTGTCCTGCTCCTTCGGAGTCGCGGACAAGGCGCCACGCTGGTCTGCGGAGTGTTCTGAAAACTAAGCCCGGCCCCCGCCTGCGATGACGCTGCTGCAGGCGGCCTGCGATGGGGCCGTTGTTGGTTGAGGCCGCTGGGCTGATGTGGGAGCGCGCGGCTGTTGCGGGCTCTGGTCCCGGCGGCGGCCTCGGCACTTCGTGCCTGCTGCCTTGGGTGACTTTGGGGTCGATTGGGGTTGTCTGCACAATTCGCGGTATTATGGTGCGGAGTTTTGAAAGGAGCCGCTGGTGGTCACGACGACGTTTGCTTCGCCTTTGGGCGAGATTTTGCTTGCCGCTGATGGCCGCGGTTTGACAGGGCTTTGGTTTGAGGGACAGGAGCACTTTGGCTCTACGCTTCTCAAAGAAGATGCAGAGCATGTTGAAGGTACCGATGCGGTTTCCGGTATTGGTGGCATGTCTTCGGCGAATCCGGCCCATGGTGCGGCTTCTTCGGTGCTTGAGCGTTCCTGGGCTTGGCTGAATGCTTATTTTGCAGGGCAGGAACCTCGGTTTACGCCTCCGTTGCATATGATTGGCACGGCGTTTCAGCGTGAAGTCTGGTACGAACTGCTTTCTATTCCGCGTGGCGAGGTCGCTACGTATGGCGAGATCGCCCAGCGTGTTGCGGCTCGACATCGTGTGCCGGGAAATGAGGCACCCGTTGTGTCTCCCCGTGCTGTGGGGGCTGCGGTCGCGCGTAATCCCATTTCGATTATTGTGCCGTGCCATCGCGTAGTTGCCGCCGATGGTTCGCTCAACGGATATGCTGGCGGCCTCGACCGCAAGGAGTGGCTGCTTCGGCTTGAGGGCGCCTACGAAGAGTAGTGCCCGAACACTTTGCATGGCGAAGGCGCCGCGAAGGGACGAGTCGCTGTCCCTTCGCGCCTGGCATGCGTCAAAGCGCTCGACACGTGCGCCTTAAGTTTGGCTAAGCCATATCCTGCGTATTTAAAAACGCGCAGGTTGAGCAGTTAAGGCTGCGCTAAGGCGGTTGACGGTGCGCTATTATCGGCAGTATCGAAACCCGTATAGCCGTGCGCCAAAGGAACAACTATGAAGCTGATGCTTGCCGAGGACGAACCCGGCCTCTCCCGCGCCCTTACCGCGATTCTTCAACATAGCGACTACGAGGTCGACACCGCGCTCGATGGTCTGACGGCGCTCGAATATCTACTCGCCAACGACTATGACGCCGCAATCCTGGACATCATGATGCCTGGCATGGACGGTATCGAGGTACTCAAGCGCACGCGTGAGGCCGGCAAACGCCTGCCCATCATCATGCTTACGGTCAAAAGCGAGGTGTCCGATAAGGTCGAGGGTCTGGACGCCGGCGCCAACGATTACCTGACTAAGCCGTTCGCCGCCAAGGAACTGCTCGCTCGCATTCGTGCCATGACGCGTGCTGCGACGGCAATTGACGCCACGACGCTCAGCGTGGGCAACGTGCGCCTCGACACGGCGGCTTGTACGCTTGTGGGTCCCTTGGGCGAGGAACACCTAGCCAATCGTGAGTTTCAGCTTATGGAACTCTTTATGCGCAACGCCGGCACGCGCATGCCCACCGAGCGCCTGATGCTCGATGTTTGGGGCGAGGACGCGCTCGAGGGGGCCAACGTGGTGTGGGTCTACATCTCATACCTGCGAAAAAAGCTGACGGCGCTGGGTGCCGACGTGGCTATCCGCGCGTCGCGCAATCAGGGATATTCGCTCGAGGTTGTCGAGGAAGGCGAATAAGCGTGAGCGCGAGCGCGTGGTGCAAGCGCATGATGGAGCGGTTTCACGCCGCCTCGAGTAGTACGGGGCGGGCAAATTCTGTTGACGCGTTGGGCCGCCGCCTGCGTCGAAAGTTTATCCTCGTTGCCATGGGCGCCGTAACTGTGGTGCTCACGCTCATCATCGCCGGCATCAACATCGTCAATTATTCGCATGTCTGCAAGATGGCCGACACTCGCCTGGACTATATTCTGGCGGGCAAGGACGGTATCGATTGGAGGGACGAGCCTAAAGACGATCCCGCTAATGGCAAGGATGCCGGCGATGGCCAAGCGGGCGTTCGCATCGGGCACTTCGAAGGCATGACGGCGGAGTCTCCCTTCGACACGCGCTACTTTACGGTGACGATTGACGCCGGACAGGTTGTCGATGTCAATACGGCCCGCATTGCCGCGGTGGGTGCCAAGCGCGCCGCCAGTATTGCCGCAAAGTTGCATTCCAAGGGTTGGGTCTCGGGTTTTTCTGGCAATTATCGCTATACGACTGACGTTCAAGACGATGAGACCACCTATGTGTTCGTGGACTGCTCGCGCGAGCTTGCAAGCTTTCATTCGTTTTTGAGCGCGAGCGTGGCCATCAGCTGCATTGGCTGGCTGGCGGTATTGGCGATTGTGACGGTGGCTTCGGGCGCGGTGATTCGACCGATGGTCGAGAGCTACAGCAAGCAAAAGCGCTTTATTACCGACGCGAGCCACGAGATCAAGACGCCGCTGGCCGTGATCGACGCCGCTAACGAGGTGCAGGAAATCGAGAGCGGCGAGAGCGAGTGGACGCAGAGCATTCACGAACAGGTTGCACGGTTGACGGCGCTCACGGAGCGTCTGGTGTTTTTGGCTCGCATGGACGAGGGCTCGGCGGGCTTTACCATGACATCGATCGCTCTTTCGGAGGCGGTGGACAAGGCGGCGGCGCCGTTTGAGTCGGTGGCAGTTTCGCGCGGCAAGCGTCTGTCGACGTCGATTGCGAGCGGCGTGCGGGCCCATGCCGACGCTGCAGCGGTGGCGCAGGTTGTTGAGCTGCTGCTGGACAACGCCACGCGCTATGCGAGCGAGGGCAGCGTGATTGAGCTAAGCCTGCGTGCAGCCTCGCGCGGTCAGGGTAAGGGAGCCGCCGAACTTGTCGTATCGAACGCCGTGGATGAGCTGCCCGAAGGCGACCTGGACCGATTGTTCGACCGCTTCTATCGTGCGGACGTGTCGCGCAGCTCCAAGACGGGCGGCTCGGGCGTGGGCCTATCCGTGGTGCGAGCCATTGCCGAGGCCCATGGCGGGAGCGCTTCTGTCTGCGGCCACGGCAACCAGATCACCTTCACCGTCCGCTTCTAAAACCTGCCAAAAAGGGACAGGTTTATTTTGGCAGGCTCTATCTGGGGAAACGACGGCGGAAGAGAGCGTGGGCAGAGGGTGCGTCCCAGCGTGACGCTGCGGAGTGGGACGCACTTTCCTCTTGGGGCGCCTAGCGGAAACTGCATCCCAGTTTGAGGCTTCAGAACGGGACGCAGTTTCCCCTAGGGGATATAAGATGCGGCGGGCCGCGTCAAGATAATTGCTTGACAGCCTAGGAGGCGGCTGGTTGGCTGGCTTAAAACCTAGCGCGTGAAATGACGCTCCACGCTATTCAGCGCGCTTGATAGGATGACGAACCACAGTCTTAAGTTTCTCCGGTGCGCATTTGCGTGGATCGGAGAGATAGATTTCGTGATGTAAACGGGTGTCTGAGAGGTCGGGGACATAGCCCTGCTCGGTCGTGTATTCATGCATAGCGTCTACGGTCGCCGGCTCGCTGTCATAAGGTCCGGTATGCATACATTGAACGCAGAGACCCTCGTCAACTTTAAGCAGCTCGACGGCAGAAAAGTCCAGTTTCTTTTTGGTCGTGGCTTCCGCGACTGCCCAGCCAAAGTCATCTCGGGTGACGAAATCGGGCAGGCGGATGCACGAGATAAAGTTGAAATCGTCCTTGCGTACATAATCGATGTCGCCGCTCGGGGAGTCTTGCCACCAGAAACCCTCGAGCGGCGGTACCACAAAGTCGAAATAGCCCTCGATACTCCTTGAACCTTTCTTCGACATCTTGACGGTATAGGCGATGCCGTAAAGCAGCGGCAGGGCGTTTTGATACTCGCCACCTTCGGTATTTGGGTCGCCTTTTCCGCGAACGGCAACGTAGCTCATAGGCGGGACAGTTACGATACTCGGCTTGCTTGCAGGTTTGTAGAGCTCCTTGCATTCCTTCTTAAAGTCGAACGCCATGTTGGCCGCCTTTCTGCGTATTGGCCTGCTTAGATAGCGGAATCATATCATAGAAACGAACAGCTGTTCGAATGATTTGGCTGACAGATTGAGATGTGTGCGTTGTGTTTGGCGGTCGGCCTGACCCCGTCGATGATTTCTCTGCCTCCCCGGCGCCTCATCTATAGCTTCCATTTCCCCATATAAAACCCGCCAAAATAAACCTGTCCCTTTTTGGTCGGTGCGAAATGGGTAATACTAAAGAGTTATCCGACCAGATGGGAACCGATCGATGGCCTATATCGAATTTAAAGACGTCATCAAAGCATACGGCGAGGGCGATGCCCGCATTCACGCGCTCGACGGCGCGAGCTTTACCGTTGAGCGTGGCGAGCTTGCCATTATCCTGGGCGCTTCGGGCGCCGGTAAAACCACGGCGCTCAACATTCTGGGTGGCATGGATACGGCGACCTCCGGCACCGTGACGGTGGACGGGCGCGACGTGAGCTCCGCCAACGAGGCTCAGCTCGTGGAATACCGCCGCGCCGATGTCGGCTTTGTCTTCCAGTTCTACAATCTGGTCCCCAACCTGACGGCGCTCGAAAACGTCGAGCTCGCGGCGCAGATCTGCCCCGATTCGCTCGATGCCGAGCAAACGCTTTGCCAGGTTGGCTTGGGTGAGCGCCTCGCCAACTTCCCCGCGCAGCTTTCGGGCGGCGAGCAGCAGCGCGTGTCCATTGCCCGTGCACTGGCAAAGAACCCCAAGCTGCTCCTGTGCGACGAGCCCACGGGCGCGCTCGACTATAAAACCGGTAAGCAGATCTTGCAGCTGCTGCAGGATACCTGCCGCAAGCAGGGCATTACGGTCATCATCATCACCCACAACTCCGCGCTGGCGCCCATGGCCGATCGCCTGATCCGCTTTAAGAACGGTCGCGTGGAGAGCGAGACGGTCCAGCAAAATCCCGTGCCTATCGAGACGATCGAGTGGTAGCGCCCATGGACCAAGACCGCCAAAACAGCCTACGCCGCGACGCGCAGAACACGGAGCGCGAGCAGGATTTTACGACCTACCGCACTGCCCAAAGCTCAAACGATATGGTGCCGACGGTTTTTCGCCGTGGCATCTACCGCACAATCCGAGGCAGTCTTAAGCGCTTCTTGTCAATCGTGGTCATCACCGCGCTTGGCGTGAGCGTGATGTGCGGCCTTAAGGCGGGTTGCGAGGACCTGTGCGATTCGGTTGACGCCTACTTCGACCAGCAAAATGTCTATGACATTAACGTGCAGTCGACCTATGGCCTGACTGACGATGATCTCGCCGCCATCCAAGAGGTCGATGGTGTCGAGACGGCCGAGGGCATCTACACCGAGACCGCCTACACCGCCGTGGGCACAACGCGCGAGCGCGTGGTCGTGCAGAGTCTCTCCAAGGAGAACATCGATCAGCCGGTGCTCGTGAACGGCGATTTGCCCGAGAGCGCCGATGAAGTCGCGGTGACTTCGAAGTTCCTGAAGGCATCGGGCAAGAAAATCGGCGATACGGTGAGTTTTGCCGCCAATGACGCGAGCTCGTCCAATCAAAGCGCCAAGGACCAGTTTGCCGCGGGCGATTACACCATTACGGCTGAGGTCCTCGACCCCACTGATGTAAGTTCTGACTCGACAGTCAACGCCTTTCGCGCTGCTTCGGCGGCGGACTATAAGTTCTATGTGAGCGAGGACGCCGCGACATCTTCTTCCTACTCCGCGGTCCACGTGATCGTCGAGGGAGCCAAGAGCCTCAACTCCTATTCGGATTCCTACGCGGCAAAGATCGATGAGGTCAAGGGCAATATCGAGAAGATCCGCGAGGAGCGTGAGAAGGCGCGCGCTCAGGAACTGACGGTCGACACGCCGGCAAGCTTGGATGCGGCCGAGCGCCAGGCGAATATGCTCTTTGGGATTGAGCAGGACAACATCAATCGCATGACCGAGGGCAGCGACGAGCGTGCGCAGGCGCAAGCCGACCTGGACCAGCGCCGTGCCGCCGCCGACCAGCAGTTTGCCGATGCCCGCGCCGAGCTCTCTGACCTTGGTGAATGCACCTGGTACATCCAGGACCGCGGCAATATCGCAAGCTACTCGAGCGTGGAGAGCGATAGCTCGTCAATTGAGGCTATCGCCACGGTGTTCCCGTTCATCTTCTTTATCGTCGCCGTGCTCATCAGCCTTACCACCGCTACGCGTATGGTCGAGGAGGAGCGCACGCTCATCGGCCTGTATAAGGCGCTCGGTTATTCGCGCGGATGCATCCTGTCCAAATACGTGGACTATGCGCTGTGGGCTTGTCTGATCGGCGGCGTGCTTGGCAACATCATCGGATTTGTGGGCCTGCCGCTGTTCCTGTTTACGGTGTTCGACGACATGTACTCGCTGCCCCAGATGCTGCTTTCGTACGATATCGTGTCGTCGCTCGTGTCGGTAGCGCTGTTTGCCGTGGGCGTGGTGGGCGCCACGATTATCGCCTGCCGCCACGAGATGGCCGAGACGCCGGCTTCGCTCATGCGTCCCAAGGCGCCGCGTGCCGGCTCACGCATTCTGCTCGAGCGTATCGGATTTATCTGGCGCCGCATGGGCTTCTTAAACAAGGTGGCGGCGCGTAACCTGTTCCGCTACAAAAAGCGCGCCTTTATGACCATCTTCGGTATCGCCGGCTGCACAGCGCTCGTGATCTGCGGCATGGGTATTCGCGACACGTCGGTGGCGCTTTCGCCCAAGCAGTACGGCCACATCACACGCTACGATCTGCTGGCGGTCGCCAATCCCGACGATTTTTCGCAGACGTGCGCGGCGCTCGACGAGCGAAGCGCGGTCAAGGATTCCGGTGTGACCGTAACTTCGACGCTGCCGATCATGACTGACAACGTTACCTTTACGTTTGGCGGCAAGAGCGAGACCGTGCAGCTCATCGTGATTCCCGACGACCGCACGGGTGACTTGGGCGATTACGTGCGCCTTGAGGATGAGTCCAAAGAGCCGCTGTCTTTGCGTGACGGAGACGTGTATCTGAGTAAGAGTTCACAGTTGGTGCTGGGGATTCAGCCGGGCGATACGGCACACGTCCAGGATTCGTCGCTCAATGTTGCCAAGGTCAAGGTCAGCGACATTTCGCTTAACTATCTGGGCAACACGCTTTACATGACGCAGAGCACCTATGAGCGCGCGTTCGGTCGAAGTGCGCGCCTCAACGGCATCCTTGCGCTGCTTAAGGGTTCGTCGGCCGATCAGATTGCGTTTAGCAAGAAGATTAAGAGCGACGGTTGGCTCACCATCTCGAGCACGGCCGAACATTGGCAGAACTACGAGGCGAACTTTACGATTATCAATTCGGTCGTGGTGCTTGTGACCTTTATGGCGGCGTGTCTGTCGTTTGTGGTGGTGTTTACGCTGTCCAACACGAATATCTCCGAGCGCGAACGCGAGCTGGCGACCATCAAGGTGCTGGGCTTCCGCCGTGGCGAGGTGCACCATTACGTCAACAAGGAGACGTTGATCCTCACGGCAATTGGCGCCGCGCTGGGCGTGCCACTGGGCGGCTTGCTGGCCGAGAGTTTTACGTACATTTTGCAGATGCCGTCGCTGTACTTTGACGTCGAAGTCGAGCCGCTAAGCTACGTGCTCGCCGTGGTGCTTTCCTTTGGCTTTACGTTTATCGTCAACCTCGCCACCAACCGAACGCTCAACAAGATCGACATGGTCGGCGCCCTCAAGAGCGCCGAGTAGCCTGCCAAAAAGGGACAGGTTTATTTTGGCAGGTTTTATCTGGGCAAACGCCGGGCAGCCTATAGGTGGCCCGGCGTTTGCCCCGTTTTGCTGGGGATGTTTGTCGTTCGGTGCTCTTACTGGCCAATCCAGTGTTGCGCATAGCTCTTAATGTCCTCGGTAAAACCGTCAAGGTCGTCAAGGGTGATCACGCTGTCGATAAGCAAATTGGCTATCTCGCGGTGCATTGTGCTGCGGCGAATGTCGTTTGCAATTACGCCTGAGGACAGCTTGTCTCTATTGAGGCTCTCTTCTAGTGCCCAAAATCTACTGGACGCTTCGCTGTCGCCATTCAGTATCTCAACGTACTGGCCGATGAGCTTTTCCATATAACGTTCTTGCCATTGAGGAAGCGTTTTCTTAAACAGCTTCCAGTCGCTTTCGGCTACGTCGCGCATATGTCCTCCGCTCGTCAAACGGGCTTTTCATTTGCCTTTTATTCTATTTGCTTTTCGCTCTCAGGCGTGGATGAGAGGCTCTCTTTAGCCTTCGAGATAGGGCTTGAATGGGTCGTATGCCACAAAATGGGCCTATCTACTATGTTTAATTGGATACCCTCAACCATGCCGGGAAAACAAAAAACAAAACCGCAGGTAGAAGGCCTGTCGATTTTCGAAAAGGCGGTCATGGTTGGCCCCATCGAGTTAAACGTAGTAGATGGCCCCATTTCGTGGCGGACCATCAAACGAACGCCGATGCTTGTGCTGTAGCCGCTCCGATCATACGTAAGTTGCGGTGGAATAGTTCCTAGATTCAGCCATTTGCGGGCTAAGCAGGAACTATTTCACCGCAACTGAATTTCAGGCCAGGCACCCGCAGCAAGAAGACGAATAGCCTCGGCGAGTGTGTAAACGAAGGGCCCTCCGCCCCCGCCCGACGATTTCGATTGGCGACCTTTGACGGAGTCAAGGGAGGAGCCATATCGAAATACGTCGGGCGGGGTCGGAGGGCCCGATGGGATGGATTTCGGCCGAGGCTATTCGTCGCCGAAGCTGATGCCCAACGCCTTGGCCTCGCGCACCAGGTCGCTCTGGGGATCGACATACTTGAGCTTGCCGGCGACCTCCTCGAGCGGCATGTGGCACATCTTGCCGTCGCGCAGGGCAATCATGTAGCCAAACTCGCCGCGCAGGCAGCCGAGCGCCGCCTCGACGCCGCACTGGGTCGCAAAGATGCGGTCCTGGGCATCGGGCTGACCGCCGCGCTGCGTGTGACCGGGGATGGCGACGCGGGTCTCGCGACCGGTCTTGGCCTCGATCTCCTTGGCAATGTCGTACACGATTGACGGGCTCGTGCGCTCGGCGAGCTTCTTCTTGCACTCCTTCTTGGACAGCGCCGCGTCCTCCTTGGAGATGGCGCCCTCGGCGACGGCCACGATGGTAAAGCGGCTGCCGGTTTCCATGCGATGCTCGATGGTCTTGATGACGTTATCCATGTCGTAGGGGATCTCGGGAATCAAGATGACATCCGCGCCGCCCGCGACGCCGGCGTACAGCGGGATCCAGCCAACCTTGTGGCCCATGATCTCGATGACAAACACGCGGCCGTGGCTCGAGGCGGTAGTGTGGATGTCGTCGATGCACTTGGTGGCGACGTCGATGGCGCTCGTAAAGCCAAACGTCAGCTCGGTGCCCCAGGTGTCGTTATCGATGGTCTTGGGCAGGGCGATAACGTTGAGGCCCTCTTCGCGCAGGCGGTTGGCGGTCTTCGTGGAGCCGTTACCGCCCAGCATAAACAGGCAGTCGAGCTGCAGCTTATGATAGGTGTGGACCATCGCCGGCACCTTCTCGACACCATCGGCCTCGGGGGTATCCAGACGCTTGAACGGTGTGCGGCTCGTGCCCAGGATGGTGCCGCCGCGGGTGAGGATACCGCTAAAATCGGCGGGCGTCATGACGCGGAACCTGCTGTAGATAAGGCCCTGGTAGCCGTCCTCAAAACCGTAGATCTCGATAGGTTCTTCGCTATTGGTCATAAGCGTTTTGACGATGCCGCGCATGGTGGCGTTGAGCGCCTGGCAGTCGCCGCCACTGGTAAGAAGACCGATCCTGAGCATGATGAATCCTTCCGGGCAAGTTATAACATGCGCATAAGTTTACCCCCGCACACTGTTGATACGGGGGTAAAACGTGTTAGCTCAAGCGTATAGAAATGTAAGCAACGTCAGGCGAGCGTAAGGTCGACGGGCCTGGGTCCTTACAGTGCGAAGGCGTCGACGTCGCCCCAGTGGCGGCGCAGCGTAATGGCGGCGGCGGGTTCGGTATTGTCAAAGACGACCGACCATTGCGTATTGCTGGTGATGTCTTCCGGATTGGGCTCTTGCGCTGCGGCACGCAGGGCTTCCCAGACAATCGTTTCGTCCTGGGCACCGACATGGGTATCAAGGACATCGGCGATTGCAACGGCGCGCTCTTTACCATGGCCCAGCTCGCCATTCTTTTGGTTGGGCAGCACTTCGTCGCCATAGCAGGCGTAGAAGTTCGTAACCTGGCGTACAGGAGTCGCTTTGAAAGCGCGGTCCGGATCGCGCGGGTCCCACTCTACTACGCGCGCGTCACCGGCGGCGTCGTTGATAAAGAAGTGGTAATCGCGTCCTGCCATGGCGTGCATGTCGTAGGCGGAAAGCAGGTCGACTGCCTCTTGCGTGGTAGCCGCGCGGTCGAGCACCAGACGGATGGCGAGCGAAGTGTTGATGACGGGCCGTTGCGTGTCCTGGTCACAGGGCTGGGAATCCAGGGTGAGTACGGCAATGGACACGCCGCATTCGTTAACACCGTCGAGCTGGGCAAACGGGCCCATCAACGCCGCGGCGCGTCCGGTGACGGAGTCAAGCGGAGTGTTGGCGCCCAGGTTATTGAGGGCGGCAAAGCCGATGGAGGCATAGCCGCCGCGTGGGTGATTGCGCACCAGCAGCGCCGAGGTGTCGTCTTTAAAGTCGTAATTGCGACCGGTGCGCACGCGGCCTTCGGCATCTACGGCGACAAAAGCGCTGCAGGCAAACTGGGGCGCCTGGACATGTACCGGCACACCGGGCAGCACCTGCGCCACCACGGCATCGATGTAGGCCTGGTCGTCGCGCACGCCAGCGGCGATGATGCGATCAAGATCGTAGTCGTAGGCGATGTCGATTGCGTACAGGTCATAGCCATCCGCGTAGCCGGTCAAGCGTCTGAGCGACGCGGCGGACTTGATTTGCTTGCGGTAAACGATGCCGGCGGCAGCGGCAAAGCCGACGGCGACTCCCGCGCCACCGCAGGCGATGGCAATGTTACGTGGCTTCATGACGGTTCCTCTCGTCCTGTTAGCGCAATTGTCGCAAAAGGGGCGCGGGCATGATGGCTCAACTTGGTGAGCGGTGCGGAATTAAGCACGGAATGAAGAGTGCGGCGCTGGCGTGGCGGGGTATGCTGGAGGGGACCATCAACCCAGCGAAAGGGGAGAGCATGACGGATCAGGAAACGCCCGAGCGCGCGCACGTGACGGCCGACGATATCGAGGCCGCCAACGACCTTATCGACTTTATCGAGGCATGCCCCAGCATGTTTCATACGGCGGCGACCATTATGGCCGAGCTCGACGAGGCGGGCTTTACCTACCTGCCCGAGAATGCGGCGTGGGACATCGAGCCGGGCGGGCGTTATTACACGCAGCGCAACACCTCGAGCGTTGTTGCCTTTAAGGTGGGCGAGGACCTGGCCGCGACGTGGGGCGAGGACGGCGTTGCCGGCGACTACCATTTTCAGCTGACGGCGTCGCACAGCGACTCACCGACGTTTAAGGTTAAGGCCGTGCCCGAGCTCGACGGCGCGGGCGAGACGCTGCGCCTGAACACCGAGGCCTACGGCGGCATGATCGACTACACCTGGTTCGACCGTCCGCTGGCACTCGCGGGCCGCGTGCTGGTACGCGAGGGCGACCGTATTGAGAGCCGCCTGCTTGCCACCGAGCGCGAGGTCGCTATTATCCCGAGCCTTGCCATCCACATGAACCGCGGCGTTAACGAGGGCTTTGCGCCTAATCGTGCTGTCGACCTGTGCCCGCTCATCAGCGCCGGTGACCTTAAGCAGGGCGACTTTGATGCTCTGATCGCCGACGAACTGGACGTTGAGCCCGAGCAAATTTTGGGCCGCGATCTGTTCCTGGTCAATCGTCAGGATGCGCGCATTTGGGGTTGGGCCGATGAGTTTATCTCGACGCCCAAGCTCGACGACCTGGCCTGTGCCTATACCTCGCTGCAGGCATTTTTGGGCGCCGAGAACGCGCACGACGTCTCGGTCTTTTGCTGCTTTGATAACGAGGAGGTTGGCTCCGAGACCAAGCAGGGCGCCATGTCGACCTTCTTGGCCGACGCGTTGCGACGCATCAACGGGTCGCTGGGCTTCGATGATGAGTCGTACCATCGCGCACTTGCCGCCTCGATGCTCGTGAGCTGCGATAATGCGCATGCCGTGCACCCCAACCACGCCGAGAAGTGCGATGCCCGCAACCAGGTCGTGCTCAACGGCGGCATCGTCATCAAGGAAGCCGCCAACCAGCACTACTGCACCGATGCCTTTAGCCGCGCGGTGTTCCAGGCTATTTGCGATGACGCCGACGTACCCACGCAGGCCTTCGCCAACAAGAGTGATATGGCGGGTGGCTCCACGCTCGGCAACCTGTCGAACATGCAGGCGAGCATGCATGCCGTGGACGTGGGCCTGCCGCAGCTGGCCATGCACTCGAGCTACGAGACCGGCGGCGTGCGCGACGTGATGTACGCCATCCGCGCCCTCACCGCCTTCTACGAGCGAAACCTAACCATCAACGGCGCCGAAAGCGTGGAGCTCTAAAACCTACCAAAAAGGGACAGGTTCATTTTGACAGGTTTTATCTGGGAAAATGCCTCAATGCCAACAGCTGGACAGAATTGTTATGACACCGCAGGTTGGGCAAACGTCAGCGAGCGATGTCCAGAGCGAACAAGTCGGCATGAAAAAGGCGAGGCATTGACCTTCTGGTCGTGCCTCGCCTTTTGAATGGCAAATTGTCGCTCTGGGCGGCGCGCAGCGTCGACCGGTCCGCCGTTCGTTAGAACGGCGGAACAAGATTAGTGCTCGATCCAACAACGTAAAGTTTCGCCGGCTTGCAGGTGACGCAGGTTCTCTGCGGCGATGTCGACAACGTTGTTGAGCGTGGCGGCTAGGTGGAACCAGCCGGAGACGTGTGGCGTGATGAGCATGTTGGGCGCATCCCACAGTGGGCTTGTTTCAGGCAACGGTTCGGGGTCGGTGACGTCGACCGCGGCGCCGGCGAGATGTCCCGACTCCAGGGCGGCAACCAAGTCGTCGGCGACCACAAGGTCGCCGCGGCCGCCGTTGGCAAAGAAGGCGCCCGGTTTCATCGCGGCGAAGAACTCGGCGTTCGCCAGGCCGCGGGTCTCGGGTGTGCTGGGCATAAAGGATGCGACGATGTCAGCCTCGGCCAGGCGCTCGGACAGGGCATCCATACCGTCCATGTCCTCAAACACAATGGGGTAGACGAGCGGGTGGCGCTTGATGCCGCGGACGTGCGCACCCATGTTGCGGCAGAGCGTGGCAAAGTGGCCGCCAATGTCGCCCGCGCCCAGCACCAGCACATTGGCGTTTTTGAGCGAGGTGACCGGCCCCAAATCCTCCCAGCGATGCTCGCGCTGCAGGTCCTGGTAGCCGGGCAGGCGCTTCATCATGGAAAGGACCATGGCAAACATGTGCTCGCTCACGGCCTGACCGTAGGCGCCGATCGAGCAAGACAGCTTGGCTTCAGCCGGCACGGTGCCGGCGGCCAAGTAATCGTCATAGCCGGCGGTCTGCAATTGCAACAGCTGGAGATGCTCGCATGCGGTAAGCAAGGCAGGGTCTATGTTGCCCAAGATCACGTCGGCATCGGCGACCTGCTCGTGCGTGGCGGCGTCGGCGCTCGTGTAGATAAAGTCCTCGCCCGGAGCACTCGACTCAAGAATTGCGCGATGGCGGTCATTGACGGGCAGCAAAACCAGGATGTTCACTAGCGGTCCTCTCCGCTCGACTTGCCAAAAAGGGACAGGTTTATTTTGGCAGGTTTTATCAGGCAAAACGTTTAAATAAAACGCCGGATGCAAGACGAGCGTGCCCGTCAGCATCCGGCGTATCCACGGCTACCAGCTCAGCAGCTCGTAACCATCCTCGGTCACCACGAGTTGTACCTCGCACTGGGCCGAATCGCTGCCGTCCTTGGTACGCACGCACCAACCGTCGCCCTTGCTGATCTTGATGTCGGGCGCTCCGGCGTTGACCATGGGCTCGATGGTAAAGACCATGCCCGGAGCCATGATGGTGTCCACATCGGGCGCCTCGGTGGTAAAGCCCACAAACGGGTCCTCGTGGAACTCCTTACCGATGCCGTGTCCACCGTACTCGCGCACCACGCTAAAGCCGGCGTCCTCGACCGTCTTTTGCACGGCCTCGGCCATCACGGACAACGGCAGCCATGGCTTGACGGCTGTCAGGCCCGCCTCCACGCTGGCGCGGGTGACGTCGACCAGGCGCTGGCGCTCGGCCGAGACCTCGCCGATACAGAACATGCGGCTCGAGTCGCTAAAGTAACCGTCCAGGATCGTGGAGCAGTCCACGTTGATGATGTCGCCCTCGTGCAGCACATCCGCATCGCAGGGGATACCGTGGCAGACGACGTCGTTGATCGAGGTGCACACGCTCTTGGGATAGCCCTCGTAGTTGAGGTCGGCCGGCGTGCCGCCGTGCTCAACGGTGTAGTCGTAGATCATCTGGTCGATCTGGTTGGTGGTCATGCCCGCGGCGATGTGTTCGCCTACGTAATCGAGCACGCCCACGTTGATAGCGGCCGAGCGCTTGATGCCCTCGATATCGGCGGGTGTCTTGTAGAGCGTGCGAGGCAGAACCTCCCAGCCCTCTTCCCACAAGCGCTCGAGGCGCTCATCAAAGGCGCTATGGCATTTCTTGTATTTCTTGCCGCTGCCGCACCAGCAAGCGTCGTTGCGGCCAGGCACGGGTCCTTTGTCATACATGGCTAACTTCCTTTCATCCGCAGCTAGTATAGCCCACCCACGCGTCCATAAAAGTTGCGGTGATATAGTTCCGATTTAAGCGGTTTAACAGCATAAATAGGAACTATATCACCGCAACTGATGGAGCGGGATGGCGGGCACTAGCTGCTGCGTGGTTTTGCTAGTAGCTCACCTGGCAAGGGATGCCGAGGACGCGCACGCGCGCAGCAATGGCGTCGAGCACCTCGGGCGCCGCTTTGGCAAGGCCGGCGACCGGTGTCTCGCGCGCTACCGTGTAGATGGTCGCTTCTTGTGGGCGAATGCGCTCAAGCGCCGCGAGCCAGGGGGCAACGTACTCCTCGCCGGTGTTGTCGATGAGCTTGCCCTGATACTCGCCGGTCAAAAAGATCGTCTGGATAATAACGTGACCGTCAAAGCTTGCGAACGTTTCGATCTGGTGCTCGACGTCGTAGGGGCCAACAGGCTGGTCGAGCAGCTGGATAAACGTCGGGTCGACGGTATCGAGCTTGAGGATGTTGTCGTCGACCATCATGAGCGCGTCGTGCACCTGGGGGCGGTCGGCGCGCGTGCCGTTGGAGAGCACGGCGATCTTGGAGTTTGGGGCAAGCTCGTCGCGCAACGCGACGGCGCCGGCGATGGCCTGCGGAAACTCCGGTGCGGCAGTGGGCTCGCCGTTGCCTGCGAAGGTGATCACATCGGGGAGCTCGCCCTCGGCTGCCATCTCGCGCAGCTTTGCCTCGAGCGCGTCGAGTACCACGGCAGCTGTGTTGTACGGCTCATGACAGGGGCGCTCGGCGTTGAGGCCGTTTTCGCAGTAAATGCAGTCGAACGTGCAGATTTTGCCGCTGGCCGGCATCATGTTGACGCCGAGCGAGAGACCAAGGCGACGGCTGCGAACGGGCCCAAAGATGGGGCTGGCATTCAAAAACGTAGACATAGGCATATGCTCCTCAAGACAATTGTGCCTAAGCATAGCATCGGCTCCAAAGCAAGGTGCGGGCTCTTGCTTTACAAGTTTCGTTTTTTCACGTCGCTCATTATGCCGTGCCATGAAAAGCCTCGGGTCGGGTAAAGTTAATCTGTTAACAAGGCGTAAGGCAATGCGGGTCCATCCAACCGCACTGACGTGCAACTGGATGAGCATTGATGATGGGGGCGCAACATGGATTTTACGGTAGAGAATGCGGGCACCACGATTGCCTGTCGCGAATATGCCGGCTCGGATGTGTCGCCTGATACTCCTGCCTTGGTGTGCGTGCACGGCGCTTGTGTCGACGGCACATTTTTTGACGGTATCGCTTGTGAGCTCAGTCGCAACTACCGCGTAATTGCCTACGACCGCCGCGGCTGCGGTGACAGCAGCGATGCGGCAGACGACAGCTATGATCTTGCCGCTCAGGCCGCCGACCTGCAAGCCGTGATCAACACGTTGGCGCTCCGACAAATGTGCTTGCGCACAGCGCCGGTACGTTGGTGGCGCTGGAGCTTCTTCGCACCGAACCCCATCTCGTCGCCCGTGCGATTCTGCATGAGCCGGCTGTGTCGGCCGAAGGCGTCGGCATGGGCGCAGCTCCGGTTTTGCTCGATATGATTGCGGCTGGAAAGGTTTCAAGGGCGCTCCGGCTTTTCTTGGGAGCCCTTGGCGACTTGGACCCCGAGGCTCCCGGGACGACCGAAGCGGAAGTCAAACATGCCCTGCGCAATGGTCGTTGCTTTATGGCGAACGAATATGGAACAAATATGACTTACGTTCCCAATTGGGATAGTGTCTGCGCATCGAAGTCCGTTGCTGCTGTGCTTCTCGGCGAGCTTTCGCTCGGTACGCCCCGCGAGGCTGGTACGCGAGCGGCTGCCGAATATCTCGATTGCCCCCTTGTGACGATCCCGGGCGCGCATAACGGTTTGCGCGATCGCCCCGTTACGGCGGCAAACGCCGTTCGCGACGTCTTGGAGCGTTAGCACGCTCGATGACCTGCGGGGAGAGGGGCTGTTAGCGTTTCGTCATTGTTAACGAATGCGCCCATAACCGCGCGCCCGCGGCTCCATTACCGCCGTTTGTCAGGTCATAAAAATGTAACGATAATCGCGCGTTTGCCTTCAGCTGTTAGATGTTACCCTTGTACCAATTGATATGCACCGTTGCCGTGCGTAACGATAGGAAGGGCCCCATATGCTCAATAATCACGAGGTCAATCTAACCGACGAGGAGGCTGCCGCCGAGGTCGCCCGCGTCGCGAAGACCTACCCCGTGGTGCGTTTGCTGTCGGCCGATCAGATTAAGAGCGAGCCTAACTGCCTGCTCGCCGGCAATCGGTGCCCTTGTCTGCGTCAGTCGAGTCTTGAGGCCTTGGCAGATTCCGATGAGGTGTCGGAGCAGCTGCTCAATGATGGTACCGAGTACCGCGCTCGCCTGCGCCCTCTGAAGGTTGAGGGCGAGCCTCACGTCCTGCTGATGGTGCGTCCGATCGATGAGCAAGAGGCTGCAGAAGAGGACCTCGTCTACACCGACGTGCTGACGAGTGTGCACAATCGCCGATATTACGAGGAAAAGCTCCGTAGCGCCCGCATGAATGCCGGCGTTGCGGTGATCGACCTTGATGATTTTAGGGTCTTCAACGATACGTGTGGCCGTCATGCCGGCGACCTTGCGCTCGGTGCTGTGGCGACAGCCATACGCAGCGGAATTCGTTCGACTGACGAGCTCGTACGCTATGGCTGCGACAAGTTTGTGGTCGTCATGCCCAATATTCCCTCCGATGACTTCACCCGTCGCCTGCATCAGGTGTCCGATGCCGTTCATGCCACGATTGTTCCGGGCCATGAGTACGTGAGCTTGACGGCATGTGTTGGTGGCGTTCGCATTCATGGCGAGACGGTCGATGAGGGCGTTGGCCGCGCTGTCCAGTTACTGAGCCGCGCTAAGGCAAAAGCCGGTACGGTCGTGACCGATGCCGATTCCATCGAAGCCTTCCAAAGCGAAAAGCCTTTGGTGCTTATTGTCGATGACTCCGAAATGAACCGAGCCATTCTCAACGAGATGCTCAAGGACGAGTATTGCATCCTCGAGGCCGACAACGGTCGTACGGCGCTCGACATGGTCGACCGCTATGGCGATGAGTTGTCGCTCGTGCTGCTGGATATTGTCATGCCGGGTATAAGCGGCTTTGAGGTGCTGGCCGATCTGTCGCGCCGATCGGGTATCGACAATCTGCCTTTCATCATGATTTCGAGCGAAGATTCCGATGATATGGTTCTGCGCGCGTACGAGCTGGGCGCCTCGGACTATATCAACCGCCCGTTTGACTCCCGTGTCGTGCGCCGCCGTGTAAGCAACACCATCCGCCTATACGCCAAACAGCGCCGCCTGACGAGCCTGCTGTCCCAGCAGTACAACGAGCGCGTCAAGAACAGTCGCATGCTCATCGACATCATGGCCGGCGTCATGGAGCTTCGCAACGGCGAGAGCGGCAGGCACGTTACGAACATCGAGAAGCTGACCGAGCTGCTGCTTGGCTGTCTGGTCCAGCGTAGCGGCACCATCTTCCTTGACAATGAGGAACGCTCCACGATTGCCCTGGCTTCGGCGCTGCACGATATCGGCAAGATGTCGATTGACGATGCGATTCTCAACAAGCCCGGACGCCTTACGCCCGAGGAGTTCGAGATTATGAAGACGCATACCACGATCGGCGCCGACATGCTACGTGAGCTGGGTAGCCATCACGCCGGCAATGCGCTTATGGAATATGCGTACCAGATTGCGCGTTGGCACCACGAGCGCTGGGACGGCAAGGGTTACCCCGATGGCCTTAAGGGCGACGAAATTCCCATTGCCGCACAGGTGGTTTCGGTGGCCGACGTGTATGATGCGCTGACGAGCGTGCGCGTATACAAAGACGCTATCCCGCACAAGGAGGCGATCCAAATGATCCTGGACGGTAAGTGCGGCACCTTTAACCCGCTGTTGCTCGACTGCCTGCTCGAGGTGCAAGACCGTATTGCCGAGACGTTGGCACGCCCCGCCGACGTTGTCGCGTTTCCCACGATTTAGTTTGAACAAAGGAGTTTTTAATCCATGATTTCCATGCGTGAGGCGTATGAGAAGATCGGCGCTAATTATGATGACGCGTGCGCTCGGCTGATGGGCGAGGAAATGCTTGCCCGCTTTGCCCTCAAGTTTTTGGATGACGAGAGCATGGACAAGCTGGAGGCCGCCATGGCGGCAGGAGACGCCGAAGGTGCGTTTATGGCAGCGCACACGCTCAAGGGCGTGAGCCAGAACCTGGGATTCGATAATCTGTACGAGCCGGCGGTCGTGGTGACCGAAGCGCTGCGCGGTGCCGATGCCGTTGACGGCGCCCGCGAGGGGATGCATGCGCTGCAGCAGCAATATGCGGCGACGATGTCGGCCCTGCGCGAAGCGGCCGAATAAGAGCTTGCGAGCCTTGATGACTATGAGAGTGGATAATCTCCCGTTTTAGGCCCGGTGGCGGCCTCAAAGTGGGAGATTATCCACTCTCGTTCGATATGTGTCCAAAAATCCACGCTCACCCCTCCGGGTTAGTAAATGGCCTATGCGCACTGGCGGGGCTTTCCGCATGCAATCAATATCGTTGTTCGATAAACTGTTCGAATAACGATAGAGTCGATGAGGGTGAGTGTATGTCTAACAGCGTTCAGCGTATGGCCAAGGCGGGCGAAAATATCAGGAAGCTTGGCTTTTGCATGGCAGCCGTTTTTGCAGGGATGCTCGTCGCTTTTGCCGCGTTGGTTGTTTACGTGATCTGGTATGCGGTTGCAAACGTTGCCTCTGTCGATTCTTTCGGCGTCGTGACGCTTCTCGATGGCGGGTGCATCGTTATCCCAAGCGGACTGTGCCTGGCACTCGTCGTGGGTATTTCGCTTGTCGTTCTGTGTGGGATCAGCCGTAACATCTCGCGAGGCGTCTCGCCCTTTACCAAGACGCATGTGCGGCTTATCCGTGTTCTTGCGCTTGCCTTTGCTGTTAACGCCGCGGTTTCGCTTATTGGTGCCTACGGATCGGTCAATCTTACCATTGGTGGGCTGGAGCTTTACGTCGTGCCTCATTCCTTCGTTATTGAGATTTGCCAAGGCGTTGCCTTTGATGCGGGGTCGCTTATCGGCGCGGCTGTCTGTCTGTGTATCTCGGTGATCTGGAGTTATGCCTCGCTGCTCCAAGAGCAGTCTGACGAGCTTGTGTAGGAGGAAGCATGAGCTATCTCATCATCGAGCTTGAGACGCAGCTACTTAAGACCGGAAAGACCAGTGCTGATCTGATTCGTGCCACGGGGCATACTCCGGCTAATATTTCTAAGCTAAGAAACGGAAAAATTAAAGCTATTCGCCTTAAGACGCTTCTCGATATTTGCGATGAACTTGACTGTCAACCGGGAGATATTATTCGGCGGGTGAGTGAGAAAGAGCTTGAGGAGCTTATTGTCGAGCGCGCAAAAAATGTCGTGAGACAGATGCGGGACGGCGGAGGCAATGAGGCGTCGCTTCCGACATCAGTCTTTGCTGTCGATTTGAGTGACGAGTAGCTTAAGGCAAACAACTAAAACGAAGTATCAGCGTGAAGGGACCCGTGTCTAACACGGGTCCCTTCTTTTAGATTATCTTGACAAATATGAGTTATCGAAAAACAATAACAGCAATGGAAAACAATAAAGGAAAGAAGGAACGATATGAGCGATTTTTCTATCAAGCAGAACGGGGGTCCAATGAACGCATCAGCGATAAAGCTATCAAAAGTTTCAAAACGCTACGGGAAACGGCACGTTTTGCATGACGTTTCCTTCGAGGTGCATCAGTCTGAGCTCTGTGCCCTTGTCGGTGCAAACGGTGCGGGCAAAAGCACGCTTATTAAAATCGTCTTGGGCCTCTGCGAGCCATCTTCGGGGAGCGTGGAGCTCTTTGGAGGCAAATCAAAAAGAGAGCTTGGCCTGATGCGGACGCGTGTCGGCTATGTGCCAGATTCCAGCGGAGCATACCAATCCCTCAGTGCGGTTGAGAATCTCCAAATCCGATGTTCGGAATGGGGGCTTGATGCGAATCGTGAGATTCCTCGCGTTTTGAGCCTAGCCGGGCTGGACGTCGAAGAGAAAAAGAGCGTGAGCAGTTTTTCTCTGGGAATGAAACGGCGGCTGGATATAGCTACAGCTTTGTTGGGTGACACTGATCTGCTTATTTTTGATGAGCCAGCAAACGGGTTGGACCCGCTGGGCATCGAGAGTATATGGGACCTTATCGGTCGATTGAATCGAGAACAGGGTAAGACCATGCTCATCTCTAGCCATGATTTGGATGAGTTGGCATCAGTCGCAACAAGTTGCGTGTTTATCCATGACGGCGAACTGCTGAAAAAGGAACCGATGGACGTCATAAGGGATGAGGCATCGTCCCTAAAAGAGTATTACAGGCGCTTGATGAAGGCGGTCTCGCTATGAAGCGGGCGATCCATCCCATAAAGGCAGATATGATGCGTTTGCACAGGATGTTTCCGGCGAAGTTTGGTCTTACGCTTATGCTGGCGTTCGGCCTTCTCTTCTGTGTCTTTCTAAAAAACGGAACAACGTTGCTCGCCTTTGGCAATAGCGTTTTTGGGGAGGATATTGGTTTCTGCTGGAATGTAATCGATCCTTCTGCACCCGATGAGTCCCTTGTGCGCAGTGCTTTTGCCGGCACCTCCCTGTTCGTTCCGCTCATCGTTTGCCTGGCAATTTTACAGGAGCATGGCTATAAAGAGGGGTACCGAATTTCTTCAGCAAGAGGTCTTGCCCGCTTTAATGGGGCTCTGGCACATGTACTTTCGTCTGCTTTAATAATCGGCGCAGCATATAGTGCGCTTTGCCTTCTTCTTTTTGCAATAGCCATAATACGTGGAGGGCATAACTACTCGCACGACATGCTAACTGCATTTTTGCCCGCAATGATAGTCAACGCCGTATTGGTGATATCGGTTGCGCTGGAGACGGTGACCATCTATCGGATCACAGGCAGCGCTGTATTTAGCGGGGCTGTGGTAATAATCGGATTTGTCATGAGCTTGACGCTCTACGGAACTTACCTTCAGACGCCCATACCGTCCTTGCGATGGATCTTCTTTCTTCCGGGGCCGTACCTTGGAGTTGGATGTGCCCTTGGGTATAGCGATATGGGGCAGCTGACGCTTCTGGGATATGGCGTGGCAGCCAGCTGTCTATCGGTATTGATTTACGCTCTCGTGAGCTTTCGTGCTGGGGGTGTGCTCAATGGCTCGTCAGATTAAAAGACTTCTCCAGTCAGAATTGAAGCATGTGAGCAAATGGGCGTACGCCTTAATCCTGGTAATTTATGCATACATGGTGGTATTGCAGCTTACTTCTTTCCCGATGTGGTTCTGTAGCCTCCGTGAGAACAGTTTCTTGGGCTTTTTCCCAGACCCGACGCTTCGGCTATCGGCAGAGGATGTTCTTCTATTTGGTAATGCAGAGGTTTTTCGCGGTCTGCTGTTCAACGTAGCCCCGTTGGCTCATGCATTGTTCTTTCCGTTCATCGCGGCTTGCATTGTGCCGCGCTTTGTCAGTTCGGGCTTTATTGAGGAACCGTGGGTGTTGTCGGAGGCTCGGGGAGGGAAGCGTGTGTGCGCTATCGTTGCGCGAGTGGTGCTGTCTTCTTTTGCCCTTTTGGGCGCGTTTATCCTGTCGAGTGTCGTTTTGTACTGTCTTAACTGCGTAATCGTTTTGGATGCCCAGCAGTATTTCAACCTGCATGTATTTTGCTATCGACTTGTTCTTGCTGCCGCTGCCTGCCTTGCATATGTGGTTTGTTGCGTAATCGTTGTTTCCTATTTTGGGTCCGGCTTCGGTCCGATTGGCATGCTGCTGCTTGTCAACGTCGTAGCGATCTACATACAGCTCGGGGCCAATTCCATGCTTCTGCTTCCGTCCTCGATGCTCATGTGGATTTGCGGCGTGACCCCGTTGGGGGATGGTCAATGCGTTTCGATTTTAATTGACTGCCTCATAAACGTAGCAAGTGTTTTTGCTATTTGCTTTACCGTCGACCGATTGCGGTCAAGATTTCTTTGATTGCTTGTGAGGGATAATCATACCGAGCATACCAAATACAGGGGGGCGGGCACCGTTGCTGGTGTCCGCCCCCCTGGCATGGAAGGTTTAAGCCTGTGTGATTCGCGAGCTAGCGTGCCTGCTTAACCTTTGCTGCTGCCTCGACAAACGACTTCCACAGGTTAAAGTCGGTCTCGAGCGTCTGCCAGGTGTACTCGGGATGCCATTGCACGCCCAGACAGAAAGGCTGGCCTTCGACTTCGATGCACTCGGGAACGCCGTCGGTTGCCTTGGCGACCAAGCGCGTGCTTTTACCCAGACGATCGACGCAGCAGTGATGTGCCGAGTTGGTCTGGATCAGCCTGTGCCCGCCAACCGCGCGTTCCAGCAGCGAGCCCGGCACGACCTCGACGGGGTGCACGGGATCGTTGAGCACGTGGGTGTGACGCCACTGCGTGCGACCCTCGCGCGCACCCAGGCTCGGCACGTCCATGCACAGGGTGCCGCCGGTGGCGACGTTGAGCAGCTGCGTGCCGCGGCAGGTGGCAAAGAGTGGCTTTTTGGCGCGGAGCACCTCGTTAACCAGCTTAAACTCAAAACGGTCGCGAATCTCGCAGCACAGTGTGGGGTCGTAGGGGCGCTCGTCGCCCCAGCGCTTGGGGTTAACATCGGGGCCGCCGGGAATGGCGATGCCGTCGGCGATATCGACGTAATGACGAATGACCTCAATGTCCTCGGTGATGGACATCTGCAGCGGCAGGCCGCCGGCGGCAAGGATGGCATCGACAAAGACGCTTGCGATTTCCTCGTTGGGGGAGAGCGTCTCGCTTAAAAACGGCTTTGCCTCTTCCCAACGCGGCGCCACAAGGATGAGCGGACGGTCGGCGGGGGCGACGTCGACATGCGGGGTATAGGACGATGAAGTGCGAGTTCCGATCATAGGTGCTGCTTTCGAATCTGAAGGTGACAGGGCGCATGAGAGACGTGGGACAACACTTTCAATGGATTTGTCCCACGGGGTGGCTGGCTAGTGGCCCTTAATGGAGTTGAGGAAGTCCTGGGCGCGCTTGGTCTGGGGGTGGTCGAAGAACTCGTCGGGCGTGCCGGTCTCCACGATCTGGCCGTCGGCCATAAACACGACGCGGTCGGCCACGCGGCGGGCGAAGTTCATCTCGTGCGTGATGACGATCATCGTCATGCCCTGCTGGGCCAAGCGCACCATGACCTCGAGCACCTCGTTGATCATTTCGGGATCGAGGGCGCTTGTGGGCTCGTCAAAGAGCATGGCCTTGGGCTGCATGGCGAGTGAACGGGCGATGGCCACGCGCTGCTGCTGGCCGCCCGAAAGCTGTGCGGGTACCTTGTCGGCCTGCTCGGCCACGCCCACGCGGCTCAGCAGGTCCATGGCGCGCTCACGGGCCTCCTCCTTGGACACGCCCAGCACGTCGACCGGCCCCAGCATGACGTTCTGCAGTACCGTCATATGTGCAAACAGGTTGAACTGCTGAAACACCATGCCCAGTTCGGCGCGCATGCGGGCAAGGTCCTTGCCTTCCTGCGGCAGGGGCTCGCCCTCGATGAGGATCTCGCCCGAGTCGATAGTTTCCAGGCGGTTGATGGTGCGGCACATGGTCGACTTGCCCGAGCCCGAGGGACCGATCACAACGACGACCTCGCCACGGTCGACTGAGAGATTGATGTCGTTGAGGACGTGCAGATCTCCGTAGTGCTTATCGACGTGCCTGAGCTCGATCAGCGGCTGATTGCCGGTGGAAGAGGTGCTCTGTGCCATGGTGCTCGGCTCCTTATGACTCGAAATGGTAAAGCGTTAGCGGATGATGGTCGCGCCGGTCTTGTGCGAAACGTAGACGGCGGCCTTGTTGATCGCGACGTTGATGAGGATGTAGATGACCGCGATAACCAGGTAGACCGACACGAGGGCGTCGTAGTTGGTAATGAGCACGCGGGCGTTTTGCATGAGGTCGGGGTAGCTCACCACGTAGGCAACGGTGGTGTCCTTGACTACGACCACAAGCTGCGAAATCAAGGACGGAATGATAAACCGAATAGCCTGCGGCAACACGATTTTAAAGGTGATTTTAGCTTTGGAGAGACCGAGTGCCTGGGCTGCCTCGACCTGACCGCGCGGCACGGCGTTGACGCCGGCGCGGAAGATCTCGGCAAGTACACCGGCTGCAGCAAGCGCGACGGGAAGCGTGAGCATCCAAAACGACGGCAGTGCGATCTTGTACTGGGGCAGCACCAAAAAGAAGAAGTAGATGAACAGCAGGCTCGGCACGCCGCGGAAGAAATCGGTGAGCACGCGGCAGACCAGCTGCAGCGGCTTGATGCCGCTGGTGCGGCCGAGCATAAGGGCTAAGCCCAGTACCAGCGCAATGACGCCGGCGGTGAGTGCGACTTTAACGGTGCCCTCAAAGCCGGCAAGCAAGAACTTCCAGGTGGTGAGGTGCGTAAAGAAATACCAATAGTGGACCGAAAGCTGGCCGGTCACATAAAAGCGCTGCAGTACCAGAGCGATGAGCGCGGCCACGGCAACGAGCGAAATGGCGGTGCCGATGCGAATCTTGGCGCGCATCTTGGGGCCGGGAGCCTCGTAGAGCGCATCGCGCATGGTGAGTGCAGGGGAGGAATGCTTGCTCATCGGAGGATCCTCACCTTCTTATCGATGTAGTTGCCAATGTGGCTCACCACAAAGGCCGTGCCCAAGTAGCCGAGCGCCGAGATAAAGAACGCGGCGACGCCGCCGAGCGAGCGCGTGTTGATGTAGCTCACCACGCCGGTGAGTTCCTGCGGCTTAAGCGGCACCTGACTGCCGAGCGCGGTGGTGAGCATGACGGCGATAAAGAGGTTGGTCATGGGTAGCACGCTCGAGCGCAGCGCCTGCGGAATCACGATCTTGGCGAGGATACGGCTGAAGCTCATGCCGAGCGAGCGGGCGGCTTCCACCTGACCGACGCCGACGGTGTTGATGCCGCTCATAAAGTTCTCGGAGCCAAAGGCCGAGCCCAAAAGGACCGTGGCGACGATAACGCAGGTGCGGTAGGGCAGAACGACCTTGAGCGGCGGCAGCGCATAGACGACGATGATGAGCAGTGCGATGCCGGGGATGTTACGGAAGACCTGGACATACAGGTCGCCAAAGACGCGCAGCGGCTTGAGCGGCGACACGCGCATCACGGTGACGGCGACGGCCAGCACCATGGCGATGACAAACGACTCAAGCGTCATGCCCCAGGTTGCTAGCAGCGCGTCGATATAGTTCTGGCCATAGAGCGACCAGAGCTCGGAGAGACTCATGCGGACCTCCCGCCGATAAGGAAAGGGGCTCCCGCGTGTACGGAAGCCCCGACAACTCAGTGAGGAAACAGTTTACCGCAATAAAGCGCATCATGCGTTTCCGTATGGTTTCGTTGCGGTCGTTACCAGGCTCGCTGCCTAGGCGCCGATCTCGGGCAGCTCGGGAACATTGGTGTCGCCCGTACGGTCGCCGATGCAGATCTGCCACAGCTCAGTCCAGGTGCCGTCGTCCTCGATCTTCTTAAGGAAGTCGTTGACAAAGGCGACGCCGTCGGAATCGAGCGGCAGGCCGATGCCGTAGGGCTCCTTGCTGCCGAAGGGCTTGCCGGCGATCTTGTACTTGCCGGGCTCGCGGACCAGGGCGCTCTGCTGCATGTTGTTATCGATGACGTAGGCATCAACGCGACCCTGCTGGAGTGCCTGGCGGGCCTCCTCGTCGGTCTTGAACTCCTGCTGGCTGGCCTTGGGAACGAACTCCTCCAGGATGGCGGGGCCGTTGGAGCCGGACTGGACGGCGACGTTCTTGTCGGCCAGGTCGTCGACGCTCTTGATGTCGTCGTTATCGGCGAGCACCAGGATGGCCTGCTGCGTGTAGTAGTAGGGGCCGGCGAAGGAGACGAGCTTCTTGCGCTCGTCAGTGATGGTGTAGGTGGCAAAGACGGCGTCGACCTGGCCGTTCTGCAGGACAGACTCGCGCGTGTCCGAGGTCACCTGGGTGATCTCGACCTTGTTCTCGCCCAGAATGTAGTTGGACAGGAGCTGTGCGATACCGGCATCGAAGCCGCGGGTCTGACCGTCTTTCTCGTTGAGGAGGGAGAAGAGCGTGGAGGTCTGAACGCCACCGATCTTAAAGACGCCGGCGTCCTTGACGGCCGTGGCCCAGGTGCTGGCGGCGATGGCATCGTCGTCGGCTTTGGGGCCGTTGTCGACGAGCTTGTCGAATGCCTTGGCATCGAGCGTAGCGGAAACCTCGGTATCCTCGGAGCCCTTGGAGGAGCCGGCGGCGGAACCCTTGTCGGCCTCGGCGCTGGTGTCGGAGCAGCCGGCAAGACCAAGGCCGGCGACGGTTGCGAAGGTGGCGGCGACAAAGCCGCGGCGGTCGAGAACGACCTGCTGGGAGAGGTTCTTGCTCATGGTAGAACACCTTTCTCAATAAAATCCCTAGCGGTTGAGTAGAGTTATACCCTATCGCGCTCAAATGGGTCAACACGAAATAACTCAGAAACATACTTACCTTATGGGTAATTCTACCTACCAAAAAGGGACAGGTTTATTTTGGCAGGTTTTATCTGGGTAAACGTCGCTTATTGCAGCTGAGATAGCGCTTTGCAGACGGCATGGTCGGTGCGGCGGCATGCCTTGCTGCTTTGTCTCAATCTGTAACAGTTAGACGAGGAAATGGGTTCTACCTGTTACAGATCGAGATTTTCACTTCAGGGGAATTCGAATGTCTCGATCTGTAACATCTGGATGGCTAAAAGGTCTCTATCTGTTACAGATTGAGACAAAGGTCAGGGACTAAGACGTCTTGTCTAGATCTGTAACAGTTAGACGGGAATTCGGGCCTTGGATGTTACAGATTGAGATAATCGCGTCGCGAAAACAAAAACCTCCGCAGGGATGCTTTCCTTGCGGAGGTTTTTTACTCGTTGAGTAGCCTTACGGCTTCGGCGGCCATGTTCTCGACCGTCATGCCGTTCTGAGCGAGCAGCTCGTTGGGGTCGTAGCGGTCGGGGAAGCCCTTGGCGATGCCGAAGGTGCGCGTGCGCAACGGCGTGCATGCCAGATAGCATGCCACGCGCTCGCCCCAGCCGCCGTCCAAGATGCCGTCCTCGAGGGTGACGACAACGCGATGCTCGGCGGCAAGACTGTCGAGGAACTCGCGGTCGAGCTCGGTTGCAAAGCGCGGGTTGACGAGCGTGGCCTCGATGCCGTACTCGGCAGTCAGACGGTTTGCCACGCGCTCACCCAGCTCAAAGAAATCGCCAAGCGCGAGCACGGCAACGTCGCGGCCCTGACGCACCACGTTGTAGCGAACGGCGCTGTAGTCGGTGTCTTCGGCGGGCGCAAGGTCGGGGCGGCTTACCAGGCCGATGCCCGGTACGCGGATTGCCACGGGATGCTCGCGGTGGTCGAGCGACCAGCTCAGCATGGACAGATATTCCTCCATGCAGGCCGGCGCCAAGTAGTGCATGTTGGGAAGACCGCCCAGCATGGAAATATCAAAGAACGAAAGATGCGTCTCGGACGTGGTGCCAAAGATTGACGCACCAAACACCAAAATGGTTGCGGGGGCGTCGTTGAGGCACAGGTCGTGCCACAGCTCGTCGTAGGCGCGCTGCAAAAACGTACCGTACACACCAAAGACTGGCTTGGCGCCCGAGCGCGCAAGCGCGGTGGCAAAGGTCACGGCGTGCTCCTCGGCAATGCCCACATCGACGAACTGTTTGCCGGCGGCAGCGCGAAGCTCGGGTGTAAAGCCCATAATGTAGGGCGTGGCGGCCGTGATGCCAACGACCTGTGGATCGCGCTCGATGGCGGCGCTGAGCGCCTCGCCCGTAATGTCAGCATAGGTGCGCGGCGCGGGCTCGCTCGGATGGCCCGGGCAAAGCTTGCGCCCAGTCGCCATGTCAAACGGACCCACGTGGTGCCAGCGTTCGGGGTCGCTCTGGGCCGGCTCAAAGCCCTTGCCCTTGGCGGTGGAGACGTGCAGCACGATGGGATGATCGATATTGCGCAGTTCCTGCAGCGCGTCGACCAGGGCCAACACGTCGTTGCCGGCGTCCAAATAACGGTAGTCGAGTCCCATCGCGCGGAAAACGTTGCGCTCACAGGTGCCGTTGCTGGCACGCAGCTCGGCCAGATTGCGATACAGGCCGCCATGGTTCTCGGCAATGGACTGGTCGTTATCGTTGACGATGATGATCAGGTTGCTGTCGAGTTCGGCGGCATTGTTGAAGCCCTCAAACGCCAAGCCGCCCGAAAGCGAGCCGTCGCCAATGATGGTGATGACGTTGTAGCTGTCGCCCGCCAGATCGCGGGCGTGTGCCAAGCCGCAGCCCAGGCTCACCGATGTGGAGGTGTGGCCCATGGCGAACAGGTCGTGCTCGGACTCGTCGGGATTGGCAAAGCCAGAAGCCTCGCCAAAACGTTCCGGATCGATATAGGTATACGCGCGCCCGGTCAGCGCCTTGTGGGCGTAGGTCTGGTGCGAAACGTCAAAGACAATCTTGTCGATAGGGGAGTTAAACACGCGATGAAGCGCAACCGTAAGCTCAACGACGCCCAGGTTGGGGGCAACGTGTCCGCCGACAGCGGCGGAGCTTTCGAGGATGGCGTGGCGAATCTCGCCGCAGAGCAGCGGAAGCTCGGCGCGGTCGAGAGCCTTGACGTCCTCGGGCGTTGTCGTTTGCGTAAGCAGCATCGTTGTGGGTTACTCCATGCGAATCGAGCGCCGGCGCTCCCTCGGCCGACACAATTGCACAAGACAGTCTCGCACATTTTGGCGTTTGATATGTGACGGCGGCGCGGTAATTCGACAACTGGTGGGGCAAAACGTTTTGTCCGATGCCATACTGATAGATTCGATGATGATTTTTTCAATACGTGCAGGCCGTGGCTTGCCGCCGTGAGCCGCTGGAAGGAGGCAGCATGTCCGACGCCGTTCGTGCCGAGAAAATCGCGCACGAGGTCGACGATGCCGCCCGCCAGCTCGCCCAGGCGGGCCGCTTGGACCTGACGCGCGAGTTTATCCAGCATGGCGACGTGACGGTCTATGCACATGTGACCTCGGTGGCACGGGCAAGTCTGTCCTTTGCCGAGCACTTGGGCCGTGCTGGCATTTCGATCGACCGTGCCTCGCTGCTGCGCGGGGCCTTGCTGCACGACTACTTTCTCTATGATTGGCACGACCCCGACCCGAGCCATCGACTGCACGGATTTCGACATCCGTTTTTTGCCCTGGCACGTGCGGAGGAAGATTTTGAGCTGACGCCGCGCGAACGGAATATTATCGTGCGGCATATGTTTCCGCTGGTGCCAGTGCCGCCGACGTGTCGTGAGGCTTGGATTGTATGCCTGGCAGATAAATGGTGCGCTCTGCGCGAGACGGTCGCCGGTCGTCTGCGGCGCAAGGACGAGGCGGACGATGACGTGAGTAAAGCATCGAGCGAAAAGAGGAGAGGGTAGACGGTGGAAACCGCGATTGATATGGCGTTTGGCGGCGCGACGCTTGCCGCCTGCCCACTCTCGGCACTGGTGCTCTCGTTTGCCTTTTACGGGTTTTGCGGTTGGGCATGGGAGTCGACAGTATGTGCCATGCTCAATCACGGACGATTTGCCAACAGCGGCTTTTTGCTGGGGCCGTGCTGCCCAATCTATGGCGCGGGCGGCATTGCCTGCTGGCTGCTGTTGCGCGGGATTCCGGATGCCTCGAGCCAGTTTGTCGCTGCAGCACTCGTATGCAGCGTGATTGAGTATAGCGTAGGCGTGCTGTTGGAAAAAACAACGGGCGCTCGCTTTTGGGACTATTCGCACCTGCCGTTTAACCTGCACGGACGCATCTGCCTGTACTGGGCCTGCGCGTTTGGCCTGGGTGCGTTGTGCATTTGCCGTTTAGTGGAGCCGGCATTGCTGGGGCTGCTTGGCCATCTGCCGGTGCTGATTGTGCGGCTGTCCGCCTTTATCGTCGCGGTCGCGATGATGGTCGACGCGGTGTGCTCTTTGGCCAGCTGGCGCCGCCTGTCCGATCAGCTGGAGCGTGTGCGCGCCGACCTTGCCGACCGCATCAATGAGTCGCTTGCCGATGCGTCTGACTCAATGCTCGAACGTATTCCCGATTCTACGATTGATTCGGTGGCACAGACGCACATCCGTAGCCGTGCCGTTAACGCGTGGCTGGCCGAGCTGGGCGACGCGGCGCTCGATGCCCTGCGCGAGAAGGCTTCGATGCCGACGTTTATCGCGGATGGTGCTCGCGGCCTGGCACTTGCTGCCCGCCGCGTGGCCGATGCCGCGCCGAGCATGCCGCGTCCGTCGCTCAGCCGTCGCCTTGCCGGTAAGCGCATGAGCCGTCCGGTACCGAGCGTGTCACTCAGTCGTCGTGACCTGCGCTTTTTCAATGCCTTCCCGCGTCTGCGCATCAATCGCTACGAAGGTGTCATTCGAGCAACTAATCTCCGCGACCGCGCCCACGAGCTGTTTCGGCGCTAGCCGGGATGGGCGCGCTCACGGCTCCCTTGCTCGCGTATTTCCCGTTCGTTTCGCGTCCGTTGCCGCGCCGTTTCCAAGATTGCGGCACCGTTTCCATTCGACAACGCAGCGTTTAACAACGCCGTATCTGGTCTACACCAGTTGCCCCTCGGCCGCATTATGGGCGCCGACAACGTTCACGCGATCAAGGGGGAGCGAATGTACGATACGGGATCGACAACGTTTATGCTCATCTGCACCATGCTCGTGTTTTTAATGACACCGGGTCTGGCGTTTTTCTATGGCGGCCTGTCCAGGCGCAAAAATGTCATCAACACCATGCTCATGTGCTTTGGCGCCATTGGCCTGGTCGGCGTGCTGTGGATTGTTGCCGGCTGGTCGCTGGCCTACGGCGGCGACGGTTCCAGCCCGTTTATTGGAGGCCTTGACCAGCTGCTGTGCTTGCCGGTGCTCAACCAGGTGCTGCAGGCGGCTGAGGGCACCGCGTCGGACGGTGCCGTCTACCCTCAGATCATCAACATCGCCTTCCAGATGGCATTTGCCATGATCACGGCCGCTATCGTCACGGGCAGCCTGGCCGGCCGCGTTAAGTTTGGTGCCATGGCGGCCTTCCTGGGCATTTGGCTGCTCGTGGTCTATGCGCCGCTCGCCCACATGGTCTGGGGCGGCGATGGCTCCTTTATCGGCGACATCATCGGCGCACTCGACTTTGCCGGCGGCGACGTGGTGCACATCTCGTCCGGTCTGACGGGCCTGATCCTCTGTTTGATACTCGGCCGTCGTCGCGGTTTTGGCATGGTGAGCTATCGCCCGCATAACGTGCCGTTTGTGGCGCTGGGCGCCGGCCTGCTTTGGTTTGGCTGGTTTGGCTTTAACGGCGGCAGCGAGTTTAAGGCCGACGCCGTGGCGGCGCTCGCCATCCTCAACACCGTGACGGCCAGCGCGGCGGGTATGGTCTCGTGGCTTGCCGTCGAGCGCGTGCACACCGGTCGCCCCACGCTGGTGGGCGCTAGCACCGGTCTGGTCGCGGGCCTCGTGGTGGTCACGCCGGGCGCGGGCTTTGTCGAGCCGTGGGCAGCGCTGGTCATGGGCCTGATCGTCTCTCCCGTCTGCTACCTGGCCATCAGCCATCTTAAGACCAAGTTCGGCTACGACGACGCGCTCGACGCGTTTGGCTGCCACGGTATCGGCGGCATCTTGGGCGGCGTGCTCACGGGCCTGTTCTGCGTGCCGCAGCTTTCGTGGACCGGTAAGGGTGGCCTGTTCTACACGGGCGATGTGTCGCTGCCGGTCTCGCAGATCCTGGGCATTGTGGTGACGGTCGCTATTGTGCTGGTGCTCGATTTGGTGATCGCCGCGGTGGTCAAGGCACTGTTCCACGGCAGCCTGCGCGTGGACGAGGCCGACGAGGCGCTGGGCCTGGATGCGAGTCAACACGGCGAGAGCGCATACCCCTCCTTCTCGGGACTCGATTAGCAGCTTCCCCAAGTACCGCACCTTGCCGTTCAATCGTCGCTCACGTACTTAAGTACGCTTCGCTCCTCTTTCACGGCAATCTGCGGCACTTGGGAAACCTGCTAAGACCAGTCAGTTGAATTTTTATGGTCTCTGAGGTTGGTTTGCGGCATTTGGAAAACCCGTGCCATGTGAAGGACAATTCATTTCTTTTATTGAAGAGAGGAATTCACTATGAAAAAGATCACGGCTATTGTGCGCCAGGAGAAGCTCGAGGTTCTTAAAGACGCGCTGTTTGCTGCTGATGTTCGCGGCATGACTATCAATCAGGTGCAGGGTTGCGGCGCACAGCATGGCTGGAAGGAATACGTGCGCGGCAACGAGCTGCTTGTCAACACGATCCCTAAGGTGCAGTTCACCCTTATTTGCGCCGATGAGCATGTCGACGGAATTGTCGACATCATCTGCAACGCCGCTCGCACCGGTGCCGTTGGAGACGGCAAGATTTGGGTCGAGCCGGTCGAGGAAGTTATCCGCATCCGTACCGGCGAACACGGCCCCGCCGCGGTGTAGGATCGACCACCTGTCATCCGCAACGTTAAAATGCTGCAATGAGGCACAAAACTTGCGTTGCGGATGGACGGATTATGGGTCGTAATAAATATCCCGAGGAGACGGTCGCGAAGATTCTCGACGCGGCGCTGGAGCTATTCTGCGCACAGGGTTATGAGGGGACGAGCATTCAAGATATCGTCGACCGCCTCGATGGCATGACCAAGGGTGCTATCTATCATCACTTTAAGAGCAAAGAAGAGATTTTCAACGCCGCATTTGATCGGGCAATGGCTCCGATTGTTGAGCGCCGCCGCGCGACACTCGGTGCTGGCAATATGACGGGAGCCCAAAAGCTCAAACGACTTTATGCGCCCGAGTCCGTCGTTCCGCAAATCGATCTATGGGCTCGCATGCATCCTGCGGCAGATCCGGTAAAAAGCTCGCGGCTGCTGGCGATGCAGTACCAAGGTTCGTTTGACGAGTCGGCCGATGGCTATCTCCTGCCAGTGATCGAGGAGGGCATCGCCGACGGCTCCATTGCGTGTGCATGCCCACGCGAAGCGGCGGAGGCGGTATCGTTGTTGGCGAATCTTTGGCTGTTGCCGCTGTTCCGTCCGCTCGAGCCCAAGGAGCGAATGCTCGCTCGCGCTCAATGTTTGGCGCAGATGGCTGCCGCGGTGGGACTTGATTTGGGGGAAGAAGTGCTTCAGACAACGGCGCAGATTTGGGACGTATGGGACCGCGCCGGGTGGTAATATAGATACTGACGGTATGTAATTGATTTGTAAGGGTAGCCACGGCTGCCCTTTTCAAGTCATTAAATACATACTAACGGTATGTATAGGGGATAGGCTTATGGCTGAAATGCGGAGGAGTAGTGTCTCGTTGGCGCAAAAAACAGTGCGATCTATCAGGCTTTTCGGTCTTCTTGTTGCACAGCTGTGTGCGTATTCAATGTTGTCAGCACTGTGCTTTGCGTGTCCGCTTTACTTATTCGATTGCAGCGGCTCGTCAACGTTATATGGCGCCGTCGCGGCGATAGCGTTCATACCGGGCGTGCTCGCGACTCCGGTTGGCGGGATTTTGGCGGATCGGGGAAGACATCGCGGGGTTCTTGTGGTACTCGGCATTGTTCTGATGGCTGCATCACTGCTGTTTATCCCCATGAAGTGTTCGCTGCCTCTTGCGGTTGTCGTGGCAGCAATGCTTTGCGTCCAATATGGCATCCAATCGCTGCTGAAGCCGATGCTTCAAATTGAGACGGTGCGCATGACGGGCCCAGAAAAGGTTGAGCGTGCCACTGCGTTGGTCTCGCAGATAACCATGGCGAGCAATATCTTGGGGCCTGTAGTCGGGACGGCAGTCTATGGGTGCTTTGGTATCGATGCTCTATGCGAAACCGCGGCGTTGACGTTTGCGATGTCAGCCCTACTGTTCGGGGGCGCACTCAAGCAAAATGCCTCATCTGGAATGACAGGGGACAGTACGACTTGCTCGACATGCCGAAGCGATTTTCGGGAGTCGATTCGGTACCTGTTTCAAAACGCATCATTGCTCGTTGTGTTTTTGCTTGCGGCTATTTTGAACCTTGCGTTAGTTGGGTTAACGATTGGTGCTCCCGTTATTGTTGCAAAGCATCTCGGAATGCAATCATCCTTTGTTGGGATTATTGAGGTGGCTATGGGCTTGGGTGGTCTTGTCGGCAGCGGTTTGGTCGGTATTTGGCCGCATCGTTTTTCCTTCAAGGGCATATGTCGATATGTTGCGATGATCTGTTTTGGAGTCGTACCGATTATTGTCACGCTACTGAGCGGTCCTGATGAATTTGCGTTTACCGCGCTTGCGGCCGGCTCGGCATGGGTTATGGCGTGGGCAAGCATTACATCGGTTGAAATCGTTTCATTTGTTCAGCGGTCAGCGCCAAAGGAACTCTGCGGAAAAGTGCTGGCACTCGTTTATATGATGCTTTCCTGTGCAACGCCTATTGGCCAATTGGTTTACGGGCTCGCATATGATCGATGGGCTCCGGCGATTGTATTCGCAGGAATGTTGGCGGTACTGACGTTGACTACGGTGCAGTTTTATCGGCTGAAAAGTCGCTTGTGGCAATTGTCTTAAGGCGCAGGGACACCGTGGATTTGCGGAAGCATTGTCCCGCCGCGCCGGGACGCCATTGTCTGGGCATGCCTCACCTTCGTCTACAATATCGTGCAGACGAAGGAGAGGCACGCCCATGATCAAGATGTTTGCGAGTGACTTAGACGGAACGCTGCTGAACGCCCTGCACGAGGCAGATGGGACTATCCGCCGTGCCATTCGCGAGCTGATCGAGGCCGGCCTGCATGTGGTTCCCGCGACCGGACGCTCGACGCTGCCGATCGGAGAGCATGGCTTTACGGGCCTGGCGCTTGACGCCTGCTGCTCCAATGGATCAATCGTACGCGACAGCCATGGCGAGGTGCTCAAGACCTGGACCATCGACCCTCAGATTACCGAGGAGCTGCTCAAGGAGTTTCCGGATATCTGTTTTGACTGCTCCACGCCCGATGGCATGTTTTCGAGCGGATCGTTTGAGATGCACCAGGCGGGCTTTAAAAAGGACAGTCCTATCAAGCGCATCGTGATGCGCGGCATGCGTGCGCGTGGCGGGTATCACGAGGAGCAGTATTTCGACCAGTCGATCGGTGACATCCTGCGTCATGACGTGTGCAAAATCAACTGTCGCGTGACCTCGCCCGAGTTGGAGCGTGACCTTAAGGCGTACCTTGCCGAGCGCTCCGACCGCGTGGTCAACGCACCGTTCGATCCGGTGATGTTCGAGATCACGGACGTGGCGTGCAACAAGGGTGAGAGCGTGGCCTGGCTGGCGGGTTACTACGGCATTGCCGAGGACGAGGTCGCGGTCTATGGCGACGGCGGCAACGATATCGCCATGCTCAAGCGTTTCCGCCACAGCTATGCGACCAAAAACGCTAGCGATGCGGCTAAAGCCGCCGCGAGCGCAACTATCGGCAGTTGCATGGTCCACGCCGTCCCCAAACACATGCTCGCCACCATGCACAAGCAAAACTCTCGCACCGTCATCGAATAATGTGACAAAGGGGCAGCCCCTTTGTCACAGGGGTCTGTGTTCTTGGAATACGAACATATATTCGCATATACAACTACGCTTTGATAGAATCGGTATCGTTGGCGGCAGTTCCATGTGCCGGGCAACGCCCTCCATCTGATGGGAGGTGATGCCCATGACCGATCTGATTGATTTCGTGAAACTTCTGACCGCTTTGGTCTCGTTCTCCACGGCGCTCGTCGGGCTTTCCGAGGCACTCAAGCAACGTTCGAAGCAACGTAAAAGGGGTCGCCGCCGCTAAGGCGTTGACCCCTTAATCCAAGCAACGGCGCTGCCCAGCTTTCCAGAACTTGGGCTGCCGTCGACACTATTCTACCCACGAATGACATTTTGAACAATCGGCAATGCCGCTCCAAAAGCCAGGCACAACTGGCACAACCTAGGCGGTCGCTGAATGTGACAAAGGGACTGCCATTTGTCACATTCCAAATATTGCCTTTACGTGTTGATGCACACGGTGTGCAATAATACTCGCACTGTGCAATAGCGCACAGGCTGAGTAACAAGGAGGACGTTTGTCCCAGCTCGAGAAATGCGATCGCCGGTCCCTTCGCTCGCAGCGCGCCCTTCGCCAGGCGCTTGCCAGCGAACTTGCGGAGAGCGGCGACCTTTCGCGCATTAACGTCGCGTCGCTCACCGAGCGTGCCGGTCTTACGCGCCGCACGTTCTATTCGCACTACCGTGATATCCCCGACTTTATCAATCAAATCGAGGACGGCTTACTGGCCGAGATCCGTGAGCGCATTGAGCTCATCACCGCAGCTCAGCTGCCCGATCTCTATCACAACATCGATGAGCTCGAGCCGGCGCCCGGTTCGGTTGAGTTGCTGCGCTACCTTGCGGCCAACCGCGACTTAATCGGTGCGCTGCTGGGTCCGGGCGGCGACCAGGCCTTCATTAAGCGGATCATCGACACCGCGCGTGAGGCTGTGGTGCCGCGTGCGCAGACGGGCATTTTGGGCCTGGCGCTGGGCACGTTCTTTGACTACTACGTCACCTACGTCGTGAGTGCCGAGGTCGGCCTGATTCAGCGCTGGTTTGAGCGTGGGCTCACCGAATCGCCCGAGGCCATGGCGCGTATTATGACGGTTATCGCTTTTGTGCGTCCCGGCGACTTATATGGCCAACCCATCGATATCAACGTGCCGGAATACGGCTTGAAGCTATTGAACCTGCAGCTCGAGGATGCGGCCGACACCGTCGCAACCGTCGAGTCCAACAACTAAGAGGAGAGACAGATGAGCAAACTCGTCGAGGGCATCAAGGACCGCATGGTCGCTGCCGCACGCGAGGCCGCGCCCGCCGTGGTGGACGCCGCGCAGAAGGCCGCGACCGCGGCTGCCGAGAAAGTTGCCGAGGCGGTTGCCGAGGCCAAGAATGCGGCAGGGGAGACGTCCGTCGCTAGCGAGCCCGTCACTGCCGCTGAGCCCGTAGCCGCCGCCCACGCCCCCGAAGGCGCAATTTTCAACCCCGAGAACGCTCGCGGCAACCTGCACCTGGGCATTGACGTGGGCTCCACCACCGTCAAGCTCGCCGTGCTCAACGACGATAACCAGATCGTCTACGCCAAGTACCAGCGTCACCACACCGACGTCCGCGCTTGCGCCCGCGACTTGTTCGAGGGCGCTGCGACCGTGCTGCCGACGGCCCAGATGACCTGCGCCATTACCGGCTCGGGCGGCCTGCTGCTGTCCCAGTGGCTCGACCTGGAGTTTGTCCAGGAGGTCATTGCCAGCAAGCGCGCCGTCGAGACTCTCATCCCGGCCACCGATGTCGCCATCGAGCTGGGCGGCGAGGACGCTAAGATCATCTACTTCGACAACGGCATCGAGCAGCGCATGAACGGCACCTGCGCCGGCGGCACGGGCGCGTTCATCGACCAGATGGCCACTCTGCTGCACACCGACGCCAGCGGCCTTAACGAGCTCGCGGCCAACGCCACCACCATCTATCCCATCGCCAGCCGCTGCGGCGTCTTTGCCAAGACCGACGTCCAGCCGCTGCTCAACGAGGGCGCCCGCCCCGAGGACGTGGCGGCCTCCATCTTCCAGGCTGTCGTGACCCAGACCATCTCGGGCCTGGCGTGCGGCCGTCCCATCCGCGGCAACGTTGCCTTCCTGGGCGGCCCGCTGCGGTACCTCTCCGAGCTGCGCCACCGCTTCTACCTCACGCTCAACCTGGACGAGGAACACCGTATCGTGCCCCAAAACGCTCACCTGTTTGTGGCGAGCGGCGCCGCCATGGCGCACGAGTCCAACAAGCTCAGCACGTTCCCGCAGCTCATCGAGGCTATCGACAGCCTGGGTGACACGCAGGGTGCCGAGGTCGAGCGTCTGGATCCGCTCTTTGCCACCGACGAGGACTTTGCCGAGTTCAAGACCCGCCACGACCAGGAAGTCGTCCCCAAGGGCAAACTCGACGGCTACACCGGCCGCGTGTTCATCGGCATCGACGCCGGCTCCACCACCATGAAGGCCGCGCTCGTGGGCGAGGACGGCCAGCTGTTGCACACCTGGTACGGTAACAACAACGGCGACATCCTGGGCACGGCCAAGGTCATCATGGCCGATTTCTACAACCACATCCCCGCCGGTTGCACCATCGGCCACGTGACCACTACGGGCTACGGCGAGGCGCTGCTCATCGAGGCCCTTAAGGCCGACTCCGGCGAGATCGAGACCGTCGCGCACCTGCGCGGCGCCAAGGCGTTCCTGCCCGGCGTCGAGTTCATTTTGGACATCGGCGGCCAGGACATGAAGTGCCTGCGCGTCAAGGACGGCGTTATCGAGCACATCATGCTCAACGAGGCCTGCTCGTCGGGTTGCGGTAGCTTTATCGAGAGCTTCGCCGTGTCTATGAACATGGACGTGCGCGCGTTCGCCGATGCCGCCATCCATGCTAAGGCTCCCGTCGACCTGGGCAGCCGCTGCACGGTCTTTATGAACTCGCGCGTTAAGCAGGCGCAAAAGGAAGGCGCCACGGTGGGCGACATCGCGGCCGGCCTGTCCTATTCCGTCATCAAGAATGCCCTGTTCAAGGTCATTAAGCTGCGCGACCCCAAGGAGATCGGCAACCAGGTGATCGTCCAGGGCGGCACCTTTATGTCCGATGCCACACTGCGCGCGTTTGAGCAGCTCACGGGCGTTCACGCCGTGCGTCCCGACATCGCCGGCTGCATGGGCGCTTACGGTGCGGCCCTGCTCGCCCGCGATCGCGCCGGCGCTGACGGCACCTCGACCATCCTTTCGGCCGAGGACATCGCGCACCTCACCGTGACGCAAAAGCATGTCCGCTGCGGCCGTTGCTCTAACAACTGCCAGCTTACCGTCAACGACTTTGGCGGCGGCAGGCGCTTCATTACCGGTAACCGCTGCGAGAAGGGCGCCGGCCATAAAAAGCAGAAGACCGAGGCCCCCAACCTTTTCAAAAAGAAAAACGAGCTGCTCTTTAACCGCGAGGTCCTGAGTCCCGACGACGCCCCGCGCGGCACCGTCGGCATCCCCCGCGCACTCAACATGTACGAGAACTACCCCTTCTGGCACGCGTTCTTTACGCGCCTGGGCTTTAGCGTGCAGCTGTCCGACCAGTCGAGCAAGAAGACCTACCAGGCGGGCATCGAGTCCATGCCGTCCGAGAGCGTGTGCTACCCGGCAAAAATGAGCCACGGCCACGTGATGAACCTCATCGACCGCGATGTCGACTTTATTTGGATGCCGTGCGTGCGCTGGGAGCGCAAGGAGGATCCGACGGCCGGCAACTGCTATAACTGCCCCATCGTCATGAGCTACCCCACGGCGCTGGCGCTCAATATCGACGAGATTCGCGAGCAGAACATCGAGTTCCTGTACCCGTTTGTGCCCTATCACGACAAGACCGAGCTCAAGCGCCGTCTGTACCAGGTACTCGCCGTCGACCGTGTGGCCGATGCTGAGGCCGGTCGCGGTCGCGTGCGCGGTCCCAAGATCACGCGCTCCGAGGTCGATGCCGCCGTCAACGCTGCTTTTGAGGCCGATGCGCGTTTCCACGAGGACATCCAGACCATGGGCGAGGAGGCTCTCAAGTGGGTCGAGGACCACGGCGGCCACGGCATCGTACTCGCCGGTCGTCCCTACCATAACGACCCCGAGATCAACCACGCCCTGCCCGAGCTTATCTCGAGCTTTGGCTTTGCGGTCTTTACCGAGGATTCGCTTGCGCATCTGGTAAAGCCCGAGCGTCCGATTCGCGTCGTCGATCAGTGGATGTACCACAGCCGTCTGTACGCCGTCGCCCGTTTTGTGACGATGCGCAACGACCTGGACCTGATTCAGCTCAACTCCTTCGGCTGCGGCTTGGACGCCCTGACCACCGACCAGGTGCAGGAGATTCTGGAGGCCAGCGGCAAGATCTACACCGTGCTCAAGATCGACGAGGTATCCAACCTGGGTGCCGCGCGCATCCGCATCCGCTCGCTCATGGCAGCGCTCAAGGACCAGGAGGCCGAGCGCCTGGCCGATGCCACGGCCGCGGGCGAGGCCTACGAGCAAGGCGACGCCGCGCCGGTGGCGCCTTCCACGGATGCCCCTGCGTTCGCGAGCCGTAAGTACACGTTCGAGGCTCAGCGCGAGAGTGCTTCGACCGCGTGGCCCAAGGTGCCCTTTACCGAGCAGATGCGCGAGGAGGGCTACACCATCCTGTGCCCGCAGATGGCGCCGATTCACTTTGACCTGGTCAAAGAGGTGTTCCGCGGTGCCGGCTACAACTTGGAGCTGCTGCCCTCGACCGACCACGATGCCGTCGAGGCTGGCCTGCGCTACGTGAACAATGACATTTGCTATCCGTCGATCCTGGTGACGGGCCAGATTATGGAGGCCATCGAGAGCGGTCGGTACGACCTGTCCAAGACGGCCGTGGTTATCAGCCAGACCGGCGGCGGCTGCCGTGCCACCAACTACATCGCACTCATCCGCAAGGCCCTGCGCGAGAGCGGCCACCCCGAGATCCCGGTGATCTCGCTTTCGGCCGTGGCGCTCGGTGAGGACAACCCCGGCTTTAAGATTACGCCGGCACTGCTTAAGCAGGCAGTCTACGCAGTGCTCTTTGGTGACGTCATGATGCAGATGCTCTATCGTTGCCGCCCGTACGAGGCCACGCCCGGTGCCGCCAACGCACTCTACGAGGAGTACATGGCGCGCGCCCGCAAGTTGGCGCCCAAGTTCAACCGCCACAACTACACCAAGCTGTGCCGCGAGGCCATCCGCGCGTTCGACACCATGCCGCTTGCGGGCGAGGGCACCAAGCCGCGCGTGGGCGTGGTCGGCGAGATCCTTGTCAAGTTCCATCCCACGGCCAACAACCACGTGGTCGACGTTATCGAGCGCGAGGGCTGCGAGGCCGTGGTGCCGGGCCTGCTCGACTTCTTCCTGTACTCCATGAGCAACGCCGAGCTGCAGAAGGACGAGCTGGGAAGCTCTGCCACTACGCGCGCTGGTATGCAGGCGCTCATCAAGCTCGTGGACTGGATGCGCACGCCGGTGGAGGAGATGCTCGAGAAGTCCCGCCGCTTTGAGGCACCCGAGCGCATCGGCACCATGGCCGACAAGGCCCGTACGGTGCTTTCGGTGTGCAACAACATGGGCGAGGGGTGGCTGCTCACGGCCGAGATGCTCGACCTGATCGATCACGGTGCGCCCAACATCATCTGCACGCAGCCCTTCGCGTGCCTGCCCAACCACGTGGTGGGCAAGGCCGTGATTAAGGAGCTGCGCCGTCAACATCCCGAGAGCAACATCGTTGCGGTGGACTACGACCCCGGTGCGTCCGAGGTCAACCAGCTCAACCGCATTAAGCTCATGATTAGCGTGGCCAAGGAGAACATGCGCGCCGGTAAGGGCTTTAAGCTTGAGAAGGTCGCGCCGCTCGCGATGGACGAGGTCACCGGCCAGATGCGTGCCCACGATGGCTGCGTGAGCTGCGGCTCGGTCGACGAGAGTGCCGTGGCGTCGGTCGCTGAGCGCCTGGGACGCGGCATTAAGAAGTAGTCGGCCTACTTCGAGCCGGATATGAGACGAACGGGTGGTAGCCGTACCGGCTACCACCCGTTTTTGCTGTACATATGTTGCGCAAATGACCTTGCTACAGCCTTCCGTGGGCTTGTCCGATTTTTGGGCCGGCTCGGGCTTTGAAGACAAGTTGCTGCAGGCCCAAGGCGATTTTTCGCTCAACGCAGGCCAGCACAGTGTGACCTATCTGCCAAACGACGAGACGACCGCTACGGTCTGGCCATCGCCACCTGCGAGATGGAAGCCGAAAAGTACATCTACCGCGTGTACAAGTACGAGCTGTAGGGCCGCGCTCAGGTTTGACCAATGGAGTATGAAAACACGCCGTTCGCCGATGCCCCCTCCGCGAGTGGCGGCCATATGGTTTGATGTCAGAAACATATAGTTGTCGCCAGCCTGCTGGCGACGTTCCCCCTGATATCGGAGGTTCCAGGTATGTTTCACGCTCCGTTAAGCAACTATCGGCTGGGCTAACATGGGTCGCCGTGCCATTTCGATAGCCCTTGCAGTGGTCTGCCTAGCTGTGCTCTTGGGCGCTACAGGGCTGTTTGCTATAAGCCGAGAAACGTCCTATATGCAGGAATGCGCTTCCGAAGGGTTTGCCATTGACGGTTACTATCGGGACGACAAGACGAGTCTGGAAACCCTGGCCTTTCTTGAAGAGGATAGCCATCGGTGGCAACTGGTCGACAAAGACGGCAGCTGCGTTGGCGGGCAGTTTAAGCGTACGGATGACCCCAACATCCTGATAATAAAGAAGGAAAACGGCGAAGAATTCGGCACGGTTCACGTTGCGTATATATCGCGCCGACGCAATCAGGGGCAGATTTACCTAATTAGAAATACTGAGGTGACCCGATTTTATCTTGTGAGCACCGATCCGGCGTTTACGGTGGAGTCTGGCGATGTCGATCCGGACAGTTGATTCACGGCAATAAAACAGCGAGCGGGGCTCGGGTGTGAACTGCACCCCGCAATTTGCTCGTGTCCGTATCGCGTCTGCGCCTCGTCGTAACTTGCGTCCGTGCGAGCATTCATCCCGCGCCGGCATCACTTCACATCGAACTCCACGCGATCGAGCTCGGGCACATTGAGGTCGATGAGTTTGCGGGCGACACGGCGGTCGTGCGCCCCAAGCGCCTCGCCTGTCGTCACATGGGCGACAATCTCGCGCTCGACGATGCCTTCTTCGTCCCCTTCGGTGGCCGAGGTCTCGACGGCGACGGTGTAATCTTTAAAGCCCGGCAGCACCGCGGCAAGCTCGCGCGTGGTTTCGGTGACGCCGTAGCCGTCCTGCACGCCGGCCTGCGCCGAGCCAATAGACCCCGCCGTCATAACGATGCAGGGGATGGCAAAGATCACCGTGCCCACAATAATGCGGCGGCGCACCTTGCGCGACAGCTCGTCGACCTCGGCATTTTCCTCGGCGGTCACAATGCCGTCGCCGTTGAGGTCGCGCTTGAGCGGCACACGTAAAAGAAGCAATACGGCTTCGGCCGCCAGCGCGATAAAGACCACGTTGATGCCAAACTCGTAAAGCGCCGAGAGAAACAGTGACCCGCTTGCGATGGCGATGCCGTAGCCCGCCGCGCACAGTGGCGGCATGAGCGCGGTCGCCACCGCTACGCCGGCAATGAGCGTCGAAGGCTCCTGATCGCGCGAGTTGCCTAGGCCGCCCGCAAAGCCGCCCGCGAGCGCGACGGCAAGGTCCCATACGGTGGGTGTCGAGTTGTCGATGATGGCCGCCGTGGTGGTGCCAAGGGGCGAGAGCTTAAAGTACAGCGTGGACGTGACCAGGCAAAAGACCATTTGCAGCGCGAGGCCGGCGACGGCCTCGACGGCAATCTCGCGGTCGAGCGTGGCAATACCGTATGCCATGGCAAGAACCGAGCCCATGAGCGGGCAGATGAGCATGGCGCCCACGATGGCGATGTCCGAGTCGATATCGAGGCCGATGCTTGCGATGAGCATGGCGATGATGAGGATGCACAGGTGAGAGCCGGTCAGGCGTGCCCCGTTTACAAAACGCTTGCGGATCACGTGATAGGGCGCGCGTCCCTCGCGAATGTTGAACGCGCGCTTTAAAAAGCGACCAGCCTGTTCGGCAGCCTCACTATGGGCAGGGCGGATGCCATGGCGCCGGTGATGGCGTTCACGCAGTCGCTTGAGCTGTTGTCTATCGAGTTCCATGTTCACCTCGTTCCAGCGCGGTCCGCGCAACGCGCCCGTTGTCCTAACTCTACACCGTGGCGGGCGGGGTGTCTGTTGGATGCGGAATCCGATAGGGCGGATGACGCGGGAGCAAATGCAAATCACAGGCTCAATTCCATCACGCGAAAATATGATGCACCAGCTCCTTCAAATGTGACGAAATTGTGAAGCACGGGAGCATGAATTTCAAAAAATACGCTGGTCGCCAATGTTGCGCAACAGAATTCAAAAATCGACAGCTACCGTTTGATACGTATGGATACATCCGTGTCAAAGGGAGAAAGCCATGGCAAACTATAGTCCACAGCACTTTGAGCCTCGGGCCAAGACTGTCAACGTCAAGGGCGTTGCCAACCGCGCCGTCGCAACCGTTTTGACGGCGGGCCTCATCGCTCAGCCGCTCATGTCGCCGCTGGCGGCAATCGCCGCACCGTCAACCGATAACGGCGATTCTGTTCAGGGGGGGGGTAGTTCTGTAGAGAATACCGTTGCCGCCGGTAACCAAGCGGTCGTAAAGACGGCTGCCCAGCTGGCCGAGGAGTCGGCAAAGCAGCTCAAGGACGCTCAGGCCGCCTACGATGCCGCCCAGAAGAAGGCCGACGCGGCGGGCCAGTCTCAAAAGCAGGCGCAGCAGCAAAAGAATCAGGCCTCGCAGGCTGTGAGCGACAACGAAATCGAGCAGAACGCAGCAGAAGTCGCCGCGCTCCAGGAGAAGATTGACGAGCTCAAAGCCGCCGTCGAAAAGACCGAGCAGCAGCAGAAGAAGCTGGGCGACCTGAACGATCAGCTCGATCAAGCCAACAAGAGTGTCGAGGATAAGACTCAGGCGCTCAAGGACGCCAAGGCAAAGCAGGATGAGGCCAAGAAGGCCCTCGATGATGCCCAGGCCAAGCTCGAGGCCATGGGTATGGACGAGTACGAGGCCGCCAAGAAGGCCGTCGAGGACGCACAGGCAAAGCTCGATGACGCCAATAAGGCCGTTGCTACTGCACAGGCCAATCTGGACCAGGCCAAGGCCGCCGAGGCCAGCGCCCAGCAGGAAAAGAAGGACACTGAGGCCGCTCTGACGACTGCCCAGGCCAAGAAGCAGGAGACTGCCGCTGCGCTCGCAGCCGCAACCACCGCGCGCGATAACGCCCAGCAGAAGTTCAACCAGGCGCAGGCCGCGCTCGATGCTGCCGTCTCGGGTACGGGTGTCGACTTGAGTGCGCTTGAGGCCGCCAAGATCGCTGCTGCTGGTGAGCTCAAGGACGCGCAGGCGGAGCTCAATGCCGCGACGGATGCCGACGCCACCGCACAGACAAATCTGCAGGCCGCCCAGGCTGCCGTCGCTGCCGCGCAGGAGAAGGCCAACGCCGCCAACGCTGCTGTGGCATCTGCCCAGTCTGCATACGATGCGGCAAACAAGGAGTACAAGGACGCGGCCAGTAAGCGTGACGCCGCGAAGACGGCATACGAGCAGGCCCAGCAGACCGAGGCCGACAAGAAGGCTGAGTACGATAAGCTTGTCGAAGTTCGCAAGCAGAAGCGCAGCGAGTGGGAGGCAGCCTGCGCCGCTTCGAACGCCGCGGAAAAGGCTTATGACGCTGCTAATGCCCAGGTTGAGGCTCTTGAGCAGCAGATTGCAGACCTAAAGTCCAACATGACCGTTGACCAGGAAGTCATCAGTCAGGGTATGTTCGGCTTCATGAACTACATCATCGGCGGCAGCCAGTTCACAGCCACGCAGAAAAAGAACGCCCAGGAAGCCGTATCGATGCTGACCGGTGCCGCTGACAAGGCCGAATGGTATGACCAGTACGTCGATCATGACATGTCTCGCGACACCAACCCGCTCTCCCTGGAGCAGATGCGCAACGCCTTGACATATCTCGACACCCAGAACAACCTCCGCAAGGCGAACGGTCAGTCGGCGCTCAGCGTCAGCCTCCGCATGACTGCGGCAGCCGCCCTTAATGTATCATATTCATCGAACATCTGGGGACACTCGGGCTGCTACTGGGACAATGGAGAAAATCTTGCCGGCGGCGGCGGTGCATATACCGGCGGCGAGACCGAGGATACGCTTGGCTGGCCATATACCGGTCTCTACACTCAGGAAAAAGAGGCATTCGATAAGTACGTCGAGAAGAATAGTGACCTTGGGAACCATCGATATGATTCCTACTATATCTACCAGCACTACAGCAGCATCTACCATGAGTGCGGGCACTATCTCAACATCATCGATGCCGGCACGAAGGCTATCGGCATCGCGACCGGTAGCGGTAAGAATACCGATTCCGAGGTAACCGTTTTCGACTATAGCGGGAGCACGGGGCAGAAGGATTTCACTGTCTCCGAGTTCAAGAAGCTCGTCAACGACTACATCGATTCCGCATACAACGCAGGCGGCACGCAGGAGCAGAAGGCGAAGCTCAAGGAGCTTCAGGCAAAGCTCGCCGAGGCGCAGAAGAACTTTGGAACTACTAGGGAAGCTTACTTCGCAGCTGTAAACGGGCAGGATGCCGCCCAGGACGCTTTCACCGCAGCCGATGTGAACATGAACACCGCCAAGGGCGAGTACGAGAAGGCTAAGTCCGGCACCGCCGCCGCGAAGACGGCATACGACGCCGCGAAGGACGCACTCGGCGGAATCGACATCGAGTACCTCAAGCAGAACCTCGATGCGGCCAAGGGCGAGGCCGCTACTGCCCAGGCGGCTCTCGATAAGGCAAACGTCACGCTTGCTGACAGCAAGACGAAGGCAGCCGAGGCCGCTGCTCACAAGGCGAAGGCTCGCAGCGCCCGCGATGCCGCCAAGGCAAAATCCGACCAGGCCAACGAGGCGTATGGCAACGCTACCGCTTCGGTCAAGGACCTTGCCGCCAAGCGCGATGCCGCCCAGGCGGACCTTGCGAATAAGCAGGGCTCGCTTGGCGATGCCAAGAAGGCCGACGATGCCGCCCAGACTGGTGTAGACAAGGCCCAGGCCGCAGATGTCCAGGCCGCGACTGCTCTTTCGGACGCCAAGCAGGCAGTTGCCGCCAAGACGCAGGCTGTGTCCGATGCGCAGGCCAAGGCCAAGGCTGCTGAGGGTGAGCTGGCTACCGCGAACAAGGCCTTCGAGCGCTTTGCCGGCGCCCAGAAGGCGGTCGACGACGCCAAGGCCGCCTATGACGCTGCCGTCGCCGGTGTCGCCGATGCCCAGAAGCAGCTCGAGGCCGCCAACGAAGCCGTCGTCGATGCGAATTTCGAGATCGTCATGGCCAAGGCCGAGCTTGCCAGCGATGAGGCACTCAAGGCCGATCTTGAGGCTGTCGACCACAAGGCATCCCTTGCCGCGGGCACGACGGGCAACGAGAAGCTGGTCAAGCTGAACGCTGCCTACGCTCGCTATAAGGCTGCCGTCGATGCCGCCGCTGGTCTCAAGGCTGCTCTGAGCGATGCCGATGCCAAGCTGTCCGATGCCAACGACGCCTATGCCGCCGCGCTGGCTGAGCTTGGCGATGCCAAGGATGCCCTGGCTGCCGCGCAGGCCGAGTACGACAAGTATCATCCCAAGGCTGAGCCGCAGGCCAAGCCTCAGGTTGCACAGGCTGCTGCAAAGGCTCCTGTCGCCAAGAAGAAGGCCACGTCGGCCGCGCTCGCCCAGACTGGCGACACCTCCGCGCTTGTGGGCGAGGTCTTCGTCATCGGCGGTGTGACGCTCGTGGCAGCGGGCGTGACGCTGGGCGATCGTCGTCGCAAGCACATGTAGCGTCTCGAGCATCGGCTCTGCAACGAACTTCAATTCATAGCGGGACCGTATCGTTAGCCAAACGATAAGGCCGGCGCGCTGTCATACGCAGCGCGCCGGCCTTTCTTTGCGTTGGTATCAAAAAGCCCGGTCGGCAGCCGTGAAAGCCACCGGCCGGGCAAGCCGTAGGCAATATGGTTGCTGTCGAGCAGCTGCTCAGCTTAGCCCAGCAGGCTTAAGCCCACGGAGACAAACGCCAGGATAACGCCGACGATTGACTCGCCGCCGAGCAGGCCGCTGGCGACAACAAGACCCTGTTCCTGGAAGGCGGCGTCCTTGGTAGCTCTCTCCTCGTCAGAAAGACCAGCGGTGGCGTCGCGGTGGGCGGACCACTTGTCGTAGGCGAGTTTGACGCAGGAGCCCAGGAATGCCGTGAGTGACATGTAGAACGGCAGGTACACGCCCAGGCCGATCATCATGGCCGGAATGCCGAGCCAGTACATGACGATACCGGCGATAAAGCCGCCAACGAACCACGGCACGCTCGGGATGCCCGAGACCATGGTGGCAACGACGCTTGCCTGCGCGGCAACAAAGCTCTTGTCGGGACCAAAGGCGTCCGGGCCATAGGCGGTGACGAGCGCGACCATGACGGCTGCGGCGACCAGGGCGCCCACGATGCCGCCGATGGCCTGGCCGATCCACTGCGCACGCGGGTTGGTGCCCAGCACGGCGCCGGCCTTAAAGTCATTCATGACGTCGCCCGCAAGGCCGCACGCCACGGCAACGATGCCGGCGATAAAGAACAGCTTGACCTGAGCGATCTGTGCGAAGGCAGCCACGATGAGCATAACGATGAGGCCAAAGATTTCCATGGGGTCGATACCCGTCTGGCCGCAGCTCTGCGCGCTCATGATGGTGGTGACAAAGGTGAACAACGTGACGATGACGGCCGGAACGGGGCCAAGGTCGAGCACGATGGCGATGATCACGGCGATGGCGGCGGCGCCCAGGCCGATGATGCCGGCGTCGAGCTTAAGGGAGCCCGAGATGAGCGACTGCTCATCGGTGTCGGTGGAGCTGTCGGCGGCAAGACCGCGGACGATGCCGGCGACCTGCGGCAGGATGTCCTTGAGGACGACGGCGACGCCAAAGCCCATCATGAGGCCCATGCCCAGGGACTTGACGATGCCCTGCGCAGTCACAACGTCGAACAGACCGGCAGCGGTGCCGCCCACGATGATGCCAAAGTTGCCCAGCAGGGCGCCGGCAAACCAGAAGGCGACCGGGGCGAAGCCCACGAGGAAGCCGACGGAGAGCAGCATGGGCGAGTTGTAGATGCCAAAGGTCACGCCGGGAATGTTGAGCGTGCACAGCATACTGGGCACAATGCCCAGGGCGTCGCGCAGCACGCTATAGATGCCGGCGATGGCCATGGAACCAAAGAGCTGCTTGCCGGTTTTACCGCCAGCCTCGGTCGCGCGCAGGGTCTGAGCTGCGGCGTTGCCGGTGGGGAACTCAAGCGCGGCGTCCACGATAAAGTGACGGTGGATGAGCGCGGTGGCCAGCAGGCCCAGGATGGTGCCGGCGAGTGCCACGATAAACATGTCGAGCCAGCTGATCTGGTCGGCATATCCCAGCATCCAGGCGCCCGGGATGGTAAACGCCAGGCCGCCGGCGACCATGGCGCCCGCGGACATGATGGTGTGGGTGACGTTGGCCTCGTTGAGGCTGGCATTGCCCATGAGCTTAAGGAAGAACAGCGAAATGACGGCAGCGAAGACGATCGGCCAGGGGAGAGCGCCCATCTTGAGGGCGGTGTAGGCCGAGCTTGCCGTGATGATCACGCAGCCAAGGACGCCGATGACGACGCCGCGCAGCGTGAGTTGCCCGCGCATCGAAGCGCGGTTCGAGGGATTGCTCATATAGAACTCCTTTGCGTATATCCGCTTCCCCGGGAGCGCCGCTACGGATACGGTGCGGGAAGTCGGGTTACCAAGGGCCGCCGCGTGAGCTCGCGCGCGACCGCGCACCAGTATAGCCGTAAGCTAGTCATTTTGGGATGACTGGTTTAGGTAGGCGATATACTGCTGGGCAGACGAAAGGAGCGTCGACGATGCTTAATGGGTGCACATATATATTGACGGTCGACGTGGGCAACACGTTCATTCGCTTTGGCCTGTTTGCCGAGGATTCGGCCGCGGCGCAGGAATGTCCGCTTGCGACGTGCGAGATCACCACGCCGTCGAGCATCACGGCAGACGAGGCGCGCATGCGTCTCGTGCAGGTCATGGCCACACTGGCGGCCGATGCGGGCATGCCGGGTGCGCTTGTGCCCGCGGCTGCTGTGCTGAGCTGCGTGGTCCCGGCGCTCGAGCGCCCGTGGAAGGCAGCGCTTTCCCGTACCTGCACGGGGCGCGTGCTCACGGTGGGGCCGGGCCTCAAGACCGGCATGCCCGTGCACTACGATGACCCGGCCGAGATCGGTCCCGACCGCATCGCCGACGCCGTGGCAGCCCGTGCCGTCTACGGCTCGCCGTGCATTGTGATCGACCTGGGCACCACGACCAATATCGAGGTCATCGACGCGCACGGTACCTTTGTCGGCGGCGTTATCGCGCCGGGGCTGGCGCTCGGCGCCCGTTCGCTCTCGGCCGCTGCGGCGCGCCTGCCTCAGGTTGAGCCCTCGGCGCCGACACACGTCATCGGCCGCAACACGCGTGAGGCCATGCGCTCGGGCGTGGTCTTGGGCGAGGTTGCCCGCATCGACGGCATGCTCGACATGGTGCTTGCCGAGATGCGCGCGACCAAGGCCGCGGGGGAGGGCGATGTGCCCATCGTCATTACTGGCGACGATGCCGAGGCGCTTGCGGCGCTGGTCGGCCATAGCCTGACGGTCGACGATGCGCTGACGCTGCGGGGTCTCGCCGAGCTCTACCACATCAATCAAAAGCCCCGTCGCGCGTAGCGATGGGGGCGATGGGACAAAAACGTCTCCGCCTTCCACCTGCTACAATAGGTCAAACTATTGCGATTTCGGAGGTGTCTGCCATGTCGGACGATCTTCATCAAACTGCGTCGGGCAAGCGCCGCGACGTTATTAGCTGGGATGAGTTCTTTATGAGCGTGGCCATCGCCGCGCAGCGCCGCAGTAAGGACCCCAACACGCAGGTGGGCGCGTGCATCGCCAACACCAACCACCGCATCCTTTCGGTGGGCTACAACGGTACGCCCTCGGCGCTCAACGACGACTTTTTCCCGTGGGGCACGAGCGACGACCCGTTGCAGGATAAGCACAACTACGTGGTGCATGCCGAGGCAAACGCCGTGCTCAACTACCGCGGCTCGCTCAAAGACCTTGAGGGTTCCACGGTCTACGTCACGCTGTTCCCGTGCCACGACTGCGCCAAGATCCTGGCGCAGGTGGGCGTGGGCGAGGTCGTCTACCTGGACAACAAGTATGCCGACACCGATGACGGCCGTATCAGCCGCCGCATTCTCGACTCCTGCGGCATCAGCTACCGCCAGGTCATCGTCGATGTCCAGATTGGTACCGGGGGACAGGCTCAGCAGTAGCGCGTGCCAACGCCAGCTGGCTGCAAAACAGCCAAAAGAGCCCCGTCCCAAATTGACTACTCGTGAAAGTCGCGTCTGCGCGCATGGACGGCTCGTGAGCGGGTACATGGCTGTAGTAACATAGCTTCTGTCCGCGGGCGTGCCCGCGTTGTTGTGAGAAAGGAGCCCCTGTGGCTGTTAACGAAGAGCTGCTTAAGAAGGTTCTTGAAGAGATTCGCCCCAACCTGCAGGCCGACGGTGGCGATATGGAGTATGTGGGCGTCGACGACGAGGGTGTTGTCAAGCTGGAGCTGCAGGGCGCCTGTGCCGGCTGCCCCATGAGCTCGCTAACCCTTTCCATGGGCATCGAGCGCATCCTGAAGGAGCACGTGCCCGGCGTTACCCGCGTTGAGCAGGTCAATGCTTCCGGCGAGGCCGAGGACCTGTACGACGAGTACGCACCGTTCTAAGATGCGAAAGCTGCGGACGGTACGCTCCGCATAGACGTTACGCCCAAATATGCGGCTGCGAGCGTAAGGCCCGCGGCCGCATTTGTATGTAGGGAGCAGGGGATCGATATGCTCAACGACCTCTACCATATGCTTGATCCCGTCGCGATCTCGGCGGGCCCCATCACCATCTACTGGTACGGTCTGGCCTACGTGGTCGGCGCTCTGCTCACGGCGGTCGTTATGTACCGCACGCAACGTCGTTGGGGCTTCGACATTACGATTGATGACCTGACGAGCGTCGTGGTCGGCGCGGTCTTTGGCCTTATTATCGGCGCGCGCCTGTTTTACGTCGTCTTTTACGGTGATGGCTACTATTTGGCCCACCCGCTCGAGATCTTTGCCACCAACGAGGGAGGCATGAGCTTCCACGGTGGCCTGGTGGGCGGCATCTTGGGCGGCATCATCGTGTGCCGCATGTACAAGCTCGACGCTTGGACTTTGGCAGACCTCGCGGTCATCGGTGCTCCGCTGGCCCTGTGCCTGGGGCGCTGCGCCAACTTTGTCAACGGCGAGCTGTGGGGCAAGCCGACCGATCTGCCCTGGGGCGTGATCTTTGGCGGCACCGCGGGCGATATGCCGCGCCATCCCTCCCAGCTCTACGAGGCATTCCTCGAGGGTATTGTGCTCTTTTGCATTCTGCAGGTGCTCAGCCGCAAAAAGCCGCTACTGCCCCAAGGCACGTTTATGGGCGTCTTTGTGATGGGTTACGGCATCGTTCGCTTTTTGATTGAGTTTGTGCGTGTGCCCGATGCGCAGCTGGGCTATCTGCTGGGCGGCGTCATCACCATGGGTCAGCTGCTGAGCCTGCCGCTCGTAATCGCGGGCCTGGCGCTCATCATCTTTGCTCGTCGCCGCAACCAACCCCAGCGCATCTACCTCGACGCTTAACCACCAAAAAGTGAACAGGCACCTTTGTGGTGGTTCGCTGGGCAACGATGACAGAACCGTAACGTTTCCCCAGATAAAACCTGCCAAAATAAACCTGTCCCTTTTTGGCAGGTTTCTAGAAAGGCTCTTTGGACTGTGAAGGATTCCGACCTCTCCACAACGGCTGCGCGCGATGCCGCTCGCATCGTCTGGTTTAAGCGCTACCCCGCCAAGCAGACACTCATCGCTTTTTTGCTTGCGCTGTTGGCGACCACGGCGTTTTCCATCGATCCCGCCCCGGTGTCGAGCAACGCAGTCTTGGCGATTGACCCCAAAGCCTCGGGCATGCTGTACGTGTGCTACGAGGTACTCCTCTCGTTTGCCGGCCATACCGACGCGGTCATGCTGCTTGCACTTGCCTGCCTGCTCACCTTGCCGTTTCGCTACGTGTTCTTTGGCCGTGGCGACACCTGGCGCCCATCGATCATTCTGCCGTCGCTGTTCTTCGCCATCTGCATGGTGTTCGGCCGCAGCTACGATCTCACCGACTCGGCCGAGATTGTCCTTGGCGACAAAGCCCGTATCATCTGCGCCTGGATTGGCGGCGCGGGCTGGATGCTTCTGGCGATCGTGGCCTTCTATCTGGCTTTTGAGTGCCTGGATTGGCTGAGCTCCCGACGCATCCCGTTTTCCGAGGCGCACTTTGGCCGCATATGGCGTGTGGCTCACGCCGTGCTCTCGGTCCATCCCTTTGCTGGGCCCTTTCTGGTGCTTATGATCGTCTGGGCGCCCACGCTCATCGCTTCGTTGCCCGGTCTTTTTATGGGAGACACCGGCGCGCAGATTCGCCAGTGGTTCAACTATCCCAACGGCACGAGCGACTACCTGCGCCTACTCAATCCCAACGTGCTGCTCAACGGGCATCATCCTGTAGTGCACACGGCCATTATCGGCTCGTGCGTTCAGCTGGGGCTTTCGCTGTTCAACAGCGCCAACGCAGGTCTTGCTATCTACACCTGCGCCCAGTTCGTCATTACGGCCGCCTGCATGGCCTATTCCATTTCGTCGCTGCGCAAACTGGGCGTGAGCCTGCCGGTTCGCGGTGCGATCCTGCTGTTCTTTGCGTTTATGCCGATGTTCTCTAACTACGCGGCGTTGCTCACCAAAGACGTGCTCTTTGCCGACGCGTTCTTGGTTCTGCTGGTACAGACCGTCAAGCTCGTGGCATGTGGCTTGCCCCGCCGTGATGCCAATGTTGAGCGAGCAGGCGAGAAAGCCCCCGTGCTCTTTGCGCGCCACGACTGGCTGCTGCTCGCTCTGGGCGCCATGGGTTCCACGTTTCTGCGCAACGGCGGCCTGGTGTTTCCCCTGACGGCATGCGTAATCGCGGCGGCGTTTTGCGTATGGGACGTGCATGTGGCTCGTCGTGCAGCCAAGCAGACTGGTGCTGCGTCTTCGGGCGCCATCCCGCGTTTCCGCTGGGTGGGAGTTCTTGCAGTGCTTGCACTCTGCCTTGCCTCTAATATGTACTTCACCAAGGTCTTTATGCCGGCGCACGACATTACGCCCGGCTCCAAGCGCGAAATCCTCTCGATTCCGTTTCAGCAGACAGCGCGCTTTGTCCAAAAGCACGACGGTCTTAACTCGGGCGTCAACCCTACGGTTAAGGAGGACGGCACCATCGTGGAGGCTCCTTGCGACGGTTCGGTGACCGACGAAGAGCGTGCCGTGATCGATCGCGTACTCAAGTACGAGAACCTGGGCCGCCGCTACAACCCCGACAAGTCCGACGCCGTCAAGAACTGCTTTAATGAGTACGCCTCGCAGGAGGACATCGATGCCTATTTTGGGGTATGGGCCCAGATGTTTAAGAAGGATCCCGAGTGCTATATTTCGGCGCTTATCAATAATTACTATGGCTATTTTTATCCGAGCGCGCGCGATGCCTGGGTCTACAGCACGGCGCGCAGTGCCGAGATTATGGCGAAGCCCGATAACCTCAAGTACTTCGACTTCCATCCGGTCGATAGCAAGGTTGTGCGCTGGTGCGACCACCTGATCAACCTGTATCGCGTGGCAGTACAACGCATCCCGTTTATCTCGCTCGCCATGAGCTCGGCCACCTATGTGTGGATCATGATCGCCGTGGTGGTCTACCTGCTGCGTCGTCATTCATGGCGTGCGCTGGCGATCTGGGTGCCGCTGTTGGGCGTGCTCGCCGTGTGCCTGATTGGCCCGTGCAACGGCTCGACTTACATGCGCTACCTGTATCCGGTCATCGCCTGCATGCCCTTCGCCATCGGCGCCACCGTCACCCGCAGCGACTTCCTCTGGTTCTAACTTGGTGCATTGAGGTCGGGTTTCTTTGCACCAAAGGGGCCATCATCACGACGCCTTCATTTTGGGGTTTATCTCGCAGGCCAGTAGGTATATCATAACGACGTTTGTTTATATTGCCCGAGCATCTGCGCTGGGCTTTAGGTCGAAACCGATAGGAGACACGTATGTCCGGACACTCTAAGTGGGCCACAACCAAGCATCGTAAGGGCGCGCAGGACGCCAAGCGTTCCGCCCTCTTCTCCAAGCTCAGCCGCAACATCACCGTTGCTGCCCGTCTCGGCGGTGACCCGCTGCCCGAGAACAACGCCAGCCTCGCCGCTGCCGTTGCCAAGGCCAAGGCTCAGTCCATGCCTAAGGACAAGATCAAGTCCGCTATCGACAAGGCTTTTGGTTCGGGTGCCGACGCTGCCGTCTACGAGAACATCGTGTACGAGGGCTACGGTCCCGCCGGTGTCGCCGTCTACGTCGACTGCCTGACCGACAACCGCAACCGTACCGCCGCTGATGTCCGTTCCGCCTTCTCCCACGCTGGTGGCAACCTGGGCACCTCCGGCTCCGTCGCCTTCCAGTTTGAGCGCAAGGGCCAGATCGTCGTCGCCAAGGAGATCCTGGACGAGAACGCCAAGAAGGAGACCATGATCGCCAACGGTGCTGCCGGTGACGAGGATGAGTTCATGATGGCCATCGCCGAGGCCGGTGGCGAGGACTACGAGGACGCCGGCGAGGAGTGGATCGTCTGGACTACTGCCAACGAGGTTATGGCTGTCTCCAAGGCGCTCGAGGAGCAGGGCGTCCAGGTCAAGGGTTCCGAGACCACCATGGTCCCGACCACCCCGACCGAGGTCTCCGGCGCCGACGCCAAGAAGGTTCAGCGCCTCATCGACCGTCTTGAGGAGCTCGACGACGTCCAGGATGTTTACAGCACCATGGACATGACCGACGAGGTCATCGCTGCCCTCGAGGAGGAGTAGCGCCCGCACGGGTTAAGCCGTGTATATCTGGGCATAATGAAGCGAGCATGCAAGCCTCGTGGAATAGATGAGCCGGATCCGCGTGCGTAGAGCACCGGACCCGGCTCTTTTATAATGATGCGAACCGTTCTGCATTTCGAGAGCCGAGATTTGAAGGGAGCGCCACGTGCGCGTACTCAAACGAGCCCTAGCGATTGTGTATCTTGCCGCCGCCATCGTGGCGCTGGGTACGCTTGTCTGCCAGTTTTGGGGGGCGTATACGTATCGCTTTATGCTGCTGATGCGCGACCCCATGCCGCGCATTGTCGTGACGGCATGCGGCGGAGTTGTGGCGATCGGCGTGCTGGTAAGCTTTTTCCGCCTGATGTTTGCTCGTCGCGAGCCGTCCTGCGTGCATCCGGCGGGGGAGCGCAATATCGAGGTTACCCTTGCGGCGCTTTCTTCGTGCGCCAGGGCCGCTGCCGAGCGCGACGACCGCGTGATGGTCGAGCATGTCGAGGCCCGCGTCCAAGGTTCCGACGATTCGCACGTCCGATTTAAGGTCGAGGCTATCGCGCTTGACGATAAGGACGTGGCATCTCTGGCTACCGCGATGCAACAGCGCATCGAGGAAGCTTGCGACACCATGCTCGGCACGCCGGGTACGACCACGCGCGTTCGTTTTTTGCCGTCCAAGACTACCGTCCAGACCGTGGAGGTTTCCGGTGAGTGATACCAATCAAGATAAGACCGCTCGTACGCCGCGCCTGACGATTGACCAGAGCGCCACGCCGGCGAGCGAACCTGTTGATTCCAAAGCAGAGGCAACCGAGTTACAAGACGCGGCAGCCGCGGATTTTGACGAGGCTATGGGTCTCATCAAGGGTACGGGCGCTGCCATCTGGAGCTATGCTGTGCGTCATCCCAACACCACGCTCGGCGCCGTCGCTGGCTTTATCCTCGCTGTGTTGGTACTCACGTTGGGCCTGTGGGACACGCTCGTCATTGCATTCTTCGTGCTGATCGGCGCTGTAATCGGCCAAATTCGCGACGGCGAGAACGGGATCGTCAACTTCTTCGGCCGTCTGTTTAGCGGTCGCTAATATGTATTCGACTGTCGCATCCGCGGCAGGCATAAGGAGGAACCATGGCTTTTAATACGAAGGTCGATGTAGCCGATACCGAGCTCGAGGCAGACGAGACCGTCACCGCCGAGGCCGAGGACGTAACGCTCGAGGATGAGGCGCTCGTCGAGGCCGAGTCCGATGTGGATGAGGATGACGAGGAAGCGGACGAGTCCGAGGACTCGCTGACCTATTCCAACGGTGTGATCGAGAAGATCGTTGCCATGGCCACCCGCGAGGTTCCGCACGTTCTGGGCATGAAGGGTAACCTCATGCACTTTGTGCAGGAGCAGTTTGGTGCCGAGAATCTGACCAAGGGCGTGACGGTCGAGGTCACCGATGACAATCGCGTGGTCGTCAACATCTCCGTCATTATCGAGTACGGCGCCTATGCGCCCGCGATCTTTGACGATGTCAAGGCGCGTGTCACCGAGCGCCTTGCCGCGATGACCGGCCTTGAGGTGGCGGGCGTCAACCTGCGCATCGAGGACGTCATCACCCCCGAGGAGTACGAGCACCGCACCAGCCAGCACGAGTAACCTTCCAAAAAGGGACAGGTTTGTTTTGGCAGGTTTTATCTGCGAAAACGTTAAACGGCCGACCGCGCAAGCAAAAGCGTGGCCGGCCGTTATTTGTATGCCCCCCGATGTAGGCATACCGCTCGTCTAACTAGGGGTTGCAATCGTCGCGTTCCGCGTTACCCTAATGGGCGCATTGTTTCCAAATTGTTAACGAGGAGTTGCCGTAATGCCCGACGAGCACGAAACAGAAAGCAAGGCATGGGCGATTGAGGCCGCCGCGGCAGAGGCGGCATCGCGTGCTGCCGAGGAGATGCATCGTCCTCCCGTGGTGCCGATGGGGCGCGTGGTTGATCGCACCGATATCGAGCGCGGCGAGCGTGCCGGTCAAAAGCGCAGCCAGGAGCCGGGCTTTCCGCGCTTTTTTGCCGAGCTCAATATGGGCCTGATTCTTACGGCCTTCGCCATCGTTGCGTTTAAAACCCCTAATCACTTTGCTTTTGGCGGCACCTCGGGCGTGTCGGTCATTCTGTCCACGCTGTTCCCGACCCTGCCCGTCGGCGTCTTTATGTGGATTATTAACGCGGTTCTCGTCGTTTTGGGCTTTATCTTTTTGGAGCGCAAGGCAATCCTGTGGAGCGTCTTCGCCTCGTTTGCGCTGTCCGCCTATGTTTCGCTTTTTGAACTCTTTATCCCGACTGATGTCTCGATGACGGGCGATATGTGGCTTGACCTGTGCTTTGCCGTGATCCTGCCGGCGCTCGGCAGCGCCATTGTCTTTGATATTGGCGCCTCGACGGGCGGCACGGACATTCTTGCCATGATCCTCAAGCGCCGCACCACGCTCGAGATTGGCCGCGCCCTGCTCCTGGTCGATATCGGCATCGTGACCATCGCGGCCTTCTTGTATGGCCCGCGTGTCGGTCTGTATTGCGTGCTCGGCCTGTTTGCCAAGACGCTTGTGGTCGACAAAGCCATCGAGAGCATTCATCTGCGCAAAGTCTGCACGGTCATTTGTTCCGAGCCCCTTAAGGTCGAGGAGTTTATCGTCAAGCATCTCAACCGCACAGCGACCATCAGTCGCGGCTACGGTGCCTTCTCGGGCAAGTGCGTGACGGTGATCATGAGCGTGCTGAGCCGTCGCGAGGCCGTGCAGCTGCGCCGCTATGCGCGCGAAGTCGATCCAGGTGCCTTTATCACGATCGTCGACAGCTCCGAGATCGTCGGCAAGGGCTTCCGCGGAACGAACTAGCACAGACGTATTCAACGAACCGCCTGCTGGCGCCGTGTACCTTGCAAATCGGTCATCTTTGAGTATTTGACCCTACATTGGGCAATAATGATGCTAAAGACATCGTTTGCGATCCAAGTGATTCGTTCAAAATATGAAGGGATGATTCTATGTTCTGCTCGCAGTGTGGCGCCCCCATGGGCGATAACGACAAGTTCTGCGGCGTGTGCGGTGCTCCTAATGCCGGTGCCGCTGGCCCCGCTCCCCAGGGACAGCCTCAGCCCCAGCAGTTTGTTCCGCAACCGCCCGTGGCGAATGCGCCAAAGGGCTGTGTGGCTCAGGCGTTCCAAGATATGACCAAGACTCCGGGCGTGCTTCAGCGTGTATGCCAAATCGCGTTTTTGCCGGCGCTGATTTGCGTTGTGTCAGTGCTCGTGTTGTTTATTCCCGTTATTGGCGGCATTGCGGCTGCCATCGGCTTTTTGGCAGCTTGCATTGCGAGCGTGTGCGGTTCCGGCTTTGGCATCGAGTGGGGTCGCGATCTGTCGCTTAAGATCGATGACGGCATGGATCGTCCGCTGATGCGTTCCACGTCGTTTGGTCTCGGAGTCTTTTCGAGCGTTATTTCGGTCGTGCTCGAGGTTATCGCTGCCATTCCCGTTATCGGTGTAGTGCTTTCGCTGGTGGAGGGCGTGGTAATTGGCGCTGCGGGCTCGTATTCTTATTACGGTTCTTATGCGCTCGAGGCTGCGCTGTTTGGCTCGCTTGGCCTGCTTGTCCTGGCGCTAATTGCCTCGGCGATTCTGGGTGTCTTCTTTAAGATGTTCGCCGACATCGCCGTGATGCACTTTGCGGTGACCGGGCGTGTCGAGAGCGCGTTTTCGCTCGATAAGGTCTGGGCGGCGTTTAAGCACAACAAGACCAAGCTGTTCTGTGCTTCGTTCCTTCCCGAGTTTTTGACGGGCCTGGTCGCCAACGTTGTCACATGGATCTTGACGGTCGTCTTTGGCGCCATTGCCTCTGTCGGTATGTATAGCTACTACTATCGTCCTACGGGTATTGAGGCAATTGTTACCGGCGGTGGCGTCACGCTCGCGCTGTTCTTGGTGCTGGTCGCTTTTGTCACCGTATTTCTTACGGTCTTTGGCAAGATGCTCAAGCACCGTGCCGTTGGCTATTGGGTTGCACGTTATGCAAGCGAGTGGGCCGACGAGGACAAGGACGACGTCCTGACTTTTGTATTGCCCTTCGAGAAGAAGTCCGCTCCCTCAGGTTACAGCGCTCCGGATGCTTCGCCGGCGCCTGCACCCGCTCCCGCGACCGAGTCTGAGCCGGCGCCCGAGTCTGAGACGGCATCTGAGCCCGAGCCTGCGCCTGAGCCTGCGCCTGAGCCTGAGCCGGCACCTGCACCTGAGCCGGCACCTGCACCTGAGTCGGCGTCCGAGCCAAGCTCCGACGAGGAACCTCAGGACGAGTAGCCATGCCGTCTGCCATTTGGGGACGGGGTAGAAATGGTAGAAATAGCGCTTGATAAATGAGCGGGGGCGGACGTGTCGAAACGTCCGCCCCCGCTTTGACATCGCGATGTGGCTATGACTGCGAGATGCCAGCGAATCGATTACTCGTCGTGCTTCTCCTCACGGCGTGCGGCAGCGCGTGCGTCGTGGATGCCCTTGATCGCGGCATGGCGAGCCGTTCGGGCATCATGGATGGCGTCGCGAGCCTCGGCGGTCGTCGCCTTGGCAGAGCGCAACTTGGCGGCCAGATCGGGGTTGGTTTCGGCGACCGCGGTAATCGCGGGGCCGTCGAGCTCCTCTTGCGTGGGCTCGGCCAAAAAGTCGATAGCATACTGGGCGGCCACCATGGAGCCCTTTGCCAGCACGGTCTCGTCGATCTTGTAGAAGCAGGAATGTTGGGCGTACGTGGCGCCAATCTTGGGGTTGCGCGTACCTACAAAGGCGAGCACGCCCGGTACGCGACGCAGGTACTCCGAAAAATCCTCGCCCGAAAGCGTGCCGCGATAATGGCCTTGGCCGGTGGGGCCCAGGCACTTGATTACGGCCTGACGGCAGCGCTCGCTCGAGGCGGCGTCGTTTTCGACCTTGTAGTTGGCGATGGTGTAGTCGGTGAGCTCTGCCTCGGCGCCCAAGGCGGCCGCGGTATGCTCCACGATGCGGCGCATAAGCTCCGGCATTTCCTCGTGGGTCGAATCTCCGTAGGTGCGCACCGTGCCGGCGAGGTAGGCCGTGCCGGCGATAACGTTGCGCGCGGTGCCGCCGTGCAGCTCGCCGACGGTGATGACGGCCGGCTCGTAGGGGCTGATTTCGCGCGAGACGATGGTCTGCAGGGCGTTAACGATCTCGGCGGCAACCATGACGGCGTCGTGGCCGCGCTGGGGCATGGCGCCATGGCACGAGGTGCCGCGGACGTCGATGCGGAACCAGTCGGTATTGGCCATGCGCGGACCGGGCTCGCAGCTCACGGTGCCGGCGTCGACCTCACTCCAGATGTGCGCGGCGTAGGCGCCATCGACGCCGTCGAGCACACCCGTGCCGATCATGAGCTTAGCGCCCTGGCCGTTTTCCTCGCTGGGCTGGAATACGATGCGGACTTCGCCGTGGATGTCGTCGGTCATATGGCGCAGGATTTGCAGCGTTCCGAGCATCATGGCGATATGGCAGTCGTGGCCGCAAGCGTGCATGCAGCCCTCGTTGACGCTGGCGAACTCCTCGCCGGTCTGCTCGGTGACGGGCAGGGCGTCGATGTCGGCGCGCAGCAGGATGCGGCGGCGTGGCGTGCCGTCCTCGCGGTAGGCATCCGGCGCGGTACCGCGAAGCGTTGCCACCAAGCCGGTCTTGAGCGGACGCTCGTAGGGGATATTCATGGCGTCGAGCTGGTTGGCGATGTCGGAGGTCGTGCGCTCCTCGGCAAGGCTCAGCTCCGGGTGCTTATGGAAGTGCCGGCGCTGCTTGATGATATATGGTTCAAATTCGGTAGCGATATCTTTGATGGCTGCGGTGACGTCGTCAGCCGCGCGAGCCTCGGTCGCCGCCATAATCTGCTGTGCCTTGGTCTTCGTCATGGTCGATTTGCTCCTTGCTGGGTTGATCGCAAAATCGTACAGGCTCTCTCCAGTATGCCACCTGCCGCTAGGGCTGGTAAAGTTGCCGTTTGCCGCTTGGGGTTTTGTTACAAGGGCGGGGGAGTACACTCGGGGGTGTTGAATTTCCTGCCAGAGATGGGGATGCCCATGCAACATATCGATCGGATTATCCGCTCCAAGAACGTCTTTACCGCGCAAGACGGCATCGATACCGCCCGCGAGCTGGCGATTGCCATCGCAGGCGACCGTATCGTCGCAGTCGGTGCGCCCGATGACGTGATCGCCGCCGCTCCCGCTGCCACGTCGGTTATCGACTACGGCGAGCAGTTTGTCTGCCCCGGTTTCCATGACGCTCATCTGCACTTCTTCCATACCTCGGTCGGTTCCTCGCCGTACATGCTTATGGATATGGGCACGTCCGAGGCGGCGCTGGTGCAACATGCGCTCGAGTTTTCCCAGGACCTGCCCGACGACGCTTGGGTTGTGACGCAGGGCTGGCGTGATTACCGTTGGGACCCGCCCGAGCATCCTACCAAGGCGTCGCTCGATGCGGCATTCCCCGATCGTCCCTGCGTTATGTATTCGGGCGACGGGCACACGCTTTGGCTCAACAGCCGCGCACTCGAGGCGCTCGGCGTCACACGCGACAGCGAGCCGCCAGCGGGCGGCAGTTACGACAAGGATGCAAACGGCGAACTCACGGGCATTGCTCACGAGGCGGCTGCCATGCAGCTGCTACCGCGCTGCCTTGAGTGGCTGGGGGAGGATCGCATCGCAAGCGCTTACGCCGATCAAATGAGGCGTATGGCCGAGCAGGGCATCACCTCGATATGCGATATGTCGCTCATGCCCATGCCGGGCTGCGACTTTATCCGCGACGACGTCTACGACAAACTGCAGGCAGCCGGCAAGTTGGGCATCCGCGCCCATCTGTTCCCCACGCTGTTGGATGACCAGTCGCGCTTGGAAGAGCTGCAGACCCGCTACGCGAACAACGCGCTGCTCTCGGCGCCAGGCTTTAAGCAGTTCTTCGACGGCGTGTCGAGCGAACACACGGCCTATCTCACCGAGCCCTATGCCAACCCGCGCTTCCCGGGCGACCAGGGCCGTCTGACGGTTCCGGCCGAGCGTATGCGCAAACTGGTCCTCGCTGCCGCGGAGCGCGGTCACACCGTGCGCATCCACGTCATCGGCGACGGTGCCATCCATGCCGCGCTCGATATCTTTGAGGAGGCCTCCGACCTGTACGGGCTGCCCCAGCACGGCCATAACACGCTCGAGCACCTGGAGAACCTTCTGCCCGAGGACATCGACCGCCTGCGCAAGCTCAACGTGGTTGCTTCGAGCCAGCCCTGCCACATTACACTCGACCCGGGTGGTCCGGAGCGCGACCTGGGCTTGGAGCGCAGCCGCATCATGTGGCCGTTTGCGACCTATAAGCAGCGCGGCATTCGCCAAGCCTTCGGTACCGACAGCCCTATTACGCCCGTTACCAGCATGAATGTGCTCTACACGGCTATCACGCGCCAGGACCCCCGCAGCCACTGGCCCGAGGGCGGCTGGTTGCCGAGCGAGCGTATCGACGCGGCAACGGCCCTGCGCAACTACACGCTTGGCAGCGCGTACGCAGCGGGCGACGAGCAAAACCTCGGCAGCCTGGAGCCCGGCAAATACGCCGATCTGGTAGTCCTGGACCAAAACCCGCCCACCATTGACCCTCAAGACCTCCAGGCCACCAAGGTTCAGGCCACCTACCTGGCAGGTAACCTCATTTACGAGCGTTAGCCCCACATCCCACCCCTCAGTTGCGGTGAAATAGTTCCTAAAATCGGCCTTCAAGCCCAAAAACAGGAACTATTCCACCGCAACTTAAAAGAGTGCGTCCCAACAACGTGCCCCTATCTTGTGCATTCCATCCGCATCGCCATTTTGCTGCACTGACTTTTCCGAATGCCGGGCCCGAATTGGTCAACCTGGCTCCCGGGGCGGACCGGAGGGCATGAAGTTTGTCGCGAGTTCCGCACGCAAAGGAAAGCACTTAATGTGCTTTCCGTCTTGCGCAGGACTGTAGAGCAGCAAACTTCATGCCCTCCGGTCCGCCCCGGGAGCCACTGTTAAGTTATCCCCCGGCATTCAGAAAATCTAAGTGCCAAAAAATAAGATTTTTTGACTCCGTGTTGTATAACCCGCCATTCGTGGGTACCATTCAACGCGTACGCAAACAAAAGGGTTAACGCGCGCGGCATAACCGCGCGGCCCAAAAAGGAGGAAACAAGCATGTCGTCTTTGAAGCCGCTTGCAGATCGTGTTCTGGTCAAGCCCGACGAGGCCGAGCAGAAGACCGCTTCTGGCCTGTACATCGCCAGCAACGCTCAGGAGAAGCCGCAGCGCGGCACCATCGTTGCCGTTGGCGCTGGCAAGGTCAACGACAAGGGTGAGCGCATCCCCATGGACGTCAAGGAAGGCGACGTTGTCATCTACGGTAAGTTCGGCGGCAACGAGGTCAAGGTCGACGGCGAGAAGTATCTGCTGATGCGCGCCGACGACATCTACGCCGTCGTGGAGGCCTAAGCCTCAGTCCGAATCGCACGATTCGTCTTTGAGCGCGCCCGCCGCAAATGACTCGGTGCGGCGGCGCGAGTCACGTTTCTTTTGGAGGATTACCTACTATGGCAAAGAACATTACGTTCAACACCGATGCCCGCGCTAAGCTCGCCAAGGGCGTCAACACGCTGGCCGACGCCGTTACCGTCACCATGGGCCCCAAGGGCCGCTACGTCGCTCTGCAGCGCTCGTTTGGCGCCCCGACCATCACCAACGACGGCGTTTCCGTCGCTAAGGAGATTGAGCTCGAGGACAACATCGAGAACATGGGCGCCCAGCTGGTGAAGGAGGTCGCCACCAAGACCAACGACACCGTGGGTGACGGCACCACCACCGCAACCCTGCTCGCCCAGGCCATCGTCAACGACGGTCTGCGCAATGTCGCCGCTGGCGCCAACCCGCTGGCGATTCGTCGCGGCATCGACAAGGCTGTTAACGCCGCCGTCGCCGAGATGAAGAAGCAGGCTAAGCCGGTCGAGACCAAGGAGCAGATTGCTTCCGTCGGTACCATCTCTGCCGGCGACCCCGAGGTCGGCGAGAAGATCGCCGAGGCCATGGAGGTCGTGGGCAAGGACGGCGTTATCACCGTCGAGGATTCTCAGACGTTCGACATTACCATCGACACCGTCGAGGGCATGCAGTTCGACAAGGGCTATGTCTCCGCTTACTTCGTCACGGACAACGACCGCATGGAGGCCGTGATGAAGGATCCGTACATCCTCATCACCGACCAGAAGATCTCCAGTGTCCAGGACATCATGCCCGTTCTCGAGGCTGTCCAGCGCGCCGGCCGTGGTCTGCTCATCATCGCTGAGGACATCGACGGCGAGGCTCTGCCCACCCTGGTCCTCAACAAGATCCGTGGCGCCCTCAACGTCTGCGCCGTCAAGGCCCCGGGCTACGGCGATCGCCGCAAGCGCATGCTCGAGGACATCGCCGTCCTCACCGGTGGCCAGGCCGCTCTGGACGAGCTGGGCGTAAAGGTCGCTGACATCACCGCCGATATGCTCGGTACCGCTAAGTCCGTCACCATCTCCAAGGACAACACCGTCGTTGTCGGCGGCGCTGGCTCCAAGGAGGCCATCGACGCCCGCATCGCTCAGATCAAGGGCGAGATGGAGAACACCACCTCTGACTTCGACCGTGAGAAGCTCCAGGAGCGCCTGGCCAAGCTCTCCGGTGGCGTTGCCGTCATCAAGGTTGGCGCTGCTACCGAGTCCGAGCTCAAGGAGATCAAGCACCGCGTCGAGGACGCCCTGCAGGCTACCCGCGCTGCTGTCGAGGAGGGCATCGTCGCCGGTGGCGGCGTCGCCTTCATGGACGCTGTTCCTGCGCTCGACGCCGTCGAGATCGACGACCCCGAGGAGAAGATTGGTGTCGACATCGTCAAGAAGGCTCTGACCGCTCCGGTCGCCACCATCGCCAAGAACGCTGGCTTTGAGGGCGCTGTCGTGGTCGATAAGGTTGCCGAGCTGCCCGCTGGCCAGGGTCTCAACTCTGCCAACGGCGAGTGGGGCGACATGATCGGTTTCTCCCCAGAACGTCCTCGGACATGCAAAGAGGCTCCGCATCGCGCTTCGCGCTGCGGAGCCTCTTTGCGTCCTGCGGAATGTTCTGGGGAGAAACCCCGTCGCGCCCTGCGGATTCCCTGCGTTTACGGCCTTGGGGTCGGCGTGGGCGGAGGATGTGGTTGATAGGGATATGTGTCCCTTTCGCTGTTTCGCGCTTTGCGCGAAAGGCGCGCTGCTTTGGGGCGGGTGGAGGACGTGGCTGTTGGAGTGTCTGATCCCTGTTGCTGTTTTAGGGCTTTGCGCGAAAGGCGCGCTACTTAGACAGCCAACGCCTGATAGCTCTCGCCCCACTCCCACATGGCGTTCATGATGGGGCGCAGAGACTCGCCGATCTCGGTAAGCGAGTACTCGACGCGCGGGGGCACCTCGGGGTATACCCGGCGCACGACAAGGCCGGTCGCTTCCATCTCGCGCAGGTTCGCGGTGAGCACCTTCTGCGAAACATCGCCCACAGAACGCTGAAGTTCCTTGAAGCGCATTGACTTGTTCAAAAGCAAGTCGCGCATGATGAGCAGCTTCCACTTGCTGCCGACGAGCTGCACGCAGGTTTGCACAGGACATGTTGGAAGGCTGGAGCGCAGCGGCAGCTCGGTGGCGCGGTGTTCGACGAACGCCTGCGGTGTGTCTTTCATGGTGAATCCCACCTTTATCCTCGAAGGTTTCTAAAAGGTACCTATCGCACTTTAAGGTGCCTACTATCTATTTGCCAGCGTTGATTTTAATCTCATGCTTGTCATTAATCAACAGGGCGACAACGCCCAAAGGAAAGGAAGGCGAACATGAAGATCGCAGTCGTGGCAGCAAACGGCAAGGCAGGCAGGCTCATCGTGGAGGAGCTCGTCGGCCGCGGCGAGGACGTGACGGCCATCACGCGCGGCGAGAACAAGACCGATGCGCAGAATTCCATCCAGAAAGACATCATGGACCTGACGGCAGCAGACCTCGGCGGCTTCGATGCCGTAGTGGATGCCTTCGGGGCATGGACACCCGAGACGCTCGACCAGCATTCGACGACACTCGCGCATCTCTGCGACGTTCTGTCCGGAACGGACGTGCGCCTTCTCGTCGTCGGCGGCGCGGGTAGCCTTTTCGTGAACCCCGAGCATACGACGACCCTGAATCAGACCCCCGACTTCCCGTCGGAGTTCCAACCGCTTGCAGCTGCCATGCAGAAAGCCTTGGACGAGCTGCGTCAGCGCGACGATGTGAAGTGGACCTACATCAGCCCCGCGGCCGACTTCCAGGCCGATGGCGAACGCACGGGCACGTACCAGCTTGGCGGCGAAGAGCTCATGATCGGAAGCCAAGGACCCGTTATCAGCTATGCCGACTATGCGATTGCCATGGCCGACGAGGTGCAGAGCGGCGATCGCGTTCGCGAGCGCATCAGCGTTGTCCGCAAGTAGAATCGTCCCAGAACGATATTTCAGGGGTTGAAGTGCGATGTCACCAAACCAGAGCGCTTGTTTAGGTTGCGGGCTATGCTCTGAGATATACCCTGCAGGCGCAATAAAGAAGAGAGGTCGCGATGACGAGAGCAGATGACCTGAGGTGGCTGATAGCCGAGCTGGAGCGCGAGCGCGGCATGGGTGCCAGCCACACGGACTGCGATGACGAGCACGAGCTGTTCGACCGCTTCCGTGCACTCGTGAACACACGAGAGCCGAAGCCTGCGGGTGGCGAGTTCCTGGAAGTGCAGGATCGCGTGCTCAGCGGCATGATAGAGAAGGCGGGCATCACCGATGCCGCTACGCTCCCGTGCGTGCCGCTAGATCCTCGCATCTCTCTTTGGCGCGGCGACATCACGACGCTTCGCGTGGATGCGGTCGTAAACGCCGCCAATTCGCAGATGCTGGGATGTTGGGTTCCCGGTCACCACTGTATCGACAACGCCATCCACACCTTCGCGGGCGTGCAGCTGCGCCTTGAGTGCGCAGCTCTGATGGAGGCCCAGGGCTATCCCGAACCGACGGGAAGGGCGAAGGTGACAGGTGCCTACAACCTTCCCGCGCGCTTCATCGTGCATACCGTGGGACCAATCGCGAACGGAGCCGCCACTGCCACGGACGCGCGATTGCTCGCGAACTGCTACAAGAGCTGCCTGGACGCGGCAGCGGAGCTCGGATGCTCATCCATCGCATTCTGCTGCATCAGCACGGGCGTCTTTGGGTTCCCGCAGGAGGCGGCAGCAGCTATCGCCATCGACGCCGTGCGCGTATGGCTCGACAGCCATGATTCGGGGACGCACGTCATCTTCAACGTGTTCACCGATAGAGACGAGAGGATCTATCATGGGCTTCTTTTCGATGCCGCTCGTTAGCGGAAATGTGGTCTGCGCGAAAAACGATGATGGGCAGCTCGCCTCGAAGATAGAAAAGCTGCGGCAGGCGCTCGACGACGCCGACGCCGTCATCGTGGGTGCGGGAGCCGGCATGTCCACGGCGGCCGGGCTTACCTATTCGGGTGAGCGCTTCGACGAGCACTTCGCGGACTTCCGCGACGCATTCGGAATCACTGACATGTACTCGGGCGGGTTCTATCCGTTCCCCGACGTGGAGACGCTCTGGGCGTGGTGGAGCCGCCATATCTACTTCAACCGCTACGACGTGGAGCCGGGAAGACCCTATCTTGATTTGTTGAAGCTTGTGAAGGACAAGGACTACTTCGTCATCACGACGAACGTCGACCATCAGTTCCAGCTTGCGGGCTTCGACAAGCATCGCCTCTTCTACACCCAGGGCGACTATGGGCTGTTCCAGTGCTCGGGGCCGTGCAGCCAAGTAACTTATGACAACGAGGGAGCGGTGCGCGCCATGATGGAGCAGCAAAAGGGCATGCGCATACCAAGCGAGCTCGTTCCGACCTGCCCAAAGTGCGGACGTCCCATGACGACGAACCTTCGGGTCGACGGGCGCTTCGTGGAGGACGAGGGCTGGCATATGGCGGCGGCTCGCTACGACGAGTTCTGCCGCAGGCACGCGGGCATGCATGTCCTGTACTTGGAGCTGGGCGTCGGCATGAATACGCCGGTGATCATCAAGTACCCGTTCTGGAACGCGGTCGATAAGAACCCAAAAGCCATCTATGCGTGCGTGAACTTGGGCGAGGCATGCGCGCCAAAAGCTGTCAACAAGAGGTCGATCCTCATCGACGGCGATATCGGCATGGTCCTTTCGGCCTGTGTCTCTTAAAACCAGGCTTCCTGCTGCCTAGCTTAGCTTCAAGGCGAGATAAATTACCCTCGGCATACTTGCGCGAGCATCTGCTCGTGCTACACTTGCAATTGCTGTTTCAGGGCGGGGTGAAATTCCCCACTGGCGGTAAATCGGGCGGTGCCAAAGGGGTACCGCGGCGCAGGCGAGGTGTCTGTGTTCGAGCCGATGAGTCCGCGACCCGTGTGTGCGTTGGTTCGCATGCCGGCTGAACTGGTGAGATCCCAGTACCAACGGTTAGAGTCCGGATGAAAGAGGCAGGTGATCTTATGTCTGAACAGTCGCAGCATATCCATTTTGAGAACACGAATAGGTGGAGCACCAAACAGCTCGTTACCATGGCGTTGATGTGCGCCTTGGGAGCACTGTTTATGTACGTGCAGCTGCCCATCCTTCCCTCGGCGCCGTTTTTGACGTATGACCCGTCGCTGGTGCCGGCGATGGTGTGTGGATTTGCGTATGGCCCTGGTGCCGGCACCGCTGTTGCCGCTATGGCGATCGTTATCCATGCGCTTACCACGGGCGATTGGGTCGGTGCGCTTATGAACCTGGTGGCTACGCTGGGCTATATTCTGCCTGCGGCTATCGTCTATCAGAAGATGCACACCTACAAGGGTGCCGTGATTGGCCTGGCGCTCGGCGTCATTGCCGCTACGGCGCTGTCTATGGTCGCAAACCTTACTATTGGCGTATGGTTCTGGTATGGCTCGGTCGATGTGATCGCTCCGCTCATGATTCCCGCCGTGCTGCCGTTCAACCTTATCAAGACCGTGCTTAATTCGGTATTGACGCTTGCGGTGTACAAGGCGGTCTCCAACCTCATCACGCCTAAAAAGGACCAGGTCAAAGGCCGCGCATGATTGAGTGTCGGGGCGTTTCCTTTAGCTATGACGGTGCCGCCCAGGCGCTTGACGGCATCGATCTGAGCATTAAGGACGGCGAGTTTTTCTGCATCCTCGGTGGCAATGGGTCGGGTAAGTCGACGCTTGCCAAGCATCTGAATGCGCTGCTGCAGCCCGATGCGGGCACGGTACGCATCAACGGCATGGATGCGTCCGACCCCGAGCTGGTCTACGACATTCGTTCGACCGCGGGCATGGTATTCCAGAATCCCGATGATCAGCTGGTGGCAACGCTTGTCGAAGATGATGTTGCGTTTGGTCCCGAAAACCTAGGCGTGCCATCGGCGCAAATTGCGCAGCGCGTGCGCGAGGCGCTGAAGGGTGTGGGCCTGGTGGGCTTTGAGCGCCATGAGACCCACGCGCTTTCGGGCGGTCAAAAGCAGCGCGTGGCGCTTGCCGGCGTGCTCGCCATGGAACCGCGCGTGCTCATATTGGACGAGGCTTCCTCGATGCTCGATCCGCGCGGACGCAAGGGCCTTATGAAAGCGTGCCGCGCACTCCACGATCGCGGCATGACCATCGTGATGATTACGCACTTTATGGAAGAAGCCGCCGAGGCCGATCGTGTCGCGGTGTTTCGGGCGGGGCACGTTGCCATGCTCGGTACGCCCGAGGAAATTTTGACGCGGGCGGATGAGCTTGCGCAGCTCAACCTGGATATGCCGGAGTCGTGTCGTCTGGGCATGGCGCTTCGTACGAAGGGCGTGCCTGTTCATGCGCAGGTGCGCGAGGTGGATATGGTCGCTGAGATTGCGCAGGCTTATGCCGAGCGAAGTGGGGCAGACACCGCGGGACAGTCTTCCGCATCCCAGTTGGAAATCGCTGACGGCACTGTTCCGGTAGACAACGAGGACAACGCGTCGGAGCCCGTCATCGAACTATCCCATGTTTCGTACAGTTATTCGCTCAGTCCGCGCGAGCGCCACCGCTGGCACAAGCGCTCGGCCACTGCGGGCAAATCGAACAAACAAGCCCTTTGGGGAAACGACCCCAGCAGCCCGTGGGCGCTGCGCGATGTATCGCTGACGGTGCGTCGCGGCGAGTTCCTGGGCTTGGCAGGTCATACCGGTTCGGGTAAGTCGACGCTGGTCCAGCATCTCAACGGTTTGATTCGCCCCCAGGAGGGATCCGTTCGCGCGCTGGAGCTCGATCTATCAAACAAGAAAGACGCCGCCGCGGTTAAGGCCAAGGTCGGCGTGGTGTTTCAATATCCCGAGCGTCAGCTGTTTGCCGAAACCGTGGCGCAGGACGTGGCGTTTGGTCCGCACAACCTTGGCTTGCCGCAAGATGAAGTCGACCGTCGTGTCGAGTCGTCGCTCTCGCGCGTGGGCCTCGACCTTTCCACGGTCGGCGACAAGAGTCCCTTTGAGCTTTCGGGCGGTCAGCAACGGCGTGTGGCATTCGCCGGCGTGCTCGCCATGGAGCCCGAAGTCCTGGTGCTCGATGAACCCATGGCGGGGCTCGATCCGGCTGCCCGCAGGGATTTCCTAGGGCTCATCGATCGGCTCCATCGCGAGGGCCTGACCGTTGTCATGGTTTCGCACAGCATGGATGACCTGGCCAATTGCTGCGACCGCATCGTCGTAATGAACGAAGGCGCGGTGTTTGCCGAGGGCACGCCCGCTCAGGTTTTTGCGCATGCGGATGAGCTTAAATCAATCGGCTTGGGTGTTCCCGCTGCCCAGCGCATGGCGCTGGCGCTTACGGAGGCGGGCGTGCCGCTGCGTCGCGGCGGGCTCTATACGGTTGAGTCGTTGGCCGACGAGTTGGCAGATTTGCTGATCGGTCGCCCAGACGGTTCTTCTAACGTCGCGGACATTGCTAAATCCAAGACGGTCGCGCGAGAGGAGGGCTGCTAATGGAGGTGTTTTCGTTTGGCAGCTACTATCCCGGCGATAGTGCGATCCACCGCCTGGACCCGCGAACTAAGTTGCTCTTGGGCTTTGTGTTTCTGATCACGACGCTCACAGTCAGCAGCTTCTGCGGACTGGCCTCGGTCGCAATCTTCATTGTCCTGATTTATACCGTGTCCCGGGTGCCGTTGCGCCGGGTCCTATCATCGATGGCACCATTGCTGGCGATTGTCGTGGTGGTCGCGGTGCTCAACCTGTTTTCCGACCAGAGCGGGCGCATCCTGTGGCAGCTCGGCTTTCTGCAGATAAGCGAGGGCTCGCTGCGTTCTGCCGCCTTTATGGCGTGCCGCCTGAGCTTGATGATGGCCGGCATGAGCGCCATTACGCTCACCACGCCCACGCTCGACCTCACCGCGGGCTTTGAGCGCCTGCTCGCGCCGTTTGCGCGTGTGGGACTTCCTGCGCACGAGCTCGGCATGATTATGGGTATCGCGCTGCGCTTTATGCCGCAGTTTGCCACTGAGATGAAACAGACGGCCGATGCGCAGGCAAGCCGCGGTGCGCGCGTGACGGGAGGCCCGCTCGGCGGCGTGCGTATGCTCGGCAGTGTGGTGATTCCGCTGTTCACGGGCGTGTTCCGCCATGCCGAGACGCTGTCTGCTGCCATGGATGCGCGCTGCTATCACGGCGAACAGGGACGCACGCGTCTGCATGCACTTACGTTTGGCCGCGGGGATGCACTGGCCGCGGTGGTGACGGCGCTGCTGCTCGCGTGTGTCATCGTCATCAACCTTCAACTTGTTTAGGCGCGATTCGAGCGCAAGAAAGGGGTCCCTATGACCGACAACGACCGCACGGCTCAGCTTGAGCGCGCCTGTTCGTATCTCAGGCGCATTCCGGCGTGGTATCTGGCCACGACCGATGCAAGCGACGGGCATCAGCCTCGCGTGAGGCCGTTTTCGTTTGCCATGGTCGATGACGGTAAGTTGTGGTTTTGCACGTCGCGCGACAAGGATGTGTGGGCGGAGCTGAGTGCGAATCCCAAGTTTGAGCTCTCGGGCTGGAAGCCGGGGGAATGTTGGATCGTGTTAACTGGCGAGGCCGCGCTCGAGGATGATGCAGTTGTGAGCGACAAGGTGCGCCAAGCGGGCTTTAAGCACATGGTGGGCATTGGCGAGCAACACGATAGTGCCAACGACGGCCGCCTTGCTTTCTTTTCGGTCCGCAACATCGCCGCGCGCTTCTGTGATATCGACGGCAGCGAGGAGCGCCTGGGGCTCTAATTTCCCAAATTGATTACCCATTCCAAAAAGACTGGTCAGGCGACAGGAGGACACATGGACGGATTGAATACGGTGTTGGAGTATCTGACGTCGGTGCCGGCATGGTATTTGGCGACGAGCGTTGACGGACAGCCTCATGTGCGTCCGTTTTCGTTTGCGCAGATCCAGGATGGCAAGCTGTGGTTTGTAACAGCGCGCACCAAAGACGTGTGGCAAGAGCTGCTACAAAATCAGCGCTTTGAGGCCACGAGTTGGTGGCCGGGCCATGGCTGGCTCATCTTGCGCGGGCGTGCCGGCTTGGATGACCGGGCCTTAGACGAAATGCGCGAAGCCGGGTGGAAGCATCTAGAGCGCCTGGGCGAGCACTATGAGGGGCCTAACGACCCCACGCTCGTCTTCTTTAGCGTCGAGGATCCCGAGGCTTTTATCTGCAATCACGACGAATGGGTGCCGGTCGAGCTCTAAACGAGTCTCTCAGCAAGCTTCGACAATTCAAATTCTCGCATATAGCGGGCCCCACATTGCAACGTCACCGTAAGGTGCACTGGGTAATATGGGGCCCGCTCCATTTGTCAATTCCTTCAAGCGAATGTGTCGGGAATGTTTCAATGCATGAATATGCAAGCCATTTACGTATTCATGCATCTTTTGGTGCTAAAGTTTCAACCCACTTCATAACGACCGCTGCGAAATGCGCATCGGTGCATAAATCGCAGACAAGGAGTCTGATATGTCTTTGAAGGTTGGAATCGTCGGCGCGGCTGGATATGCCGGAGCCGAGCTCATTCGCCTCGTGCTCGGTCATCCCGAGTTTGAACTTGTCGCCATTACGTCCAACGCCGATGCCGGCCAGCCGTTGTCTGCGGTGTACCCGAGCTTCACCGGCGTAAGCGATCTTGTCTTCACGACGCATGATGCCCCCGAGCTCAAGAACTGCGACGCGGTATTTTTGGCCGTGCCGCACACCGCCGCCATGGCGCAGGTGCCCGCCCTGCTTGCCGCAGACGTTTCCTGCTTTGATCTTTCGGCCGATTACCGCCTGAGCGATCCGGCCGTGTTTGAGGCATGGTATGCCGCCGAGCACACGAGCCCCGAGCTACTCAAGACACGTGCCTTCGGCCTGCCCGAGCTGTTCTGCCAGGACTTGGAGACCGCTGCTTCCAGCCATGCTGCTGGCAGGCCCGTGTTGGTCGCCTGCGCCGGCTGCTATCCCACCGCAACGAGCCTTGCTGCCGCTCCTGCCGTGCGTGCGGGCTGGGTGGCCGAGAACGGTCCCGTGATTGTCGATGCCATCAGCGGTGTGACGGGTGCCGGCAAGTCCTGCAACGCTCGTACGCATTTTTGCAGCGCCGACGAGAATTTGGAGGCCTACGGCGTGGGCAAGCATCGTCACACGCCCGAAATCGAGCAAATCCTTGGTCTAACAGATCGCGTCGTCTTTACCCCGCACCTGGCACCCCTCAAGCGCGGTCTACTCTCTACGGTAACGATGCCGCTTGCGCCGCAGGCTATCGATACCTTGATCCTTGAGGACGTTGTCGACTATTACAAGCAGTTCTACGCTGGACGCACCTTTGTGCGCGTGCTCGATGCCGGCCAGCAGCCCAAGACGGCTTCGGTCGTCGGCACCAACGCCGCCCAGATTGGCCTTGCGTTCAACAAACGCGCGGGCGTGCTGGTGGCGACGGGCGCCATCGACAATTTGTGCAAGGGCGCTGCGGGCCAAGCAGTCCAGTGCGCCAATATCGTCTTTGGCTTTGACGAGCGACGAGGCTTGCCCACAGTGGCGTGCCCGGTGTAGCACATTCGATTGTTAACGATTTGGTAGTCGGGCATCGAGTGGGGCGCCACTTTTAAGCTGGTCTCATGATTGCGACTGGCATGGCGCACCAACCGATGTCCGTTTTTTGTTTGACATAAGGAGTCATAAAGACGATGAATACCGACCTGATTGATATCAAGATTCGCGCCGTCGAGGGTGGCGTTACGGCAGCGGCCGGCTTTAAGGCCGCAGGCATCCATGCGGGATTCCGGAAGAATCCCGAGCGCTTAGACTATGCGCTCGTCATGCCCGATAAACCCTGTCCCGGCGCCGGCGTGTTTACGACCAACCGCTTTTGCGCGGCGCCCGTGCAGGTGAGCCGTGCCAACCTGGGCGGTGCGGACAAGGGCTACGGTATCATCGCCGGTGTTTCAATCAACTCCGGCAACGCGAACGCCGCCACGGGCGAGACCGGCCTTGCCTGCGCGCGCGAGACCTGCAACATCGCATCGCAGGTTATCGGCTGCGAACCCCAGCAGATCCTGGTTGCCTCCACGGGTGTGATTGGCCAGATTCTGCCGATCGACACGTTTGAGACAGCCATTCCTGCTGCCTACGAGGCGCTCTCCGCCCACGGTGGCGCCGATGCCGCTCGCGCCATCATGACGACCGACACGCACTCCAAGGAGTACGCCGTGTCCTACGTCAGTGAGGCTGCGGGTCATGCGGGCAATGTCTATACGGTAGGCGGCATGTGCAAGGGCTCGGGCATGATCATGCCCAATATGGCCACCATGATCGCAGTTATCACCACCGATGCCCCCGTCGAGTCTGCGGCACTTCATGCCCTGCTGCTCTCGACCGTCAAGCAGACCTTTAACAAGGTAACGGTCGATTCCGACACCTCGACCAACGACACCTGCATCATGCTTGCCTCCGGCGCCGCTGCCGCAGATGCCGAGCCTATCGTCGAGGGCTCCGATGCCTTCGACGAGTTGGCATTTGCCGTGCACGAGGTGTGCGAGAGCCTGGCGCGCAATATCGCCGCCGATGGCGAGGGCGCATCCAAGCTTGTTACGGTCAACGTTACCGGCGCCGTGAACGACGAGGAGGCCGATATCGCCGCTCGTGCCGTTGCCAACTCGCCGCTCGTTAAGACCTGCATCGCCGGCCACGACTGCAACTGGGGCCGCGTTGCCATGGCGCTTGGCAAGTGCGGCGTGAAGTTTAATCAGGAAGACGTTTCCATCGACATGATGGGCATGCCCGTCTGTCGCGACGGTCTGACTGTTCCCTTTGACGAGGACGAGGCTCTACGACGTTTCGAGGCGCCCGAGATCGTGATCTCGGCCGACCTGGGCGCAGGCGACGCGGCAACGACCGTGTGGACCTGCGACCTCACGCATGAGTATATCTCCATCAACGGCGATTACCGTTCCTAGATTCCAGGCACGCTGCGCATCTTGCCGCGATTGCCGACAGCGGAGCACGGCGCGATAACGATACGAAAGACGAGGCAGATTATGAAATTCGCACGCGATTGTCGTTCGAGCGAATCCAACGAAGCAACCGCGCAGCTGCTGTTCGAAGCGCTGCCGTGGATTAAGAACCTGACCGGCAAGACGGTTGTTATCAAATATGGCGGAGCCGCCATGGTTGATGAGCAGCTGCGCCGCGACGTGATGAGCGACATCGTTTTGCTCAAGATCATCGGTATGCGTCCCGTCATCGTGCACGGCGGCGGCAAGGCTATCAACGAGGCGCTCAGCCACTATGACATCCCCGTCGAGTTTAAGAACGGCCAGCGCGTGACCACGCCGGCGACTATGGATATCGTGCGCGAGGTACTGGGCGGCAAGGTCAACCAGGAGTTGGTTGCTGCCATCAACCACCACGGTAACCTGGCCGTGGGCGTGTCGGGCAGCGATGCCGGCACGCTCATCGCCGAGCCGCTCGACCCCGAGCTCGGTCGTGTGGGCAAAGTGACGCACGTCAACACCGACTATATCGAGCGCTTACTCGATAGCGAGTACATCCCCGTCATCGCTACCGTCGCGGCGGGGGAGGACGGCGGTTTCTTCAACATCAACGCCGACACCGCCGCCGGTGCCGTTGCCGCGGCGCTCCACGCGCATAAGGCGATCTTTTTGACCGATGTCGATGGCCTGTACAAGGACTTTAGCGACAAGGACTCGCTTATCTCCAACCTAACGCTCGACGAGGTTAACGAAATGCTCTACGGCGGCGAGGTCGATAAGGGCATGATTCCCAAGCTGCGTGCGGCCGTCGATGCGCTTACCGGCGGCGTATTTCGTGCCCACATCATTAACGGTACTACGCCGCATTCGCTGCTCCTGGAGCTGCTGACCGATGCCGGCGTCGGCACCGTGATCCATTCCACCGAGACGGCTTACGAGTTCGATACGCATCCGCATCCGCTTTCGACGTTTGCTGCGCGTCTGACCGAGAACCTTGACGAGGTCGAGAAGCTTCAGACGGTCTAGCTGACCCGCAGCCGCCCCATTCCTGCACCCATAGGTCTGCGCCGTCCAGCGCCCAACGAAAGGCATCCCATGTCACTTGCAGCTCAGCAATCGCTTGAATCCCATTACGTTATGCATACCTTTGGCCGCTCTCCGGTCGAGTTTGTCGAGGGTCACGGCATGAAGCTCACCGGCGACGATGGCCGTGAGTACCTCGACTTTCTTGCCGGCATCGGCGTGTGCAGCCTAGGTCATGGCAACCTGGCTGTGCTCTCGGCGCTCGAGGCACAGACCAAAAAGCTCATGCATGTCTCCAATTACTTCTACATCGAGCAGCGTGGACAGGTCGCGGCGCTGCTGTCCAAGCTTGCTAACGACGACGTAGATGGTGCGCGCGTGCTTGCCGATGCCATTGCCGCCGGCGATGAGACCACGGCAGCTGCTCTTGGTGCCCCGGCTGCGGATGAGCAGGTTTGGGAGACCTTCTTTGCCAACTCTGGCGCCGAGGCCAACGAGGGCTCGATGAAGCTCGCGCGCCTGTACGCCAAGCGTGCCGGTAATGGCGGCAACACCATCGTGTGCATGCGCGGCGGCTTCCACGGCCGTACGCTCGAGACCATTGCCGCCACCATGCAGGATTGGCTGCAGGACAGCTTCCGCCCGCTGCCGGGTGGCTTTGTGGCCTGCACGCCCAACGATGTCGATGAACTGCGTGTGATCTTTAAGCAGCTGGGCAGTGAAATATGCGCTGTAATGCTCGAACCGATCCAGGGTGAGAGTGGCGTGCACCCTATGACCGAGGAGTTTATGGCGGCAGCGCGCGACCTGGCACACGAAGTGGGCGCCGTGCTTATCGCCGACGAGGTCCAGTGCGGCATCTTCCGCTCCGGCAAGCCATTTGCGTTCCAAACCTATGACGTGGAGCCCGACATCATGAGCCTTGCCAAGGGCATTGCCGACGGCGTGCCCATGGGTGCCGTCGTGGCAAAGAAGGAGATTGCCGACGTGTTTAAGCCGGGCGACCATGGCTCGACCTTTGGCGGTAGCTGCTTGCCCATCGCGGCGTGTGCCGCGACGCTCTCCGCGCTTGTGCGTGGCGATTATGCCGAGCATGCTGCCAAGGTGGGCGCCTATATGGAGGCAAAGCTCGCCAAGCTCCCGCACGTGGTTGAGGTTCGTGGCCGCGGCCTGATGCTCGGATGCGACTTGGATGACGCTGCGGGCGATGCGCATGATATTGTTGCCCGCGCGCTGGCCGCCGGTGTCGTGATTAACGCTACGGGTGCCCATACGCTGCGTTTCTTGCCGCCGCTCGTCTGCGAGGAAGCCGACGTGGACAGCCTGATCGAGATCCTGTCGGGTGTCTTGGGCTAACGCGGTGCGATAATTCAATTTGGACCGGGTTCCGGACTGCGGAAGTGCCCTACGCGGCATGATTCAGCGGTCTGGAGCCCGTTTTGCCTTAGATTTGCTAAGGCAGGGAGACCTGCTGGTCAAAAAACATCAAATATGAGTACTGTTACCGATTTGGTAGCAGCAATTTTGGACTAATAAGGCCAGATAGCAAGTCGAAATGGCGATGAAAGCACGATTTTGATTCAACTGTTAGCCCTTATAATGGACATATGTTGCGTAACTTAAGCAAATACTGTCTATTTATATGTTGCAAACAAAGTAGCAGTACTCATTTTTGCCATTTTTTGACCACGGCCTTTGTGACAGACGTGCTGGCGGGTTCGAATCCCATGCGCTGGGCCTGAAAAAGGAAAGGCCTCCATCGCTGGAGGCCTAACAATTCAGTGGTGGGCGATGAGGGATGTCCGCGTGCGGCTGGCGCCGCCCGCTTCCGCTTCGGGCCTGCGGCCCTCGCGTGCTGCGCTGGAAAACGCTTCGCGTTTCCTCAGCTCCGCACCCTGGCGGGTTCGAATCCCATGAAATGGGCGCAAACAAAACGGTCCCCTTGCGAGGACCGTTTCCAATTCGGTGGTGGGCGATGAGGGATTCGAACCCCCAGCCTTGTGCGTGTAAAGCACCTGCGCTAACCGTTGCGCCAATCGCCCGTGCGGAGAGAGTATAGCAAAACAATCGCCTCATTCATCTCATATCCATTAAAGGTAACTGGCACGTGTCGCAGCGGAGCTGATTCAGTTGAGATTGCCTGAACATTCCGCCCCTCTTTACGCCCTCGGGTATACTCAAAAGCTACTGATTCGATTTGATGCCCAGCAACAGCAGAGGGGATAGTATATGTGCGGTTTTGTCGGTTTTGTCGGTGGGACGGATAACCAATCCGAGGTGCTCACCAAGATGATGGACCGCATCGTCCATCGCGGTCCCGACATGGGCGGTCAGTTTATCGACGGCCGCGTTGCCCTCGGCTTCCGCCGCTTGTCGATCCTCGACCTGACCGAGGCCGGCGCTCAGCCCATGGCCAATGAGGACGGCAGCGTCGTCATTGTCTTCAACGGTGAGATCTACAACTTCCAAGAACTCCGTTCCGAGCTCGAAGCCAAGGGCTACAAGTTCCATTGCGGCGCCGACACCGAGAGCCTCCTGCACGGCTACGAGGAGTGGGGCGAGGCTGTCCTCGATCGCCTGCGCGGTATGTACGCCTTCGTCATCTGGGACAAAAAGAAGAACAAGCTTTTTGGCGCCCGTGACATCTTTGGCATCAAGCCGCTTTACTACTATCCCATGGCCGATGCGGGCGACGGCGCTCCGGGCGTGCTCTTTGGTTCCGAGATCAAGAGCTTCCTGGACTACCCGCACTTCCACAAGGCGGTCAACAAAAAGGCCCTGCGTCCGTACATGACGCTGCAGTATTCGGCAACCGAGGAGACCTTCTTCGAGGGTGTCTACAAGCTGCCGCCGGCGCACTACTTTACCGTCGATATCCCGACCGGCAAGATGAACATCGAGCGCTACTGGGATTGCGATTACTCTGCCGTCGAGAAGCCGTTCGAGGAGTACGTCGACGAGCTGGACGAGGTCGTGCACGAGAGCGTCGAGGCCCATCGTATCGCCGACGTCAAGGTCGCGTCGTTCCTCTCCGGTGGCGTCGACTCCAGCTACATCGCCGCTTGCCTCATGCCCGACAAGACCTTCTCGGTGGGCTTTGACTACAAGAACTTTAACGAGACCAACTACGCCAAGGAGCTTTCCGATAAGCTCGGCGTCGAGAACGTTCGCAAGATGATTACTGCCGACGAGTTCTTCGGTGCGCTCGAGGACATCCAGTATCACATGGACGAGCCGCAGTCCAACCTGTCTTCCGTGCCGCTGTGGTTTTTGGCCGAGATGGCCCGCAAGGACGTCACCGTCGTGCTTTCGGGCGAAGGCGCCGACGAGCTCTTTGGCGGCTACGCCTACTACGAGGACACGGTCCCGGTGCGCAAGTACAAAAAGATGGTGCCGCTGCCCATCCGTCGCGCGCTCGGTAACCTGGCGCTGCATATGCCGTACTTCAAGGGACATAACTTCCTGGTCAAGGGTGCCGAGATCCCCGAGAAGTCGTTCCTGGGACAGGCTCTGGTATGGCCGGAGCGCGAGGTCGACGGCGTGCTCAAGCCCGAGTACAACACCGGCGATGGCGCCTTTGAGCTCGCTGCACCCATCTACGCACGCGTGAAGGGTCAGCCCGAACTGGTCAAGAAGCAGTACCTGGACATGAACATGTGGCTCCCGGGCGACATTCTGCTCAAGGCCGACAAGATGTGCATGGCGCACTCGCTGGAGCTGCGCGTGCCCTTCCTGGACCGCAAAGTCATGGAGTTCGCCGAGCACATTCCCGATCGCTACCGCATCAACGAGAACGGCAACAAGCAGGTACTCCGCCACGCTGCCAACAAGTCGCTGCCCGATGAGTGGGCCACCCGTCCCAAGGTGGGCTTCCCGGTGCCGATTGTCTACTGGCTGCGCGAGCAAAAGTGGTACGACTATGTCAAGGAGTACTTCACTGCGCCGTGGGCAAGCGAGTTCTTCAATACCGACGAGCTCATGCACCTGCTCGATCTGCACTTTGCGGGCAAGGGCGATTTCCAGCGCAAGATCTATACGCCGCTCGTGTTCCTAGTGTGGTACAAGCGCTTCTTTATCGACGAGGACCAGCCCGCTGTTCAGGCTGCCTAGCCTCGGCTTACGAACGCCTGCGCGTAACGGCTCCTCCGGGAGCCGTTTTTGCGTGGGTGCGTTTCAGTTACTATAAAACCGTCCCTGCCAAATGGCTGAGAAAGGTGAAAGATGCACCATTCGGATTCCGCGACCGTGACCACGGTCGATACGCTTGCCAAGCTTCTCGATGTGTGCGGCGAGCTGCGCGCATCAGAGCAGGTTGACGAGCGCGCCGTGACCGGCTGCTCGTTTGATTCGCGCGCGGTCTCGGCAGGTGACGTATTCTTTTGCAAAGGTGCTGCCTTTAAGCCCGCGTTTTTGAGCATGGCGCTCGATGCGGGCGCCGTCGCATTTGTGTGCGAGGAGTCGCTGGTCGAGTCTCTGGAGCCGCTGGCGCAGGAGAGCGGTGCTGCGATGCTGGTTGTTGATAGTGTTCGCACGGCCATGGCCCTGTTGCCGCCGGAGGTCTACGACCGTCCCGACCACGACGTCAAGATCGTGGGCATCACCGGCACCAAGGGAAAGACCACGGCCGCTTTTATGCTCCAGTCCATCATCAAGGCGGCGGGCGAGTCCTGCGGCATGATCGGCTCGGTGAGTACCGACGATGGTATCGAGTGCTACGAGAGCACCAACACCACGCCCGAGGCCCCCGAGGTTTGGCGCCATATCGCCAACTGCCGCACGTCCGGTCGCCAGTCCATGGTCATGGAGGTCTCGAGCCAGGCGCTCAAGTACCAACGCGTCGAGAATCTGCCGTTTGACGTGGCGTGCTTCCTCAACATCGGCCGCGACCACATCTCGCCGATCGAACACCCCACGTTTGAGGATTATTTTGAGAGCAAGCTTAGGATCTTTGACCAGGCAAAGACCGCCGTGGTGAATCTGGGCACCGATGAGGTTGACCGTGTGCTAGAGGCAGCGTCGACGGCCGATCGCTTGGTGACCGTTGGCGTCGAGCATCCCGAGGCAAGCCTGTGGGCGAGCGATGTCCGCATGCTCGGCTTTAACATCGAGTTCAACTTGCACGGCATGAGCGCCGACGAGCCCGAGGCGGGGGAGAAGGTCCTGCTGGGTATCGCGGGCGACTTTAACGTGGAAAACGCGCTGGTCGCTATCGCCGCTGCGCGCGAGATCGGCATCGGTATCGAGGCTATCAAGAAGGGCCTCTCCAAACTGCGTGTGCCGGGCCGCATGGAGGTCGTGGAGTCGAAGGACGGCCGCGTGATCTGCGTCGTTGACTATGCGCACAACCAGCTTTCGTTCCGTTCGCTTTTCTCGTCGGTCAAGCGCGCGTTTCCCGCTAGCCCCGTCATTGCGCTGTTTGGCGCCGCCGGCGGCAAGGCGCAGGAGCGCCGCGAGCAATTGCCACGCGAGGCCGCACCGTATTCCGACCTGATGATCTTTACGAACGAGGATCCAGCTCACGAGGACCCGATGAAGGTCTGTCGCGAGCTTGCCGAGCATGTTCCCGACGATACGCCGAACAAGATCATCCTCGATCGTGAAGCCGCTGTGCATGCGGCGTTCAAGGCGGCGCGCGAGGAGTACGTCAACCCCGATGCCCCCACCATTGTCTTGCTGCTGGCAAAGGGTGACGAGGAGCTCATGCACGTGGGCGACGAGTTCGTGCCCATCGAGAGCGACCTTTCGTTGGCCAATCGCCTGATCGATGTTACCCAGTTTGACTAATGAACCATGATGGCGGCGGCGCCCTGAGTGCGCTGTCGCCATAAGCGTGTTCCCTCAATCAAAACATGCCGTCCAAGTCCAAATCCTTCTACGTAAACGGAGTAACCATGTCCCACAACACCCTGCCGACCGTTGCCGAGCTTTCGGGCGAGATGCGCGAGCGCTTGGCCAAGGTCAAGTACGTCTTTACCGACCTGGATGCCACGATGCTCGCACCCGGCTCGTGCGTGCTGCGCGACAACGACGGCAACCCCTCGACCAAACTCGTCGAGGCCGTCGTGGCGCTCGCTCGCGCTGGTATTCAGGTGGTTCCCACCTCGGGCCGCAACCGTACCATGATCCACGAGGACGCGCGCGTGCTCGGCCTCAACTCCTACATTGGTGAGATGGGCGGCCTGGTCATGTACGACCTCAAAGCCAACGATTGGGAGTATCTGACCGGCGACATGCCCTACGACCCCTCTTGCGGCCTCACGCCGCACCAGGTGATCGAGCAGACCGGCGTGTGCGAGAAGATCCTTGCCCGCTGGCCGCACAAGATCGAGTATCACAACGACATGTCGACCGGCTACAAATACCGTGAGGTCACCGTCGGTATGCGCGGCGATGTGCCCGACGATGAGGTTCAGGCCATCCTGGACGAGGCCGGCTGCGGTCTGATCTGGGCTTGCAACGGCCATCTGACTCACCTGTCCAAGCCGACGACGCTCGAGCTCGATCGCGTCGAGGACGGTCGCGCATTCAACATCAACCCCGCGGGCCTCAACAAAGGCGTCGCCATTGCGCGCTTCTGCGAGCACCTGGGGATCGAGCGCGAGGAGACGCTCGCGCTCGGCGACTCCGAGTCCGACTTCTACATGGCCGATCACGTGGGCACGTTCTGCTTGGTCGAGAATGGCCTGACGAGCGCCGGCGCGCCCGAGTTCCTGGCTGCTTGCGAGAACGCTTTCGTTACGCGCGGCAAAATTGTCGACGGTTGGGCGGCGACGGCAGAGCTGCTGGTCGCGGCGCGTTCGTAGCGCGGCGTCGCCGCACTTGGACATGTCTTTTCGAGAGAGACTGGTGAGGTAATGTCCGATATCGAGAATTCGGCAGGTGATACGCGCCCGATTGGCGTGTTCGATTCTGGTTTGGGCGGTCTGACGGTTGCGCGCGCGATTGCGACGGCGCTGCCGCACGAGTCCGTCTACTACTTTGGCGACACCAAGCGCTGCCCCTACGGCACGCGCACCGAGGATGAGGTGCGCTCGTTTGCGTTGCAGGCGGGTCGTTGGCTTTCGAAGCACGACGTCAAGATTATGGTCATCGCCTGCAACACGGCGACCGCTGCGGCCTTGCGTCTGGCCCAGCAGGTGCTCGACGTTCCCGTGATCGGTGTGATCGCGCCGGGTGCCCGTGCGGCAATCAACAGCACGCGTACGCGTCGCGTGGGCGTGCTCGCCACCAACCTCACCATTCGCTCGGGCGCCTATACGCGCGCCATTCAGGACCTGGATGCCGGCGTCGATGTATACGGCTGTCCAGCCTCGAGCTTTGTCGAGGTTGTCGAACACGAGCTCGCCTCGGGTGCACATCTGCAGGAACAGTGGCTTGAGAACGAGGACATCTTCGATACGCCTGCCGTGCGTGCGCTGGTGGGTGCCACGGTTGAGCCGCTGCGCGACCACGGTATCGATACCGTGGTGCTCGGCTGTACGCATTTTCCGCTGTTGGTGGGACCTATCCGCCATGCGCTGGGGCCTGGGGTGCGCGTCGTGAGCTCCGCCGAGGAGACCACACGCGAGCTAACCGATATCCTCACGCGCCGCGAGCAGCTGGCGGGCGACGCCGCCGAGCCGCAGCATCGTTTTGCCACGACGGCCGATAACATTGCCGAGTTTGCGGTGGCGGGCAGCTTTATCTTTGGTCAGCCGCTCAAGAGCATCGAACATATCGATATCGATGAGCTGAAATAGATGTAAGGCAGCTGCCAGAGCCTTCGCCACATCTTTTGCCGAAAGGATATTTCTATGGAGTACATGCAGGTCAACCGCGCCAACGGCCGCGCCGCCGATGAGCTGCGCCCCATCAAGCTTACTCGCGGCGTCATGAAGCACGCCCACGGCTCGTGTTTGGCCGAGTTTGGCGACACGCGCGTGTTGTGCGCCGCCACTATCGAGGAGGGCGTGCCGGGCTGGCGAAAGGGAGCTAAGGCCGGCTGGGTGACCGCGGAATACGCCATGCTGCCGACGTCGACCGGCAAGCGCTGCAAGCGCGAGCATGCCAACCGCAAGGGTCGCTCTATGGAGATCGAGCGCCTCATTGGCCGCAGCCTGCGTACCGTCGTCAACATGAAAGCGCTCGGCGAGTACACCGTCACCGTCGACTGCGATGTGATTCAGGCCGATGGCGGTACGCGTACGGCGAGCATTACCGGCGCCTGGGTGGCGCTGCACGACGCCCTCGCCATGTGGGTCGAGGCGGGCAAGATCGAGCGCATCCCGCTTACCGGCCAGGTGGCTGCCATCTCCATGGGCGTTGTCGACGGCAACACTCTGCTCGACTTGGATTATTCCGAGGACAGCCATGCCGAGGTCGACATGAACCTCGTCGCCACCGACACCGGTGAGATGATCGAGCTCCAGGGCACCGGCGAGCAGGCGCCCTTCGACCGTAAGCGCCTCAACGCCCTGCTCGACCTGGGCGACAAAGGTATCGCCGAGCTCATCGAGCTTCAGCGCCAAGCCCTCGCCTAACCTACCAAAAAGGGACAGGTTTAATTTGGTAGGTTTTATCTGCGGAGACGTCTAGGCACAAGACAGCCGTTGATTGAGAGGAGAGAGGCAGAGGCCCTCGTCGCCCTCGGCGCGGCATTGCTATAGAGACAAGGAGACCACTCATGGCACTTGAGAAGATCGACATCGACACCCTCGACCCGGCGGCGACCATCGTCGTGGCAACGGGCAACGCCCATAAGCTCACTGAGATCGAGGCCATTTTGGGTAAGGTTATGCCCGAGGTGCGCTTTGTGGCGCTCGGCCAGCTGGGCGATTTTGAGGATCCCGAGGAAAACGGCACGACGTTTTTGGAGAACGCCATCATCAAGGCCCAAGCCGCGGTCGAAGAGACGGGGCTCATGGCCATTGCCGACGATTCGGGCTTGGTCGTTGATGCCCTGGACGGCGAGCCGGGCGTGTATAGCGCGCGCTATGCGGGCGTGCACGGCGACGATGCCGCCAACAACGCCAAGCTGCTCGTTAACCTGGAAGGCGTGGCCGACGAGGATCGCACCGCGCGCTTTATGAGCGTCGTTGCGCTCATCGACACGGACGGTTTGGTCACCTATGGTGAGGGCGCCTGCGAGGGCACTATCGCACACGAGGGCCGCGGCGATCACGGCTTTGGCTACGACCCGCTGTTCCTGCCGGTCGACACGCCGGGCAAGACCATGGCCGAGCTGACGGCTGACGAGAAGAACGCCATCAGCCATCGTTTCCACGCGCTCGAGCATCTGTCCGCCAAGCTGACGGGCGAGGAGTAGACCGTGCGTGCGGTGGTGCAGCGCGTGCTCAACGCCGGCGTGACGGTCGACGGCGAGTGCGTGGGCCGCATTGGACGCGGCTACCTGGTGCTGCTGGGTGTGGGCCATGGCGATACGCGTGCCGAGGCCGACAAGCTGTGGGGCAAGCTCCGCGGGCTGCGTATCAACGAGGACGAGAACGGCAAGACCAACTTGGCGCTTGCCGATGTCGACGGCGAGGTGCTCGTGGTGTCGCAGTTCACGCTGTTCGCCGACTGCCGCCACGGTCGCCGTCCGTCGTTTACGGATGCCGGCGCACCCGATGTTGCCAACGAGCTCTACGAGTACTTCCTGACGCTCGTTCGTCAAGATGTCGAACACGTGGCGCACGGCATTTTTGGCGCCGATATGAAAGTCGACTTGGTCAACGACGGCCCATTCACCATCGTCTTGGACACCGATAGTCTGTAAGTAGTCAATTTGGGACCGGGCTTATTTAGCTACTTGCGTATGGCCACAACAGGGTGCTATAGTATTAGAGTTTTGTCTATCTTAGGGGTATTATCCCCTTTTTGAATTGCACCTTCTGGAGGCCCTGTTCATGGAAGAGATGGAAGTCAATCACGTCGACGACATCCACGAGAAACTGACCGATATGGTGGGCGATCGCGTCAAGGTTAAGGCCAACATGGGCCGCACCCGCGTTGTCGAGCGCATGGGCACCATCAAGAGCGTCCACCCCGCCGTCTTTATCGTCGAGGTTGACGAGCGCCGCGGCCGCAAGTCGCGTCAGTCCTACCAGTATATCGATGTCCTCACCGGTCAGGTCGAGCTGTTCGACCCTGAGAGCGGCGAGCATATCTTTACCCCGCTCGGCAATCAGCTCGAGGAGCACTAACGGTGACCGATCGGTCCCTGACTCTTTCCGCGCCGGCAAAGATTAACCTCTACCTGGGGGTTCATACCGAGCGCGATGACCGCGGCTACCACAGGGTCGATTCCCTGATGGCAGCCGTCGGTCTTTCCGATACCGTGACGGTCACGCCGGCACAGGCGCTGGCCGTTCAGACGGTTCCGGCATCAGATTTTCCCATGCAAAAGAATACGGCGTATCGGGCTGCGGTTGCTATGGCCGAGCATTATGGTCGCGAGGCAAACATCTGCGTGACGATTGAGAAGCGCATTCCATTGTGCGCCGGCTTGGGCGGCCCCTCGACGGATGCGGCCGCGGTCATTGTCGCCTTGGCGGAGTTCTGGGGAATTGATCGCACCGACCCCGCGCTCGACGACATCGCGCGCGGCATTGGTGCTGACGTCCCGTTCTTTTTGCATGCGAGCCCTGCGTTCTACGTAGGTGGAGGAGACGTGCTGGCAACTGAGTACCCCGCGCTGCCCGCAACGCCCGTCGTGTTGGTCAAGCCGCGCGAGGCGAGCGTTTCGACAATTGAGGCCTATCGACGTTTTGACGAGGCCCCGGTGCCTGCGGACAAGCCCGGCGCGATAGCTTCTGCCTTGCGTGCTGGTGATGCCGAGACGGCATATGCACTCATCCATAACAACCTGGGTGTCATTTCCGCACAGATGGAGCCGCAGATTCAAACGGTCCTCGACTGGCTGCGTAAACAGGACGGAACCGTTGCTGTAGATGTGTGCGGATCGGGTGCCTGCTCGTTTGCCATTTGCGGCACCGCCGCCACGGCCGAAAGGCTTGCCGATGCTGCCCAGCAAAATGGCTGGTGGGTCTGCGCGACTGAGCTTATTCCCAACACGGTTCAAATCGACGCGCCAAAGAAATAAAAATTTCTCTAGCACGCGGCGAAAATCTTTGTTACTATAGTCAAGCTAACGGGTTGTGGCTCAGTTTGGTAGAGCACTGCGTTCGGGACGCAGGGGTCGCTGGTTCAAATCCAGTCAACCCGACCAGAGCATGAGGAGGGACCGCTTCTTGCGGTCCCTTTTTTTAGCTAGTGTTGTGATACCGCGATACCCGCGGTATACTCATTCGAGCTTGTCTCGCTGTATTGTGGAGGTCTACATGTTTGGACTGAGGGCTCCTGAGCTCATCATTATTCTCGTCGTTGTCCTGATTATCTTCGGGCCCAAGAACCTGCCGAAGCTCGGCAAGTCCCTCGGCTCTACCGTCAAGAATATCCGCGAGGGTATGGAGGGCGACGATAAGGCCGAGACCAAGCAGGCCGAGGAGGTCGTGGTCGAGCAGTCCGAGGAGGACAAGGAGATCGCTGAGCTCGAGGCCAAGCTCGCTGCTGCCAAGAAGAAGCAGGCAGAGGACAGCGACGCGGACGCAGAGTAGTCCCATCCCTTTGGGGTGAGCACCTGACCGGCTTGCCCGCAGGCTAGCCGGTCTTTTTCGTTTTGTTGACAGTTGATTGTTTGATCAGAGTTGGGGAGATATCCGTATGGACGCAAGCCAGATCGTACTGACCGCTGAGGGCCGCCAGAAGCTCGTCGAGGAGCTCGCTTGGCGTGAGGGCGATTACGCCAAGGAGATCGTCGAGGACATCAAGGAAGCCCGCGCGTTCGGCGACCTTTCGGAGAACTCCGAGTACGACGCCGCTAAGGACAAGCAGGCCCAGAACGCCGCTCGTATTGCCGAGATCCAGGCCATCCTCGCCAACGCTCAGGTTGCTGCCACCACGGGCGACCTGACCGTCTCCATCGGTTCCACCGTTTCGCTGATTGATCCCAACGGCGAGGTCATGGAAGTCACGCTCGTCGGTACCACCGAGACCAACTCGCTCGAGCACAAGATTTCCAACGAGTCTCCGGTCGGTCACGCCATCATTGGTCACGGCGAGGGCGACTCCGTCGAGGTCGTTACGCCTTCCGGCAAGACTCGCGTCTACACCATCGCCAAGATCGCACGCTAGACCACGGTCCCGCGTAAAGGTATGTTTTCGCTCCCTGGGACCGAATCCTGGGGAGCGTTTTAGTTTGAGGAGCTAACTTATGGCAGAGAACCAGAACGTCGCCGATCAGGCATCGACGCTCAACGACGAGCGCGCCACCCGCCTGGCCAAGCGCGCCGCCCTGTTCGAGGCGGGCCAGAACCCCTATCCCGAGCACTCTGAGCTTGAGGACTACGTCGCCGATATCGAGGCTAAGTACGCCGAGCTTGCCGATGGCGAGGACACCGAGGACGTCGTGAAGATCGCCGGCCGTGTGGTCGCCAAGCGCGGTCAGGGCAAGATTATGTTCATCGTCGTGCGCGATGCGACTGCCGAGATTCAGCTGTTCTGCCGCATCAACGACATGGACGAGGCTGCCTGGAATACGCTCAAGGCCCTCGACCTGGGCGACATCCTGGGCGTGACCGGCGTGGTCGTGCGTACCCAGCGCGGCCAGCTTTCCGTTGCCCCTAAGAGCGCGACCCTGCTTTCCAAGGCCGTTCGTCCGCTGCCCGAGAAGTTCCACGGTCTTTCCGATAAGGAGACCCGCTATCGCCAGCGCTATGTCGACCTGATCGCCAACGACGACGTTCGCGAGACCTTCCGTAAGCGTTCGCAGATTCTCTCCACCTTCCGTCGCTTTATGGAGTCCGACGGCTACATGGAGGTCGAGACCCCCATCCTGCAGACCATCCAAGGCGGCGCTACTGCCAAGCCGTTCATTACCCACTTCAACGCGCTCGATCAGGAGTGCTACCTGCGTATCGCCACCGAGCTGCACCTCAAGCGCTGCATCGTCGGTGGTTTTGAGCGCGTGTTCGAGATCGGCCGCATCTTCCGTAACGAGGGCATGGACCTTACCCACAACCCCGAGTTCACCACGATGGAGGCCTACCGTGCCTTCTCCGACCTCGAGGGCATGAAGGCACTCGCCCAAGGTGTCATCAAGGCTGCCAACAAGGCCATCGGCAACCCCGAGGTCATCGAGTACCAGGGCCAGACCATCGACCTTTCTGGTGAGTGGGCCAGCCGTCCCATGACCGACATCGTCTCCGACGTGCTCGGCAAGCAGGTCACCATCGACACGCCGGTCGAGGAGCTTGCTGCCGCCGCGCGCGAGAAGGGCCTGGAGATCAAGCCCGAGTGGACTGCCGGCAAGATCATCGCCGAGATTTACGATGAGCTGGGCGAGGACACCATCGTCAACCCCACGTTCGTGTGCGATTACCCCATCGAGGTCAGCCCGCTCGCCAAGCGTTTTGAGGACGACCCGCGTTTGACCCACCGCTTTGAGCTGGTCATCGCCGGCCACGAGTACGCCAACGCATTCTCCGAGCTCAACGACCCGGTCGACCAGGCTGAGCGCTTTGCTGCCCAGATGGCCGAGAAGGCCGGCGGCGACGATGAGGCTATGGAGTATGACGAGGACTACGTGCGCGCCCTCGAGTACGGTATGCCTCCCGCGGGCGGCATCGGCATTGGTATCGACCGCGTGGTCATGCTGCTTACTAACCAGGCTTCTATCCGCGACGTCCTGCTGTTCCCGCACATGAAGCCCGAGAAGGGTTTCCAGTCCGGTGCCGCTGCCGCCAAGGCTGCCGAGGCCGGCAACGCCGCGAGCCCATTCGTTACGTCGCTTAAGCCCACGCTCGATTACTCCAAGATCGCCGTTGAGCCGCTGTTTGAGGAGTTCGTCGACTTTGATACCTTCTCCAAGAGCGATTTCCGCGCTGTGAAGGTCAAGGCATGCGAGGCCGTCAAGAAGTCCAAGAAGCTGCTGAACTTTACGCTCGACGACGGTACCGGTACCGACCGCACTATCCTCTCCGGTATTCACGCTTATTACGAGCCCGAGGACCTGGTCGGCAAGACCTTGCTCGCCATCACCAACCTGCCTCCGCGCAAGATGATGGGTATTCCCAGCTGCGGCATGCTGATCAGCGCTGTCCACGAGGAGGAGGGCGAGGAGCGTCTCAACCTGATCCAGCTCGACGCCTCCATCCCCGCCGGCGCAAAGATGTACTAATTGGTTCCGCCGTTCTACCGAACGGCGGACCAGCCGACGCTGCGCGACGTCCAGGGCGACAATTTGTCATTCAAAAGGCAAGGCATGACCAGAAGGTCTATGCCTTGCCTTTTTCATGCCAACTTGTTCGCCCTGGACGTCGCTCGCTGTCCGTCCTCTATCTGCGGCGTTGACTTGGTTGACACTTAGAACATCGATGTAGTCATTGGGGACGTTATTAAACGACTACCCACGGCTATTGCGCACATGGCTCGCATGACAGCCGTCTCTTTTATGTTTCCTTTAGCCGTTGCTGCCTAGGATGGGGGTTAGTCGGCAGGAAGGGAGCGTCTATATGGACGACGCGAGCGAGCGTGCAATCGAAGAGGACATGCTCGATCAGTTCAATTACTTTGACGATGAGGATGAGGAGCTAATCGATCGTCGCGAGCCGGCATCGCTTGACTCATTTGATCTGGTCGATGAAGAGCCCGACGAGGACGAGGGCGAATTAACGGAGCCCCCACAGCCTTCGCGCCTTGACTCGCTGCTTTCGAGAGCCCCCCTACACCATGGCGTTCGTGCCGGCGCACTCCATATGAAAACTGACTGGCACCAGATCGTGACGGCAGGCGATGAACTTGCCGTCGATGCGCCGCTCACCGATAAATCATCCATCATCTGCCGCACCGGCATGCTTATGCTGGCAAGCGGAACGGGTGCCTGGCGCGTGCGCGATACCATGAATCGTGTTGCCGCTGTACTCGGCGTCACGATTCACGTCGACCTGAGTCTTCTGTCGTTTGAGTGCACCTGCATCGAAGATGGTCACTGCTTTAACGAGGTTGTCAGCCTGCCCACAACGGGAGTCAATACCCATCGCATTTGGATGATGGAGAGCTTCTTAAAGGAAATCGAGACGTATGGGCGCCGGTTTACCGTGCACGAATACCACGAGATGCTCAAGACCGTTGAGAGCTCAAAGCCCGATTACGCTCCCTGGCAACAGGGCCTTGCGGCAGCCTGTGCTTGCGGCGCCTTCGTCTTTTTGCTCGGCGGCGGCCCTATCGAGATGGCCTGCGCATTCGTAGGCGCTGGTGTCGGTAACTTTGCCCGCTCCCATATTCTCAAGCAGGGTCTTGGCCAGTTTAGCGCGCTGACGACTGGTGTCGCGCTCGCTTGCGTTTCGTATCTGCTGGCATTGCTCGGCCTTGGCCAGGTCGTACCGGGGGCAATGTCGCACCAAGAAGGCTATATCGGCGCCATGCTCTTTGTGATTCCCGGCTTTCCCCTCATTACGGCAGGCCTCGACATCGCTAAGCTCGATATGCGAAGTGGAATCGAGCGTCTTTCGTATGCCGTGTCGATTATTGTGATGGCGACCCTCGTAGGTTGGATGGTTGCCGAGTGCGTGGGACTGGCGCCGGATGACTTCGCCCCGCTCGGCCTCTCACCGTTGGCTCTTACGCTCTTGCGCATACTGATGAGCTTCGTTGGCGTATTCGGCTTCTCGGTGATGTTCAACAGCCCGGTAAAGATGGCCGCGGCAGCTGGGTTGATCGGCGCCGTGTCCAATACCCTGCGTCTGACCCTTGTCGATGCGCCGACGATGATTCCCTTCCTGGGCCTCAGCACGGGAATGCCTCCCGAGGCAGCAGCGTTTATCGGCGCGCTGGTATCGGGGCTGCTCGCAAGCTTGGCTGAAGTCAAGCTCACCTACCCGCGCATCGCCCTCACGGTGCCTTCGATTGTCATTATGGTGCCGGGCTTGTATCTGTATCGCTCGATGTATTACATGTGCACCTTCGACACGGTCAATATGCTCGGCTGGTTTGTGCGCGCAGTGCTCATCGTAGCGTTTCTGCCCGTTGGACTGGGTGTGGCGCGTACGCTCACCGACCCTCGCTGGCGCCACACCAGCTAATTGGTGCAAGGGGGACAGGTTACTTTGCACCCCCAATGAGTTGCGGTGAAATAGGGACTGAATTGCTGCTTAAAGGGTCAAAACAGTCCGTATTCCACCGCAACTTATGGGGTCGGGGGGATTATTGGTGCCCTGCATCTCCATAAACTCAACGCTTACGAAGCGCGCGCCGTTCGTGTTAGGGTAGTTCCACCACATAAGTAGTCGCAGACGCACGTACCACGGGCGGGCGAGATGAAGTCCCAACAGCTCCATCTTGCCCGCCCGTTTTTGTTGCGTGGTGCCGCGGCGTAACACAGAAAGGATTTTGTCCTTTATGCCTATCAACAAACGAGAGAGCCTGCTGTTCACCTTTATCATGTGCTTTTGCATGGTGCTCTGGATGAGCATCTACAACGTTGCCCTGCAGCATGGGGCCATCAGCGGCGAGGTTGTTGCCGCCGCGTGGCTCGGCTTCCCCGTTGCCTACATTTTTGCCATGTGCTGCGACTGGTTTGTTGCCAGCCCCCTTGCCAAGGGTTTCGCTTTTAAATTCCTGGTCACGCCGGGCAAGAGCTCGCCACTTGCCATGACGCTCGCCGTCAGCTCCTGCATGGTCGTTCCCATGGTCATCATCATGTCGCCGTACGGTGCCTGTGAGGGTCTGACGCACATGCCCGGCGGCATCCTTGCGAACCTGTATTCCGTGCCCGCGATCTGGATGATCAACATCCCGCATAATTTTGTGATGGCGCTGCCGTGGAACCTTTTGGTAGCCGGTCCGATTTCCCGCTTCGTCTTCCGTCGCGCCTTCCCTGTGGGGACGGTTTTCGAGGAGGAGCATGCCGAGCTCTTGGAGCAGGCTATGGCTCCTGAGTGCGAGTAGCTCGCTTAGGGATCTGCTGAGCGCGGGCGACTTGCTTGGTTGGAGCCCAAAGCGTGGATAGCTCTCTCGGCGACATCGCGGGCGTGAGCGGTGCGCATGACCGGAGGGCCCGTGCTGCTCCGTTGCCCGACGTGCTAGCGCGCAGAACAATCTGTTGGTGCATTCGGCGGCTGCTGAAGCGTTTCGGCAGCCGCTTTTTATACGGAGTTTAAATACAACAGTCTGTTGTATTACGTAGAGTGGTATATCTCTAGCGGGAAAAATGCGAGAGACGGAGCATTATGGCGTTGCTAGTAGGACTGGACGTAGGGTCGACGACGACCAAAGTTTACGCGATGCACGAGGATATGACCGAGGCGTGGTGGGGATATCGCCGCCACGGGGCGTGTCAGACAGCGAGCGTGCGCGCCATGCTCGGCGAGCTCGCCGAGCGCTTTCCCCATGAGTCACTGCGCGTTGCGGTGACCGGCTCGGGTGCGCGCGATATCGCGACCGCGCTGGGCGCCTCGTACGTTCAGGAGGTGGTCGCCAACGCGCTCGCGATCAGCAGGTTCTATCCGCAGACGCGCTGCGCCATCGAGCTGGGCGGCCAAGACGCCAAGATGATCTTCTTCCGCACCAACGATAAGGGAGACATCGAGGTTGCCGACATGCGCATGAACGGCTCGTGCGCAGGCGGTACCGGTGCATTTATCGACGAGATGGCAAAGCTCATGGGGGTCGGCACCGAATCGGGCGAGTTCGAGCAGCTCGCAAGCCGGGGAACGACCGTCCACGAGGTCTCGGGCCGCTGCGGCGTGTACGCAAAGACCGATATCCAGCCGCTGCTCAACGAGGGCATTCCTACCACCGACCTGGCGCTTTCGGCGCTTCACGCGGTCGCCCGCCAAACGATCGGCGGTCTGGCCCAGGGTATCGACATCGAGCCGCCGGTAATCTTCGAGGGCGGTACGCTCGCCTACAACCCCACACTGGTCCGCGTGTTCCGGGAGCAACTGAATCTATCGGACGATCAGGTTATCGTCCCGCGCGATCCGCAGATCATGGTCGCGCGCGGTGCCGCCCTGTCGCTGACCGACATGTTCGCATCGTCCCAACCGATCGACCTTCCCGACGCTTTTGTCCGGCTGGATAAGCTCGAGACGGTCGCGCCCGCAAGCGGGGAGGGACGTCTTGCCCAGCCCTTTTTTGCCACACCTGCCGAGCAGGCGGATTTTACGGCACGCCATGGCAAAGAGACGCCGGCAAAGGGTCCGGATGCGTATGCGCCCGGAGAGACGGTGCGTGTGGCGCTCGGTATCGATTCGGGGAGCACGACGACCAAGTTCGCCCTGGTCGATGAGGCGGGTGAGCTTGTCGATTCGTTCTACGCGTCTAATAACGGCAGACCGCTCGACGTCGCCCAACAGGGTCTTGTCAGCTTGAAGAACCGCTGGGAGACAGCGGGAGTCACGCTTGCGATCGATGCCGTGGGCACCACGGGATACGGCGAGGAGCTTTTCGCGCGCGCGTTCCACGCCGACTACCATACGGTCGAGACGGTCGCGCACGCCCGCGCCGCGTGCGCATGCGTTCCCGATGCGACCTTCGTGCTCGACATCGGCGGACAGGATATGAAGGCCATCTGGCTCAACCACGGCGTGCTGACCGATATCGTCGTCAACGAGGCGTGCTCTGCGGGCTGCGGCTCGTTCCTCGAGGGTTTTGCCAAAAACCTCGGAATAGCCGTTGAGGATATCGCGACCGAGGCATTTTCGTCCAAAGCCCCCGCCGTTCTCGGCAGCCGCTGCACGGTGTTCATGAACAGCAGCGTCGTTTCCGAGCAGCGGCGCGGTAAGGGTCCGGGCGACATCATGGCCGGTCTCTGCCGTTCGATTATCGAGAACGTGTTCACCAAGGTCATTCGCGTTTCAAATCTCAACCGTCTGGGCGACAAAGTCGTCGTCCAGGGCGGCACGTTCCGAAACGACGCGGTGCTGCGCGCATTCGAGCAGTATCTGGGCAAACCCGTCACGCGTGCGCCCCACCCGGGGCTGATGGGCGCTATCGGTATCGCCCTGCTCGCGCGCGAGGAATGCCGCAAGGGCGACGCCGGCACGTCGTTTATCGGGCTCGATGCCGTGGAGCGCTTCGAGCATCGCGAGTTCGGCGGCGTTACCTGCCGTCGGTGCAACAACCGCTGCCAGCGCGCGGTCGTGGCATTTGGCGACGGCTCGCTTTACGTCACGGGCAATCGCTGCCCGCGCGGCGGCGCCATCTCATGGGATGAGCTCGTGCGCGAGGTTCCCGCGGCGGAGGAGCTGCGTCCGCAGGGTGCTTGCGAGGCACAGGCACCCGGCACGGGGCGCGACCGGACCGCGGCTGCCCCCAATCTCTTTGTCGACCGCGAGAAGCTGCTGTTCGAGTCGTACCCCACGGTTCCCGTCAGCGGGGGGCGCGATGTCACGATCGGCATTCCCCGTGTGCTCGAGTTCTGGGACACCATGCCGTTCTGGTCGACGTTCTTCAGCACGCTCGGCTTTAAGGTGCGCGTCTCGGGACGCAGCACCAAGGCGATGTACGAGCGCGGTCTGGCGCACGTCACATCCGACACCGTGTGCTTCCCGGCCAAGCTCGTCCACGGGCACATCCGCAATCTCGTCGACGCCGGCGTCGACCGCATCTTCATGCCCATCATCACGACGGTGCCCACCGAAAACACCGCCTCTACCAGCGAGTGGATGTGCGCCGTCGTAAAGGGATACCCCTACGTGATGCGCAATTCCGATAACCCGGAGGAGCGTTTCGGCGTTCCGTTCGATACGCCGCTGTTCCACTGGTACGACGAGGGCGACCGAAACCGCCAGCTCAAGGCGTGGTGCAAGGAGACCTTCGATATCGATGCCGACCTGGTTGCCAAGGCGACCGAGCAGGCGGACCGCGCGCAGGAGACGTTTGAGAACCAGCTGCAGCTGCGCGGCAGGCAGGTGCTCGAGAACGTGCACGAGGACGGCGGCTACGCGGTGGTGATCGCTTCGCGCCCGTACCACAACGACCCGCTGGTCAACCACGGGCTGCCCAAGCTCTTCTCTGAGCGCGGCATCCCCGTGCTGACGCCCGATGCGGTGCCGGGGGTCTGCAACGTCGATCTTTCCAACAGCCGCATCGACATCGTGAACAACTATCATGCGCGCATGCTGTCGTGCGCGGTCATCGTCGCATCGACGCCCGAGCTCGAGCTCGTGCAGATGGGCAGCTTCGGCTGCGGCCACGATGCGTATCTCACCGACGAGATCGCGCGCATGATGGGCGAGATGGGCTCCAAGGTTCCGATGATGATCAAGCTCGATGAGAGCGACGTCGCCGGTCCCATGGGCATTCGCGTGCGTTCGTTTATCGAGTCGGTCAACCGTCGTCGCGCGGAGGAGCGTGCCGAGGGCGCCCGGGTGCACGCGGTCCATCCGCTCGACGACCCGTATAAGGTCAAGTACACCAAGCGCGACCGGCACGACAAGATCGCGCTGGTCCCCAACACCTCCCATGCGTTCTGCAGGCTCATGACCGCGGCGATGCGCAATCAGGGCGTGCGCGCCGAGGCCCTTGATATCGGGCGCGAGGATGCCATCCGCCTGGGCAAACGCTATGTGCACAACGACATCTGCTTCCCCGCGCAAATCGTGATCGGCGAGGCGCTCGCGGCACTCGAGAGCGGTAAGTACGACCCGCACGACGTCGCCGTGGTGACTGGCAAGTATATCGGCGACTGCCGCCTGACGCACTACATGCCCCTGCTGCGCCGCGCGCTCGACGACGCGGGATACGACTATGTCCCGGTGCTCACCAACGACGACGTCGATGCCCACAATGCGCATCCGGGCTTCAAGCTCGGCCTTGGCCCGAGCATCCAGATCGCCTACGGTCTTCCCATGATCGATGCCCTCGAAGCCATGCTTAGGCGCATCCGTCCCTACGAGCTCGAGAAGGGCGCGGCGGACGCTGCGTTCGACCGCGCGCTCGATGAGGTTATCGAGGGCATGGAGCGCTCCGGGCTGAGAGGCCAGGCGACGGGCTTCAAACGCGCGCTTGCGATCATGGACGCCGTTCCGTACGACCGCTCGAACCCGCATCCGACCGTTCTCATCGTGGGCGAGTACCTGCTCAATTTCCATCTCGGCGCCAACCACGAGATCGAGCGCTACCTCGAGGACAACGGGCTCGAGGTCATCGAGGCGCGCATGACCGACGTGATCCGCAAGACCTATTTCTACAAGCATGCGCAGTCGCGCGAGTTCCACGTCGACCTGTCGCTGCCCGAAAAGGCCTGGTACGCCACGGCGGACAACCTGTTCGAGCTCGCGCACGACCGTTGCGACCGCCTGGGCGCGGCGAGCCCGCTCTACGAGCCGCCGACGCGCATGCCCGAGCTCGTGCGCGCGAGCGATAAGATCCTGCACCATACGTTCGATGCGGGCGAGGGCGTGCTGATTCCGGCGGAGATTCTCGAGCACGCCAAGCGCGGCTGCCGCAACTTCGTGATCCTGCAGCCGTTCGGGTGTCTGCCCAACCATGTCGTGGGGCGCGGGCTCATCCATGCGCTCAAGGAGCAGTATCCCACGGCGCAGTTCCTGCCGCTCGACTACGATCCCGACGTGAGCTTCGCCAACGTGGAGAACCGTCTTCAGATGCTCATCATGAACGCCAAGGCGCAGGGGTGCGGTGAGGCGCATGGCGAGACCGCGTAAGGACGCCGATGCGCCCGATGCACGCACCCGTATCATCGAGGCGTTTTGGGAGCTCATCGAGAACAACAGCATCTTCGAGCTGTCGGTTGGCGAGGTGACCCGCGCCGCCCAGTGCAATCGCGGAACGTTTTACTACTATTTTCACGATTTCGATGAACTCGTCGCCATCGCCATAGCCCAGCTGCTGCAGGATAACGAGCTCATCACCGATGCCCTCTGGCATTTTTCGAGCGAGGGCGACCTTTCGGCGTTCGACCGGCGCGACGTCCGCTGCCTGCTGCAGCGCATCGTCATCACCATGAGGGCGGGTGCCGCCGAGCAGGTCGTGCAGGGCATCCATACGATCATCATCGACCGCGTGAGAGAGATCGTCCACCCCGACGGAGAAGAGCTCAAGGCAGATTCGAGCTTTGCGGTGGGCTTTCTGGTCTCGGGCATCATGGGCTTTGTGATGGCGGTCGGCTTTGCCCGGGAGGGCGGCGAGGAGATAGACCTCGAGCAGCCGGGGGACAGCGCGTGCGCGTACCTGAGGGCGGTCACCATGCAGACGGTGGAAACGGTCGCGCAAGTCGAGGGCGTCGATACATCCGAGCTGCTCGAACGCGTCTCCAAGGAGGCCGATGCCTATCGCGCATCGCGTGCGACGAGTCCCGACGTGGTGAAAGACGCCTAGGGTTTCTCTTGCGGGGCGCCTGTCGCGCATCGCGCGGTGAGTCCCGCGATGCGGTCATAACCTGCATTCATGTGAGCCGGGTTTATAGATATTCCTCCAGCTGTTAACATAGACAACCTGTGGGTAAAGAGACAAAAGCGCCGCCGACGGGCGGGCGTTTTGATTTCGATGAACTCATGTAAGGAAACGAGCATGTTAGATAGATTTACCGATCGAGCGCGCAAGGTCATGTCGATGGCCAAACAGGAGGCGCTCGATCTGCACTCAAATAAGGTGGGCACCGAGCACTTGCTGCTCGCGCTTGCCAAGGAGGACGAGGGCATTGCCGCCGAGGCGCTGCGCTCGCTCGACATCTCCTACGATGACATCATGGATACTCTCAAAGAGGTCCAGACCACGGTTCCCGAGCCCAGCGAGGAGACCGAGGCGGCCAAGCTTGCCTTTACGCCGCTCGTCATTAGCGTGATGGAGCGCTCCTTCCGCGTGGCGCGTGAGAACAACCAGACCTATGTGTCGACCGAGCACTTGCTGATTGGCATCGTCGAAGAGGGTAACGGCATGGCCATGGACATCCTCATGCGCCTGGGTGTGTCGTCCGCCTCCATCAAAAAGGCTATCGAGAAACTTACCGCCAAGGACCAGGACAAGAAGCGTCCGCTCGCCGGCGCCGGTGCCGGGCGTCCCGGTGCGGGCCTGCCGTTCTTTAGCGGCTCGGACGCGTCGCAGCAAAAGGGGAGCGGCACCGATACGCTTAAGCAGTTCGCCACCAACCTTACGCAGAAGGCGCGCGACGGCGAGCTCGACCCTGTAATTGGTCGCGAAAAGGAAGTCCAGCGTATGATGGAGATCCTTTCGCGTCGCACCAAGAACAATCCGCTTATCTTGGGCGACCCCGGCGTGGGCAAGACGGCCATCGTCGAGGGTCTGGCTCAGCAGATTGCAGCTGGCAACGTGCCCGAGAACCTTATGAACCAGAACATCTGGACGCTCGACCTGCCGGGCCTCGTTGCGGGCGCCAAGTATCGCGGTGAGTTTGAGGAGCGCCTCAAGAACGTGATCCAGGAGGCCACCGAAGCTGACGACGTCATCCTGTTTATTGACGAGATGCACACCATCATCGGTGCCGGCTCTGCCGAGGGCTCCATCGACGCGAGCTCCATGCTCAAGCCCGTGCTCGCGCGCGGTGCCTTCCAGATTATCGGCGCCACCACGGCCGAGGAATTCCGCAAGTACCTCACCAAGGACCCGGCCTTCGAGCGTCGCTTCCAGACCATCGATGTCGAGGAGCCGAGCGTCGAGGACACGGTCAAGATCCTGACCGCGCTCAAGCCGCGCTACGAGGAGCACCACCATGTGCGCTATACGCAGGGTGCTATCGAGGCCGCCGCGAACCTCTCCGACCGCTACATCCAGGATCGCTTCCTGCCCGATAAGGCCATCGACCTCATTGACGAGGCCGGCGCCCGCGCCCGCATCGCCGCCAACCGCGCGCCCGAGCCGGTGCGCGAGGCCGAGCATCGCGTGGAGGAGCTTAAGGCCGCCGCGCAGGAGGCCACCGAGAGCGACGACATGAACAAGGCCGCCGAGATCACCGAGCAGCAAAAGGCTGCCGAGATTGAGCTCGCCGAGGCCAAGGCTGCCTGGACGGCCGAGCTCGACGCCAGCCCGCTCACCATCGATGTCTCCCAGATTGCCGACATCGTGTCCGTGACCTCGGGCGTGCCGGTTTCCTCGCTCACCGAGAGCGAGAGCCGGCGCCTGCTGCAGACCGAAAGCGTGCTCAAGACGCGCATCATCGGCCAGGATGAGGCAGTCGAGGCCGTCGCCAAGGCCGTGCGCCGCAGCCGCTCGCCGCTCAAGGACCCGCGTCGTCCCGGTGGCAGCTTTATCTTCCTTGGTCCCACCGGCACAGGCAAGACCGAGCTCGCCAAGACGCTCGCCGAGTATCTCTTTGGCAGCAAGGACGCGCTCATCAGCTTCGATATGTCGGAGTTTGGCAGTGAGTTCGAGGTCTCCAAGCTCATCGGTAGCCCCCCGGGCTATGTGGGCCACGACGAGGGCGGCCAGCTCACCAAGGCTGTTCGCCGTCACCCGTACTCGGTCGTGCTGTTCGACGAGATCGAGAAGGCGCACCCCGACATCTTCAATATCCTGCTGCAGGTGTTGGAGGAGGGCCGTCTGACCGATAGCCAGGGCAAGACGGTCGACTTCCGCAATACGGTGATCATCATGACGTCAAACGTGGGCGCCCGCGAGATCGCGCAGGATGCGAGCGTTGGCTTTGGCACCACCGGCGAGCAGGGCCTCACCTCGAGTGAGATCCGCGGCCGCGCGATGGGCGAGCTCAAGCGCCTGTTCCGCCCCGAGCTGCTCAACCGTATCGACGACATCGTGGTGTTCCAGAAGCTCTCGGGCGAGAACCTGACCAAGATTGCGCACCTGCTGGTGGACGATCTGCGCCAGCGCCTGATCGCAAACGGCATGAACATCAAGCTTACCGATGCGGCCTACGACAAGATTGTGGCGGAGGGTACCGACCTCACCAACGGCGCGCGTCCGCTGCGTCGTGCCATCCAAAAGCTCATCGAGGATCCGCTGTCCGAGGAACTGCTGGCTGGCGAGTGGGGCGAGGGCGATACCGTCCTGTGCGACGTGGCCGATGGCAAGTTTGTCTTTAGCCGCGGCACGGGCGAGATCCCGGCACCGCGTCCGGCGGGCACGCTTGGTGGCGATACCGCCCCGGCGGTACCGCACACCGGCAACGCCGCGCCCGTGAGCGGCGGCGTGACCTCGGGCCCCGGCGGCATGATGCAAGCCGGTTCCGGCGCGCTGTAGGGCGTGGCGACAATTTGATACGCGCAATCGAGGCGCTCCGGAAAGGGCGCCTCGATTTGTAGAGCTGCGGAAGTTGTGACCGTTACGCTATACGGTCCACCGTTAGCCGATGATGCGAGGGCGCTCGGCGTTTTCGACTGGTTTATGCACGCAAAGTCTGGGAATATACAAGTCGCATGTCTTACTGTCTAACCAGTTGCGCCAAGGAGGCACCATGGACTACAAGATTACCGGCTACGAGCCCGCCCAGCTGTTCCATTTCTTTGAGGAGGTCAGCGCGATCCCCCGTGGGTCTGGCAACGAGAAGGGCATCAGCGATTTCCTGGTTGCGTTTGCCAAGGAGCGCGGTCTCGATGTGTACCAGGACGAGGTCTACAACGTCATCATTCGCAAGCCCGCATCTGCCGGTGCCGAGAATGCCCCGACCGTGATGCTGCAGGGCCACATCGATATGGTGTGCGACAAGTTGGGCTCCGTTGAGCACGACTTTACGACCGATGGTATCGACCTGGTCGTCAAGGACGGCGTCCTCACCGCTAACGGCACCACTCTGGGCGCCGACAACGGTATTGCCGTCGCGCTTATGCTTACCGTGCTCAACGACGATTCGATTACCCATCCGGCCCTCGAGTGCGTGTTCACCACCGACGAGGAGACTGGCCTGGTCGGCGCCGAGACGCTCGACAAGTCCCAGATTAGCGCCCGCACCATGATCAACCTTGACTCCGAGGAAGAGGGCGTTGCCACCGTCAGCTGTGCCGGCGGCGTCGTCGTTACCTACACCTGCCCGATCGCGCGCGAGCACAAGACCGGTAGCACCCTCACGCTCGACATCTCCGGCCTGCTGGGCGGCCACTCCGGCAGCGATATCAACCTGGAGCGCGGCAACGGCAACCTCATCATGGCCCGCATCATCGACCGCCTGATGGTTGCCGGCGAGCCCGCCATCGTTAGCTTTAACGGCGGCACCAAGGACAACGCCATCAACCGTGAGTGCAAGGCTGTTCTGGTCTACGCCGACCACGCTGCCGCCGAGGCCGCGGCCCAGATCGCAAAGGGCATCATCGCCGACGTCACTGCCGAGCTCGAGGTCTTCGACCCCGGCTTTACTTGCACCGTCGAGATTGCCGACGACGCCGAGGTTGAGGCCATGGACCAGAAGTCCGCGCTTGCCCTCATCCGCGCCCTGCGCCTTGCCCCTAACGGCGTGATTCGCCGCAACGTCGCCACCGACGGCTCCGTCGAGGTTTCCTCCAACATCGGCGTGGTCGCCACCTCCGATGACGAGGTCAAGATTATGCTGTCCCCGCGCTCTTCGATCACCTCGCTGCAGAACGAGTTCAAGGACCGTCTGCAGACGCTGGCCGATGTCCTGGGCTTCGACGCCAAGTTTGAGTTTGAGTATCCCGGCTGGAGCTATGCCGAGCATTCGCCGGTCCGCGAAGTCTTTGTCGAGAGCTATCGAGAGCTCTTTGGCTCCGAGCTGCGCATCGAGTCCATTCACGCCGGCCTTGAGTGCGGCCTGTTTGCCGAGGCTCTGCACGGCCTGGACGCCATCGCCGTGGGCCCGACGCTCTCCGATGTCCATACCCCGGACGAGAGCATGGAGCTCGCTTCTGCCGAGCGCTTCTACGAGCTGCTCATCGACGTCCTCAAGCGCCTCGCTGCGTAAAGGTTGCGCTAGCAGCAGTCCGAGTCACGTGCTAGCGGATTGCAAATGACATTATGAGAGGGGGCACCCGGTCTTTTGCGACGGGTGCCCCCTCTCTTTTGTTTGATAATTGCGAAATTACGGCCACCTAGTCCATTTCTGCCCTGATGAGGTCGAGGGCGCGCTGGCAGTTTTCGCGGACGGGGCCGAGCATATGCTCGCGCAGGTCCGCCATGCCGGGCAGGTCGGCGTATTCGTCCATGACCTCTTCCATGCAAATGGGTACCTCGTAGGCGAGGTCCATCATGGTCGCAAAGCAAAACTTGTCGGATAGCCCGGCATCGGTGAGCGTCGCCTCCAGCGTGGGGTCGCCCATACCGTGGTATCGGCGGATAGCGCCTGGACCGATGCACCCCACACGATTTTCGCCGCCAACGCTCATGGCAAGGCGCGCCCGGCGGCGCATGCGCTCATACGCCAAACCCGACGCGACATCGTACATTCGAGCCATCATGGCTGCGCCGTCGTTTCCAAGGAGCAGGGAATAGTTTTTCGCGTGCGCATCCGGTGCGCCGATGATGGCGTTAAAGAAAAGTATCTGCGTAAACAGATACAGGTTAAGTTGATGGTGGCTCGTATTTACGAGGAGCTCTTGAATGTCGCGTGTGGTCGGGCCGCCGTCTGCCGTGTACTTTTGGGCGGGCATCACCCCAAGTGCCTGACAGAGGTCTTCTTGATGTAGGCGCCTGATCGTTCCGTCTTTGACTTTCACGCGGTCATAGCGCTCAACAATGAGGGCAGGTTCGTCCTCAAACATACGATATTCGACGTTTGCCGTTGCGATGCCGGCGCGCTGGGCGCTTTTCATGCAGACAAACTCATTGAGAGCCTCGAGTTTAAATCCGATAACGCCATTTTTGAAAATATGCGTCGTGGGCGAGGAGCCCATGCATTCGCACCAGCGGCCGTTTATGAACGCGAGCGCGAACTTGCCCTGGTTGCCTCCAAGTGACCAACTTTCATCTAGACCCATCCACGATGCATCGCGGTCATCTCTGATCGACTTGAGACGAAGAGCAATTTCGTGGTTGTCTATAGGGCGGTATTCGCCAGCGCGATGCAGGACGGCGTCGGTATCTTCTTCGGCACAAAACTGCACGCCGCCCGGACAGTCGAGTCCGATATGGCTGAGCAACGCAACGGGATTGTTGGGCCTAACGTCGAATTCGGCGGCAATCGCTTTTCGTTGGTCCTCGCTGTCGGGTAGAAGGCCAAACAGGTACGGATTCATGACCTGTTGTCCGTATGTGCGATTCGATACGGGTATGTTGGTCGATAGGGCTGGCCCGTCATAGTCATGATCGTAGGTAAAGCTGATAAGACCGTTCTCATCTTGCGTGAGCGTTCCAGCAGGCACGCCGCAAATAATGGTCCGAAGTGATGTTCTGGCCATTGGCTATTTCCCTTCGGGCATGGCTTGGCTAGATGCGTTTGTGGCAATCGAGACTCCGAGATTGGACATGGCGAAATCGGCGAAGACCTCGTCGTAGAGTGCGGATGTAAAGGGGGCATCTGCAAGAGCCGGAATGGTTGTGCTGCGACGGTTGCGATGATGAAGACGTTGGGCGTGATGGCGTCTGGAGGTGCTGCAAGGTTGATCAGCATGCGGGGCGTCGACTGGTTGCTCATTTTTCGTTTCGCCTATATCCCCTTGAGCGGCGAGCGCCAGTCCAAGAGCACCGAAAACTGCCAGCAGCTTGTCGAGCCGAATGCCCGTGGCATCTCCCAGCTCGAGCGATGCGAGCAGGCGTTCCGAAACACCGGCTTTTTTAGCGAGGGCGGCACGGGTGATCCCCTGCGCCTCGCGCGCCTGACGCACGTAGATGCCGGCTTGGCGCGGCGTGGTGATGGGAAGGGTATCCATGGCAATCTCCTAACGTGCAGACTTTTGCATCCTAGTATGACATGCAAAAGTCTGCATGAAAAGGCCCATGCAAAACTCTGCATGAGACCTCATACGGACGTTTAGTTTTGAAGGGTGTTTTACAGCACCAAAAAACCCAAGTGTTCCAGCAGGATCTTGAGGCCGATAAGGATGAGCACGACGCCACCCACGATGGTGGCGGGTTTTTCGTAGCGCGCGCCAAAGGTGTGGCCGATCGCTACGCCGGCGACGGAGAAGATAAACGTTGTGACGCCGATAAGCGATACAGCGGGCACGATGTCAACCGAGAGCGCGGCAAACGAGATGCCCACGGCCAGGGCGTCGATTGAAGTGGCGATGGCGAGGATCAGGTACTCGCCCAGTTCAATCTTCTCGGCATCCTTGCCGTCGTCTTCATCCTCGTCTTCGGTAAAGGCTTCCCACAGCATTTTGCTGCCGATGAAGGCCAAAAGGATAAAGGCGATCCAGTGGTCGATGGGGCCGATGATGCTCATGAATTGACTGCCAAACGCCCATCCGATCACGGGCATGCCTGCCTGGAAGCCGCCAAAGAACAGGCCGAGCACTACGGCGACCTTAAGGTTGATCTTCTTCATGCCAAGGCCCTTGCAGATGGATACGGCAAAGGCGTCCATCGAAAGGCCAACGGCGAGCAACACGAGCTCTGCGAGTCCCATAGTCTGGCTCCCTCTCTGCGGGCGGGCCCGCGTGTACCTCTTGGGGGAGTAACAAAAAAGACTCGTGGCGTACGCGTTGCGCGCACAGCCACGAGTCTCGTTCATTAAGGCAAGCCAGGCCGCATCGGCCAGTGTGTTGACTTGCCGCGCCACCGGAGGCGAACCCGATCACGCGACTACTCCCTCATTTATGCGAATCCCGATGCTACCACATAAGCAGCTCATTTGGATTGGGGCTCTCAGCTGTGTTCGCTCATTCTGTAAGCATCGGATTTTGCGGGCGTCACAGGGGCAAACCGTGAGAAACTTATTGACGTTTATGGAGCGTATACGATGGGAGCGATGCCTTGGATAAGAACGAGCTGCAAAAGCGTATGGAACAGGCCATCCGCCTGACTGCCCCCGGTCAGCCGATCCGCACCGCCCTCGACATGATCATTGCCGGTCACCTGGGCGCCCTTATCTGCGTCGGCGACACCGAAAACGTGCTCGCCGCCGGTAACGACGGCTTCCCGCTCAACATTTCGTTTACCTCGAACCGCCTGTTCGAGCTCTCCAAGATGGACGGTGCCATCGTTATCGATGGCGACCTCACCCAGATCCTGCGTGCCAACTTCCACCTCAATCCCGATCCCTCGCTCGCCACGAGTGAGACGGGCATGCGTCACCGTACTGCCGCTCGCATGTCGGTGCTCACCGACGCCATCGTGATCTCGGTTTCGGCTCGTCGTGCCGTCGTCAACGTGTACGTTCACGGCAAGAGCTACGAGATCCAGCCCGTCACCACCATCATGAGCTCGGTCAACCAGCTCGTCGCCACGCTCCAGACTACCCGTCAGTCGCTCGATCGCTCCCTGCTGCGCCTGACGGCCCTTGAGCTCGACGACTACGTCACGCTCGCCGACATCACCGGCATCTTCTCGAGTTTCGAGATCATGCAACAGGCAAAGACCGAGCTTAAGGATTGCATCGTCAAGCTGGGTAACCAGGGCAAGCTCGTGCAGATGCAGCTCGAGCAGCTCGCGGGCTCCAGCATGGATACCGAATACGACTTGATGATCCGCGACTACGCAAGCGATTCCTCCGAGGCAAACGCCGAGAAGATTCGCGCCGAGCTGAGCCGCATGACGCCTAAGGACCTGTCCGACCCGCAGCATGTGGCGGCGGTTCTGGGCTATGACGACCTGGACGAGGACTCCGTCATGACGCCGCTGGGCCTGCGCACGCTTTCGCGCGTGTCCGTCGTGCGCGACGGCGTGGCCGAGAAGATCGTCGACGAGTACGGCTCGCTGCAGGAGCTCATGGATGACATCAGCGAGGATCCGGAGCGCCTGGGCGACTTTGGCGTTAACAACCCTGCCATTCTTGCGGACTCCCTGTACCGCATGAAGGGCACCAAACAGGGGAACGCATAATGGCGCCCGTATGCGCCGTGGTCGTTGCCGGTGGCAGCGGCCAGCGCTTTGGTAACCCCGGCGGCAAGCAGCTCGTCAATGTAGCGGGCCGTCCGCTTATGAGCTGGTCCATCCGCGCGTTTGACCGTAGCGATAAGGTCGGCCACATCGTCGTGGTTTGCCCTGCCGAGCGCCGTGCCGAGATGCGCCGCCTGGCCATCGACCCGTTTGACTATGACACGCCCATCAGTTTTGCCGATGCCGGCGATACCCGCCAGGACTCCACCCGTGCCGGCGTGCACGCGGTGCCGGCGGGCTTTGAATACGTCGCCATTCACGATGGCGCTCGTCCGCTCATCACGACCGAGGCCATCGATCATGCGATCGACGTGCTTGTGGGCGACCGCTCGCTCGACGGTGTCGTGTGCGGTCAACCCGCGATCGACACACTCAAGATCGTCGACGGCGATAACATCGTCGAGACGCCGCCGCGTGAGCTTTATTGGGCTGCGCAGACGCCGCAGATCTTTAGCGTCGATGCTATGAAGCGCGCCCACGCTGCAGCCATTGCCGAGGGCTTTATCGGCACCGATGATTCGTCGCTGGTCGAGCGCATGGGTGGGCGCGTCCGCTGCGTCCAGAGCCCGCGCGATAACCTTAAGGTGACGGTGCCCGAGGACTTGCGTCCCGTAACCGCGATTCTGCTTGGCCGTATGGCCGAGGGAGAGGACCTTCCCCATGTTCAGTAACCTGCGCATTGGCCATGGCTACGACGTTCACCGTCTGGTGGAGGGGCGTCGATGTATCATCGGCGGTGTCGACATTCCCTACGAGCGCGGCCTGCTGGGCCACTCGGATGCCGATGTGCTCGCGCACGCCTTGGCCGACGCCATTCTGGGCGCCTGCCGTGGGGGAGACATTGGCAAGCTATTCCCCGATACCGACCCCGCCTATGAGGGTGCCGATTCGATGGTGCTGCTCGCTCGCGTGATGGACTACGCGCGCGAGCTGGGCTTCGAGTTTGTCGATGCCGATTGCACCATTGCCTGCCAGCAGCCTAAGATCACCCCGCACCGCGATGCCATGCGTGCCAACCTTGCCCATGCCCTGGGCGTTGACGTCGAAAACGTGGGCGTCGCCGCCACTACGACCGAAAAGCTCGGTTGGGAAGGCCAGGGCGAGGGAATCGGCGCCTGGGCCGTCTGCCTGCTACAGAAAACCGTTAAGGAGTAACGAATGCGTATCTACAACAGCGCTACCCATAAAAAGGAAGAGTTCCAGCCCATCGAGTCCGGCAAGGTCCGCATGTACGTGTGCGGCCCCACGGTCTACGACAACATCCACATCGGCAATGCCCGCACGTTCATCAGCTTTGACGTGATTCGTCGCTGGCTCATCGCGAGCGGCTACGAGGTCACGTTCGCCCAGAACCTCACCGATGTCGATGACAAGATCATCAAGCGCGCCAACGAGCAGGGCCGCACTGCCGCCGAGGTCGCGACGGAGTTCTCGGACAAGTTCATCGGCGTCATGCGCGCCGCCAACGTGCTCGATCCCGATGTGCGCCCCCGCGCCACCAAGGAGATCGGCCCCATGATCGCCATGATCAAGACGCTTATCGAGCAGGGCCACGCTTACGCAGCCGATAACGGCGATGTGTACTTTGCCGTGCGCAGCGATCCCAACTATGGTCAGGTCTCGGGCCGCAACATCGACGACCTTATGGTTGGCGCGCGCATCGAGGAGAACGAGGACAAGAACGACCCGCTCGACTTTGCCCTGTGGAAGGCCGCCAAGCCCGGCGAGCCCAGCTGGCCGAGCCCCTGGGGCGAGGGCCGTCCCGGTTGGCACACCGAGTGCGCCGCCATGGTGCATCGCTACCTGGGTACTCCGATCGACATCCACGGCGGCGGCTCCGATCTTGCCTTCCCGCATCACGAGAACGAGTGCGCTCAGGCCACCTGCGCCTGGCACCAGGGCTTCTCCAACACCTGGATGCACACGGGCATGCTGCTGGTCGACGGCGAGAAGATGTCCAAGTCGCTTGGTAACTTCTTTACGCTGGCCGAGGTCCTCGAGCAGCACTCCGCTGCCGCCCTGCGTTTGCTGATGCTGCAGACGAGCTATCGCTCACCGCTCGACTTTTCTTGGGAGCGCCTGGAGGGTGCCGAGAACTCGCTCACGCGTATCGCCGGTACGGTCGAGAACCTGCGCTGGGCTGCGAACCACGCGACGGCCGATGCCGATGAGGCAGCATCCGAGGCGTTTGCCGCCAAGGCCGCCGAGACCCGCGCCACCTTTAAGGAGTGCATGGACGACGACTTTAACACCGCTGGTGCCATGGGTGCCGTCTTTGGCTTTGTGACCGAGTGCAACCAGTACCTGGAGCAGGCCGGTGACGCTGCCGACAAGGCCGCAGTCCTGGCTGCCGCCGATACGCTGGCCGAGCTGCTCGATACGTTTGGCGTCGAGCTTCCCGAGCCCAAGGTGGAGCTGCCGCTGGGTCTGCTGGGTGTTGCCGCCGGTTTGGTTGCCTATACGGGCGACGACGTGGACGAGGCTGCTGCCAAGATTCTCGAGGCCCGCGCCGAGGCCCGTGCCGCCAAGAACTGGGATCTGGCCGACGCCATCCGCGACCAGCTCAAGGACCTGGGCCTCACCATTGAGGATACCGCCGCCGGCACCCGTATCAAATCTCTCTAATCCCCGCGGGTTTCCCAAGCACCCGACCTTGCCGTTCAAACCGTCGCTCGCGTACTCAAGTACGCGTCGCTCCTCTTTCACGGCAATCTCGGGCACTTGGAAAACCCGTACCGACCGCTTGAGCTATTCGTCTTAAGCGGTCGCTTCTTTTGTCCTGTTTGAAAAGTATTTAAAGGAGGCCGTTTTATGGCCGACAATCGCAAGCGTGCATCGCGTGGAGGCAAGCAGGCTGCTTCTGGCTCGCGTCCGATTCGCCGCAACGACCGCGCTGCCGCTCCCAAGGGCCAGCGCGAGCGCTCACAGGCTGCTCGCCCGCAGCGCGAGCGTAGCCGCGATAACGTCCAGGTTCCCAAGGGCGAGTTTATCGAAGGTCGCCGTGCTGCCGCCGAGGCGCTGCGTACCGGCTTTCCCGTCAAGTGCGCGCTCATCGCTGAGGGCGGGGAGCGCGATGCCGCCTTGTCGCGCCTGGTCGACGACCTCAACGCTGCAGGCGTCCGCATTAAGTATGTGCCGCGCGCGCAGCTCGATGCGCTGTCGAGCCATGGCGCTCACCAGGGCATTGCGCTCGAGGTGGGCAATTTCCCCTATGCCGATGTTGCCGATATCCTCGACCGTGCGGGCGACGGTCCGGCGCTCGTCGTCGTGCTCGACCATGTGACCGACGACGGCAACTTTGGCGCCATCGTGCGCTCCGCCGAGGTCGTGGGCGCGGCGGGCGTCATCATTGCCAACAAGCGCGCCGCCGGTGTGACCGTCGGCAGCTACAAGACTTCTGCCGGCGCCGTCATGCACCTGCCCATCGCGCAGGTTCCCAATATCGCCCGTGCGCTCGATGACCTCAAGGCCGCCGGCTTTTGGGTGGGCGGCGCCTCCGAGCACGCCGAAGGCAGTTGCTGGGACGCCCCCTTCGAGGGCCGCGTTGCGCTCGTCATGGGTTCCGAGGGCGACGGCATCTCGCGTCTTGTGCTCGAGAAATGCGACTTTTTGACCAAGCTTCCCCAGCGCGGCATGACCGAGAGTCTCAACGTGGCCCAGGCGACCACCGCTCTGTGCTTTGAGTGGCTGCGCCGCAATGCCGGCGAGCTCATGGGGGAGGAGTAGCGCATGTCCAAGAAGAACCGCGCCAAGTCCAAGGCCAAGCGCTTTGGCGAGGGCTCGGCCAAGCCGATTGTTTCGGCCGCGACCTATGGCGTGGGCGGCAATGCGTTTGCGCAGGCCATCGCCGATCCGGTCTCGACGGTGCACTCCAATAAGCCCGAGCTGCTGGTGGTCGACGGTTACAACGTGATTCACTGCACGCCGCGCTACGAAAAGCTCGTCTACGACCATTCCGACGATCCGTATTCCAGCGACGTCCACGATATGGCGCGAACTGCACTCATCAACGACGTCGCCGCGTTTGCCCAGGGCCGCTACGAGGCCGTGATCGTGTTCGACGGCGCGGGCAATATCTCCAGCGAGCGCCCCAACCTGCCGGCCCGCGGCGTGCGCATCGAGTTTTCGCCGACGGGCGTCTCTGCCGATACCGTGGTGCAGAAGCTCTGCATCGAGGCACGCGAGGAAGGTCGCGCGTGCTCCGTGGTGTCGAGTGACGGCACAATTCAAGCCGTCGTCATGGGCAAGGGTGTCACGCGTATCTCGAGCCGCATGCTGGTGGACGAGATCAAGCAGATTGACAACGACGTTCACGAGGCCGAGGAGGCCCCGCAGATCAAGATGACCCTGGGCAGCCGCTTGAGCCCCGAGGCCTTGGCCAAGCTCAAGGCCCTGCGCGGGAGGTAGGAAACCTTCTATGGGGAGCTGCTTTCTCGATTGACCAACCAACTAGTTTGTAATCAATGGGTTGCGGCTTGGCATCGTCAAAACGAATAGTTTTTGGTTTTGGCGAACGGATAAAACTATTCGTTCTGACGAAGGGTTTTGAGATGTGGTCGGTCAAAGGGTCTGTTGCACCCCGTCCGCAATTCCTTTATTCTTAACTGGCTTCGCGCGAAAGCGCCAAGTGTGCCAGTGTGGCGCAACGGTAGCGCAACTGATTTGTAATCAGTGGGTTGCAGGTTCGATTCCTGTCACTGGCTCCATGAGAGTTTCGGGTTCTGTTCCCTTGTGGGACAGGGCCCGTTTCTTTTATGTCGATAAGTCAGCGTGTTTAGCGCCAACCAAGCTTCAGGTTTGTCTCGATCCGTAACACGAGTGGGCTGAAGACCCTCCTTATAGTTACAGATCGAGACATTGCCAAGGGACGGCCGATAACATCTCGATTTGTAACACGAAGAGGCTGAAAACCGTTCTAGCTGTTACGGATTGAGACGTTAAGACGGGTTGAGCGGGAAACATCTCGATCTGTAACAGATAGGGGAGGAATAACCCTCTTACTGTTACAGATCGAGACGGAAGCCGGGGTGGGGCTGATCGTCCTCATCGGGCGTGGATTTTCGGACGTACGAGCGTGGAAAAACTCCCGCTTAGTGAATGAGCGTGGATAATCTGCCACTTTGGATTCGATGGCACGGCAAAGTGGGAGATTATCCACGCTCGATTTCAAACGGAAGAAAATCCACGCTCGAATCTGCCGCGGAAGCCCGATCTCGACCTATATATAGGTGCAAATAGGCTGTTATCGAAGTTCTATTCTGAAGGTGTACTCTACTACACCAAAGTGTTACCTCGGGAAACGTCACCTCAGTATCCAAAACCACCGTCCTTCATATCCAAACTCAACAAAACCGCAGGTCACGACTATATAGATACGCCCGGAACCGTGTATCTAGAGGTTTTCGTTGACAGCCCCCAAGGTTGCATCGTATTATCTTCTTCGTTCGCGGGGGCGGCGGTCCAAAAGACCAAAGGACCTGCGGATACTTGAACGATTGGGAGTTTGCCCGAGTGGTTAATGGGGACGGGCTGTAAACCCGTTGGCTCTGCCTACATAGGTTCGAATCCTATAGCTCCCACCCGTCAAGTGCCTGTATAGCTCAGTCGGTAGAGCACTTCGTTGGTAACGAAGAGGTCACCAGTTCAAGTCTGGTTGCAGGCTCCATCCGGCGGTGTAGCTCAGTTGGTTAGAGCACACGGTTCATACCCGTGGCGTCACTGGTTCGAATCCAGTCACCGCTACCATAGGTAACACGGTGGCTTCTCAATAGTATGTTGAGAGGCCACTATGGTATAAAGGCAAAGTCCCGTCCGGGGACGACCTGTTTAGAGGAGGGCTTTATGGCCAAAGAGAAGTTTGAGCGCACTAAGCCGCATGTTAACATCGGCACCATTGGTCACGTCGACCACGGCAAGACCACGCTGACCGCTGCCATCACCAAGGTTCTCTCCGAGACCGAGGGCTGCAAGGCTGACTTCACTGCGTTCGAGAACATCGACAAGGCTCCCGAGGAGCGCGAGCGCGGCATTACGATCTCCGTCTCCCACGTCGAGTACGAGACTGCTGCCCGTCACTACGCTCACGTTGACTGCCCGGGCCACGCTGACTACGTCAAGAACATGATCTCCGGTGCTGCTCAGATGGACGGCGCTATCCTGGTCATCGCTGCTACCGACGGCCCCATGGCTCAGACCCGCGAGCACATCCTGCTCGCCCGTCAGGTCGGCGTTCCCTACATCGTCGTTTTCCTGAACAAGTGCGACATGGTCGACGATGACGAGCTCATCGACCTCGTCGAGATGGAGACCCGTGAGCTCCTCTCCGAGTACGATTTCCCCGGCGACGACATCCCCGTCATCCGTGGTTCCGCTCTGGGCGCTCTCGAGGGCGACGCCAAGTGGATGGACGCCATTCGCGAGCTCATGAACGCTGTCGACGAGTACATCCCGACGCCTGCTCGTAACAACGACCTCCCGTTCCTGATGGCCGTTGAGGACGTTATGACCATCTCCGGCCGTGGTACCGTTGCTACTGGCCGTGTCGAGCGCGGTGAGCTCAAGCTCAACGAGCCCGTCGAGATCGTCGGCATCAAGGATACCCAGAACACCGTCGTTACCGGTATCGAGATGTTCCGTAAGTCCATGGACTTCTGCGAGGCTGGCGACAACGTCGGTCTGCTGCTCCGCGGCATCAAGCGCGAGGACATCGAGCGCGGCCAGGTTCTCTGCAAGCCCGGTTCGGTTACCCCGCACACCAAGTTCACCGGCGAGATCTACGTTCTGACCAAGGAGGAGGGTGGCCGTCACACCCCGTTCTTCGATGGTTATCGTCCTCAGTTCTACTTCCGTACCACCGACGTTACCGGTACGGTCAAGCTCCCCGAGGGCACCGAGATGGCTATGCCTGGTGACCACATCACCATCGAGGGCGACCTCATCCACCCGATCGCCATGGAGGAGGGCCTGCGCTTCGCTATCCGCGAGGGTGGCCACACCGTCGGTTCGGGCATCGTCTCCACGATCATTGAGTAAATTAGCTCTTTGATATAGCTGACTTAGAGAACCCGGCACTTATATGGGTGCCGGGTTCTTTTCTGCAATGGATATTGAGCCGTTGCTGGTGTCGAGAGGATCGATAATGGTCCTGGATGCACCGTCGATTAGATCTCGATGGCTTCATTGATGTGTTCCAAATATGAATGGATCCACCGAGAACCAATTGACTCGAGGTTTTCATTGACAGCACTTACGTGGAGCTGATAAAGTAACAACTCGTGCCCGTACGGGGCGGAAATGAAAGGTTCAGGATACATGCGTACTCTAGTTACTCTTGCGTGCACTGAGTGCAAGCGCCGCAACTATACGACCACCAAGAACAAGTCGACCATGCCTGATCGTATGGAGATCAAGAAGTATTGCCCCTGGTGCCGTCACCACACGCTGCACAAAGAGACTCGCTAGTCTCTAGTCACATACGCCAGTAGTTCAATTGGTAGAGCATCGGTCTCCAAAACCGAGTGTTGAGGGTTCGAGTCCTTCCTGGCGTGCCAGTCATTATTCCGTAAGCTCCCACTTGGGGGCTTACGGTTTACTCATGTATAAGCGCATTGCGCGGAGGTAACCCAAATGGCCAACAAGAAGAACAAGAAGAAGGCACAGCAGCCGGCACCTGCCAACAACGCTGCCGCCAACTCCAAGGTTGAGGCCAAGAAGGCCGTTGCCAAGAAGAACGAGAAGGCTGCGAAGTCCAAGAAGAACGAAAAGCCTGGTTTCTTCGCCCGCACCAAGAAGTATTTCGCTTCGGTCAAGTCCGAGATGAAGCGTGTCACGTGGCCCGATAAGAAGGAGCTCGTGAACTACTCGGTCGTCGTTTGCGCTTCTCTGGTCGTCGTCGGCGTCGTCATCGCTCTGCTCGATGCTGGCTTTGGCGAGGCTCTTGCTCTGTTCTCTGGATTGAGGGGCTAAACCATGTCTAAGCGTTGGTACGTCGTTCACACTTACTCCGGATACGAGAACCGCGTAAAGTCCGATCTCGAGCATCGTATCGAGACCATGGGCATGCAGGACCGTATCTTTGATATCGAGATTCCTATGGAGCGCGTCACCGAGATCAAAGAGGGTGGCAAGCGCGAGACCAAGGATTCCAAGATCTTCCCGGGTTATGTCCTGGTCCGCATGGAGATGGATGACGATGCTTGGACGTGTGTTCGCAACACGCCCGGCGTCACCGGTTTCCTAGGCGGCAACGGCAAGCCCGCTCCGCTTTCCCGTGACGAGTACAACAAGATGACTCGTCGTCCCGGTAAGGGCGATTCGCCCAAGCGCACCTCGGTTGATATTCAGGTCGGCACGTCCGTCCGCGTCACCGATGGCCCGCTTACCGACTTTGATGGCAAGGTCTCCGAGGTTAACACCGAGGCTGGCAAGCTCAAGGTCACGCTGATGATCTTTGGCCGCGAGACGCCGGTCGAGCTTGACTTTAACCAGGTCGCTGTCATCGCTTAAGTTTTCGTCCGTTCGCGCGAGCGTGCTTCTTCTGTGACTGCTCATCTCAGGAGTGCTTCTAACACGTGCGTGCTTACGATATAGCAAGTACTTCACACTCGTGATTCGAAAGGAATGACCATGGCTGAGAAGAAGGTTGCCAACGTCATTAAGCTCCAGATTCCTGCTGGTGCAGCTAACCCCGCTCCTCCCGTCGGCCCCGCCCTGGGCGCTGCTGGCGTGAACATCATGCAGTTCTGCCAGGCCTTTAACGCCGAGACGCAGGACAAGAAGGGCGACATCATCCCCGTTGAGATCTCTGTCTACGAGGATAAGTCCTTCTCCTTCATCACCAAGACCCCGCCGGCGGCTCACCTCATCAAAAAGGAGCTGAACCTCAAGTCTGGTTCCGCTAAGCCCCAGGCCGACAAGGTTGGTCAGCTCTCCCAGGAGCAGCTCACCAAGATCGCCGAGATCAAGATGCCGGACCTCAATGCCAACGACATTGACGCCGCCAAGAAGATCATCGCCGGTACCGCCCGTTCCATGGGCGTCACCATCGCTGAGTAGCGATTTCTTATGGTAACGACGGGTGCTCCGACCGGGGCGCCCGTTAAATGTGTGCAATAGGGCACACGATACGATGTGGGAGGGCTCACGCCCGTTTAACCACAGGAGGTAATGCACATGGCTAAGCATGGTAAGAGCTATAACGCCGCTGCCGAGAAGATCGACCGCGCCACGCTCTACACCCCCCTTCAGGCTGCCAAGCTCATCAAGGAGCTCGACACCGCCAAGTTCGACGAGACCGTCGAGGCCCACTTCCGTCTGGGCATCGATACTCGTAAGGCTGACCAGAACATCCGTGGTTCCATCTCCCTGCCCCACGGCACCGGCAAGACCGTTCGTGTTGCCGTCTTCGCCGAGGGTGAGAAGGCCCGCGAGGCCGAGGCTGCCGGCGCCGACATCATCGGTTCCGACGAGCTCGTCGCCCAGATCCAGAAGGGCGAGATCAACTTCGACGCCGCTATCGCTACGCCGAACATGATGGCCAAGGTTGGCCGCATCGGTAAGATCCTTGGTCCCCGTGGCCTCATGCCGAACCCCAAGCTCGGCACCGTGACCATGGACGTCGCCAAGATGGTCTCCGAGCTCAAGGCTGGCCGCGTTGAGTACCGCGCCGACCGCTACGGCATCTGCCACGTGCCCCTGGGCAAGAAGTCCTTCTCTGAGCAGCAGCTCGTCGAGAACTACGCTGCCCTGTACACCGAGATCCTGCGCGTCAAGCCCTCTTCTGCTAAGGGCAAGTACGTCAAGTCCATCTCCGTGTCTTCCACCATGGGCCCTGGCGTCAAGGTCGATCCCGCTGTCCAGCGTGACTTCCTGGCTGAGTAACTGCTAGTTACTGCCTGAGCAAAGCAAGCATTGCTAAAGAAACCCGGTTCTGCCTTGTGCAGGACCGGGTTTCTTGCTATCGCGTCAAAAGCACCACAAAGGGGACGGTCTCCCCTTTGTGGTGGTTACCAGGGTGTTCTGGCTGTTGAGGACTCGATGGCATCGTGGCGTTTGAGCTCGCGGCGCATGGTTTGCGAATTGAGCCAGGCTGCCTGCCAGCCACGGATGGGGTAGCGCGTCTGGTCGAGCTCAAACTGCGTATAGCCGCAGGCGTTGATGATCGTCGTTCCACACACATGCTGCCGCTCGCGCTGAAAATCGTAACCGTAGCTTTGGTGTACATGCCCATGCACCATGTAGTCGGCCCCCCAGGACTCAAGCGCCGTGTTAAAGCACTCAAACCCTCGATGCGGCAGATCGTCCAGATCACCCATACCGGCGGCGGGTGCATGGGTAAGCAGAATGTCGCAGCCGCCGACCATCCTCACTTTGCGGGACAACTTGCGCATACGCTTGGCCATCTCGCGCTCGGTGTACATGTTGGCGCCGTCGCGATAACGCATGGACCCGCCAAGGCCCGCAATGCGAATCCCTCGGTACGTGTACACGCTGTCTTCCACGCAGATACATCCGCCCGGTGCATGACGTGCGTAGCGGTCATCGTGATTGCCGCGCACGTAGATGAGCGGTTTGTTGATGACCGTAACCAAAAACTCAAGATAGTCCGGGTCCAGATCGCCGGCGGACAAAATCAGGTCGACGCCCTCAAAGCGTTCCTTGCGAAAGCACTCCCAAAGGCATCGTTCTTCGGTATCGGCTATGGCAAGGATTTTCATAGGACAGGGACTTTCGGCTCATCGTCGAGCTGCGGAATGGTGCCTACCACGTTATCCGCCAGCCAATTCATCTCGACAATCTGCGTGCTCGGCAGCGGAGGGAAGCCTTCGATCTGTACCACGCCGTTCTGGCTGTGGAGCTCGCCGCCAAAGGGGTTGATGGATCCCTCGACAATGCCGTTGCGGAGCAACTGCACGAGTTTGCGCGTCTGGTAGGGTAGGCCCGGAGCGTAACGGATATCGATAACGCCGGAGCTCATGCCGTACCAGTAGTTGACGGCGCGCACTTGGTTGTCATCGCTGGTCTCGTCCCACGTGCCGTGCAGAAGGCTGCGAACGATGAGCTCGTAGTAACGGCCCCAGTTCCATACCGGCATGGCGATGCCGGAAACCTTGCCATCGACCAGGCGGTGGAGTCCGTAGGCCGTGGGGTCTTCGAGCGACTTTGACATGTCAGCGCCGGTCATGACGCTCACGCCTTCGCGGCACATGGCCTCGGCAAGACCGCCGGCGGGCACATCGCCCCAGGTGAGGATAATTTGCGCGCGGGGGTCGAGCAGCGAGGCGCCGATGGCAAAGGCATTGATCTCGCTGAGCGCGCCGGATGCGAAGACCGACGCGTGGTAGCCGATGCGATGGTTGTCCGCCATGCTGGCGGCAAGGGCGCCCAGGAGGAACTTGGCCTCGTACATCTTGCCAAAGTACGAACGGACGCTTTGATGGGGAAGGCCGATAGAGCAGTTGAGGAACCGAACCCGGGGATACTCAACGGCAGCCCTGAGCGTGTATTCCATCAGGCGGTGCGAGGTCGAGAAGATGACGTTTGCTCCATGTTTGACAGCCGTTTCCACGGCGGCGTAGAACACATCCGGATCGTGACAGTCCTCGAACGCCTCGGTGCGCACGATACCGCCAAAGTGCTCATCGAGATACTGGCGCCCTTGGTCGTGCAGGCTGTCCCAGCTCGACGCCGCACAGGGGAACTCATGGATAAAGGCGATGCGCAGGGGGTTGGCCGCCGAATAGACGGTCTTGCCCATAAAGAAGCTGAGCACGCCGGAGGTGGACTTGGCGGGCGACTCCTCCTCATCGACGCTCGGCGCTTCGACAAGATCGACCTTGTCCTCGTCATTTTTGCCGGCAATGACCAGCTCGCGCCAAATCTTGCACAGGCGGTTTACGACGATATCCGTCGGCGTATCCAGCAGGCGGTCCTGGTTGTACACATTGAGGTAGACGAGCATGGCGTCGGCGGGCGTAATGTCCAGGTGGTCGCCGCCTGCGCGAAGGTAGGCGCGCTTAAAGAGCAGGAAGGTGTGGCGCAGGTAGTCGACCTTTTTCTGCGGCCATTTTTCGATAAGGTTCTGACCGAGCATCTTGGCGAGCGTTTCATAGCTTCCCTCACGCGAGAATTCGATCTCGTATAGGGGGCAGACGCGCCAAAACGCGCAGAACTCACCGTACAGGCGGCTTTCGACGGAATCCCATGTGCCGGGGTAGAGACGGGTGACCTTGGCCGAAACCGTCGGGGCGTCCAGGAATTTGAGGACACTGACGCGTTTGTTGCCTTCCTGGACATAGAACCGATGCATGAACTCGGTGACGATGATGGGGTCGCGATAGCCCTCGGTTACCTGGATGTCGTAGAGGTTGGACCACTTGCGGGCGAACTCGGTGTTAAACGGCAGCAGGGGCATAAAGTTGCATGAAAAGGTGGACTGACGGCCTTTGGTGACCGTGCCGACGACCATTTCGAGCGGAATATCCCTTAGGCCGACATTCTCTCGCTGACCTAAGGGGAGTTGAGCAACCAAGCTATCGAGGTCCGTAAGGTATGGATGCTCGCTTTGGCTGATGGCGCGACGGCGTCCCTGCTCGCCGCGCTTGCGTGCTTGACGATAGGCCTCTTCCATGGTGTCTACTCCCTTAGTCGTTTAAACAACGATATGAACCATGGTACCACGAATGAAAACCACTACAAAGATGCCTGTCCCCTTTGCGGTGGTTTAGGCGATGATGGGGGCGATGGCGCGGATGCAGGCGTCGGCTGCCGTGAAAGTAGTGTTGTCGTCGCTGACGATAAAGATGATCTTGCCCTTGATGCCAAAGTCGCCGATCTCGCTAAAGAGCACATAGGGCTCCTTGTCAAAGCTCGAGATGGGAAGCACGGCGGCCTTGGTGGCGCTGGTCAGCTCGTCTGCCAGTGCGTCGAGCGAGGCCCACTTGGACGTGTCCTTTACGGCAACGGGCACGGCCACGCGCCCAAAGGGCATCAAATGCACGAGCGTGTTCTTGGAGATATTTGAGTTGGGGACGATGATGGTCTGCCCACAGGCATCCTCAATCGTTGTATGGCGCCAAGTGATGTCTTGGACAACGCCGGATACGCCGCCGACCTCGATATTGTCGCCGGGTTTGATGATGCCCATAAAGGTCACCTGCATGCCGCCGATAAGGTTTGATAACGTGTCCTGAAAGCCGAGCGAGATGGCGATGCCGCCGACGCCAAGAGTGGCGACGAGCGCGTTTGCGTTAATGCCAAAACAGTTGTCGAGGATAAAGCTGCCGCCAATCATCCAGATGACGGCGCGCGCGATGTTGATGAAGATACTCGATGCCGGAAGCGGGTTATCGTCTCGGTTAAGCAGATGGTTCAGGGTCTTGGATACGACCTTGGCGGCGACGGCGGTGCCTATCGCCAAGATGACGGCCCAGATGATGTTGTGGACCCACCGTTGCTCAAAGAAATGAAGAATCGGCTCAAACAATTCCATGTAGGGAAAACCTCCTAATGATCGTTCAACCATGATACCCACCAAGAAGCCCGTCCGATCAAATTCGGACGGGCTTCTGTGCTCGATATAAGGTTTACGCGGCGGGGCTGTAAGGCCCGGCGGTGTAGCTTAGCGTCGACGCTTCCAAATAATACCGAGCATGATGACGATGATGCCGCCGATAAGGCACGCGCCAACTACTGCCAGCGTGCGGTCTCCCGTTCCGGCGAGCTTACCGGTCGTCTTCTTGGTGATGCCCTTCGTGGTCGTCGTGTCCGTCTTAGGCGAGGGCTTAGGCGTCGGGGCCGGTGTGGGCGTGGGGTCCACGGCTGCGGAGCCGAAGCCGATGGTGCCGGCGAGCCCGGCCATCTTGCTCTCCCAGCCGTTCTGCCCAATCAGCGCCCTCAGCGCCGCCTCGCACGTGCCCCACTCGGTGTACTTGGTGGCGTGTGCAAAGGTGGGAAAGTCGGTCGTGTTGGTAATGATGTAGTTGTTGGTGGCAACGGTATAGGTCTTGGCGGGGTCGAGCGTACTGCCGTCCTTGGTGAGTGTGGCACTCACAATGCGCTTGCCTTCGGGCTGCGTCCAATCAATCGTCACGTTGATGCCGCCAAAGGAGAGAACGCTGCCAGAGTCATCGCGCCACTTGTACTTGTCTTGCGCCTCCTGCTCGGTATGGCCGGCTGCCACGTAGGCTTGCTGAAGCTCGTAGCTGTGATTGCATTCGTCGCTGATTTGCAGCGAGTGCTCGAGTGCTGCGAGGAAGTCCGCGCCGGTCATGGTCCAGGTTTCCACGGTGTTGCCGTAGGGCGAGATGGCGATGACGTTGCCGGCGGTCACGTTGCCCGCCGCGATGCCGCCGCGGATGCCGCCAGCGTTTTCGATAGCGAGGTCCGCGCCCGTCAGGGCAAGATAGGAGCCGCAAATCACGTGGCCGATGGTCTGGGCCTTGGTGGTATCGCCCTCCTTGCTGGGACGGAAATCGGTGGTGCGCACCATTTCCCAACCATGCGTGCCTGCGGCGTCCTCGCCGTAGAAATAGTTGGTGGTGGATGTGCCGAGCACCTTGTTCGATTCGTTTTCAAAGGCCTCGTCGAGCGGCTTGATCTTGTTGCGGACGGCTTCAAGGCAGCTTTGGTAGTCGGAGCCCTTGTCGGGGTCTGCCAAAAGGTCGTTGACGTTCTTGGCGGTGTAGAGCTTCTCGTCGCTGCCGTCTGCAGGGACCGTGACCGTGTCATCGTCGGTCGTCTCGGTGCCATTGGTGTCGTACTTGTACGGAATGGAAAGCAGCCCCACCTCGGCAAAGGCGCTGCCTGCCTCGACAACGTGGATCGTCTTGCCGTCGGCTCCCGTCACCTTCTCGTTAAGGTTGATGTGCTCGTGGCCTGCGATAAGGGCATCGACGCCACGGAGCCGCGTGGCAAAGGTCTTGGCGTCGAGTGTGTGCGCGATACACACAACAACATCGCAGCCCTCCCTGCGCAGCTGTTCTGCCTCGGTATTGATGGCGTTCGCGGCACTCGAGAACGACGTACCCGCGACCAGGTCCGCGCGCAGCGAGGATCCCAGCGACTCATCCATGGCACCTACGACGCCGACCTTGATTTTGTAGTCGAATGTGGAGTAATCTTCGCTATCCTCCCAGGTGCGATCGAGCGTCTTCGTGATGCTCGAGCTCCATACGCCGCTCGTAGACTTCGCGTTCGCGCAGAGCATGACGAAGGGCGTGCCGGTGGTGCTATAGCCGGTCATGGTGCGGAGTTTGTCCGCGCCGTAGCTCCAGTCGTGGTTGCCTGGCGTGGTCGCGTCGTAGCCGTCGGCGTAGAAGGTGTCCATGAGCTCGGCGATGCTCTTGCCCTCGCTCATGGTGGCAAAGGACTGCCCGTGGAAGGTATCGCCTGCATCGAGCAGAAGATCGGGGGCGCTGCTTTGGGCGCTATAGAGAACCGCCAGTCCGTCAAAGCCGACAGTGCCGGTGCCCTTGCTTGCGTTGTAGCTGTACTTGTAGCTGCCGTGGATGTCGTTGGTGTGCATGACGGCCACGGAGCCGTCAATAGCGGCGGGCAGGTTTCCCGCGAAAGCGAGGCTTGGGATGCCTGCGAGCGCGCCGGCAAACAACGCGGCGGCTAACGCAAAGCGGGGGAGTCTTTTCATGGCAGTTTCCTTAGTCCTTAGCCAGAATGTCTGATTGAATATCGGATTATCGACATAATATGCGAAAACCGCCGCAAGGGCGTCTGTCCCTTTGCGGCGGTTTTGGCGTTTGCGCAGATAAAACCTGCCAAAATAAACCTGTCCCTATTTGGCAGGTTTTAGCTCAGCAGCATGCGGTCGTTGGCGAGCTCGCCGCCCGAGACCTCCTCGAACTTCTGCAGCAGGTCGGCCACGGTGAGCGACTTCTTCTCGTCGCCGGCCACGTCGTAGATCACATGGCCCTCGTGCATCATGATCAGACGGTTGCCCAGACGGATGGCGTCGTTCATGTTGTGCGTGACCATGAGCGTGGTCAGGTGGTTCTCGTCGACGATCTCCTCGGTCAGGTTGAGCACCTTAGAGGCCGTCTTGGGGTCGAGGGCCGCGGTGTGCTCGTCGAGCAGCAGCAGGCGCGGCCTGGTGAGCGTGGCCATCAACAGGGTGAGTGCCTGGCGCTGGCCGCCCGAGAGCAGGCCGACCTTGGCGTTGAGACGCGTGTCCAGACCAAGGTCCAGGCGCTTGAGTAGCTCAACGTACTCATCTTTCTCGGCCTTGGTGACGCCCCACGAAAGGCCGCGACGCTGGCCGCGACGCTTGGCGAGGGCCAGGTTCTCGGCGATTTGCATGTCGGCAGCGGTACCGCGCATGGGGTCCTGAAACACGCGGCCCAGGTACTTGGCGCGCTGCGACTCGCTCAGGCGCGAGATATCGGTGCCGTCGAGCTCAATAACGCCCGAATCGAGCGGGTACACGCCGGCGACCATGTTGAGCAGCGTGGACTTGCCGGCGCCGTTGCCGCCGATCACGGTTACAAAGTCGCCGTCATTCAGGGTGAGGTCGACGCCGGTGAGCGCGCGCTTCTCGGTGACGGTGCCCTTGTTAAAGGTCTTCTTGACGTGCGAGAGCTTAAGCATCTGCCTCATCCCCCTTTGTGTAGGAGCTGCGGAGCTTATAGCGCTCCCAAACCACGGGCACGCACAGGGCCACAGCGACAATCACGGCGGAGAGCAGCTTCATGTCGTTGGCGTCCATGCCCAACTGCAGCACGATGGCGCGGATAAGGAAGTACACCACGGAGCCAAAGACGGCGGAGGCAAGACGGACGCTAAACTGCGTGAGGCCGCCGGGCAGCAGACGGCCGAGCACCTCACCGATAACAATGGCGGCAAGACCGATAACGATGGCACCGGTGCCCATACCAATGTCGGCATACTTCTGGCTCTGGCAGATGAGCGCGCCCGAAAGGCCGATGAGGGCGTTGGAGAGCACGAGGGCGATCATCTTGGTGGAGTTGGTGTTGACGCCCAGAGCGCGGATCATGTACTCGTTGTTGCCGGTGGCGCGCAGCGCCGAGCCGATCTCGGTGCCAAAGAACCAATACAGGATGGCAACGATAGCCACGGCGAGCAGGATGCCCAAGATGATGGCAACGGTGGACTGCGGCAGACCGGTCATATTGCTGACGGCCGAAAACACGGTGCCCTTGGCAAGAATGGGCGTATTGGACTTGCCCATGATGCGCAGGTTGATGGACCACAGGCTGATCTGGGTGAGGATTCCGGCGAGGATCGCGGGAATCTCAAAGACGGTGGTCAAAATGCCCGTGACGGCACCCGCGATGGCGCCGGCGCACATACCGGCCAGCACGGCGAGCAGCGGGTCGACGTTGTTATTGACGATGAGCACAGCGCAGACGCAGCCGCCGAGGGCAAAGCTGCCGTCGCAGGTCATATCGGGAATGTCGAGCAGGCGGAACGTGATAAACACGCCAAGCACCATAATGCCCCAGAGGACGCCCTGCGAAACGGCGCCCTGCAATGCAATGAGCATGCTTCATACCTCCTAGGATAGGGTGGACACGTGATTCACCATAATAGCGGTAACAATGCATAGAAGAGCTGCGGACAGACGTTTTGTTTTACCTGAAACAAGCAGGGCGGACGCCGGTTTACAGCGCCCGCCCCTGTGGCTCAGATATTGAATAACGCGGCTAAAGCGCGAGCACGGGCTCTAGACGCATGCTGCGTATGGCATTACGCGTCCAGAGCGGAAAGGTCGATGCCCAGGGCCTCGGCCATCTCGTCGTTCTTGACGACGACCAGGTCCTTGCTCGAGAGGTGCTTGATCGGCATGTCTTCGGGCTTGGCCTCGCCCTTCAGGATCTTAACGGCCATCTCGCCCGCGGCGTAGCCCAGGTCCTCATAGTTGATGGAGAGGGTGAACAGGCCGCCGGCCTTACACATGCCCTCCTCGCCGGTCACGAAGGGAAGCTTGTTTTCCTTGCAGATCTGGCCGACCTGCGAGGCACCCGCGGCGATGGTGTTGTCGGTGGGGGAGTACAGCGCGTCGACCTTGCCCACGGCGGACTCGACGACGGACTGGATCTCGTTGGAGCTCGAGACGGTGAAGTCAGTGTACTCCAGGCCCAGCTTGTCGAGTTCCTTCTTGGCGGCCTTGATCTGGACGTCGGAGTTGGACTCGGCGGTGCAGTAGAGCAGGCCGACCTTCTTTACGTCGGGCAGGACCTTCTGCATCATCTCGAGTTGCTCGGCGACCGGGGTGAGGTCGGAGGCGCCAGTGACGTTGGTGCCGGGCTTATCGTTGTCCTGGACCAGGCCCGAGGCGGCGTAGTCGGTGATAGCGCAGCCCACGATGGGGATATCGGCGGTGGCGCCAGCGGCGGCCTGCGCGGCGGGCGTAGCGATGGCATAAATCAGGTTGACGTTGTCGCCCACAAACTTGTCGGCAATGGACTTACACGTGGACTGGTCGTTCTGGGCGTTCTTCTGGTCGATCTTGACCTTAAGGCCGCTCTTCTTGATGGCCTTGACAAAGCCGTCGTTGGCGGCGTCGAGTGCGGAGTGCTCGGTGAGCTGCAGAACGCCGATGGTGTAGTCGGAACCGGCGGCTGCCGAGCCGGAACCAGAGTTGCCGCCGCATCCGGCGAGCGGGGCGAGCGCGAGCAGGCCGGCGGAGACCAGAAGGCTCCTGCGGCTGATGGTGATGTCCTTCATATCATTACCCCCAGTATAAAAATGGCTGGAAACACTGCACTGGGACAAAGTGCAAGTGGAACTATAGTAGCGCTGATGTCCATTTTTACAACAGCCTGGCGGGTTTTTTAATACAGAATCGGATGGGCGGTACGGGTAGTCGAATGGGCGACGGAGGGTCTTATGCGGCGGAGGAGGCGTCGTCCTCGTCCAGGGCGGCGAAGAGCTTCTTGCCGTCGAGCAGGCGCGTGCTGACGTTTCTCATACGGGCGATCTCGACGGTGCGCAGCGTATCGTCGGTGCCTCGGGCGTCGTAGACCGTTCCCAGCAGATACGAGATGCCATCGCGCTGCCTGATGGCAAAGGGACGGAGTGTCATCCGTGCTGCTTCGGTTTCGCCGCGTGTCGTGACGCTCGAAATATCAAAACTCACCGTGGTTCCGTGGTCGATGGCCTGCTCGACGAGCTCGCACGTGTCGATGCGCTTGATGGGCGTGCGTGTTGCCTTGGTAGCCTTGCTGCCTGCGCTTGGAGCGGGTTCGGGTGTATCGAGGTAGCCGCGAACGTCGGCGCTCGCCATGGCAACTAAGTGCTGCGCCATGCTCTTGCGGATAGCGATAGGCGTGGAGCGGTTGCGCATGACCATACCGTGGAGCCGGATGATCTCTTCATCGGTGAGCGGGCGGGTAAGAAGTTTGTAGCCCACGCCGCGTTTGTACTCAATTTCGTATCCGGCATGGCGAAGCGCGGAGATGGCGGTGTAGATGCTGCGCCGCGCCGCCGAGATGGGCATGCGGGCGGGGTCGTCGGGATGGGCGAGGCGCCGGATCAACTCATCGGAAAGCATGGCCTTGTCCTCGCCGGTGTTCTCGCTCAAGAGCTGCAGGATGCGTACGGCGCGATAGGCTGCCATCGAGGCGGCGCCCCTGGTCGTGGTGTCGTAGGTTTCAACAGCGGCTTCGGTCATGGTGCCCACGTCCTTTCCGTTTTGGGTGGCGACGGTATGGAGCCTAGGACGTGGGGCTTTCCCAGGGGCGCAGGGCGCTCTGGGCGGTCGGTAGTCGTCGGCAAACGGCGGGTCGAGTTTTCAACAGCCCTGCTCAACTGACCAAAAACTTGCCAAAAGCTTGACGGATGCTGTTGAAAAAAGCGTCTCTCGACCGATGTCGAGAGACGCTTATGCGGTGAGCGTTGGCGTGTGGCGACGCGAGCTAGCGTTCGACGATTAGAAGTCGGCGTTGCCCACGGTGCGCGGGTGCGGCAGGACGTCGCGGATGTTGCCCACGCCGGTCAGATACATGACCAAGCGCTCGAAGCCCAGACCGTAGCCGGCGTGCTTGCAGGAACCGTAGCGGCGCAGGTCAAGGTAGTACTTGTACTGCTCGGGATTCATGCCCAGGTCCTTGATGCGGGCCTCGAGCAGATCCAGGCGCTCCTCGCGCTGGGAGCCGCCGATAATCTCGCCGATACCGGGAACCAGGCAGTCGGCGGCGGCGACGGTCTTGCCGTCCTCGTTCATGCGCATGTAGAACGCCTTGATCTCGGCCGGGTAGTCGGTCACGAAGGTCGGGCGCTTAAAGTGCTCCTCGGTCAGGAAGCGCTCGTGCTCGGTCTGCAGGTCGATGCCCCAGCTGACGGGGTAATCAAACTGGTGGCCAGCAGCGACTGCCTGCTCCAGGATCTCGACGGCCTCGGTGTAGGTAACGCGGGCAAAGTCGGAGTTGGCGACATGGTCCAGGCGCTCGAGCAGACCCTTGTCCACAAACTTGTTGAGCATATTGAGCTCGTCGGGGCAGGTGGCCATAACGTCCTTAAGGACGTACTTGAGCATGGCCTCGGCGTTATCCATGTAGTCGTTAAGGTCGGCAAAAGCCATCTCGGGCTCGATCATCCAAAACTCGGCGGCATGGCGCGTGGTGTTGGAGTTCTCGGCACGGAAGGTGGGGCCAAAGGTGTACACGTCGCCAAAGGCCATGGCAAAGTTCTCGGCATTGAGCTGGCCGGACACGGTGAGGCTTGCATGCTTGCCAAAGAAGTCCTGGCTCCAGTCGACCTCGCCGGACTCGGTGAGGGGCGGATTTTTGGGGTCGAGCGTGGTCACGCGGAACATCTCGCCGGCGCCCTCGCAGTCACTCGTGGTGATGATGGGGGTGTTGACGTAGACAAAGCCCTGCTCCTGGAAGAAGCGGTGGATGGCGGCAGCCGCGACAGAACGGATGCGGAACACGGCGCGGAACAGGTTGGTGCGCGGGCGCAGGTGCTGTTGGGTGCGCAGGAACTCGACGGTTGCGCGCTTCTTCTGCAGCGGGTAATCCGGGGCGCTGACGCCCTCGACCTCAATGGAGGTGGCAGAAAGCTCGAAAGGCTGGGGCGCATCGGGGGTCAGCTTGACGGTGCCGGTGCAAATGAGTGCGGCCGAGACGTTTTGATGGGCGATCTCGTCGTAGTTGTCGAGTGCCTCGCGGTTCATGACGACTTGCAGGTCGCGGAAGCAGCTGCCGTCGTTGAGCGTAACAAAGCCAAAGTTCTTCATGTCGCGGACGGACTTGACCCAGCCGGCGACGGTGACGGTCTGGCCGCCGAGCGACTCGGCGTCGGCATAGAGCTGCGCGATTTTGGTGCGGTTCACGTATCCTCCCATAACGGTTGAATGATAGTTATCCATACAGTTCGATATTCTAGCAGCTCGGCTCATTTGGGCTATACAGATAAGGCATTGGCGGGATGGTTTTTCAAACGAAAAGCGCCCGCGGCCAAATGGTCGCGGGCGCTTGACGAGGTGCCTTTTGGCTGTGTGGCGCGGGGCCTGGCTACTTGGTCTTGGCAACCAGCAGCGGATCGCCAAGCTTGACGAGCGGATTGCCGCCGATAAGCGTTCCGGACTCGCCGACGTGGTCGATGCTCTTGAGGCGGTCGAGCTCAGAGATGATGACGGTCACGATGTCCTCGTGACCGGCGGCCTTGATAGCGTCGCGGTCGAAGCTGATGAGCGGCTGGCCGGCCTTGACCGTGTCGCCCATCTCGACAAAGCGGGCAAAACCCTTGCCGTTCATTTCCACGGTGCCCAGGCCAACATGGATGAACACGCGAAGACCGTCCTCGGTGATCATGCCGATGGAGTGGTTGGTGACGGTGGTGGCGCCGATACGGCCGTTAGCGGGGGCGTAAATGGTGCCGGTAATGGGCTCGATCCCGTAGCCCTGGCCGAGCATGCCCGAGGCGATGGTCTCGTCGGGAACCTCACTCAGATTGACGAGCACGCCGTTGACAGGAGCGTAGATGACGCCTTCGCGGGTGGCGAAGCTTGCTGCGGGCGGAACGGACGCCTCGCCCGACGAAGTGAACGTGGACTTGAGCGAATCGAGCAGACCCATAGATGCCTCCAACGTATCAGGCGCGCATGTTGCACGCGTGTGGTTTGCCGGAAACGTTTCGTACGTGTTTCCCAGCACGGTCAGCGCTCCTATTTTACGCTGTCCAACGATACCTCTGAACAGCGATTTTGTGATATATCAGTTGAAGGCCAACTTATTGCGGGGGCGTTTCTGCGCCGCGGGCTCAAGTGGGGTACGCTAAGGTGCGAAAAACGAGTGCGCACGAATCGCACGGAGGGAGCACCTATGATTATTGAGAACCATGCGCTGTGGGGCGAGGAGCCGACCGAGGATTATCCGGCGACGTTTACGTATCTGGGTGCCGAGCCGCTGCCCGACAAGCCCAATGGCCGCCGCCCCGCGGTGATTGTCTGCGGCGGAGGTGCGTTTACGCATATCGCTCCGCATGAGCAGGATCCCGTGGCGTTTGCGTTTTTGGATCACGGTTACCAGGCCTTTGTGCTCAACTATGTGACGAGCGGCACGGGTGACGTAAGTTTTCCGCACCCGCAGGCAGATCTTGCCAAGATGGTCGCCACGGTGCGTGCGAATGCCGACGAGTGGCATGTCGATCCCAAGCGCGTGTGCGTCGTGGGCTTTTCTGCGGGCGGTATGATCTGCGCCTCGCTGGCAACACAATGGAAGGCTGGTCCCTTCGCGGGCCTGGCAGGGGCGCGTCCGGACGACATTCGTCCCGATGCCGTAGTGCTGGGCTATCCGCTGCTCGACTTTGCCTATGTGCGCGACATGCAGACGCGCGACCCGCGCATCGACCTGCGCGTGCCAAAGACGGGCGGCAAGACGGGGCGCGATCTGCTCAACGACTACCTGTCGATGGTGACGGGCGGCGAGGCGACCGATGAGCACCTGGCCGACATTTGCCCTACCACGCACGTTTCGCGCCAGATGCCCCCGACCTTTGTGTGGGGCGTTTCGGACGACAAGACGGCGCCGGTCGCGCAGGTCTATCCGTTTGCGCAGCGCATGGCCGAGGAGGGTGTTGCATGCGAGATGCACGTCTTTGACCAGGGTGGCCACGGCCTTTCGCTCGGCAACGCCAATACCGCGGTCGACAACGAGGACAAGCAGGTTTCCGTCCGTCCCTGGATCCGCCTGGCCTTCCGCTTCCTGGAACGCCATATGTAAAAGTAGACTACTTGCCCGTTTCAAAAAGTCTGCTTAGAGGAGGAGCCATGCTTGAGGGTACGTATGTAGTTTTGGCCCAGACGCCGGTGGGGAGCAAGCGCGGCGAGGTGACGTTTTCACATGGGGTGAACGGCGCGCTCAGGGCAGTACTAAACGTCAGGGGTCTCAATATCGCTCTCTCGGGTGCCCGCGCTGAGTGCGATTTCTTTGAGCTCTCGGGCACTATCTCCCACGTCTTGATGGGCAAGGCGCCCTTTACATGCACGGGGTCGGTTGAGGGTGATCGACTCACTGCTACCGCGCGGTCGGGTTCCATTTCGATCTCGCTGAGCGGTATGCGCAGAGAGCTTTCGGGGCGCACCGCATAAAGTTTGCGCAGGTAAACATCGGTATTTGACTTTATATAATAGTTCAGAGCGCTATCATTTGTCGTTACGAGTTGGTTAGCCCCGGTAAACGGTTAACCGCGTCTAACGAAAGGATGAACGCGTGAAGCTCGATACACTCGAGATTGGAAAGGACGCCGTTGTCGCATCGGTGGCATCGGACGATCAGGCACTCCGACAGCATATTTTGGACATGGGCCTAACGCCGGGCACCGAAGTCACCATGATGAAGTACGCTCCTATGGGCGACCCGCTCGAGATTCGCCTGCGTGGCTACGAGTTGACGCTGCGCAAGGACGATGCTGCTCGCATCGAGCTCGTGGGTGTTCACGACACAGACACGGGTCCGCGCACTAACGCCGCAATCGGCACGACGGAGCACCCGGCACTTGGCGAGGGGACGTATTCGCCCCGTGCGGCAAAAACGGCCGTGCCCGAGGGTGCGCCGCTGCATTTCGCCCTCGCCGGCAACCAAAACTGCGGTAAGACCACGCTGTTCAACCAGCTTACGGGCTCCAACCAACATGTCGGTAACTTTCCCGGCGTGACGGTCGACCGCAAGGACGGCACCATCCGTAACCATCCCGAGGCAAGCGTTACCGACCTGCCCGGCATCTATTCGCTGTCTCCGTACACGGGCGAAGAGATCGTCAGTCGCCAATTTATCCTGGACGAAAACCCCGACGCCATCATCGACATCATTGACGCCACCAACATCGAGCGTAACCTGTGCCTGACACTGCAGCTTATGGAGCTTGACCGTCCTATGGTCATCGCGCTCAACATGATGGACGAGGTGACGGCCAACGGCGGCGCCGTGGACGTCAACCTGCTCGAGAGCCTGTTGGGCGTGCCTGTTGTCCCCATTAGCGCTGCCCGCAACGAGGGTATCGGCGAGCTGGTGGATCATGCCTTGCACGTGGCACGGTTCCGCGAGCGCCCCGGTCGCCTGGACTTCTGTGCGCCCGATGGCTCGGACGGCGGTGCACTGCATCGCTGCATCCACGGTATTGCCAACCTGATCGAGGACCATGCCGTGACGGCGCACATTCCGGTGCGTTTTGCGGCGACCAAGCTGGTTGAAGGCGACGAGCTGGTGACCGAGGCGCTTCACTTGGATCGCAATGAGCTCGACGCTATCGAGCACATCATTACCCAGATGGAGGGCGAAGCCGGCACCGACCGTCTGTCCGCGCTGGCCGATATGCGCTTTAGCTTTATCGGCGACGTGTGCGGGCGTTGCGTCGTCAAGCCGCACGAGAGCCGCGAGCACGTGCGCTCCGTCAAGATCGACCGCATCCTGACGGGTCGCTACACAGCCATTCCGGCGTTTCTGGTGATCATGGGCCTCGTCTTTTGGCTGACATTTGGCGTGATCGGCGCGGCGTTGCAGGGACTCATGGAGGACGGCATCGCTGCCATCATCGCCTCGGCCGATGCGGGCCTCAAGGCGTTCGGCACCAACGACGTAGTGCGCTCGCTGGCTGTCGACGGCGTGCTTACGGGCGTGGGCAGCGTGCTGACCTTCCTGCCGATTATCGTCGTGCTCTTTTTGTTCCTTTCCATTCTGGAAGACTCCGGATACATGGCACGCGTGGCCTTTGTCATGGATAAGGTACTGCGTCGCTTTGGCCTTTCGGGCCGCAGCTTCGTCCCCATGCTCGTCGGTTTTGGCTGCACCGTGCCGGCTATCATGTCGACCCGTACGCTCCCATCCGAGCACGACCGCAAGATGACGGTCATGCTCACGCCGTTCATGAGCTGCTCGGCCAAGTTGCCGGTCTACGGCCTGCTGTGCGGGGCGTTTTTCCCACAGGCGACGGTTCCCGCTATGGTCTCGCTCTATCTGATTGGTATTGCGGTTGGTTGCATCGCGGCATTGGTACTCAATCGCACGGCATTTAAGGGCGACCCGGTGCCGTTTATCATGGAGCTGCCCAATTACCGCCTGCCGAGCGTCAAGACGACAGTGATGCTGGCATGGGATAAGGCCAAGGACTTTATTACCAAGGCCTTTACCATTATCTTTGCCGCTACCGTGGTCATCTGGTTCCTTCAGACGTTCGACATCCGCTTTAATGTGGTCGCCGATCAGTCGCAGAGTCTGCTTGCGGGCCTCGGCAGCATCATCGCGCCGGCGCTGACGCCGCTTGGGTTTGGCGACTGGCGTGCATCCACGGCGCTCGTCACCGGACTTATCGCCAAGGAGAGCGTCATCTCGACCCTCACGGTACTTTTGGGCGCGACCTCGCCCGCGGCACTGTCGACCATGTTTTCGCCGTTTACTGCCTATGTGTTCCTGGTCTTTACGTTGCTGTACCCGCCGTGCGTGGCTGCGATCGGCGCCGTCAAGAGCGAGCTGGGCGCACGTTATGCCGTTGCCGTGTTCGCGTTTCAGGTGGCGGTCGCCTGGACCGTGGCGTTTGTCGTGCATTCGGCGGGCATATTGCTGGGGTTGGCTTAGTTATTTATTGACGGCGCAACCTCTGTGTATCGAATTGTTTTCGGCCCCGCATCTGTTGCTGACGGATGCGGGGCCGTTGCTATATAATCGCCTCCGCTCAAAATGATTGGAGACGTTATATATGAGTCAGGCAAGGCAAGACGGCATCACGCTCAGGCAGTGGCTCCCGCTCGTCGGGCTCACCTGCTGTGCGTTCGTGTTCAACACGTCGGAGTTTATGCCCATCGGCCTTTTGACTGATATCGCCGCGTCGTTCTCGCTTACCGAGGCCCAAGCTGGCATCATGATCTCGGTCTACGCCTGGGGCGTCATGCTGTTGTCGTTACCACTCATGGTGTTTGCCTCGCGCTTCGAGTTCAAGCGGATGCTGCTGGGCGTGCTTGCCGTGTTCTCGCTGGGCCAGTTCCTGTCCGCCGTGGCGCCCACCTATCCAATTTTGGTTTGCGCGCGCCTGGTGGTCGCCTGCGCGCACGCCGTGTTCTGGTCGGTCGCTTCGATCATGGCGTCGCGCCTGGTCGACACCCGCCATGGGGCGCTCGCCATCAGCATGATCGCCACGGGCTCTTCCATCGCACAGATCTTCGGCCTGCCCCTTGGTCGCGCCATTGGCCTGGCCGTGGGCTGGCGTATGACGTTTGCCGTGGTCGGGGCCCTTTCTGCCGCTGCGGTGGTGTACCAGGCCACGGTGTTCCCCACCATGCCAGCGGGCGAGCGTTTTACGCTCAAGCAGCTGCCCGAGCTGCTCAAGAACCCGTTCCTCATCGCGCTCTACGCCGTTACGGTGTTCATGGCGACCGGCTATTACGCGGGTTATAGCTATATCGAGCCTTTTCTGGCTCAGGTCGCGCATGTCGACGCAAGCGCCATCACTATGACGCTGACGGCGTTCGGCTGCTCTGGTCTGCTCGGAAGCTGGCTGTTCGGCCGGCTGTTCGATGGGCACCGGTTCCCGTTTCTCGCGATCACGCTCTCCGGCGTGCCGGTGGCCCTGCTGCTCATGGGCCCGGCCGCATCGTCGCTCGCTGCGGTTCTCGCTGTTTGCGCGCTGTGGGGCTGCTGCGCCACGGCCTTTAATGTGGCGTTTCAGGCCGAGCTCATCAAGTACACGCCGGCGGACTCGTCGGCCGTCGCCATGTCGATCTTCTCGGGCCTGTTCAATCTGGGCATTGGCACGGGTACCGCGATCGGCGGAGCCGTGGTTTCGGGCCCCGGTATCGCCTGGATCGGCTACGCGGGCGGTGCGATCACTGCCGTGGGCGTCATCCTCGCTATCACGGTGATGTTCCCGGCCATTCGCCGCGCAAAGCCTGTCGCCTAATCACGTTCCCTCATCAATTGCGGTGAAATACGGACTGGGGTAGCTAATTTGGGACGGGGCTTTTTTAGCTGCCCCACCTGCGGAGCAGCTAAAAAAGCCCCGTCCCAAATTAGCTACCCTGTTGGGCATACAATGGATGTCGTTGTGTTGAGCTTACCGGGAGGTTGCTATGTGGGCATGCGAGACGACGTTCTATCAGATCTATCCGCTGGGCTTTTGCGGAGCTCCGCGCGAAAACGCCGCCCCCGTTGCCGAGGATGAACTATCCCAAACTGCCGGCGCCACGCCCAACCCCGATGCTCCCATTATGAAAATCGCCCAATGGGCCGACTACCTGCAGGAACTCGGCGTTGGCGCCGTGCTCATCAACCCGCCGCTCGAATCCGACAGCCATGGCTACGACACGCGCAGCCTGCGCCATATAGACCGTCGCCTGGGCGGGGATGCCGACTTTGCCGCCGTATGCGACACGCTGCATGCCCACGGCATCCGCGTGGTGCTCGATGCCGTCTTCAACCACGTCGGTCGCGGCTTTTGGGCCTTCCGCGATGTGCAGGAGCACAAGTGGGACTCACCCTACAAGGACTGGTTCCACATCAGCTTTGACGGCGACTCGTGCTACGGCGACGGCTTTTGGTACGAGGGCTGGGAGGGTCATTTTGAGCTCGTGAAGCTCAACCTGCAAAACCCCGCCGTGGTCGATTACCTGCTCGAGTCCGTGCGTCGCTGGGCCGAGGTCTTTGGCATCGACGGTCTGCGTTTGGACGTCGCTTATATGCTCGACCGCGACTTTATGCGCCGACTACACTCCTTTACCCGTGAGCTCAAGCCCGACTTTGTGCTGATCGGCGAGACGCTCCACGGCGACTACAACCAAATCGTCAACGACGAGATGCTCGACTCCTGCACCAACTACGAGTGCTATAAGGGCCTGTACTCTAGCTTTAACTCGGTCAACATGTTCGAGATCGCCCATTCGCTGCACCGTCAGTTTGGCGGCGACCCTTGGTGCATCTACCGCGGCAAACATCTGCTGTCGTTTGTCGACAACCACGATGTGCCGCGCCTGGTGAGCATCCTCACTGACAAGTCGTGCCTGCGCCCCGCCTACGGCATGCTCTTCGGTATGCCAGGCATCCCGTGCATCTACTATGGCAGCGAGTGGGGAATTGCTGGCGAAAAGGGCGGCCCCGATGGCGACTGGGCGCTGCGCCCTGCGCCCGATGAGCCTGCGCCCAACGAGCTGACGGCCTTTATCACGCAACTTGCGCACCTTCGCTCGGCCGACGACGCGGCGGCCCGTGCTCTCAACTACGGTGCCTATCGCAACGTGGTGATCCAGAATAAGCAGCTGCTGTTCGAACGCGCCTGCGACGACGCGACGGTGCTCGTGGCGGTGAACGCCGTGGGCGAGCCTTACACCTTTGGCACCGGCGAGCTCAACGAGTCCTTTGTCGACCTGCTTGCCGATGGCGTGCCCACGGTCGAGCTAGCTGGCTCCCTTGAGCTTGCGCCCTACGAGGTGCGCTATCTGTTGAGGGCCTAGATCATGGCCACATCTAGCGAGGGCTATCAGCATATTGAGCATGGGTTTGAGCCCGTGTTCGACCAGCACTCGCGCGTTTTGGTGCTCGGGTCGTTTCCCTCGGTGCTTTCGCGCGCCAAAGCCTTTTACTATGGAAACCCACAGAACCGCTTTTGGCGCGTGATGGCCGCGTGCCTCGGTGTGCCTGTACCGCCCAACGAGGGCGACCCTTAAAACGGAGTATTTGAGCATGAAAAAGAAAGCTTGGTCAGTCCAGATAGTGAGAAGTTAAAGCTGAAAACCATCGCAGAATTGACAAATCGAAATTTGTGGAGAGGAGAAATATCGATGGAGTGGACAAGTGAAAAGTATAAAAACAACCTAATGGAGTATGAAAAAAAAGATGGTATAAAAGCAATTATCATATATTGCCTCATAATGGGCAGTGCATTCTTTCATGGCTGGCTTTATACAACAAATACAAGCGTGCTCATATTAAATCTGTCACAAGTTTGGATTCCTCTTGTCTTGATTTTACTTTTCGCATGCTTTTTCCATTGCAACAAACAGAAAATAGACAGTGTTGGAATTAACACCGATAAGCTAAAAAACAGCATTATTCTAGGCGTTATTGGTGGAATTTTTCTGCTTGTTATACAAACGGTGCTGTTTAAGGCACAAGGGAAATCCATATCGTTTACGGAACCCTTATTGATAAACTGGATTATTTTCTTCTTCGCTGCTCTCGAAGAAGAAATTATATTTAGGGGATACATTCAAACAAGATTGTCAGGATTGATAAGAAACCAGTGGATAGTTGGTATTATCAATTCGGTCCTTTTTCTCTCGATACATTACCCGGTAAGATGGGTAATTATTGGAAAGCTATATTTTGATGTGTTGCCGGTAGAGTATGTGATCTCCCTTCTGGCTTTGCACTTTTTTTGTGATGCAGTGTATAAAAGAACAAATTGTTTATGGGGCTCAGTGGTGCTCCATATTATCTATAACGCAGTAGGGGCGATGATTGCTGTTTAATAACTTCCTGCTTGTAGCGATGACATGAACAAGTGAAGTTTAAGGAACAGAGCTTTACCCTCTTTACCTATACAAATATATAGGGCAATTCAAGGTTTCACATGCTCGAAACCCTAGGTTTTAAGGGAAAAGGTGCGCCCCACTATTGCCTTGTGCAATAGGGATTGAGTATGTTTTTCCTTGAACAATCGAGTCATGGCACCTGGAGCGCCTTATTGAGCGCTGGCGCGAGGCCGTTGACTGGGAAGCTCTGTAATTTAGATATTTGATTGAGCATGGGCGCCGAGGCGTTTGATGATGGCGCGCCAGATTAGTGCGGGCACAGCAGGCCTAGCGCGCACCATGCCGTCGGTGTCGACGCTACTGACATTTCCGCCGCCGAGCAGCTGCGCATGTTCAACCGAGCACCCCATGCGCACGGCGCCCACCAGCTTATCCGTCGCTTCGGAAAAAGGCCGACGCAGGAGTCCCATGCGCGGGGAATGGCGAAGCGCCGCGATGCCGCTGCCGGTGCAGGCGATAACGCCGCCGCACCACGTTAGCCTACGGAGTTCGCAAGCTTGGCGCAAGCGCTCGATGAGCATGCACGCCCCCTCGGTTCGCTCGCAGGCGGCTTGAACGACGACATAGACGCGCGTTCCCGTATCGCCAAAGCGATCGAGCGCTTTGGCGATGTCTGCCACTGCCTCGTCAACGGGCGTATCCTCAACGGCGAGCACGATGCCGTCGGCAGTATCGGCGCTATTCGCCTTCAAGTCGACTGGATGGGGGAGTGCGGTGCCGGAAAGCTGAGCATAGGCCGCGATGGCATCCTGCAGGTCCCAAAGCAAAAACTCAAGATCTGCGCTATTGGGAATGCTGATATACGCGATGGTTTGCAGCGTTTTTGGCACATCGCCGCGCGCGGTCGTCTCCATGCCGCCTCCTTTCCGGTTGGTTTCCGTTTAGGTTACACCGTCTGGCAGCGCCTCGCCGCGCTATCCTAGTGCAACCCTTACGAAAGGAACGCCATGCGTCTGCCCATGAATACCTCGCTTGCCACGCTCAAGCCCTCCGGCATCCGTCGGATCAACGCGCTCGCCGCCCGGCGCCCAGGATGCATTGCGCTCGCGCTCGGCGAGCCCGATTTTCCCACGCCCGATGTGATTCGCGCCGAGGTGACCGCCGCGCTGGGCCGCGGCGATACGCACTATCCGCCCAACAACGGTCGCCCCGCCCTGCGTGAGGCGTTGTCTGCTTACATGGGGGACGCGGGCCTTATGTTTTCGGCCGACGAGGTCATCCTGACCGACGGCGCGACCGAGGCCCTGTCGGCAACATTCATGGCTATGCTCAACCCCGGCGACGAGGTCATTATTCCAACGCCTGCCTTTGGCCTGTACGAGAGCATCGTCGTGGCCAACCACGCCAAAGCGGTCTTTTTGGATACGGAGCCTGCGCAATTTCAGATTGATGAGGAGGCGCTTCGTGCTTGTGTGACGCCGGCGACCAAGGCCATCGTCATCTGCTCGCCCAACAATCCCACAGGTTGCATCCTCAACGCGGCGTCGCTCGACGCCGTGGCGCGCGTGGCGGAGCAGGCGGGCATCTACGTGGTCTGCGACGACGTGTACAACCGTCTGGTCTATGTGGATGGCTACGAGCGCTTTGCCCAGCGCCACCCGGAGTTGCGCGAGCAGACGGTAGTTATCGAGAGCTTTTCCAAGCCCTGGGCCATGACGGGCTGGCGCCTGGGCTGGCTCGCAGCCGCGGCCCCCGTTATCGCCGAGATCGCCAAGGCTCACCAATACTTAGTGTCGAGCGCCGTCTCCTTCGAAATGGACGCAGCAGCCCGAGCCCTCACCGTCGACCCTACCCCCATGCTCAAAGTCTACCGAGCCCGCCGCAAACGAGTCCTCGCAGCCTTAGACGTCATGGACCTCGACGTAGTAGAACCCGCAGGAGCCTTCTACGCCTTCCCGAGCATTAAAAAGTTTGGCCTAACAAGCGAGGATTTCTGCATCAAGGCCATCAAAGAAGCCAACGTAGCCCTAGTCCCAGGCAACTGCTTCGGCACCGAAAACCACATCCGCCTAAGCTACTGCGTCTCCGACCAAGATCTAGACGAAGGCCTCCGCCGCCTGTCCAACTTCGTTTCAACCTTATAGCCCAACGGGACGCAACCCATCAGCCCACCGACATAAGGGTTATGCGTGGGGCGCGTCGCTCAACGGGCACGAGGATTCGCAGCAAAGTTACCGTAGCTCCGGTCCGAGGGGGCGGGTCGAGATTTTCGTAGATTCCGCACGAGCCGAAGAGCACTAAATGTGCTCTTCGTGCGAGCCCAGGACTTGACCGAGCGAAAATCTCGACCCGTCCCCTCGGACCGGAGCGTATGCAGGGTTTGTGTGCGAATCCTCGTGCCCGTTGACCGACGCCGGGGTCCCCGCCATAATACTTTCGGTTCACGCACGAATCCGCTGCCAGAGACAGCCGGCGCAAACGGGTCTTACCCGCGAGCTTAATGGGACTTCCCGCCAGCCGAGGTGGTCGAGTAGATATGTCTTCTCGCCCCCGTCGCTCATGCAGCGCGGGGGCTTTCTTTTTGGACATGCCCCCGTCACGTCCTTGTGGCGGACCGTGCCCGGAAAGAATTCGAGGAGGTGTAATTCATGCCCCAGCAGTACAAAATCGACAAGGTTGCAGAGATCGAGTCCCGTATCGCCGAGAACGCCGGTCTGTTCGTCGTCAACTACAACGGTCTGACGGTTAAGCAGGCTCAGGAGCTGCGTCATCAGCTTCGCGAGTGCGGCGCCGAGATGAAGGTCTACAAGAACAACCTGGTCAAGATCGCTCTCAAGAACCAGGAGCAGCCCGAGCTCGACGAGATCCTCGCCGGCCCCGTCGCTTATGTGTTCTACGAGTCCGAGCCGGTCGAGGCCGCTAAGGCCCTTAAGGACTTCTCTGCTCAGTCCAAGGGCGTCCTTGAGATCAAGGGCGGTATCTCCGACGGCAAGGCCGTTTCCGCTGATGATGTTAAGGCTATCGCCGAGCTGCCCACCAAGGATCAGCTTCTCGGCCAGATTGCCGGTCTCATCTCCGGTTTCGCTCGCGACATCGCTGTCTGCGTCAACGGCGTTTCCTCTGGTCTCGCTCGTTCGATCCAGCAGGTCTCCGAGCAGAAGGCAGCCTAGTCGCTGTTTTCACCCGCGGCGGCAACGCCGCACCCCTGGCGCATTCGCGCCGTGTTTTAACTGATCTCCGTGCATCCGCACGGAAACCGAAAGGACTTAGAAATGGCTAAGCTTACCACCGATGAGATCATCGATGCTCTTAAGGAAATGACCCTTCTCGAGGCTTCCGAGCTCGTTAAGGCTATCGAGGACACCTTCGGCGTTTCCGCCGCTGCTCCTGCTGCCGTTGTCGCCGCTCCCGCTGCTGGCGCTGCTGAGGCCGAGGAGAAGACCGAGTTTGACGTCGTGCTCGAGGGCTTCGGCGACAACAAGATCCAGGTCATCAAGGCCGTCCGTGAGCTCACCAACCTTGGCCTGAAGGAGGCCAAGGAGGTCGTCGAGGGCGCTCCCAAGGCTGTTCTCGAGGGTGCCAAGAAGGAGGACGCCGAGGCTGCCAAGGAGAAGCTCGAGGCTGCTGGCGCTGCTGTCACCCTCAAGTAATCAGGCTTTCTCGCCAGATTTCTTTACAGACGGGGCTCGCTATGCGAGCCCCGTCTTTTTTGTTTTTGGCTCCTCATTCCCATTGCTCGGCACGCAGAGCATCGTTGTCTTCGCCGTGCCATTCCCGTTACCGCTGGGGCGTAAAATTGCACCATTCGAGCAATAATTTGCGTTGACCTGCTGAAGAATTGCGTTTGCCTTACGGCGACGTATGTCTCCGGCGGTAAGATACTTCGGTATCGCAATTTGGTCTGCGGCCGCCGTGCCGCACGCACAGGGCGCATTCTGCGCCTGCGAAAGGATCCTTGAATAACATGAAGGCAATCATCCCCGCCGCCGGTCTTGGCACGCGTTTTCTGCCTGGCACCAAGTGCACGCCCAAAGAGATGCTGCCGGTGCTCGACAAGCCGGTCATTCAGTATGTCGTCGAGGAGGCGCTCGACCCCGAGGAGGTCGATGACGCCATCATCGTTACCTCTCCCGGTAAGCCCGAGCTGCTGAGCTACTTCCAGCCCGATCGCTCGCTCGAGAATCTGCTGCGCGAGCGCGGTAAGGACGCCTACGCCGACGCCGTCGCCCATGCGGGCGGTATGCCGGTCGACTTCCGTTATCAGTACGAGCCCAAGGGCCTCGGCCATGCTATCCGCTCTGCTGCCGACGCCGTGGCAGGGGAGAACTTCCTGGTTCTTCTGGGCGACTACGTTGTGCCTAATCGCGACATCTGCGACAAGATGCTCGCCGTTTCCAAGGAGCACGGTGGAGCTTCGGTTATCGCCGTCGCTGCTTGCTCGCCCGAGGAAGTCAGCCGCTACGGCGTTCGCTCGAGGGCGCCGAGGACGTTGCCGATGCAGAGCCGGGCGCTGTCTGGCGCATCGGCGGTCTGGTCGAGAAGCCCGCTCCCGAGGCGGCTCCGTCCAACCTGTACATTGTCGGCCGTTATCTGCTGAGCCCGCTGGTCATGGACCTGCTCGCCGATCAGCAGGCCGGCAAGGGCGGCGAGATCCAGCTCACCGACGCCATGGCCCGCTCGCTCGATCGCGAGGCCATGTACGCTGTCGTCATCGACCCGCTCTCGGGCTACGACACCGGCACCCCGTCTGGCTGGATGGCCACCAACGCCCTCATGGCCGCAAGCGATCCTCGCTTTGCCAGCGCCTTCTGGGACGCCATCGACGAGCGCGGCGGCTTGATGCGCAAATAAGCCTTCGGGCATCGACATTTACGGGTGCGGACTTCGGTCTGCACCCGTTTTTTATAAGAGCTGCGATTGCTGGCTCTCTGTTCACAGAAAATATATGAACAGATGTTCGATACACATACATCTACCTGCGTGTTTTCTGCCGAAAAACTTTGCTACTCCAAAAACTCAATCGCGTCAAGGCTTTTCTTGCCCAACGGTCGGTACCTGATAAACTATTAGGTTGCGATAACTGGCGAAGCTATGCCTCGCCAACCCACCGAGCATTTCCGTGAAGGAGGAAAAACCTGGTGACCTACGCATACACTGCCACTGAGCGCAAGCGCGTCAGCTTCGGGAAAATCCCGGAGGCCATGGAGCTCCCCAACCTTATCTCTGTTCAAAGGGAATCCTTTGAGCGTTTTAAGGACGAGGGCCTTCGTGAGGCGTTCAAGGAATCCAGCCCCATCCAGAGTCAGAACCATGTTCTCGAGGTTACCTTCGGCGAGCATCAGTTCGGCGACCCCGCGCACACCGTCGAGGAGTGCCGCGAGAAGGATATGACCTATCAGGCTCCGCTTCTGACCGACGTCCGTCTCACCAACAAGGAGACCGGCGAGATCAAGGAGCAGCTCGTCTTTATGGGCGACTTCCCCATGATGACCGATCAGGGCACCTTCATCATCAACGGTACCGAGCGTATCGTCGTTTCGCAGCTCGTCCGTTCCCCGGGTGTGTACTACAGCTCCGAGATGGATTCGGGCAAGCAGATCTACAAGGCCCAGATCATCCCGTCCCGCGGTGCCTGGCTCGAGTTTGAGGTCGACAAGCGCGATCAGCTCATGGTCTCCATCGACCGTAAGCGTAAGCAGAGCGCCACGATGTTCCTGCGCGCCCTTGGCATCGCCGTCACCAACGACGACATCATCGAGCTGCTCGGCAACTCCGATGTGATCAAGCGCACCCTGGAGCGCGACACCGCCCTCACCCGCGAGGATGCCCTTATCGAGATCTACCGTCGCCTGCGCCCGGGCGAGCCTCCCACCGTGGACGCTTCCCGCAGCCTGCTCGAGGGCCTGCTCTTTAACCCGCAGCGCTACGATCTGGCCCGCGTCGGTCGTTACAAGGTCAACAAGAAGCTCAACCTCACCACCGAGGAAGAGGTCACGGTGCTCACCGACGAGGATATCGTCGCGACGCTGCGCTACCTGCTGTCCCTCGCTGCCGGCGAGCAGGGCTTCAAGGTCGACGACATCGACCACTTTGGCAACCGCCGCATCCGCACCGTCGGCGAGCTCGTCGCCAACCAGTTCCGTATCGGCATGAGCCGTATGGAGCGCGTCGTCCGTGAGCGCATGAGCTCCCAGGACATCGACGAGATTACCCCGCAGTCGCTCATCAACATCCGTCCGATCGTGGCCTCCATCAAGGAGTTCTTCGGTTCCTCGCAGCTCTCGCAGTTCATGGACCAGGCGAACCCCCTGACCGGTCTGACCCACAAGCGCCGTCTGTCCGCACTCGGCCCTGGCGGTCTTGCCGGCCACAAGTCCGGCTCCAGCCGCCGCACCAACGTGCCGACGGCCGTCCGCGACGTTCACAACTCGCACTACAGCCGCATGTGCCCGATTGAGACCCCCGAAGGCCCCAACATCGGCCTGATCGGCTCGCTCGCTCTCTACGCCCGCGTCAACGAGTACGGCTTCATCGAGGCTCCGTTCCGTCGCGTCGAGAACGGCGTTGCCACCGACCAGATCGACTGGATGACCGCTGACGAGGAAGAGAAGCACGTCATCGCGCCGGCCAACACGCCGCTCGATCCCAAGACCAACGAGTTCATCACGACCGATGCCGAGGGCAAGCTTGTCCGCCCGCACACCGTGATCGCCCGTACCCGCGACTTCGACGGCTCCTTCGGCGCTCCCGCCGACGTGCCTGTCGAGGACGTCGACTACATGGACGTCTCGCCGCGTCAGATGCTCTCCGTCGCAGCCACGCTGATCCCGTTCCTCGAGCACGACGACGCCAAGCGTACGCTGATGGGCGCTAACATGCAGCGCCAGGCCGTGCCGCTGGTTCACCCTGCCGCTCCCTATGTCGGTACCGGCATGGAGCGTCGCGCCGCTCTGGACTCCGGCGAGGTCACCCTGGCCAAGAACGCCGGCGAGGTCATCTTTGCCGACGCTGCCAAGATCATCGTCAAGCATGCCGGCGGCATGGACGAGTATCACCTGGCCAAGTACCAGCGCTCCAACCAGTCCACCTGCATCAACCACCGTCCGCTCGTGCGCGTCGGTGACACCGTTGAGCAGGGCGAGCCCCTGGCTGACGGTCCTTCGACCGATCATGGCGAGCTCGCACTGGGTCAGAACCTCACCGTGGCATACATGCCGTGGGAAGGCTTCAACTACGAGGACGGTATCGTCGTGTCCGAGCGTCTGGTGGCCGAGGACCTGCTGACGACCATCAACATCACCCGTCACGAGATCGATGCCCGCGACACCAAGCTCGGCCCCGAGGAGATCACCCGCGAGATCCCGAACCTCTCTGAGGATATGCTTGCCAACCTCGACGAGGACGGCATTATCCGCATCGGCGCCGAGGTCGGCCCTGGCGACATCCTGGTCGGCAAGGTCACGCCTAAGGGCGAGAGCGCTCTGACCGCCGAGGAGCGCCTGCTGCGCGCCATCTTCGGTGCCAAGGCCCACGACGTCCGCGACACCTCCCTTAAGATGCCTCACGGCGCTTACGGTCGCGTCACCGACGTCGTCCGCTTTAGCCGCGAGAACGGCGACGATCTGGCCCCCGGCGTCAACGAGCAGGTGCGCGTCTACGTCGCCCAGCGTCGTAAGATCCAGCAGGGCGATAAGATCGCCGGCCGCCACGGCAACAAGGGTGTTATCTGTAACGTTCTGCCGGTCGAGGACATGCCCTACATGGCTGACGGTACCCCGATCGACGTTATCCTCAACCCGCTGGGCGTTCCCTCGCGTATGAACGTCGGCCAGCTGCTCGAGTGCCACCTTGGCTGGGCCGCTGCCTGCGGTTGGGATACCGAGAAGGCCGACTCCGACAAGTACGTCCCCGGTCCGTTCTTCACCGCGACGCCCGTCTTCGACGGCGCCAAGGAGGACGAGATCGCCGAGGTCATTCGTCGTGCCAACAAGAACATGCTCAACAAGGCCACCGCTGCCTTTGGCGATCACATGCGTCCCGAGTTCGTCACCCAGCTTGACGAGCGCGGCAAGACCCGCCTGTTCGACGGCCGCACCGGCGAGGAGTTCCGCGAGCCCATTACCGTGGGTACGTCCTACATCCTCAAGCTCGGCCACATGGTCGACGACAAGATCCACGCCCGTTCGACCGGCCCTTACAGCTTGGTTACCCAGCAGCCTCTGGGCGGCAAGGCCCAGTTCGGCGGCCAGCGCTTCGGCGAGATGGAAGTTTGGGCACTGTACGCATACGGTGCTTCCAACGTCCTGCAGGAGATTCTGACCGTCAAGTCCGACGATACCGTGGGCCGCGTCAAGACCTACGAGTCCATCGTCAAGGGCGAGAACGTTCCTGTTCCGGGTATCCCCGAGTCCTTCAAGGTTCTCGTCAAGGAGATCCGTTCCCTCGCGCTGGACATCGAGCCCATGCACGATGCTGACGAGGACGCCTCCGCCCCTGTGACCGCCGAGGAGACCTCTGCTCTCGACGACCTGGCTGCGCTCGCCGGCGTTGACGCCGACGTCGAGGCCGAGGATGCCGAGACCGTCGAGGCACCCGAGGCTGTCGCCGCCACGACCACTGATAAGGAGTAGTTGACTGTGGCAGATTTCGAAGCTACTGATTTTGACTCGGTAAAGATCTCCCTTGCCTCCGCCGACCAGATCCGTTCCTGGTCGCACGGTGAGGTCAAGAAGCCGGAGACCATCAATTACCGTACCCTCAAGCCCGAGAAGGACGGCCTGTTCTGCGAGAAGATCTTCGGTCCCGCCAAGGACTGGGAGTGCTCCTGCGGCAAGTACAAGGGCATCCGCTTTAAGGGTATCGTCTGCGAGCGCTGCGGCGTCGAGGTTACCTCGGCCAAGGTGCGTCGCGACCGCATGGGCCATATCGAGCTCGCCGCTCCCGTGTCCCACATCTGGTACTTCAAGAGCCCCACGAGCTTCCCGATGAGCCGTATGCTCGACATCAAGTCCAAGGACCTCGAGAAGGTTCTGTACTTTGCCAGCTACATCATCACCGAGGTTGACTATGAGGCCCGCGAGGCCGACGCCGACGACCTGCGCGAGGAGCTCGCCGCCGATCTGGAAGAGATCGATGCCGAGTGCGCCCGTCAGATCGAGTCCCTCAAGGAGCAGGGCGACCCCGAGAACTTTGACGAGTTCTCCGACGAGGAGCCGCTGACCCCCGAGGAGATCGCCTCTGGCATCGTCGACATCGAGGAAGAGTGCAAGGACGAGAAGCAGCTCCGCACGGACGCCTTCAACGCCTTCATGAAGCTCACCGAGCGCGACCTCATCTCCGATGAGCCGCTGTTCCGTGAGATGACCCGTTACTACTCCATGTACTTCAAGGGTGGTATGGGTGCCGAGGCTGTCCGCGACCTGCTCGCTGCTATCGACCTCCCCTCCGAGGCCGAGAAGCTCAAGGCCATCATCGCCGACGAGGATTCCCAGAAGCAGAAGCGCGAGAAGGCCATCAAGCGCCTTGAGGTCGTTGACGCCTTCCTGAAGGGCGGCAACAGCCCCGCAAACATGATCCTGGACGTCATCCCGGTCATTCCGCCCGATCTGCGCCCGATGGTCCAGCTCGATGGCGGCCGCTTCGCCGCGTCCGACCTCAACGACCTGTATCGTCGCGTGATCAACCGTAACAACCGACTCAAGCGCCTGCTCGACCTGGACGCCCCTGCGATTATCGTGAACAACGAGAAGCGCATGCTCCAGGAGTCCGTGGACGCCCTGTTCGACAACGGCCGTCGTGGTCGCCCGGTCTCTGGCCGTGGCGGTCGCCCGCTCAAGTCGCTCGCCGAGGCCCTCAAGGGCAAGCAGGGTCGTTTCCGTCAGAACCTGCTGGGTAAGCGTGTCGACTACTCCGGCCGTTCGGTTATCGTTACCGACCCCAAGCTGCTGCTGCACCAGTGCGGTCTGCCCAAGACCATGGCGCTGGAGCTCTTCAAGCCCTTCGTTATGAAGCGCCTGGTCGAGCTCGGCAAGGTCGAGAACATCAAGGGCGCCAAGCGCGCTATCGACCGCGGTGCCACCTTTGTGTGGGATATCCTCGAAGAGGTCATCGACGGCCGCGTCGTGCTGCTCAACCGTGCACCGACCCTGCACCGTCTGTCCATCCAGGCCTTTGAGCCGGTGCTGGTCGAGGGCAAGGCTATCCACCTGCACCCGCTGGTCTGCTCGCCCTTCAACGCCGACTTCGACGGCGACCAGATGTCTGTCCACGTGCCGCTGTCCAGCCAGGCTCAGGCCGAGGCCCGCGTGCTCATGCTCTCTGCGAATAACCTGCGCTCGCCGGCATCCGGCAAGCCGGTCAACATCCCCTCGCAGGACATGATCATCGGTGTGTACTACCTCACCCAGGTCCGCGACGGTCTGCCGGGCGAGAACCACGTGTTCGCCAGCTTCGACGACGCGCTGCATGCCTATGACTGCCGCTCCGAGGTCGACATGCAGGCCAAGATTCAGGTCCGCGTGTCCGCTGCCGACGCCAACGTCATCAACGAGGACGGCACCCGTATCTTC
>PPYF01370168.1_pt1 | contig 157321 bp, 147 predicted proteins | sample 1559871 | NCBI WGS metagenome assembly PPYF01 (sample SAMN08240021, study PRJNA423297) | Human gut metagenome, whole genome shotgun sequencing project. | reverse complement strand
GCGCCGATGGTAGTGTGGGGTCTCCCCATGTGAGAGTAGGGAACTGCCAGGCATTAAATAAGACGAGAAAGCCAACCCATTGGGTTGGCTTTTTTGCGTTTGGGGTTTTTAAAAGTTCAAAAATGAGTGAATTTTAAATATTATTCTAAATTCTGAATATAAAAATGCCCTAAATTAGGGCATTTTTTATGATCTTTTAACAAAAGTTATGACGAGAAAATGCAGCGAGTACTGTTCTTTCTGAAATTTCTAAATAGTCTTCCATTGCTGCCGCGGCTTCTTGCGCTTTTCCATCCATCAACAGCATTAAAATCTGTTCATTTTTTTCAATATAAGGTGCGTGTAGTAATTGCGGATCATTGAGTAAGCCAAATGCTAAACGTAATTCAGCTAGAATAAGTTGGTATTGTTTAAACAATCTAGGGCTATCTGAAAGCTCAACAATCGCGGTATGAAAGTGCATATTGCAGGTTCCTACACCGCTCCAATCTTGTTGTTCTTGAAAAATTTTTGCTTGATTAACACTATTTTGCATTCTAACAATAGCGGGATGCATGGGATAAGAATGTCGTAGAGCATCACATTCAATTAATCGTCTTACACGATAAATATCCATGATACTTGCCATATCTGGTACAGAAACAAAAACACCACGATTAGGTTTATAAGTCAAAAGCCCTTCTTGGGTAAGAACGCGGAAAACCTCTCTTAAAGTATTACGCGATATTTCTAGCGTTTCACTTAATGCAGTTTCTGACAATCTTTCGCCAGGAGGTAATTCTCCAATAGTGATTTTTTGCCGAATAATATTTGCGACTTTTTGAGAAAGAATTTGTGGAGATGTTTTTTTCTGCATTATCTTCTGCTATTAGCTTAATAGAAGCGTCTATTCTATCAGTGTGTTTTGTAATATATAACCTCTATTATGCCACTCTGTCGTACTTCTCACTGTATCGAATATAACTTTCTATTTATTTCCATCAAAAAAATTAATTTTTCCTTACGATATTTTAGTGATTAAACATATTTTTCCTTCTATATTAGCGCACTATTTTTGTGCATCTGATCTTTTTATGCCTCATTTAAGTGCATATTCATGACTAATTAACGAGTCATGATTGTCAATAAAATGTTAAAAATGCGATCTTGTTTGCACTTTTATCATCCCATATTTAAATCTATTTGCTTATTTATTCATCTATTATTATTAATTGTTCAACAATCTAATATCAGGTGATTAACAATTATGTGTTCATGCTCAACAATGGCACGCTAATTGCCTTAGTAATAATAATTAAAATAATGATGATAAAGGGGGTAGCTCATGGCTACACAAGACACTGCAAATACAACATCAAATACGTTTATAAAAAATAGACGTTCTTCTCTGATAGCTGCCATTTTTTTAATGGCAACGTCAGCAATTGGGCCAGGTTTTATTACTCAAACGGCAACCTTTACTGCCACTATGGGAGCCGCATTTGCGTTTGGTATTTTGGCATCAATCATCATCGACTATGTTGTTCAGCAAAGTATCTGGCGAGTGATCACGGTTACCAATATGCGAGCTTCAGATATTGCTAATAAAGCAATACCTGGCAGTGGCTACTTACTTGCTGTATTAGTTATTTTTGGCGGCTTAGTATTTAACGTGGGTAACATTGCAGGTGCTGGCTTAGGGCTTAATGCAATGGTTGGTCTTGATCCTAAATGGGGTGGGATCTTAAGTGCTTTACTTGCGATCTATATTTTCTCATCACGCAAAGCCAGTAACTTTATTGATCGTATGATCATTGTTCTTGGTATCGTTATGATCTTACTGACGGTTTTTGTCATGATTGCGTCTAATCCTCCAGTAGGTGAAGCATTAAGACAAACTGTTTTACCTGATGCAATTAACTTCGCTACGATCACGACAATTGTTGGTGGGACCGTAGGCGGTTATATCTGTTATGCGGGTGCTCACCGTCTCCTTGATAAAGGAACAACGGGGATTGAGAACATTGATGCGGTATCAAGCGCTGCAACCAAGGGAATTTTAGTCGTTGGATTAATGCGCTATATCCTGTTCCTTGCCATTTTAGGTGTGGTTGCCAGTGGCGTAACATTAGATATTTCTAGCCATGCCGCAAATCCAGCTTCTCAAGCATTTCAACATGCAGCGGGTTTAACTGGATTACGCATCTTTGGTCTTATTTTATGGGCAGCTGCATTAACGAGTGTGATTGGTGCTGCTTATACCTCAATGTCATTTATTACTGTATTTAAAGACGGTGTTACTGAGCGTCAACGTAATATCGCAACCATTATTTTCATCGCTATTTCACTCGCCATTTATATGGTAATGGGAACTGCACCAGCTGCATTATTAGTCTTTGCCGGTGGTTTTAATGGACTAATTTTACCTATTGGCATGACACTCTTCATTTTTGTTGCATGGCGCCGCCAAGATCTCATGAATGGTTATAAATATCCTGCATGGTTACTGTGGTCAGGTATTTTTGTCTGTGCGCTGACTTGGTATATGGGCATTATGTCCGTGGGTGCTATTTTCAACTACCTCAACATTGCTTAAGAGAATAATAACGATGATAAAAGCAGTCGATTTAAACAGTGATTTAGGTGAAAGCTTCGGTCAATGGACAATGGGCAATGATGATGCAGTGCTTGAAATTGTCAGTAGTGCCAATATTGCTTGTGGCTTTCATGCAGGTTCACCAGATGGAATTTTAAAAACATTAAAAGCAGCGAAACAACACAATGTCGCGATAGGGGCTCACGTCGCTTATCCTGATTTAGTGGGTTTTGGTCGCCGTAATATGGATATCGCCAGTGATGAATTAACCGCAGATGTGATTTATCAAATAGGTGCATTACAAGGATTGGCGAAAGTAGTGGGTTTGAGCGTGACTTATGTTAAGCCTCATGGCGCGCTTTATAACACTATTGCTCATGATAAACGTCAAGCACTTGCTGTTATTGATGCGATCCTCTCCATCGATCCACAGCTTATATTAGTTGCTTTAGCTGGATCACCCCTTATTGAACTTGCAAAGGAAAAAGGGCTTCGTGTGATAGCTGAAGCCTTTGCAGACAGAGCTTATCATTCTGATGGCACATTAGTTTCTCGCAAAAAAGAGGGTGCTGTTTTACATGATCCCAAACTTGTTGCACAACGCATGTTACGCCTTGTGCAAGAAGGTGGAATTGAATCTATCGAAGGTATTTTTACCACTATACAGGCTGATTCTATTTGTGTTCATGGTGATAGCCCAGATGCTGTATCTCTTGCCAAAAGTGTAAAAGAAATTTTAATTAATCATGGTGTTAGCATTAAGCCTTTTGCCCCTTCTTCACTGAACAATGAGGTGTAAAAATGACTTATTTAATGAAGGCAACACCTGAGGCAATCACAAAAGCACAAGAAGCTCGACTTGCCATTCGCAATGGTTTGGATATTCCAACAGCAGGTATGGCAAAAGGAATGACACAAGCTAATATGATTAGTTTGCCGCGTGATTGGGCATTTGATTTTCTGCTTTATGCTCAACGTAATCCGAAAAGTTGCCCTATTTTAGATGTGTGTGAATCAGGAAGTTATCGCACTGTTTTAGCAAAAGACGCTGATCTACGCACTGATATTCCCCGTTACTGTGTTTGGGAAGATGGCAAATTAGTTGATGAAATCACGGATGCCACTGATATTTGGGCACAGCATCCTGATCTAGTCACTTTCCTTATTGGCTGTAGTTTCACATTTGAAACGCCAATGTTAGAAGCGGGCATTGAAATCCGCCATATCACAGATAACAGCAATGTTCCGATGTATAAAACGAATCGCTTATGTCGCCCTGCTGGGCGATTAGAAGGTGAGTTAGTGGTTTCGATGCGTCCTATTCCTGCTGACCGAGTTGCTGATGCAGTAATGATCAGTGGTCGATTTCCTTCTGTACATGGTGCTCCTGTGCATATTGGTTCACCAGAAGCGCTGGGCATTAAAGACATTATGTCACCCGATTTTGGTTCACCAGTAAGAATTGAACAAGGTGAAATCCCTGTGTTTTGGGCTTGCGGTGTAACTCCACAAGCGGCAGTTATGCGTTCAGGTGTACCTTTCGCCTTAAGTCATTCTCCGGGACATATGTTTATTACGGATGTGCCTGATGCGGCTTATCACGTATAAAGGAGGAAGATACTTTGCGCTTTTTACCCGTTAATTTATCTCACTTATTAGTTGAGCTTTCTTCTTTGAAAGAGACGCTCGCATTGTATGAATCTGTCAAACAAGCGGATATTGCTGCTATTCAAGATATTGTACCCGCGGCAAAAACACTCTTAATTCACTATACGCCGTGGCTAATTACGGCTGAAGAACTTGTGTGTCAGCTTCGACAATTAGAAGTCAAAGCGATATCAGCTCGTCAAACACAATCATTAACGATCCCTGTCCATTATCAAGGTGAAGATCTTAATGAGGTCGCTGAATTATTAGGGATCGCTACCAATGAGGTGATCCGCAGGCACACAGAACAAACCTATCAAGTTGCATTCACTGGTTTCGCCCCAGGTTTTGCTTATTTGATTGCCGATGAAACGCAGCTCTATGTGCCTCGCCGTAAAACACCTCGTACACGAATTCCTGCTGGATCTGTCGGATTAGCGGGTGAGTTTAGTGGTGTTTATCCACAACAAAGCCCTGGTGGTTGGCAATTAATTGGCACCACAGAAATAAAAATGTGGGATCTTTCTCGTGAACAACCTGCCTTTTTATTACCAGGTAATGAAGTGCATTTTGTTGATGCCCAAAAATCCCCAATAACAGTTTCATTACCTGAGAAAAAATCAGCAGTAGCTCCCCAGCTCTCATTAAATGATAAAGGGTTATATGTCATTTCAGCGGGGCTACAAACTTTATTTCAAGATGAAGGACGTATTGGTGCTGCATCAATGGGCGTATCTGCTTCAGGTGCACTCGATAAGCCAGCCTTACATGCAGCTAATCGTCTAGTGGGTAATCCTATCTCATTTGTGGCGCTTGAAATAACGCAAGGTGGATTGATGCTTAAAGCACGACAAGACTGTGTGATTGCATTAACTGGTGCAGATTGTTCTATTTTATTAAAACATGAATCGGGTGAGGGCGAATATTTATCAGGTTATCAGCCTATAGATGTTCGTTGTGGCGATGAAATTATTTTAGGTATGCCAAAAGCGGGTGTACGTAGTTATCTAGCTGTTAGAGGTGGTTTTGAATTACCAGCGGTTTTAGGCAGCCATGCGTTTGATACTTTAGCGCAAATTGGCCCTAATGCTTTACAAGAAGGTGACGTGCTTCATCTTAATCACGAAAGTACGCTAAATGGGATTATTGCTGAGGAACAACCTACATCAACACTGCCAAAACAAGGCGATATCGTTACGCTGGATGTTGTTTTAGGCCCTCGTACAGACTGGTTTACAACGGATGCGATAAAGACGTTAACGTCTCAATTATGGCAAGTGACACCACAGTCTAATCGTATTGGGTTACGTTTATTGGGCGAAATACCTCTGGCACGAGAGCAACAACAAGAGCTATCGAGCGAAGGCACTTGCATTGGTGCAATTCAAGTTCCGATTAATGGGCAACCTGTTTTGTTCCTTAACGATCACCCTTTAACAGGAGGATACCCTGTTATCGGCGCTGTTGCTGAATATCACTTACCACTCGCAGGGCAGATCCCTGTTAACGCTAAAATTCGTTTTAATCCAATTACCGAATTTCAAGAATATTGATAGGAGAATGCCACTCATGACAACAATTAACCAAAAACAACGAGTGAAGCATAGAGTACTGATTGCCAACAGAGGCGAAATCGCTGTTCGTATTATTCGAGCTTGTCAGGACTATGGCGCGACTTCCATCGCTATTTATGCCAATGATGATATTGATGCACTGCACGTTCGTCTTGCTGATGAAGCTTATGGACTCAATGGTAATTTGCCGAAAGAGAGCTATCTAGATATTAATAAAATTATTGATATTGCTCATAAAGCCAATGCCACGATGATCCATCCCGGTTACGGTTTTCTTTCTGAACGAGCTGATTTTGCAAAAGCGGTACAAGACGCAGGATTTATTTGGATCGGCCCTAACCCAGAAACGATAGAAGTGCTTGGCGACAAAGTGAAAGCTCGCAAAATTGCACAATCTGTTGGTGCTCCTCTTGTAAATGGTACGGCTGATCCTGTTAATGATGCCAAAGAGGTTCTAGATTTTGCTAAACAATATGGTCTACCCGTTGCCATTAAAGCGGCTTTTGGTGGTGGAGGTCGAGGTTTAAAAATCGCCCATAAAATGGAAGAGATTGAAGAGCTTTATCATTCAGCAGTACGAGAAGCTGTAACAGCTTTTGGACGTGGTGAATGTTATGTCGAACAATTCTTAGATAAACCTCGCCATATCGAAGCGCAAATTATTGCAGATAAACTGGGTAACGTTGTGGTTGTAGGAACGCGAGACTGTTCATTACAACGTCGTAATCAGAAGTTAATTGAAGAAGCACCAGCACCTTATTTAACAGATGAACAACGTGAACGTATTCACCAATCAGCTAAAGATATTTGCGCTAAAGCGGGCTATGTGGGCGCAGGTACAGTTGAATTTTTATTAAGTGCTAATGGGACTATTTCCTTTCTTGAAGTGAATACGCGTTTACAAGTTGAGCACCCAGTTACCGAAGAAACCGCAGGTATTGATTTAGTGATTGAGCAATTACGTATTGCGGAAGGTTTACCACTAAGTATTGATAAAACCCCCGTTCCACGCGGTCACTCTTTTGAATTTAGGATCAATGCAGAAGATCCCACCAAAGGCTTTTTGCCAACACCGGGTTTAATTACGCATTTCTCTCAGCCTTCAGGTCCAGGTGTTCGTGTAGACAGTGGTGTTGCTGAAAATAATCAGGTTTCACGTCAATTTGATTCCATGATGGCGAAATTAATTGTCACTGGGGCAACGCGTGAACAAGCTATTTCTCGTGCTCGTCGAGCATTAGCTGAATTTAAAATTGAAGGCGTGGCAAGTGTATTGCCTTTCCATTGTGAAATGATGGATCATAATGATTTTACTGAAAATTTCAAAGTGCATACCCGTTGGATTGAAACTGATTTTCAGGCAAAAAATACCCATTTCCCTCGTAGCACACAGGCAAAAAATGAAGAGCTAGTACGTACTTTTATTGAAATTGATGGTCGTCGTCACGAATTAGCTTTACCAGCTCAATTACTTTCTCTCTCTGCGGTAATACCGACAGCAATCGGTGCGAGCCATGAGAAAGAAGAGAATGAAAAAGCCGTCACTGCACCTATTTCAGGTGTATTACATAGCTGGGTTTTATCTGATGGCGACAAAGTCAAAGAAGGCGATGTCATCGCTATTATGGAAGCTATGAAAATGGAAGTTCAGGTTGTGGCTTCTCGTAATGGTGTGTTACTGAAAAAAGCGAAAACAGGTGATTATTTTTCAGCAGAAACCATTTTGGCTGAAATTAACTAACTGATTAATCAATAAAATATCTTTTTTCAAAGTTAGCTCTTTAATATGAATAAACCTCATATTAAGGAGCTTTTTTATAATAATGAAATTTATATTCCTATTTGTTATATCTAATTCCTTTTGGTTATAAGTTATTTTGCCTATAATCGAAGCTTGTGAAATTTTGAGCAAAAAGGAAATAAGATGTTGCTTGTAACACAACTGCTTATTGGCGCTACGATAGGGTTAGTTATTACAACAACGGGTGTTGGCGGTGGTGTTATTTTATTGCCTGTTCTTATTTATCTTTTTGGGATGAATGCACTAGCGGCAGTTGCGACAGCAAATTTACTTTCTATGCTAATGAAACTCTCATCTTCTTATATCCATTTTCGTTTAGGCAATATTCCATTAAAACCTGCACTATTGATTTTGGGGATCATGTTTCCTGCGACATTTTTAGCGAGTTATGGCGTGACATGGTTGGGATCACAACCTCAATATTATGCTCGTGTTGAATCTGCAATTAATATCTTAATGATTGTGGCTATCGTATTTTCGCTGATCTTATTTTTACAGCGAATGATAAGAAAATCATCACTTTCAGCTCCTTTGAGCCCTTTATCGGCACCTTATTCTGTTACTTTTTCTTCCTTATTTGTGCCGGGAGTAAGTGCTGGGTTTGTACTTGGTGCAACTGGCGTAGGAGGGGGATTAGTGGTGTTGCCTGTGTTAATGCGTTTTGCACAAATGGGGATTAAAGAGGCAATCGGCACTTCTATTTTTATTACCACGATCCTTTCTGGTGGATCAGCTATCGCTTATAGTGCTGGTGGTTATACCGATGTTCACACGGCACTTATTCTTTGCTTAGGCTCATTACTCTCTATTCCATTAGCTCGCTATTTACTGGTGTATTTATCAGAGCGTTTTTTCCAATATTTAACACTGTCTTTTATTCTGATCAGCATCATTATGATGAGTTGGAAATTAATAAATTAACTTAATGTAATATCGAGTGAGTCAATCTTTCTCTTATTACCTTTAGTTAGACTAAACTTATTCTATCATCATTAGATTAACTATTAAGAGTAAGTAAAAACGAGATGAATATTAAAACAGGTGATGAGTTTTTAGTTTATATGGCGCTGGGTGAAGAGAGTTATATGAAAGAGTATTACCGTGTGATTGAAATTGATCCAACGCTTTCCCAAGTGACAGGTAAATTACTAAGAAGAACGACAGCTGATGACAAAAATATTGGTTTAGGTCGTTGCGAGTTAGAAGGCGGTATTGAGCAATTTGCGTTAGAAGATATCTATCCTGTTAAAGAGTGATCCGTTATTGGGATCACTCTCTTTACTTAATTTGTCGCTTAGGCAGCGGGCGCATTTTCAGGTAATGCAGATTTTGGTAAGCCAAACACTTTGTCAAATACCCAGTTATAAACGAAGGTATAACAAGGGATGATGATGATCAGTGCAAAGTCCATCACTAACGCTTGCCATAACGAAACATTAAGCCACCATGCTATTAACGGAATTAAATAGAGCACCAGTGTTAGCTGAAACCCAATCGCATGTACTAGGCGACGTCTAAATGTTCGAATTCTTGAAACCTGCCGACTCTCCCAAAATTCAAATAGACAGTTATAAATAAAATTCCAACTCACCGCGATTGTTGTGATCACAAGCGCTAATGGGCCAGTTACTGCTGTTGAGCTATCAGCCAAAAGTGCAAGCCCGACTGATGAAATAACCCAGCCAAAAATTTCATAAGCTGTCACGTAGACAATTTTTCGTTTGATACCTTGCATTGTGCTCTCTTTTTCTGTGGATCTGTGTCGTTAAGCATCGTAAGATAAATCAGTAAGAATGATAGAAAAAGTTAGCTAGTATCAATTTGACTGAAACATCAGGAGTGAACATGCAGTTCTCAAGTGAACATATTGCGATATTTTTAGCAGTGATGGATAAGGGATCTTTCTCTGCGGCTGCACGTTCATTAAAACGCGTTCCATCAGCAGTCAGTATGGCAATTGCGAATATGGAGGCTGAATTAGGTTATGCACTTTTTGAGCGTTCATCACGAGAGCCACAGCCCACAGAAAAAGCCAAAGCACTTGAGCCTCATGCCAGAATGATTGCAGAGCAATTAAAATTATTACAAGTGCATGCACAAGAGCTTTCGATGGATCTCGAAAGTGTCTTAAATATTGGTGTTGCGGCTGATATTAATCCTGATTATTTATTACCTGCGTTATCTGAATTAACGCAACGTTATCCGTTACTTAATGTGAATGTAATAACAGCTGCACAAGATGACATTATTGAAATGCTACATGCGCGTAAAATACAGCTCTGCTTAGTTTATGGTGGAATGTATGTTAATGGTGATGAGCAATTTCAATATTTAGGTTCTGAATCACTTGTTGCAACAATATCAGCCAGCCATATAGCACTTGCTCACCCCGCAGGTGTATTTATTGAAGATTTAGTGAATGTTCGCCAAATCATTATTGCGAGTCATACTCAGGAATTACGTGATGTACGCTCTTTAGTGGCAACGAATTATTGGCAAACTGATAGTTTTCAAATGGCATTAGGTATGGTTGAAGCGGGAATGGGCTGGGGTAATTTACCGTATTCACTGATTTATACCCAATTACAAAAAGGTAAGCTCAAACAGCTTCAGTTTAAAAATACCAAAAATGAGTTGCGATTACCTATTCATGCTATGTGGCTAAAGGGGGAGTCGTTACAAAAAGGGGCAAAAGAGTTAGTTGAGCTGATGAATACTCACCAGCCCATCGTACCTAATTTTGATTAATCTACACGTTGTTGATGAACCCAAACGGCAACTTCAACACGAGATTTTAGCTTCATTTTTTTCAGTAGATGTTTGACATGTACTTTGACCGTACTTTCAGTGATATCAAGCTTACGAGCGATCATTTTATTTGATAGCCCTTGCGCGATCAGTTTTAAAATATCGCGTTCACGCGGGGTGAGTTGTTCAATATTACGCTCACCTTCAGAACGATCTTCACGTAATGACTCGGCCAAAATAGGGGTTAACGTAGGGCTGACGACCATTTTCCCTGCGGCAGCTTGTTTAAGAGCCGCAAGCAATTCTTCTGGCTCCATATCTTTTAAAAGATAACCATCAGCACCACGTTTTAACGCGGTGACTAAATCATCACTGTAGTTTGATACACTAAACACGACGATCCGACCTGATAACGACTTTAATCGCAGTTGATCGAGAGTTTCAAAACCATTCATTCCTGGCATATTCAGATCGAGTAAGATTAAGTCAGGATCTAACTCTTCAGCTAGTTTCACACCTTGAATACCATCTCCCGCTTCCCCAACGACAGTTAGTGTTGTATCAAGACTTAAAAGTTGTTTTACACCATTGCGTAGCATCGGGTGATCATCAATGAGTAAAATTGTCGCTTTTTCTGTGGAGGATCCCATATTATTCATTACGACTTGCTCCAATTTAGACAGGGTCTTTATGAGTAGTTATTAATGGAAATTTAACAAACACTTGAGTACCGCCCTGTTCGCGTACTTTTATAGTATAAGAACCATTTAGGCTATTTGCGCGTTCACGCATAATAATAAGACCATAATGATTTAATTTTTCAGGGTTAGGGCTAATTCCTTCACCATTATCATTAATTTTTAGCTCAACCATGCCATTATCAAGTGATAAAGAGACTTCCGCCCAGTTGGCATTGGCATGTTGTAAAATATTATTTAACGCTTCACGCACAATTTGAACCACATGAATGCCTTGATGTGAATTTACGCATTTTGCAGGTAATTGATAGTCAAAATTAATAGCAAAACCAAGGCGTTGATTAAATTCAGTTAATGTACTTTCTAACGCAGCAAGTAATCCTGGTTCAGTTAGTTTTAAGCGAAACGTGGTTAACAGTTCTCTTAATTGACGATAAGCCACATTAAGCTCTTCACGCATCTCTTTGAGTAGTTTTTGGCAATTATCGGGTAAGGTTTCTGACTGCATCTGCAAATAGCTGACTTGCATTTTTAAACAGGAAAGTGATTGGGCAATAGAGTCATGTAATTCGCGAGCAATTGCCGAACGCTCATCCATTAATAGAAGCTGTTGCTGTTGCTCGTTTTGTTGTTCCATTGCCAGCATGGCTGAAATTTGTTTTGTCAGTAATAGCATTAAATTATTTTGTTCATCCGTTAAAACCGTATTTTCAGGTAACTGCATAACAAACAAGCCATAACGATGGATTTGATCGGCTAATTCCCAATGTAATAACTCACTATTTAGCAAAGTTGCTATTGGCGTATTATCTTCACAACGTTCACATTGCTGATCAGGGCAATGATGTGGGCGTGATTGAGGCGCCAAACTAATTTCATTAAACAGTGTGTGATGATTATCTTCATATAAGCGTATCTGCAAATACGCATTAGGAATAATTTGTTGAAGCTCAAATAATATCTGTCTTAATCGAGCACACAGCGGTGCGGGGGAGTGTAACTGCTGGCTTGAATGATAGAGGTAAGAGAGCACTTTATTTTTCTGTTGTAAGTCGTGCGTTTTTTCGACCACTCTTTTTTCTAATTCACTATACAGCGTAGAAAGCTCTTCTGACATGGTATTGAGTGCGATACCCAATGTGGCAATTTCATCATGGTGTGCGCGCTGATGAAAACGTGCTGAAAAATCACCATGACCAATCGAATTAGCCATCGCCATTAATTGTTGCCAAGGATGTAATAAACGACGGCGAAAATGCCAAACAGAGCCAAACAGTAATAATAGAGTGAGCGCAGTAAAAATAAGCTGGGTATAAGCCACCATCCTTATTTTTTGCTCTGTTAGCTGGTCTATACTTAGCACTAATTTATCGAGTTGAGAAACAAAAAAGACAACTTCTTCTTTTGCATCATCACGTTGTTTTGCATAGAGCAATGTTGGTTTTAAGGTGTCTTTCCAGTAAGTATTTAATTGAGCATATTGTGATTGTAGCGATTCATTACTTAAGACTTGAAGTAATTCACCACTGTCTAAGTCGGTTTCTAATTCGTGAAGATAATAACGATGTTGTTCATCTAGGGGTAAAGCAGATAACAAGCGATAGCTCTGCATACGCAAAGAGCCTGATTTATTAATCGCGTGGGCATTACCTTGCACACTTAAAATAATGTGGTTAGAAACCGCCATACCCACAACACCCAATAGGGTGAAAAGTAACATTAATATTGCGATTTGATTAATAATTGAAAAACGGTAATGCCATTGGATTTTATGAGTACTCATCGTTATTTTTCCAAATTTATTCAGGCACTATCTTGCCTTAAAAAGGCATCAAATGTCATATACTACTAAAGTATTACCCCTAAATATCTTATGGAGTTAATTTCATTTGTAAATTATAGCGATTTTAATTTAACTTATTAATTTAAAATGAAAAATCAAGGGTAATCCTATTAATACTTAGGTGTAAAGAACAATTTTAGCTTAAAAAACAAACAAATCTTTGCTTGATGCAGATCATGACTAATTAACAATTCTAATCGTAAAAAGGTGCCAATCTAACCGTTAATCGAGGTTGTTATGGCACTCACTCAACACCCAACAAAAATGAGAAAAGGGGTGATCGAAGATTGGCATCCTGAAGATAAAGCTTTTTGGGAAAAAACTGGTCAAAAGATCGCTTCACGCAATTTATGGATTTCTGTTCCTTGTTTACTCTTATCATTCTGCGTATGGATGCTTTTTAGTGCAGTTGCAGTAAATTTGAACAAAGTCGGTTTTAACTTTACCACAGATCAGTTATTTATGCTGACTGCACTGCCTTCTGTTTCTGGCGCTATTTTGCGTGTTCCTTATTCATTTGTTATTCCTATCTTTGGTGGTCGTCGTTGGACGGCATCAGTACCGTATTTCTAATCATTCCTTGTATTTGGCTTGGTTTTGCAGTGCAAGACACCACAACGTCTTACTCAACCTTTATTGTGATTTCACTGTTATGTGGTTTCGCAGGTGCAAACTTTGCATCAAGTATGGCAAACATCAGCTTTTTCTTCCCTAAAGCACGTCAAGGCGGCGCATTAGGATTAAATGGTGGATTAGGTAATCTTGGCGTAAGCGTTATGCAATTAATTGCCCCATTAGTGATTGGTGTGGGTGTTTTTGCAATGTTTAGTGGCCCCGGTGTTGTTCAACCTGATGGTTCGCACTTATGGCTAGAAAATGCGGCGTGGGTTTGGGTGCCTTTCTTATTGTTTTTTACCTTTGCTGCTTGGTTTGGTATGAATGATCTTGCCGCTAATAAAGCCTCTTTAAGTCAGCAATTACCCGTTTTAAAACGGGGTCACCTCTGGTTATTAAGTATTTTATACCTGTGCTCTTTTGGTTCATTTATTGGTTTCTCTGCGGGTTTTGCCATGTTATCAAAAACCCAATTCCCAGATATTGTCATTCTGCATTATGCCTTCTTTGGACCTTTATTAGGGGCTTTAGCACGTCCTGTCGGTGGTGCGCTTTCTGATAAATTTGGTGGCATTCGAGTTACGCTGATTAACTTTACCATCATGGCAATATTCTCTGCATTACTCTTTTTAACGTTACCTGAAAACGGTGCTGGTGGTTCGTTTATCGCGTTCTACGGTGTCTTTATGGTGCTGTTTTTAACTGCCGGTTTAGGCAGTGGTTCTACATTCCAAATGATTGCAGTGGTGTTTAGAAAAATCACTGTTGATCGCATGAAAGCCCAAGGCGCCACAGATGAAGCTGCTCAAAAAGAAGCGGTAACAGAAAGTGCCGCAGCGCTTGGTTTTATCTCTGCCATTGGTGCAATTGGTGGATTCTTTATTCCTAAAGCCTTTGGTACATCATTGGCTATGACTGGCTCTCCTGCCGGTGCCATGAAAATCTTTGTTCTATTTTATATCGCCTGCGTCTTGATCACTTGGTTGGTCTATGGACGTAAACACAATAAACAATAATGACGAATTATACGCAATGTGAGAGCGCTCGCGCGCATTGGGAGAGTATCTGATGAGTAAGTTTCTCGATAGATTCCGCTATTTCAAACAACTTGGCGATACCTTTTCAAAGGATCATGGCCAAGAGCTAAATGTTAATCGTGACTGGGAAGATGGTTATCGCAGTCGTTGGCAACATGACAAAATTGTACGTTCTACTCATGGTGTAAACTGTACAGGTTCATGTAGTTGGAAAATCTACGTCAAAAATGGGTTAGTCACATGGGAAACCCAACAAACTGACTATCCGCGTACACGTCCTGATTTGCCTGATCATGAGCCTCGTGGCTGTCCTCGTGGTGCAAGCTATTCATGGTATTTATATAGCGCAAACCGCGTTAAATACCCAATGGTACGTAAACGCCTTATTAAATTATGGCGTGAAGCAAAAGCACAACATAGCGATCCCGTTGATGCATGGGCTTCTATTGTTAACTCGCCAGAAAAAACCAAAAGCTATAAGCAAGCGCGTGGTCGTGGTGGTTTTGTTCGCTCTTCATGGTCAGAAGTGAATGAAATCATTGCAGCTTCTAACGTGTTTACAGCAAAAGAGTTTGGTCCTGATCGTATTATCGGTTTCTCGCCAATTCCTGCGATGTCGATGGTGTCATATGCGGCGGGTGCGCGTTATTTATCGCTTATCGGTGGCGCGTGCTTAAGTTTCTATGATTGGTATTGTGACTTACCACCTGCTTCGCCAATGACTTGGGGTGAGCAAACAGACGTACCAGAATCAGCAGACTGGTATAACTCTTCTTATCTGATTGCGTGGGGTTCTAATGTACCTCAAACCCGTACTCCTGATGCGCACTTCTTTACCGAAGTTCGCTATAAAGGCACTAAAACAGTTGCCGTAACACCTGATTATGCTGAAATCGCTAAACTGTGTGACCAATGGTTAAACCCAAAACAAGGTACAGACAGCGCAATGGCAATGGCGATGGGACACGTTATTCTTAGCGAATTCCACGTTAAACGCCAAACAGAATATTTCCGCAACTATGTGCGCACTTACACTGATATGCCAATGTTGGTGATGCTAGATAAACACGATTCAGGCAAATTAGTTGCAGGTCGTATGTTGCGTGCCTCTGATTTAGTGAACAATCTGGATCAAGAGAAAAACCCAGAGTGGAAAACCATTGCCATTGATGAGCAAACCCAACAATTGGTTGCTCCTCAAGGTTCTATGGGCTTTCGTTGGGAAGGGACAGCTAAATGGAATCTTGAGCCTAAAGACGGTAAAAGTGGCGAAAATGTCACATTACAATTAGGTCTTTTAGATAATCATGATGATGTTGTTGATGTTGCATTCCCTTACTTTGGTGGCATTAAAAGCGAATATTTTGAAGGTGTTGCGCTTGATGATGTGCTTGTTCACAAGCTACCTGCTAAACGCATTACACTTGCTAATGGTGAAGAGAAATACATCACAACAGTCTATGACTTATTGTTAGCAAACTACGGTGTTGATCGCGGTTTAAATGATGAAAACTGTGCATCAAACTACGATGAAATCAAAGCATATTCACCCGCATGGGCTGAAAAAGTAACAGGTGTAAGTCGTCAAGATATCGCTCGTATTGCGCGTGAATTTGCGGATAACGCAGAAAAAACACATGGTCGTTCAATGGTGATTGTCGGTGCGGGTATTAACCACTGGTATCACATGGATATGACTTATCGTGGCATTATCAACATGCTGATTTTCTGTGGTTGTGTCGGTCAAAGTGGTGGTGGTTGGGCACACTATGTTGGACAAGAAAAACTGCGTCCGCAAACTGGTTGGTTGCCATTAGCCTTTGGTCTTGACTGGCAACGTCCGCCTCGTCATATGAACAGCGCCTCGTTTTTCTATAACCACTCAAGTCAGTGGCGTTATGAAACCGTATCACCCACAGAGTTGTTATCGCCATTAGCGGATAAATCACGCTTTACTGGTAGTTTGGTGGATATGAACGTGCGTTCAGAGCGTATGGGGTGGTTACCTTCCGCACCTCAATTAAACTTAAACCCACTGTCTATTGCGAAAAAAGCACAAGAAGCGGGTGTGAGTGCGGCTGACTATACCGTTAATGCATTGAAGTCAGGTGAGATTCGTTTTGCATCAGAACAGCCTGATAACCCACAAAATTTCCCACGTAATTTATTTATCTGGCGCTCTAACTTGTTAGGTTCGGCGGGTAAAGGGCATGAATATTTACTGAAATACTTGCTGGGCACTGAAAACGGCCTGCAAGGTAAAGATTTAGGCGAACAAGGCCAAGTTAAGCCACAAGAAGTGGAATGGCAAGATAAAGGCGGTGAAGGCAAAGTCGATTTAGTCGTGACGTTAGACTTCCGTATGTCGAGCACTTGTCTATTCTCAGATATCGTTTTACCTACTGCAACGTGGTATGAAAAAGATGATATGAATACGTCGGATATGCATCCATTTATTCATCCATTAACAGCCGCAGTTGATCCTGCTTGGGAATCCAAAACAGACTGGGAAATCTATAAAGGCATCGCTAAAACCTTCTCTAAATTATGTGTGGGTCATTTAGGTGTTGAAACTGATTTAGTGACATTGCCTATTCAGCATGACTCCGCCGCTGAAATGGCACAGCCTTTCGATGTGAAAGATTGGAAAAAAGGCGAATGTGACCTTATTCCAGGTAAAACTGCACCACATCTTATTCCAGTAGAGCGTGATTATCCTAATACCTATGCTCGCTTTACGTCATTAGGCCCTCTAATGGATAAATTGGGTAATGGCGGTAAAGGGATCAGCTGGAATACACAAACAGAAGTCGATTTCCTGAAAAAACTGAACCGTGTCCGTCATGACGGTGCGGCAAAAGGGCGTCCAGCGATTGAAACGGCAATTGATGCAGCAGAAGTTGTTCTTTCTTTAGCCCCTGAAACTAACGGTCAGGTGGCGGTAAAAGCGTGGGAAGCTCTGAGTAAAGTGACAGGACGCGATCACACTCATTTAGCTAAAGTAAAAGAAGACGAAAAAATTCGTTTCCGCGATATCGTTGCTCAACCTCGTAAGATTATTTCAAGCCCTACATGGTCTGGTCTTGAAGATGAGCATGTCTCTTATAACGCCTGTTATACCAACGTTCACGAGATGATCCCTTGGCGTACTTTAAGTGGTCGTCAGCAATTGTATCAAGATCATGAGTGGATGCGTGCTTATGGTGAAAGTTTAGTGGTCTATCGTCCACCAATTGATACTAAAGCCATTGATGCGGTTAAAGGTAAAAAACCAAATGGTTTCCCTGAAAAAGCGCTGAACTTCCTGACGCCTCACCAAAAATGGGGTATTCACTCAACGTATAGCGATAACTTATTGATGTTAACGCTTGGTCGTGGTGGCCCTGTGGTTTGGCTGAGTGAAGATGATGCGAAAGAGATGGGAATTAGTGATAACGATTGGGTTGAAGCATACAACAGTAATGGCGCGCTAACGGCGAGAGCAATTGTTAGCCAACGTATTCCTGATGGCATGATTTACATGTATCACGCACAAGAGCGCCAAATAAACCTGCCGGGATCTGAAATAACAGGAATGCGTGGTGGTATTCACAACTCTGTGACGCGTGTTTGCCCTAAACCAACCCATATGATTGGTGGGTATGCTCAGTTGGCTTATAGCTTTAACTATTACGGCACTGTTGGTTCTAACCGTGATGAGTTTGTTGTGGTGCGTAAAATGAAACAGATTGATTGGCTTGATGGTGAAGGTGATGCTTATCAACAGACCCTGAATGGACAGGAGAAGGCATAATGAAAATTCGTTCACAAGTCGGTATGGTACTGAACCTCGACAAATGTATCGGTTGCCATACCTGTTCAGTAACCTGTAAAAATGTTTGGACGAGCCGTGAAGGTGTCGAATACGCATGGTTCAATAACGTTGAAACAAAACCGGGTACAGGGTATCCACAAAATTGGGAAGACCAAGAGAAGTGGAAAGGCGGTTGGATCAAAAATATCAAAGGTCAATTAGTACCAAGAATGGGCAACCGTGTTGGTCTATTATCGAAAATCTTTGCCAACCCAGATGTCCCAGCATTAGATGATTACTATGAGCCATTTGATTATGACTATGAGCATTTAAAAAATGCACCAGAAGGCTCTTTACCGACAGCACGACCTCGTTCGCTGATCACAGGTCAGCGCATGACCAAAATCGAAAAAGGCCCAAACTGGGAAGACGATTTAGGTGGCGAGTTTAGCAAACGTGCTGCGGATAAAAACTTCGCCAATATGCAAAAAGAGATGTATGGGCAGTTTGAAAATACATTCATGATGTATTTACCACGTTTATGTGAACACTGCTTAAATCCTGCTTGTGTTGCAACATGCCCAAGTGGTGCGATTTATAAACGTGCTGAAGATGGTATTGTGCTTATCGACCAAGATAAATGCCGTGGATGGCGCATGTGTTTAACTGGATGCCCATACAAAAAAATCTACTTCAACTGGAAAAGTGGTAAGTCAGAAAAATGTATTTTCTGTTATCCACGTATTGAAGCCGGTCAGCCAACACTGTGCTCAGAAACTTGTGTAGGACGTATTCGTTATCTGGGTGTGATGCTGTATGACGCAGATAAAATTTCACAAGCCGCCAGTGCGGATAATGAAAAAGATTTATACCAAAGCCAATTAGATATCTTCTTGGATCCATTTGATCCTGAAGTGATCAAAGCCGCTGAAGAGCAAGGTATTCCATTAAGTGTGATTGATGCAGCGCAGCGTTCACCTGTTTACAAAATGGCGGTGGATTGGAAGCTAGCATTACCACTGCACCCTGAATATCGCACCTTACCAATGGTTTGGTATGTGCCACCTTTGTCACCTATTCAGTCTGCTGCTGATGCGGGCGTACTACCACATACAGGCGTTCTGCCTGATGTAGAAAGCTTACGTATTCCAGTTCAGTATTTAGCAAACTTACTGACAGCTGGGGATACTGCACCAGTGTTATTAGCATTAAAACGCATGTTAGCGATGCGTCATTATAAACGTGCTGAAACCGTAGAAGGAAAAACAGACTTAAGTGCATTAGAGCAAGTCGGTTTGACTGAAGCGCAAGCACAAGAGATGTATCGTTATCTGGCTATTGCAAATTATGAAGATCGCTTTGTTATTCCATCAAGCCATCGTGAACTTGCAAGAGAAGCTTTCCCAGAACGTAATGGTTGTGGCTTTAGCTTTGGTGACGGTTGTCATGGTAGTGATAGCAAATTTAATTTGTTTAATAGTCATCGTATTGATGCAATTGATATCACATCAAGAACACCTCAAGACGAACGTCGGTCAGAGGAGAAAATATAATGATCTCTCTGAAAGTCATTTCTCATCTCTTAGATTATCCCACACAGGAGTTGTGGGATAACCGAGGCGAGCTTATCGATGCATTACAGGAAGCTGATGAGCTTCCTGTGACTCAAGTTGCGAAATTAATGGCGTTTATTCATACCTTAACGCAGCAAGAGTTGTTAGATGCGTAAGCCAATTACAGTGAGCTTTTTGATAGAGGGCGGGCACGATCGCTGTTGTTATTTGAACACGTTCATGGCGAATCCCGCGATCGTGGTCAGGCAATGGTGGATCTGCTCAATCAATATCAACAAGCAGGGATCACATTAAGTAGTCGTGAACTCCCTGACTATTTGCCGACTTACCTTGAGTACTTAACGCTCCTGCCAACGACAGACTGTATTGAAGGGCTAAATAACATTGCGCCTATTTTGGCGCTGTTAGGTGAGCGTTTGAAACAACGAGGCAGTGATTATCACGCGCTCTTTGATGTGTTGCTTTGCCTCTCACAAAGTGGATTGGAAGCATCACAACTGACTGCTCAAGTAGAAAAAGAGCCTTTAGATGATACGCCTGCCGCATTAGATGCTGTGTGGGAAGAAGAACAAGTGACGTTTCTTGGCGAAAGTACGCAATGTGGTAGTGGCAAAATCAGCCAACATCAGCGCCGTTTTGCACAAGAGACTACAGTTCAATATCTCAACGTGGGGAATTCGTTGGATACGGGAGCACAAAAATGAATTACATCAATATGTTATTTTTTGATATCTATCCCTATATTGCTGGTGCCGTTTTTATTATCGGTAGCTGGTTACGTTACGACTATGGTCAATATACATGGCGTGCCGGCTCTAGCCAGATGTTAGACAAGAAAAATATGCGATTGGCTTCTAACTTGTTCCATATCGGGATCATCGGTATTTTTGCTGGTCATTTTCTGGGTATGTTAACGCCTCATTGGATGTATGAATCTTTTCTGCCTATTGAATACAAACAAATTATGGCAATGGTCGGTGGCGGTACTTGTGGTGTATTAATGCTGGTGGGGGGCGTGATGTTATTAAAACGCCGTTTAACCAATCCACGGGTTAGAGCTACATCTTCATTTGGTGACATCATGATCTTAACGCTTTTGGTTATTCAAGTAGCGCTAGGTTTACTGACTATTCCATTCTCAGCACAACATATGGATGGTAGCGAAATGATGAAGCTGGTGGCTTGGGCACAATCTATAGTGACTTTCCACGGCGGTGCTTCGGCTCATCTTGAAGGTGTCGCATTCGTGTTTAAATTGCACATTTTCTTAGGTATGACGATTTTCTTATTGTTCCCATTCTGTCGATTAGTTCATATTTGGAGCGTGCCAGTTGAGTACTTAACGCGTCGCTATCAAATTGTGCGTAATCGTCATTAATGAATACCCATCTCCTGATAGTAAATTAGAGACCTTTTAATTGCGCTTATCTCACCCCCGCCCGCGGGGGTTTTTTTTATCTTTTTTCTCCCTTAAAACTTGAACAAAAAATTTGAATGGTTAAAGCAATAATCTTTAGATTCATTTAAGAATAGTTGCACTTATAATTCTTTTTAACGAAATGAATTTATATAAGGCAATAAATAGTTAATTAAATATCGTGATATTTAATTAAATTTAAACATTTATAATTGGTTGTTTATTATAAATAAACTCAAATTTAAATTAATCTGAATATTGTCATGTAAATTTGGTGCTATGATTTAATTGAGTCTTACCTCTATTATGCTATCGGAGATTATTATGAGCTTTAAATATCATCGTATTGATAAAAATAATGCCGCTGTTCTGTTGGTAGACCATCAAGCTGGATTACTCTCTTTAGTCAGAGATATCGAGCCTGATAAATTCAATAATAATGTATTAGCATTAGCCAATGCTGCTAAATACTTTAATTTACCTACCATTTTAACCACCTCATTTGAAAATGGTCCTAATGGTCCATTAATGCCTCAGCTTAAAGAGATGTTCCCTGATGCACCTTATATTGCCCGCCCAGGACAAATTAACGCATGGGATAACGAAGACTTTGTCAAAGCCGTTAAAGCAACGGGTAAAAAACAACTGATTATTGCGGGTGTCGTGACTGAAGTTTGTGTTGCATTCCCTGCATTATCAGCACTTGAAGAAGGTTTTGAAGTCTTTGTTGTAACTGATGCTTCAGGTACTTTCAATGCCATTTCTCGCGACTCTGCATGGGATAGAATGTCAAAAGCAGGGGCTCAATTAATTAACTGGTTTGGTTTAGCTTGTGAGTTACACCGTGATTGGCGTAATGATGTCGAAGGATTAGGTACACTGTTTGCTAACCATATTCCAGACTACCGTAATCTGATGACAAGCTATAATACTTTAACAAAAAAGTAATCGGTTAATTTAAGTTTTATCTAAAAATAGGGCTTATATTATTTTTTGAAAAATATAATTTAATTAAATTTTAAATTTATTAAGTTATAGATATAAGCCTTTAATTAAAAATGGAATAGAAATGAAACATCAAATATTAAAAGCTACCGCTATTGCTATGGCATTAAGCGTAGGTGTTGCACAGGCAGCTGAATATAAAGCAAGTACTGCTGAAGGTCCAATCAAAATTGTTAACTTGAATGCTATGGAAAATCAAGTTAAAGAAAATATGGATAAAGGCGCTTTTGGTTATATCCGTGGAGGGGCTGAAGATGAAACAAATCTTCGTTCAAATACGGAAGCTTTCAATAAAAAATATATTATGCCTCGCGCCTTACAAGGCATCGAATTTTCTGATTTAGATTTAAAGACAGAATTTTTGGGTATTAAATTAGATACGCCTATTATTCAGGCTCCGATGGCGGCTCAAGGGCTTGCACATCAACAAGGCGAAGTTGCCACAGCAAAAGGTATGGCGAAAGCTGGTTCTATTTTCTCGCTAAGCACTTATGGTAATAAAACCATTAAAGAAGTGTCTGATGCTAAACCAGGATATCCGTTCTTCTTCCAACTCTATATGAGTAAGAACGATGCGTTTAATGAGTATATTTTATCTCAAGCAAAACAGTATGGCGCGAAAGGAATTATCTTAACGGTCGATTCACCAGTGGGTGGTTATCGTGAAGATGATATTAAAAATAGCTTCCAGTTCCCATTAGGCTTTGCCAATTTAGAAGCATTTGCAAAAATCAGCGATGATAAATCGAAAACGGGTAAAGGCGCAGGTATCAGCGAAATTTATGCGCAAGCCAAACAAGCCTTTACACCAGCAGATATTCAGTATGTGAAAAAAATGTCAGGTTTACCTGTGATTGTAAAAGGTATTCAATCACCAGAAGATGCTGATGTAGCAATTAAAGCGGGTGCAGATGCGATTTGGGTTTCTAACCACGGTGGTCGTCAATTAGACAGTGGCCCAGCATCAATTGATGTATTGCCTTCTATTGCAAAAGTTGTGAATAAACGTGTCCCTATCGTGTTTGACAGTGGTGTGCGTCGTGGTTCACATGTCTTTAAAGCATTAGCAAGTGGTGCAGATGTTGTTGCAGTTGGTCGCCCAATTCTTTATGGATTAAATTTAGGGGGTGCTGAAGGTGTGAACTCAGTTATCCAACAACTAAATAAAGAATTAAAAATTAATATGATGTTAGGTGGTGCGAAAACAGTAAAAGATATTCAAGCCACTCCACTTTATACAGATGCAAGTTTTAACCAATAATTAGCTTATAAAGTTAAAAATAACAAAACCCACGCTCAATATTGAACGTGGGTTTTTTCTATTAACTTATTTTTTCTATCAACTTAAAAAAATATTGTTAGTTTAAAAATTTATTCTTGGTTTGATGGTATATCACTAAAACAGAGGTTATTTTGATTATTAATACCACCATCTGACGATGAATAACCTAGACAACCTAACATTGAATCAAAAATATTGTGATGATAGAACGTGCGCTCTGCATCTTGATTGCGCTTTAAGTTATCAAATAGCTTTTTATTTTCAGGCTCTGCTAAATAGCTATCTGACATCCAAACTAAGAATGGCACTTTAAATTGTTCTGGTGGGGCAATTTCTTTTGGTGTGCCGTGTAAGCCACCTTTTTCTGAAATAGATTCACCGTGATCGGAGGTATAAAACACAATGGCTTTTTTATCGCGCAATGTGTCGAGTATGCCATCAATAAAATAGTCGGTATAAAGAATAGAGTTATCATAAGCATTCACTAACTGCTCTTTAGTACACTCATCATCCACATTTAAACATTCAGGTTGGTATTTTTTGAATGATTCAGGATAACGTTGTGAATACATAAAGTGAGAGCCTTTAGTGTGTAAAATCACTAAATGATTTCCCTTTGGATGTTGGGCAACCGTATTTGCCGTTTCAGTAATTAATAAGGTGTCATCAAGTTCTTTACCAAAATTGCTATTTTTGGCAGTCATCATCTCTTTCATTGCGTAGTTATTTAAATCAAGTTTATTGTAAAACCACAATTCACTTTGCATGGAGAACAACTCTGATGACATACCTAATTGGCTTAATACTGAAAAAATATTGTTTTCTTTTAATGTCCGCTGATCGTTACTTTCTGTTCCGTTTTCTCGTACGAACATACATTTTAAAGAGAGCTTGGTTGCGGTATCACAAGAAATACCTTTAAAGGCAACAAGATTTTTCTCTTGGCTTAATAGCGGATTTGTTTGACGTTCATATCCTAACAATCCCATATGATCCCATCTTGCTGTTTCACCAATAATAAAAACAACATACACATCTTCATTTGCCTTTGAAGGCTTATAAGTGAAGTGGTCGGCAGGATTAAAAATATTTTGGTTATTAAACGTATCGTCATACTGCGTTATTGCATATTGAAATAATGGGATAATCCAATTTGTAGGTAAATACGCATAACTTAAGCCACCACTATAGCTTGGCAGATCCAAGTTATTTTTTATTTCATAGGCTTTTTGTTTTGAATCAAGTGTTTTCAAATAGGCAAAAACAGCCAGTGCGATCACAAGCATTTTGACGGTATTTTTTATCCAGATTTTTTTCTTTTGTTGTGTAGTTAGATTTTTCTCTGGTTTTTTACCTAGCCAAATAAGAGCCAATGGCAAAATAGATAAGCCAATAATCCAAATAATCACATTTGGGCTAACCAGCTCTTTAGATAAATCCGTATCCGTGGTTAGTGTTGAAATAATAATGCCGTATCCAATGACGACATCATAAAAAGAAATATAGTAACTCGCACAAACACTCACGACGAGAATAAAAGAGGCGACTATTTTAAAGAATAGAGAGCCGAAAAAAGAGAGTAGCCGTAATAGAAAGAAGGTAAAGGCAATGTTAACGGCAATTTCACCTAGAATATATAATGCCTCAATGAAGGGGTTGTTTGTATTCTGTGTGCCATATCGGCCAATGTAAACGGAAAGATTAAGAAAGAAACCAAGGTAGACAGCTAAAAAAAGGGCAATATTCTCTTGAGAAAACCGTAAAAACTTTAATTTTTGCATGTTCAGTGATTATCAATTTATAGGGTGTAGAGGTCTTTAAGACCGCGAAGTTGTTTTCAGGTTCAGTATTATGTTCTTTTTTTTATTGAAGTTTAAAAATTTTTTATTTGAATTGCATTAATATCAAAATTATTAATTTAAATAGTTCTAGTAGATAGGAATATTGATAGAGATATTAGATGGTTGTCATCATTATATACGGCAAGATCCCGATAAAGGCAGATAAGAAAGCGTATTTATTATTTTGATTTCGCAGATGAAATAAATAAGTATTATTACGTTATAAGCGTTAATGTATAACGAATTTTGATAGAAATACAAATCGACATAAATATCGTCATTAGTGTCGAGCTCTTCCTACTACTTTAGTTGTCATTGTTTTCTTACTCATTCAACGGATTTTATTTCTCTTTATTTTTCATTGTGTTGTAGAAAAGTGAAAAAGCGTGCTTATTTGGCACACTCTCTGCATAGATAGAGGAGAAGATCAGGTAATAACCTGAAAGTTGATGAACACAGGAGCAATGTTGATGAAAAAAGTCATCACGGTCTGTCCGTATTGCGCCTCAGGATGCAAAATCTACCTGAAGGTGGAAAACGGTAAAATTATTGGCGCTGAAGGAGCCAATGGTTTAACAAACCAAGGTGAGCTGTGTCTGAAAGGGTATTATGGATGGGATTTTATCCATGATACTAAGATACTGACTCCACGTCTTAAAACACCAATGATCCGTCGTGAAAGAGGCGGAAAATTAGAATCGGTTTCTTGGGATGAGGCGATTGAGTTTGCAAGTAGCAAGCTTCTTGCTATCAAAGAGAAATACGGTGCTAAATCTATTATGACAACCGGCTCTTCACGAGGCCCGGGTAACGAAGCTAACTTCGTTATGCAGAAATTCGCTCGTGCGGTTATCGGAAATAATAATATAGACTGCTGTGCTCGTGTCTGACACGGCCCTTCGGTTGCAGGTCTGCAGCGTTCGGTCGGTAATGGTGCTATGAGCAACTCAATCGTTGAGATTGAGGATACCAAATGTCTATTTGTCTTCGGCTATAACGCCGCAGACTCGCATCCTATTGTTGCTCGCCGTATTGTTAAGGCGAAAGAAAAGGGTGCCAAAATTATTGTATGTGACCCTCGTTACATCGAAACAGCACGTTTAGCCGATTTACACTTAGGCTTAAAAAATGGCTCTAACATTGCGCTATTAAATGCGATTGCGCATGTGATTATTGAAGAAGGATTGCATGATAAATCCTTTATCGAAAATCACACCGAGCAATTTGAAGAGTATTGTAAATTAGTTGAAAGCTATACACCTGAATCTGTTGAAGAAACAACAGGTTTAAGTGCTCAAATTATTCGTGAAGCTGCACGTATGTACGCGAAAGCAGAAACAGCAACAATTCTTTGGGGAATGGGGGTAACTCAATTCTACCAAGGTGTTGAAACGGTACGTTCACTGACTAGTTTGGCTTTATTAACGGGTAATTTAGGTAAAAAATACGTCGGGGTTGGCCCAGTTCGTGGTCAAAATAACGTACAAGGTGCGTGTGATATGGGGGCATTACCTAACACACTGCCAGGTTATCAATACGTTACTGACGAAAAAGCGCGTGAGAAATTTGCTAAATTCTGGGGCATTGAGTCAATGCCTGAAGAAGTGGGCTATGCGTTAAGCGAAGTTCCTCATAATATCGATCACGGCTTATTAAAAGCTCACTATGTAATGGGTGAAGATCCACTGCAAACTGAGCCTGATTTAGCAACAATCCGTAGAACGTTTGAAAAACTGGATCTACTGATAGTGCAAGATATCTTTATGACCAAAACGGCGTCTATTGCTGACGTTATTTTCCCTGCAACATCATGGGGTGAGCATGAAGGTGTTTATACTGCGGCAGACCGTGGCTTCCAACGTTTCTATAAAGCTGTTGAACCTGTTGGCGATGTGAAAACAGACTGGCAAATTATCAGTCTGATGGCAACAGCAATGGGTTATCCAATGCATTACAACAATACCAAAGAAATTTGGGATGAGTTGCGTGAGTTATGCCCAATTTATTATGGTGCGACTTACGAAAAAATGGCGGACTTGGCTTATATCCAATGGCCTTGCCCAACAGAAGATAGCCCAGGTACACAATATCTGTACGATGGTGGTAAATTTGATACTCCTAACGGTAAAGGTCAATTCTTTACTTGTGAGTGGGCTCCACCAATTGACAAACTCTCTGATGAGTTTCCAATGGTATTGGCAACCGTCCGTGAAGTTGGACACTACTCTTGCCGTTCAATGACAGGTAACTGTAAAGCATTGGCGGCGTTGGCTGATGAACCGGGTTATGTTCAATTAAACACTGAAGATGCCAAACAATTGGGTATCAAAGATCAAGAGTTAGTTTGGATACGCTCTCGTCAAGGTAAAGTCATTACGCGTGCTGCGGTCAGTGATAGACCGAATAAAGGCGCGGTATATATGACTTACCAGTGGTGGATTGGTGCTTGTAACGAACTGGTTGCAGAGAATTTAAGCCCAATTACCAAAACACCTGAGTATAAATATTGTGCAGTATGTGTTGAGCCAATCAAGGAACAGGCTCAGGCAGAACACTATGTGAAAACGGAATATAGCAATATTAAACGTCGTTTAAGAGAAGCCGCCGAGGGTTGATCTTCGTCTGATTAATATTGTCTTTCTGCCTTAGAACCGAGTTTATTGACCTTAGCGTCAGTAAGCTCGGTTTTTTATTAGATGATTGTTTTGTGCACAACTAAGCGACGGACTGATTTAAATAAAGTGTTAAAGGCAAGTCAGGATGCGGATCCATCGAATCAAATTTATGTGATGGGTGAGAATCAACCGTTGGATAGCGAGATAGTAAAACAATAAAATCTTGGTAAGCCTGCTTTTTATTATCATGCGTAAAAATAGGCGTACCGCTATGATTTAATTCATTATCTGCAATGAGTAAAATATCAAGATATTGCGCATTATTGTGTTCATAAAGCACATTTTCAGGATCAATTTTTTGCCAAGCTGTTCCTATCGCCTCTTTTGGTGAATGAACACGTAAAGCGCCAGTATTATCCTTAACGTTATTCTTATTCATCATCACAATCATGGTGTGATCAACACCATCTTTATGAACCCCTTCAATGGAAAGCTCACTTAAAGAATCTGGTTGAGCAATTAATCTTAAATGAAAAACAGTTGATATTGATTTAGGCGAATTTTGATCGGTTAAGTGGCGAGGTGTAAATGTATTACCTTGAATTAATAGCATTTTTAATTTTAATAACGCTTGATAAGCCGTATTGCTCTGCCAGCGATCATCAAGTGCTCTAAAATGCCTTTGTGTGCCACTGTCTTCACGAATAAATCCATCTTCTTCAGTGAGAACAAAAGGTTGATATTCTAGTCTGGAGATCGTTTCTATATCATTATCAAAAAGGTAGCGTCCTGTTCGAGAGTGACGAAATGAAAGAGTTGGATCTTGCGCTAAATAATCACCATATTCCATGAGTGCATTAATATCTTTTTCTTCAGCACCTAATTGTTTTATTAAATAAATGACAATATTTTGGGGAATAAAGACATATTTATTATTTTTGTACTCTTTTCTTATTTCACTAATTTTATTTATAAGCAGGCTATTCATATATAATATGCTCCATTGATGGTTTATATTATTAATAGTTAATAAAGTGAGTAATTAATAAAATATAATCATTTAGATTATAGATAGAGATTAATAAGTTTCAAATGTACAAAAAAAAGAGTGTAATAAAATAATTACACTCTTTTAGATAAGTAAGAAACTATTTTTAGGGTTAAAGTATTTCTGGAATTGAAATACCGAGACGTTGCATCCGTGATAATAACGTTGTTCTTTTTAATCCTAGTTTTAAAGCAGCGCCTCTAGCGCCAGCAACTACACCATTGGTTTCTCTTAATGCTTGAATTATCCTTTCTCGCTCTTCATCATCGCTTTCTGGCGCATTCGTCTGCATGCGCTTTTCAATGGATGAAGGTTGAGTCAGTACCTGCTTTAAACGAGAGGGCTTGTTAATATGAAGCTCTTTTAACTGAAGGTTTAATGTTGATCCTCGCGTTAAAATAACGGCACGCTCAATAATATTTTCAAGTTCACGAACATTACCTGGCCATGGATAAAGTGTTAACTGCTCCAATGCGTTGGCAGGAATACAATCTATTTTTCTATCCATTCTACGCGCAATTTTTTGCGTAAAATGTTTAACCAAGAGTGGAATATCTTCAGGTCGCTCTCTTAGTGGTGGAATAATAATAGGAAAAACATTAAGACGATAATAAAGATCTTCTCTAAATTCACCTTCATCTGTTAATTCATGCAGATCTTTATTGGTCGCTGCAATTAGCCTAACATCAACTGGGATCACTTTATTACCACCCAATCTTTCTATTTCTCGCTCTTGAAGAACGCGAAGCAATTTGGGTTGTAAGTCAATTGGCATATCACCAATTTCATCAAGAGATAGCGTGCTTTTATCTGCCATCTCAAATCGGCCAATATGTGTATTGGTTGCGCCTGTAAATGCGCCTTTATCATGACCAAAGAGATCACTTTCTAAAAGGCCAGAAGGTACTGCGGCACAGTTCATTTTTATCATCGACCTATTTTTTCGCAGACTTAGACGATGAATTGCGCGCGCAATTAATTCTTTACCCGTACCTGTTTCACCTAATATAAGTACAGTACTATCACTTTGTGCCACTAATTCAATTTGTTCTAGCACATTATGCATAGCGTCACTTTGATAAATAATCTCACTGAAGCATGCATTGTTATCTATTTGCTCATTAAGCCAAATATTCTCATTCTTTAAACTGTCTTTTAAATGTGTTATTTCTTCATAAGCCGCTGCATTTTCAATGGCGATACCAATACGAGCTGCAATTTGTTGTAGCAATTGGCAAGTATCGTTAGTAAAAACACTTCCTACTTCGTGCGCTAAAATTAATAAGCCTAGCGGTTTATGATTAAAAGCCAGTGGCAATAACAAAGCCGTCTGCATATTTTGCTTAACTAGACGCTTAATCAAAACATCTTCTTGATCTTCTTTATTAATATCAATTAAGACAGGTTTATTCTGATTAATAATTTCTTCTGCTTTGTTATTCGCGCTACTAAACTTACGTTGTTGGCGAATGACTGATTTCCCAGTCTGATAACGACTAGAATAAAGAATACCTTCACCACTATTTTGTGATGAGGTACGGCATAACATAAGACTAATATGATTCAGTCCAAAAAAACGATGTATTTCTTTAGAGACTTCAGAAATAAGACCATCCATGTCTAGATGAGCTAATACAGAATTTGTGATATCAACCAATATTCGATATTGGTTGCGCTCATTACGAAGGCTCTCCATAGTTTCAGCATTGTTACTGCTTAATTTCATGACACCACCGATTGCCCTAAAAAATTAGCTATATTGTAGTAGGTTTATAATAAATTTATATCAATGACTGAATCATTTTTGATCCAACCCGCTATTTTTGTATATGTAATGAAACTTAAGAATATAAATTTATCAAATCACTATATAATCAAATATATATCGATTTGTTTTATCGTCAAAATTGTCGAATAATTTGACGAAGTGACTTATTTATTAATTAATAATCATTTTTATTTGAAAATTATTTAATTGAAAAATAAGGAATAGTTATATCAAAAATATATTGGCATGAACCGTGCTAGATTCATTCTATTGATACTCTAATTATTACTCTTAATTAGAATAACTCGTTGCATTTATCGCCATATATAACGGCTATATATAACAAAGATCAGGAGAATATGATGAACCGTTTCATCATTGCAGACCCTAAAAAATGTATTGGTTGCCATACTTGTGAAGTGGCTTGTGTCGTGTCACATCAGCAAGAAGACCAAGATAATTTAGCCATTGAGCAAATTAGTGAGCAGAATTTCCAACCCCGAATTCATGTGGTCAAAGGATTTTCAATCAGTACGGCAGTTGTTTGTCATCAATGTGAAGATGCCCCTTGTGCTAATGTGTGTCCGAATGGCGCTATCATTCATAACAAAGATTATTACTATGTTGATCAGGAAAAATGTATAGGTTGTAAAACCTGTGTACTGGCTTGCCCTTATGGCACGATGGAAGTGGTTTCTCGTCCAGTTATGCGTAAATCAACCGCGCTTAATGCGATTGAGGCATTTAAAGCGGACGCCAACAAATGTGACTTATGCCACCATCGTGAAGCGGGTCCCGCATGTATTGAAGTCTGCCCAACTCATGCTTTAGTGTGTATTGATAGAGATGCACTTGAAGAGATGGTTAAAGAGCGTCGTCGTAGAGCAGCTTTTGAAACCGGTGCTGAATTGTTGTTCTAAGATCAATAATAAAGCAACTATGTACTGATACTATAGTTGCTATTATTTATCCTGCTTCAATAAGGTATCGACATGCATGAAATTACGCTTTGCCAGAGCGCATTTGAGATAATAGATGCTCAAGCTAAATTAAATAATGCAAAAAAAGTAAAAAGTGTATGGATGGAATTGGGCGCATTATCTTGTGTTGAAGTCACTGCACTTGAATTTTGCTTTGATATTGTTTGCAGAGACACCCTTGCCCAAGGTTGTGAATTACATATTGAGGTTATCCCCGCGAAAGCATGGTGTTGGGATTGTCATCAAGTTGTCACTGTTTCAACCTTTAATGCAGGTTGTCCGTCTTGTGGTAGCCAAAATTTGCGCGTTGAAAATGATGATGCAATGAGAATAAAGCAAATAGAGATCGAATAGGGGTTGTTATGTGTCTTGGTATTCCAGGTCAGGTTGTTGAAGTCGGAAAAACAATCACTGAAAATGCAATGGTCGATGTTTGTGGCGTTAAACGAGAAGTGAATATTGCGTTAGTCTGTGAGGGGGAGCCTCATACGATGATTGGCAAATGGGTACTGGTGCATGTTGGTTTCGCTATGAGTATCGTCAATGAAGAAGAAGCAAAAGAGACGCTAGATGCTCTGATGGCAATGGGAGAAGTTGAAGATGATGTCTCTGCTTTTCTTTATGGTGAAGAGGGCGCACCTAAAAAAATTGAGTTAGCTTTGTACTATTGCACGATTAATTCCTTTTTCTTATACTAGAGCGTGTTGATCTTTTCTTGCTATAAAAACAAGCAGAAAAGATTAATATGCTCTACACCTTCATCTTTCGAAAGCTGGGACGACCCAGCTTTTTGTTTTTGTATTCAGGGGACGACCCCAGCTTATCGATTAGGGGAAGTTTATGTCTTGGATCATTCTTTTTATCGCGGGTTTATTAGAAATCGTTTGGGCTGTCGGTCTTAAATATACACACGGTTTTACGCGCTTAACACCTAGTATAATTACCATTAGCGCCATGGTTGTGAGCATGGGCATGTTATCTTATGCCATGAAAGGCTTACCCGCAGGCACTGCCTATGCAATTTGGACGGGTATTGGCGCAGTAGGCACCGCAATCTTTGGTATTTTAGTCTTTGGTGAGTCTGCCAATATTTATCGTTTATTGAGTTTAGCGATGATTATTTTTGGCATTATCGGGCTGAAATTGGCGAGTTAAACCTGAATGTCAGGTATAAAAAAGCCCCAAAGTTATGTTCAACTTTGGGGAATAATCTAGTTGGTACACTCTTTTAGTTATTTATCATTAATGGCTGAGCAATACTCTTAAATGAGGCAAAGCAGGTATCGAAATTAGGTGTTTCAGTAGTAAATACCATTGGGGTAACGAAATCTATAAACCTTTGATAATATAATGGATTAGATTCTAACTCTGTCAAACCTAGTTGTAATTCTTGAATTGGATCAATAACAAAGTCTAAATGTTGCTTACCAAAACGTTTCACATCTTCTTGTAATACAATACGAAAAAGAGGTATCAGAGCTTGATAATCAAGCTGTTGGTCTATATTAATACAGTATATATCGTAGATATGGCGTACTAATGTAGGATCATCTTTACGCTTAGGATCTCGCTTAACTAGCATGGTACGTCGTAGCATAGAAATGACTTTTTCAACTAATATAGATTGTACTGTGACACAGGCAAATTTACCGACTTCTTGAGATTGGCGATACAATTGCGCAACTAGCGATTGAATACTACGATGTTCTACTTGGAGTAGAGGAATGGTTTCGATTAACTCTAGTTTGATGATTGGACGTAAACAGGGAGCTTGGCTAAATTGCTGAGGGTATTTTAGTTGATATTCAACATAGCGGTATTCATCACGAACTATTTTTTCTTCAATAGAAAAATGGCTTGATTGAAGGGTAAGAAGATCTTCGATTTCTTTCAATAAGGCTTTACGCTTCGCTTTACGTTTATCTCGAGAAAATGAGTTAAACACATCTGTTGGAATGAGTTTTATGTCAACATCTTCTGACATTCTGAATATTCTTACATGGGATTTAGCCAGTGCAGTTCCGCCAGAAAAGACCATTTCGTGTGTATCAAAATCAAGTGTCGCTAATTGAGCAAGTAAAGCAACTACCCAGTAATCCTTTTCAGGGATAGCAGGGTTTCCGAGCGCTAAAGCATCGGAAACCTCTAAAAACTGATTTTTTAATTTTATCATTTGCTATTTGGTGCGCTGAGGACTCGATTGCCAATAACCAGCTTACGATTAAACTGTTTAGGATCCCACGAATACCTTACAGATGAAGGGATTTGTGTACTCTTACCAGAAAGGCTTTGCAAAGATAGCGTATCTATTTCAAAGTCTACGCCTTTCATCTTAAGAATTTCACGTAAAATAGCATCTGTACCACCTGGATTAGTTGGCATTAAGCGACCAGTGAGGCTATTTTCCCGCGCTTTAGTATAAAGACCATACCCAATTTTCATTAGGTAGCCTTGCTTGATCAATTGATTAAGTGCGCGGCCAATTTGATCATAACTGGCAATATCTTCAAAATCTTTGCGTTCAAAGACATAACGCCTCGAACGCTTTAATTTTTGGTTAATTTGATTTGCAGCTGTCATAGAACCTCCTTTTATGTACAGAAAGCATACACGAGAGAACGTTACATAGGAAGAAATACGGCATTTTTTAAAAAATAAATACGGCATAAAAACAAAATAAATAATTATAATCTATTGATAATAAATAACTATTTATGTTGTATTTAATTATTAGCTTATTAATTTAAATGTAGTGACCTATTTTATTAGATGGAGCCTGTTAATATCCATCATTACTGTATGTGTATTTAGGATAAGTAATTCGATGTTTTTTATTAAAGAATATTTTAATAAGCTAAATGTAATTAAAAAATTGCATAAAAAAAGCCACTCAATTGAGTGGCTTTTAATTTTTACGTATTAATCAATTACAGTGTAAATACACCAATGATAGCGATAACGCTGATAATTGCTGCACCACCATAGAATACCCATTTGCTTGCAGGTACATGCACTTTAAAATCGTGCAGAGTATGGTGAATACGGTGTAATGCACACCAAACTGGCAGAACAATCATTAGCAGTAAGAACAGACGACCAATGATGCTTTGGCTAAATGCCATAATACGTTCATAAGTAAATGCTTCTGGCGCAATACCCATAGGGATTAGGATACCGAGCAGGATGATGATTGCTGGAGAAACAATCGCACTCCACATACCACCTGCACCAAATAATCCCCAGAAAATAGGTTCATCAGAGCGCTTAGGAAGTTGATTCTGATTCATTATTTCCTCCTGGGTTAAATTAACGCCACTGCCAGAATAGCGGCAGTAACAACGATAGTGACACCCCAGAAACCACGAACGATGGGTTCTTGTGGCATTTTTTCATCTTTAACAACGATAACCACTGCTTTTGGTGCAAGTTTGAACCAAGTTGCAGAGTGGAAGACCGTTGCAATTAGGGTCACAATGTTAATTAGCATTACAATTGGGTTGCTCAGGAATCCAACGAAACCTGCCCAACTTTCTGGTCCATTTTTCAGTGCGAATACACCAAACAGTACAACCAGACTGAACCAAAGTTGTGGAAGACAAGTCCCTTCACGGGTGATATAGAAACGATAGAATCCAAGTTTCGTCCACCAGTTTGGTTGCATGCCACGAACATAAGGCTTACGTTTTGTTGTCATGTCTTGTTTCCTCCTTAACGTGGTTTCAGCATCGCAATGACAAAGTCTTGCGCACTGGCTGCTTTACCTTGCTGAATAGCAGCAGCAGGATCCACATGTTTTGGACAGACTTCAGAACAGTAGCCAACAAAGGTACAAGACCAGACACCGTTCTCACCATTTAACTGAGGCATACGCTCTTTTGCCCCGTGGTCGCGACTATCTGTGTTGTAACGTTGAGCTAATGTAATCGCTGCTGGGCCAATAAACTCTGGGTTTAGACCAAACTGCGGGCATGCTGCATAGCAAAGACCACAGTTGATACAACCAGAGAATTGGTGGTATTTCGCCATTTGAGCAGGAGTCTGTTTATTCGTCCCTTCTGAAGGCTTACGATCATTACCGATAATATAAGGTTTAATCGCTTCTAAGCTTTCAATAAAGTGAGTCATATCGACAACAAGGTCACGCTCAACTGGGAAGTTACCTAACGCTTCAACTCTTACACCGTCTGGATATTCACGAATAAACGTTTTACAAGCCAATTTAGGCACTTTGTTGACCATCATGCCGCAAGAGCCACAAATCGCCATACGGCAAGACCAACGATAAGAAAGATCAGGCGCTAAATTGTCTTTAATATAACCCAATGCGTCCAGTAATGAGGTTTGCTCATCATAAGGAACATCATAAGTGACGAAATGAGGCGCTTCGTCTGTTTCTGGGTTATAGCGCATGACTTCCATTTTAATGTGCTTCATGTCATCAGCCATTCGCTTTCTCCTTATTCTGCTTGTCTTGTGCAGTCGCTTCACCACCATAGACACGTTTAGCAGGAGCAGATTTCGTGATCTTCACATCGCTATATTCTAAACGAGGGGCACCTTCTGGGTTATAGAACGCCAGAGTATGTTTCAGGAAGTTCACGTCATCACGCTCAGTACAACCTTCGTCAAGACGTTGGTGTGCACCACGAGACTCTTTACGATTGATTGCGGAATGAGCCATACATTCAGCGACATCTAAACCAAAGCCAAGCTCAATTTTGTACAGTAAATCTGTATTAAAGACGCTGCTCGTGTCTTTAATTTCAACGCGTTTGAAACGTTCTTTTAATTCAGCCAGTTTATCAACGGTTTTTTGCATTAATTCAGGTGTACGATAGATACCGCAACCTTCTTCCATTGATTCACCCATTTCGTCGCGAATTTGTGACCAGCTTTCAGAACCTTTTTGGTTCATCAGATTTTTCAGGCCATCTTCGATATCACGAGTACGAGCATCTAATGCTGATGCGTTAGCTGGTGCTGCTTCTTGTGCACAACGTACCGCTTCTTCACCAGCAAGACGACCGAATACAACCAGCTCTGCCAGTGAGTTTGAACCTAAACGGTTAGCGCCGTGTAAGCCAACAGATGAACATTCACCCACCGCAAACAGACCTTTAATACGAGTCTCAGTTTGTTGGTTAGTTTCGATACCACCCATAGTGTAGTGAGCAGTAGGACGAACAGGGATTGGTTCATTAACTGGGTCAACACCCACATACGCTTTTGCCAGTTCACAAATAAATGGCAGACGTTCATGAAGTTTTTTCGCACCCAGATGACGTAAGTCAAGATAAACAACGTCACCACGGTGAGTTTTGATGGTACGGCCTGCGCGCCACTCATGCCAGAAAGCTTGAGAAACTTTATCGCGAGGACCTAATTCCATGTATTTATTTTCTGGTTTACCTAATGGTGTTTCTGGTCCTAGGCCGTAATCTTGCAGATAACGATAGCCATCTTTATTGACCAGAATACCACCTTCACCACGACAACCTTCGGTCATCAGGATACCTGAACCTGGTAGGCCAGTTGGGTGATATTGAACAAATTCCATATCACGCAGTGGAACGCCATGACGTAAAGCGATACCCATACCATCACCAGTAACAATACCGCCATTGGTATTGAAACGATAAACACGTCCCGCACCACCGGTTGCCATAATGACTGCGTTAGCACGAATTTGAACTTTCGTACCTTCCATCATATTAATAGCAACAACACCACGAGCGTGACCTTCATCAACAAGAATATCGAGAACAAAGTGTTCGTCGAAACGTTGAATTTGTGGGTATTTTAAGGATGTTTGGAACAGGGTATGTAGCATATGGAAGCCGGTTTTATCGGCTGCGAACCAGGTCCGTTCGATCTTCATCCCACCAAAACGTCGGACGTTGACTGACCCGTCTTCTTTCCGGCTCCAAGGACAGCCCCAGAGTTCTAGTTGAGTCATCTCTGTTGGACAATGCTCAACGAAGTAATCGACGACATCCTGTTCACACAACCAGTCACCGCCTGAAACGGTATCATTGAAGTGGAAATCATAGGAGTCGTGAGCCTGAGTCACTGCTGCTGATCCGCCTTCTGCTGCCACGGTGTGGCTACGCATTGGGTAAACTTTTGAGATCAGAGCAATTTTCAGTTGAGGATTAGCTTCCGCTGCAGCTATTGCTGCTCGTAAGCCTGCGCCCCCGGCTCCGATTATCGCTATATCGGCATTAAAGGTTTGCACTGCGCTTCTCCATTGTTCAAGTGAAAATTGGAATAATTGTCTAGAATTCAATTCACTGACATTATTAATTTGTAATGCTATTTTTTTACGCTATCCGTAACGAAATTGTTTCACTACCTTGTGACTGCGCTTGATAACATCTTTATTATCATTGACTGTAATTTTAGTATAACGAAATGTAGGGCACCGAAATTTGATATGAATGATGGTTTTCCCGTATTTCGCAAAAAAAGTGTGATCTATGCCAAGAATTCTGGGTTTAACTAATAAGCCACCAGAGAAACTTGAAGATTAAATAGAATATATTTTCCTAAATTGAAAATTTATAAATAGTAATGAATAACCTATTTTGAAAGTATAGATAACTTTAATTGGAAATGACAATGATTTTTTATTAAATGTTGATTTTAAAGGGGAAATGTTTTTATCTTTCTTAAGCCTAATTTAAATTAATAAAAGTCCATTTTAAAAACTAAAATAAATTTTTTACTATTTATCTAAAACAAATCGGTTTGTCTTGTTAATTGTTAATAAAATATTAATAATATTTCTAAAGGTTTTTAATACTCATCAAAATACGTAGATTTAAATAGAAAGTTAACTTTGAAGTTAAGATGAGTTTGGCTATTTAAATATAAGCATAGTGTTAGTTTATTGTTATTTGTAATTGAGAAGAAGAATTATTCTAATTAACTTTTTTTATAAAAATAGCGAAAAAATACTGAGTTTCTTACTCTAAACTGGTGTTTATTTAAACGATAAAAAGTGCCCAAAAGTAGATGTTTTGTAGAATTATATTTATTTGTCTTATGTGTTTTTACTTAATAAAAGAAAAATCAGTGAAAAAAGATAAAATGAAACCTCTCTTTATTAGGAGAAATTTGTCTGTTGAAGAGGATGCGAGTAAACTGCACGCTTTGTTTTCTGTTGGAGTTTTTCGTTCATGAGTGAAATCGCGGATTGGCAGCCAAGCGCCTCAATCGCCAACTTATTAAAAAAGGCGAAAATAGTCAGTAATATTAGGCGTTTTTTCACTGATCGTGGTGTGTTAGAAGTTGAAACACCGATGATGAGTCAGGCTACCGTTACCGATGTTCATCTTTACCCATTTGAAACCCAATTTGTGGGGCCTGGTGCTTCTCAAGGGCTAAAACTTTATTTGATGACAAGCCCTGAATACCACATGAAGCGTTTATTAGCTGCAAACAGTGGGCCGATTTATCAAATGGGGCGTTGCTTCCGTAATGAGGAAGCCGGTAGATATCATAATCCGGAATTTACGATGCTTGAGTGGTATCGCCCTTGTTTTGATATGTACCGGTTGATGAATGAAGTCGATGATCTACTGCAAGAAGTGTTAGATTGTGAAGCATCAGAGTCACTCTCTTATCAGCAAGCATTTTTGCGTTATCTCGATATTGACCCTTTATCTGTTGATAAAGAAAAATTGCGTGAAGTGGCTGCAAAACTGGATTTATCAAATATTGCAGATACTGAAGAAGATAAAGATACGCTACTTCAGTTGCTATTTGTTTCTGGAGTTGAACCTCATATCGGTTTAGAAAAGCCAACCTTTATCTATCATTTCCCTGCATCACAAGCCTCATTAGCTGAAATCAGCTCTGAAGATCATCGTGTAGCAGAGCGTTTTGAAGTCTATTTTAAAGGTGTTGAGTTAGCGAACGGATTCCGTGAGCTGACGGATGCACAAGAGCAACGTCATCGCTTTGAACGTGATAATCGTCAGCGAGTAGCAATGGGATTACCAGAGCAACCTATTGATGAGCGCTTTTTAGCAGCTCTTGAAGCGGGACTACCTGAGTGTTCGGGGGTAGCTTTAGGCGTTGATCGCCTTATTATGCTAGCACTGGGTGTTGAACGCCTTAGTGATGTTATTGCATTTCCTGTTTACAGGGCATAAGTGCGATATCAATAGTGCTAAAAAAGAGAGCCTAGGCTCTCTTTTTATTTTTTGGATTTTCGGCTTTGTCTTCGTTTTTCTTCTGCTTCAAGGGCTTTTTCTTGAAACTTCGCAAACTTATTCCCTGTTACGTCTTTCATATAGCGATAATTAATAAACCAAAACGTAATACATGAAAATAAAATAACCCACCAAATTAACAGTAGCTTTAATGAAGAATTAACACCTAGCATTAAATGAAAGCTAATTAAGACCATTAAGCTGACAAATATCGAGCTAAATAATCCTCCTGCAATTTGCGACATATATTTTTTTAAAGGTGTGATACTTATTAATGGCAAGATAATTGCCATAGAGAACAGTACGCCAAATGTGGCAAACATAATAATCGAGATAGGTTCATCAAAGCTAAGAAACCAATCCGTTATACCAAAAAAAGAAAAGGGAATTTCTATCATGATATTGCCTCCCTACTAGGGTAAAAAAGAGGGATATCTTTAAATTTAAAAATAAACGTAAACAATACATTAGGAAAGATACGTATTTCAGTATTATAGAGAGTCACAGATTGATTGAAGAATTCTCGTCTGTCAGCTATACATTCTTCTAATTCTTTCGCTTGCATTTGTAATAGGTGCAAATTTTTCCCACTGATAAGTTCAGGATATTTTTCAGCAATAATGAGTGATTTTTTTATTTGTGGTAATAACTGATTAGCTAAATTAACTTTTTCATCTAATATATCTGCATGTAAATAGTGATCTCTATTTTCAGCCAATTTTTCAAATAAGGCTTTCTCATGATCCATTGCTTTTTGTGTAATCACTATCAGCATGGGGATCAAGTCGGCTTGTTTTTTTAATAAAACATCAATGTTTGCAAAGGCTTTATAGCAATTATTTTTTAGCATCACTATGTTGTTATAAATCATCACTAATTGGCGTATTAAAAAATACACTAAGGTCAGAATAAAAATAATGAAAATAAGCCATTCCATAATAATTAATTACCAAGGTGAAGAGGTGTTATTAAAATAAAGCGTTAAGATGCCGTCTTGATATTCCATCGGTATTACTAAAATGGAAAAGATAACAAAAAGAGCAAGGATAACGATGATAGTCGCGTTACGACGTAAAGGACGCGCTTTGTTCCAACTAACAATATAATCTTGTGGCGATAAACCCAGTAGGTAATGAGGCGCTTTACGTGTGATAACCACTTCGCCATTAACGGACTCTGCATCACCAATTAATAAATATGTTGTATTTTTGTCTAAAATGTACTCTTTAAAACGTTTACTGTTGGATTCAAAATCTTGATGAGGTTTGATACCAAAGTGTATAAAAGGAGTGTCAGCCGCAAGAACTTGAATTGATCCAGTATCATCTGTCATCGTGAAATTATTGATTTTTTTTTCGCAAAGCGTTTGCTGATAGCTTTTTTTACCTTCTTTGTCTGTGGATATGTCGTATTCATAATAGAAATAGCCATAACACTCTTTTTTACCTAATCGACTATTTAAGATTTTCCCCGCAGTTATCTTGCCTTCAATTTCAACAAGCCCAATGGCTAAAGAGCGAATTTTAGATGTCGCTAGAATTTTTTGAAAACGTAAAAAACGTTTTTCAGGTGTTCTTCTGACGATTTGGTAAACGAACATTAAAACGAAACTTAAAAAGAACAATCTTTGGTCGATAAACAAGCTGAAGCTTAAACTCAGCAATAAAAGGCTAACAAATACAGTGTTGATAAGTGCTGAAAATTTAGAGATTCCTTCATTTTGTAATTGATGGTAATTCTTTATCGCTTTCTCTCCAATATTCGCAATATGGGTTGAAATACCATATGCAAATAGCAAAATAACAGCGAATGCAATTCCGGAGATAAGATTAACAACAGAGTCTTCGCCACTAGGATAAACGTCAGTTCCTCTCGAAAAAAACAGATAATTTCCAGCAGCAAAAGCAATCCCTAAAAAGGGAACAATACTCAAGCTGTTCTTCTTTTTTTGAGGACGTTTGCTGCGTAAAAAATAGATTAATGCACCCACAGCACAGCCGATAAAAAAATAAATTAACACTGCAATTTATCCTTAATGCGGTTATTTAAAGTGAATTCCTTCAAATTTCATTTCTTCTTTTGGTATTTCTAGTAATTGCATACGTTCAAAGCGGAAAAGGCCAGCAATTAAGCTATCAGGAAACATCTCTATTGCAGTGTTGTAGTTAGTTGTTGCATCATTAAAGCCTTCACGACGTTGAGCAATTTTATTTTCTACATCACTAACACCTGTTTGAAGTAGTGCTAATTGCTCACCTGAAATTAACGTCGGATAATTTTCAGCAAGGGCAATCATGCCTCGCAGTGCTGTATTCATCTCATTTGTTGCGCTAATTTTTTCATTAATATTTTGTGCTTTAAAATAGCGTTGTCTTGCATCACTTAATGCAATAAATACACCTTTTTCGTGCTCCATGGCTTTTTCAGCTATTGCCATTAATTGAGGAATTTGGTCCGCTCTTTGTTTTAAAATAACGTCAATATTCGCAAACTGATTACTTACTTGATTGCGTGTCGCAATAAGACGGTTGTAAATGGAAATTCCCCAACCAATAAAAAGAACGATAAGAACAAGTAAAATAATCGCCATTATTGTCATCGTGATCCCTTCCTCTAAATATTTAATAAATAATGATAGCTAAATTAAAAAGTGATTATGATTTCTAATTAAATTATTAGAATAAGTTAGAGAAAGATGAAGGAATATACAATCAGAAAGGGCGCAAATATCTAGGATACTCGTCATACTTCAAGTTGCAGCGTTGTTGACTACATTCATTCGTACTAGTCACATACTTATGTATGCTCCTAGCATCTCATTCATTTGTCGCCTAGCTTCACCTTGAATTATTTAGAGTATCGACTTGTTATACTTCAAGTTGCAGCGTTGTTGACTATATTCATTCGTCGCCTAGCTGCACCTTGAATTATTTAGGGTATCGACTTGTTATACTTCAAGTTGCACCTTGAGTTATTTAAGGTGCAACTAAAACGTGATAAGTTATTTAGCTTGTTTTTGTAAGAATTTAACCCCTAAATCAGGGAAGTCTGTAAAGACACCCTCAGCACCTGCTTGGTTATAAATGATGTCGTAAAGCTGATCACCATCTTTTGCGTATTTAGGCAGTTTATCAATACGAACAGTAAACGGATGAATGGTTAGTTTATTAGCATGCGCATCAGCAGCCATCCCCGTTAAGGTGATTTTTTCTGGTGTTGAATTCTCTTCGACTAACATGTGGTAGTCAGGGCCAATACCATCGGCATAAGTGGCAATTTCTTTCATTGCACCTGGCTTAAACATCCACTCATAGCTGTAGTTTGTCCATGTTCCATCAGGTTGTTTTTCATAAGTCTCATTCCAGTCTGTATAGGCAATTAACTGAACGAGTTTTAAATCCATACCCATTTTAGGCATCAATTCTGTTTTGATGCGTTTTAGGTCGTTAGCATCGAAAGATTGCAGATAAACATTGTCGGTTTTTTTCGTGTAACCATACTGTTTAAGTACTTCGAGCACTTTAGAGGTAATGTCTTTGCCTTCTTGTTCATGGAACCAAGGCGCTTTAATTTCAGGGTAAATACCAATATCTTGACCCGTTGATTTGTTTAAACCTTGAACAAATTCAATCTCTTCTTGGAATGTGTGTACACGGAAATCGGATTTACCCATAGGGAAACGGTTTGGATAACTTTGGACTTTTTTACCGTCAACAATGTCAAAACCTTCGGTAAATTTTAGCCCTTTGATCTCTTCAAGCGTAAAGTCGATAGCGTAATAACGACCATCTTTTCTTGCTCTATTTGGATAACGTTCAGCCACATCTGTTACACGATCAAGATAGTGATCATGTAAGACAACTAGTTCGTTATCTTTTGTCATCACTAAGTCTTGCTCGAGATAATCTGCGCCTTGAGCATAAGCTAATGCTTTGGCAGGAAGCGTATGTTCAGGCAAATAACCACTTGCACCACGGTGAGCGATAACGACCTTATCACTTGCCGCTTGTGCGATTGCACTTAAAGATAGAGTTAAAAGAACGCCTGCAACTAACGGTTTTATTCTAAAAGATGTACTCATAAAGCTGCTCCATTTTAATTCTATGTACAACAAAGTTATGTACAGTTGGCAATAAAAAAGCCACATCAAAACAGTTGATGTGGCTTGGTTTTTAGAGATGAGATTTAACTAATTTCATAAATAATCAGTTAGCGATTATTCGTACTTCTGAAGCATTTCACGTTTGTGTTTGGTTTCAGTAACCATCACGATAAGTAATAACACAACAGATAGCGCACTACCGCCGATCATGACCATAAAGCCGCCATCCCAGCCGAAGTAGTCAACGGTGTAACCTACGATAGCACTTGCCGCAACAGAGCCACCTAAGTAACCGAATAGACCAGTAAAGCCTGCTGCTGTACCCGCTGCTTTTTTCGGTGCAAGCTCAAGTGCGTGCAGACCAATCAACATAACAGGACCGTAGATTAAGAAACCGATGATTAACATACACGCCATATCAACATTCGGATTACCCGCTGGGTTCATCCAGAATACGATAGTTGCGATAGTTACCAAAGTCATGAAGAACACACCTGTTGCACCACGGTTACCTTTGAACACTTTATCCGACATCCAACCACACAGCAGTGTGCCCGGAATACCTGCGTATTCATATAAGAAGTAAGCCCATGATGATTTATCCATTGCAAAGTGTTTAACTTCGCGCAGATAAGTTGGTGACCAGTCCAGTACACCGTAACGCAGTAAGTAAACGAACACGTTCGCAATTGCAATCATCCATAGAAGTTTGTTAGGGAACACATACTTCATGAAGATTTCTTTTGCAGTCAGTTCTTGTTCGTCTGTTTCTTTATAATCTGGTGGATAGTCGTTTTTGTACTCTTCGATTGAAGGTAAACCACAAGATTGTGGGGTATCACGCATTAATGCGAATGCAATCATAGCAACTAAGATTGCGGCAAATGCTGGCATATATAACGCTGCTTTCCAGTCGTTAAACCACGCCATACCTAATAAGAACAGTAATGGAGGTAAGCCACCACCAACGTTATGCGCACAGTTCCAAATAGAAACGATACCGCCACGTTCTTTTTGTGACCACCAGTGCACCATGGTACGTCCACAAGGAGGCCAACCCATACCTTGGAACCAACCACAAAGGAACAACAGAACGAACATTATCATAATGCTCGAAGTTGCCCATGGTACAAAGCCCATAAATAGCATCACTGCGGATGCTAAAATAAGACCTGCTGGTAAGAAATAACGAGGGTTAGCACGGTCAGAGAATGAGCCCATGATAAACTTAGAGAAACCGTAAGCAATCGAGATCCCTGATAAAGCAAAACCTAGGTCACCTTTAGAAAACCCTTCTTCTACAAGATAAGGCATTGCTAACGCAAAGTTTTTTCTTACTAAATAATAAGCAGCATAACCGAAGAAAATCCCCATAAAGATCTGCCAACGCAGACGACGATAGACAGGATCTATCTGCTCTTTTGGCAAACGCGCTTTATGTGGCGCAGGTCTAAACAGACTTAACATATTAGCCTCCGATGGCTTTTATTTTAATATGTTGATATTAAATAATGACAAAACGAACAGTGAAGTTATCAAAAAATTTTCTTTAACGAACTTAATAGTAAACTTATACAATCAAATTTACTGTGAGGTATTACTCAGTTGTCGAATAATTTTTCAAGATGTGCAATTTTGAGTGATATGTTAACTTTATCAAATACTTTTTGTTAAATAATTTGTGATTAGTATCACACTTGTGGTTTTAATTTTTCACTCGTGAGCGTTTCTCTTTCGTTTTTGCTCATTATCAAGCATTAACCACATTTTTTGTGTATCTTATACACTATAATTAACGCTAAAGAATAAATAAGCGTTTGCTGAATGTAATGTGAGAGGGCATCTCTATGATGAGCGGTTCACCAGTGACAGAAACTGATGTCATTATTATTGGCGGGGGAGCAACCGGTGCAGGCATGGCAAGAGACTGTGCACGCCGTGGATTACGTTGCGTTCTGCTTGAAAGGCATGATATTGCAACCGGTGCGACCGGTCGAAATCATGGATTGTTACACAGTGGTGCGCGTTATGCAGTAACAGACCCAGAGTCAGCGCGTGAATGTATTGAAGAAAACATGATTTTAAAACGGGTCGCTCGTCATTGTGTTGAAAAAACGGATGGCCTTTTTATTACCCTTCCTGAAGATTCTTTAGAGTTTCAACAGACCTTTATTCAATCTTGCCAAGCAGCAGGTATTGATGCTCAAGCGATTTCACCTGAAGAAGCTATTCGCTTAGAGCCATCTGTTAACCCGAATTTAATCGGCGCGGTTAAAGTACCAGATGGTACTGTCGATCCCTTCCGTTTAACTGCCGCAAATATGTTAGATGCACGCGAGCATGGCGCTCAAGTACTGACTTATCATGAAGTTGTTGGACTTATTCGTGACGGCGACCGTGTTAAAGGTGTGAAAGTTTACGATCATCAAGCGAAAAAACTGTATGAAATCCGCGCGCAAATAGTGGCAAATGCAGGGGGAATTTGGGGGCAAAAAATCGCTGAATATGGCGAGTTAAAAGTTCGTATGTTCCCAGCCAAAGGTGCGTTGTTGATTTTGGGTCATCGTATTAACAATATGGTGATCAACCGTTGTCGTAAACCTGCGGATGCCGATATTTTAGTGCCTGGCGATACCATTTCATTAATTGGTACAACATCAACACGAGTACCTTACGATGAAATCGACAATATGTATGTCACCCCTGAAGAAGTCGATATTCTTATTCGTGAAGGTTCAATGTTAGCGCCAAAACTGGCTCAAACTCGAATTTTACGTGCTTATGCAGGTGTGCGACCTTTAGTCGCAAGTGATGATGATCCATCTGGTCGTAATGTCAGCCGTGGTATTGTTTTACTCGATCATGCGCAACGTGATGGGTTAGAAGGTTTTATCACTATTACGGGCGGTAAATTAATGACTTACCGTTTAATGGCAGAGTGGGCAACAGACAAAATCTGTGAAAAATTAAATGTCTCTGCAAAATGTACAACGGCAGAAGAAGCCTTACCGGGTTCTCGTCAATCCGCAGAGCAAGCATTACGTAGCGTTGTTTCATTACCTGCCCCAATTCGCGGCTCCGCGGTTTATCGTCATGGTGATTTAGCGAATAAATTACTGAGTAATGAACGTATTGATAAAAGCTTAGTGTGCGAATGTGAAGCAGTAACGGCGGCTGAAGTTCGTTACGCGGTTAACTCTTTAACGGTTAATAACTTACTTGATTTACGTCGTCGTACTCGTGTGGGTATGGGGACTTGCCAAGGTGAACTTTGTGCTTGTCGTGCAGCGGGTTTATTAAACCGTTTACAAGTCACTACTCCTCACGAATCAGAACAGCAGCTTGCCCATTTCTTAAATGAGCGTTGGAAAGGGATTCGACCAATTGCTTGGGGTAATGCGTTACGTGAGAGTGAATTCACCAGTTGGGTTTACCAAGGTTTATGTGGTTTGGATGCTGATATGATTGAAAAAACAGCTTCAGCGGAGGCAGATAATGAAATTTGACGTCATCATTATAGGTAGCGGGCTTGCAGGTTTAACCGCAGGTATTCGTCTTGCTGAAGCGGGTAAGTCTTGCGCAATTATCAGTAATGGTCAAAGCGCACTACATTTTTCATCAGGTTCGCTAGATCTATTAACCCATCTTCCTGATGGCTCGTTAGTGACTCAACCTAAAAAAGCGTTAGCAGCATTGGCTGAGCTTGCTCCGAAACATCCTTATAGTCGTATGGGTGAAACTCAGGTTTCAACCTTAATTGAACAGGCTCAAGCATTATTATCAAGTACGAAAGGTCTTGAATATCAAGGTAATGGTGATGAAAACCATTATCGCATTACTCCCGTTGGGCGTTCACGTATGAGTTGGATGAGTCCAAAACGTGTGCCAACTCATGGTGTTGATCAAGCGTTGCCATGGAAAAAGCTAGCTGTTGTTGGAATCGAAGGCTTCTTAGATTTTCAGCCACAATTTGCAAGCAATACGCTGAATGAGCAAGGTGTTGAGTCTATTCCTTATCATATTCACTTACCGCTATTAGACAGATTGCGTGATAATCCAAGTGAATTTAGAGCAGTCAATATTGCGCGCTATTTAGATAAACCTGAAAACACGAAAGCGTTAGCGGAAGAGCTGAAAAAGCATACCGATGATAGTGTTGAAGCAATTATTTTACCTGCATGTATTGGACTGGATGCTGAAGAGCCAGTGATGCTACTTCAACAACTTGTCGGTAAACCTATCTGTTTATTACCGACATTGCCGCCATCACTATTAGGTATTCGTTTACATCAAGCATTAAAACTGCGTTTCCAAAAAGCTGGCGGTTTAATAATGCCGGGCGATCGTGCAGAACAAGTTGATTTAGTGGGGAATAAAGTTACAGGTATTCATACTCGAAACCATACTGACATTCCGATTCGCAGTGAACATGTTGTATTGGCAACGGGCAGCTTCTTCAATAATGGGTTAATTGCAGAGTTTGATCGTGTCTATGAACCGTTGATGGAACTTGATTTGCTAGAAACATTACCTCGCAATGAGTGGACACAAGAGAATGTCTTTGCGAAACAGCCTTATATGCGATTTGGTGTTGATACAGATAGTCAATTAAGACCGATGAAATATGGCGAAGTCTTAGATAATGTTTACGCCGTAGGTGCTGTATTAGGTGGGTTTGACCCGCTTAATGAGGGTTGTGGCGCAGGTGTTTCAATGATCAGCGCACTTTATGCAGCGCAGCAAATTTTACAGCACAATCAATCAGAACAGACCACATCTGCGGTTGTGGAGGCAGCACAATGAGTTTACATGATAACAGTTTTGAAGCGTGCATTAAGTGTACTGTTTGTACGACTTACTGCCCTGTTGCAAAAGTGAATCCACTTTATCCGGGTCCTAAACAAGCGGGGCCTGATGGTGAGCGTTTACGCTTAAAAGATCCGATGCTTTATGATGAAGCCTTGAAATATTGCACCAATTGTAAGCGTTGTGAAGTTGCTTGTCCGTCAGATGTGAAGATTGGTGACATCATTTCGCGTGCGAAACTGAACTACAATACAAAAACACCAAAACTTCGTGATGCTATTTTAAGTCATACGGATCTAATGGGCACATTATCAACGCCAATGGCGCCGATAGTAAATACCATTACAGGATTAAAACCTGTACGCAAGATCTTGGATAAAGCACTTAAAATCGACCATCGTCGCGAATTACCAAAATACTCTTTTGGTACATTTAGAACATGGATGAAAAAACAAGTTGAAGAGCAGGCGCGTTTTAAAGATCAAGTTGCCTTCTTTCATGGTTGTTATGCTAACTATAACCACCCTCAATTAGGGAAAGATTTAGTTAAAGTATTCAACAAAATGGAGATTGGTGTTCAGTTATTAAAACGTGAAAAATGCTGTGGTGTTGCATTAATTGCGAATGGTTTTGTTAAACAAGCTAAAAAACAAGCCGCGGTAAACCTTGAATCCCTGACAGAAAAGATTGTTGAAAACAATATTCCTGTTGTTGCAACATCATCAACCTGTACTTTCACTATTCGTGATGAGTATGAACATATCCTTGATGTTGATACATCAAAAGTACGTGAAAACATTGAATTAGCGACACGTTACATTTATCGCTTATTAGAAGAAGGTCGTGAATTACCACTGAAACACACTCCGTTAAAAGTGGCGTATCACACACCTTGTCATATGGAAAAAATGGGATGGACAGCGTATTCCATTGATTTAATTAAGCGTATCCCTGGTGTTGAAGTCATTGTTTTAGATTCTCAATGCTGTGGTATTGCCGGAACTTACGGTTTTAAATCTGAAAACTACGATGTTGCTCAAGGCATTGGTGCGGGCTTATTCCGCCAGATTGAAGAGAGTGGCTGTGATTTGGTAATTACAGACTGTGAAACCTGTAAATGGCAAATTGAGATGTCAACGACGAAAAAATGTGAACACCCTATTAGTTTATTAGCAAGAGCATTATAAGCACTGCCTATTAGATAATAAAAAGTAATTGATTACTAAGATAACAAGCAGCTAGGGAATAAAAGAGGATCTTTTATTCCCTTTTTTATTTTTAGTAAAAAAAGTTGTGAAATATAAAAGAATAAGGAAATTAAATAACCTGATACGGTGGAACTCAGGTTATTTAAATACTCTTATTTTTAATGTGAGATATAGGTATTTTGATAAAGCCAAATATTTTGGACTTTTTTGAGCGTTATATTTTGCCCGTCGGTCAGCGAGAGCGCTTGTTTTCCAGCTTCATTAATAATGGGAATATCTAGTGCATTAGCCAATACAGTTGTATTAGACAGAGGATTGCCGTGACTTAGTAAAATTCCTTTAATCTTATTGGTATCAAGAGCCATTAATGTGGAGGGATGAAGCTGTTTTGTCACCAGAATTGCGTTTGTATAAGGAGGATGCGTGATTGGCGGAGGTGCTGAAGTTAAATAGCGTAGTAATCGAGATAAAATATCATCTAAATCACTTTCACGAGCACGCATATTATCATCATCCATTTGCGCATAAGTATCTATTAAATCAATGAATGTCTGCTGTAAGGCAAATTCAGCATTACAGTGATGTTTGCTTATCATGCTACATACAGTCAGTTGTAATTCGGTATTTTCTAATAAGAAGCGGTGACTAGAAAAAATATGGGCATATTGCTCTCCAATCGTGCGGTACGCTTCTTCTGTTAACCAGTCTATATCTTTTTTGGATCGCTCAATGGCTTTTACGAGACGTTTTTGCTCTTCAAGTAATAAGTGAGAGGATATTTTTTTACGAGGGATCACAAAACGATGATAAGGATATAGCCAAACAGGTGCGGTGATAATTCTGACAGGTTCGTAATTTGTGTTTTTAGGGTGAATATTAAAATTAGGCAGATTTTCACCTAATTGCAGTTTTTTAATTGTAATGGTTTTATGCGCCGCTTTTTCTGCTTCTTCAAGCGAAGCGCCTAACGCAATACTATTGGCGGCAGCCAAGGTGCCTTCAACAATCGGTGCTGAACTTAACGCGACGTTAGTGGCTACGCTATGCTCCAGATTAGCGATAGCGAGTGCTGCATTTTGTGCTGAATGATAAGTATCGAGTAAAACGAGTACACCTTGTTTGCTATAACACTTTTTAATTGCTGTGAGTATCGTTTCTGGTGACACTTCATTAGCAAGATCAGAGGGTGTTTGATAGTTGGTCGCAATGGCAATTTTTACTTGGCGATCTACAGTCTGATTAACGAGCTCTTTAATACCATTGGCGAGCGTAAGGCTCTTTGAAACTAATACGATACTGACCATAAATCACCCTTTTTTGTAAATGCAAACAGGGAGATAAACACTCCCTGTTTACTCAGGCTTTAATAAAGCCATTCCCGTCCTAATTGGTCGGCAGTTAAAATAGCGGCATAAACCTTATCGGAGTCGATATCAAATGGCATGTTGTAAATTGTCTCACCTTCAGCACAACTTAACTCAGCAACCGCCATGATTTTTTCATTTAATTCATCGCCTGTTGCATTGATACCCAACTCTTCTAAAGTGACCGGTAGCCCGACTAAAATACAGAAATCGAGGAACTCTTCTAACTCTTCTAATGGACTGTTTTCTAACACTAATTGGACTAATGTACCAAAGGCGACTTTTTCACCATGGTACATATTGTGACACTCTTCTAATGCCGTAAACCCATTATGAATAGCATGGGCAGCCGCAAGACCCGCACTTTCAAAACCGATGCCACTTAAGAAGGTATTAGCTTCGATAATATTTTCTACCGCGGTGGTACAAACACCTCGGCTGACGGCGAGTTTTGCTTTATAGCCATCTTCTAAAAGGGTGTTATAGCAAAGTTCAGCCAGAGCTAGCGCTGCTAGTGTTGACTTACCTCCTGCCATGGTCTGTTTTTGGGCATGATTACAGGCTCTTGCTTCGAAGTAGGTTGCTAAAGCATCTCCCATTCCAGCCACTAATAAACGAGCTGGCGCAGAAGCGATGATATTGGTATCCATCACGACAACATCAGGATTTGTTGGGTAGAAAAGGTAACTATCAAACGCGCCTAATTCTGTATAAATGACAGAAAGTGCGCTTGTTGGTGCATCAGTGGAAGCAATGGTTGGAGAGATGACGACAGGAAGCTGACATTTATAAGCAACAGCTTTGGCAGTATCAAGTGTTTTACCTCCACCAACGCCGATGATCACAAGAGAGGCTTGTGCTTTTGCGAGTTCAGATAACCGATTGATTTCGTTGTGTGTGCATTCACCATTAAACAGTTCAAAGTGCCCATTCACTTCATATTGAGACATGCTGTCTTTGACGGTACTTCCGACGAGCTCCATAACAAATTTATCAGCAATAATCAGTGCTCTATCGCCAAAAGGTTTTGCGTATTTACCAATATGGTATAGCGCATCTGGTCCTTGAATATATTTAGCGGGGGATTGAATAACTTTTAACATAATAGACTCCTACTATTCGCAAAAGAGAGTAAAAAATCCTTATGGTGGGGCTTGTCATCCCAATTGACACAGAATTCTATGGAGATGAACTTAAATACATTAACAGTTTAATAGACGAATAAAATATTTCATTGTAAATAATTAATCATTTTTATATTAGCATGCAAAAAACATCATAATAATGATATTTAAGTAATATTCTGTACGTTGTTTGACTAATCATGCTAATTAATTACTATAAGAAATATTTACGTAAAATAATAAATTATTTCAGTCAGAATAAAGCTTCATAAAATTGACTTATGAAGCTTTATTGTTTGAATTATGACATTTATGTCATTATTTTTTTGCGAGGTGAGACAGATTATGAGCGAATTTCAGCATAATCTTGTTTTTGATTTTCTTGTGCGAAAAAGTGACGCAAAATAAAATTCAACAAAACACCATATGCAGGCAAGAAAAACAGCATACAGATGGTCAATTTAAACACGTAGTCAACCAATGCAATTTCAACCCAATTCTCCGCCATAAATGCGTCAGTACTACGATAAAATGCAATAAAGAAGAAGGCGAGTGTGTCGAGTAAATTACCAAAGAACATCGCTGCACTTGGTGCTACCCACCATTTTTGTTGTTGTCTTAAACGATTAAAGACAGACACATCCATGATTTGACCTAACACATAAGCCATAAAGCTTGCTGTCGCAATTCTTGCCACCATGATATTAAAATCAGTTAATGAGGCAAAACCTTGCCAACTTCCTTGGAAAAAGAGCGTTGAGATCAGGTAAGAAATCGCTAATGCAGGGATCATGACGGCAGTAATAATGCGTCGAGCCAAAGGCGCACCATAAATACGAACCGTTAAATCTGTTGCCAGAAAAATAAACGGAAAAGTAAAGGCACCCCAAGTGGTATGGAAACCAAAAATGGAGATAGGCAATTGCACAAGATAGTTACTAGATGTAATTATCAGAATGTGGAACAAAGAAAGCCATAACAGCGCCACCGCTTTTTGGCGGGGAGTAAACGTATACATAAATTGTACCTTTTTAGTGATTGGGGTGAGGGAACCCAATAAAACAGTGATTTCTCTCTTAAATGAGAGGATGCGCATGATACGCCTGTTGCGCAACAAAAGCAAAGGTTAGCGGGAATACCTTTGTACTTAATGTGCCGTGATGTGAACACGAAAGCGAGATATAATGACGCAATCTGTCAGTGTAAGAAGAATGGTTAATAGAATGAATGCTCAATTTGATGATGCAACTAAGACATTAGATACGCTAGGCCTACGTTGCCCTGAGCCTGTGATGTTAGTGCGTAAAACCATAAGAAATATGGCATTAGGTGATACGCTTTTAGTCATTGCGGATGATCCTGCCACAGTGCGTGATATTCCTGGCTTTTGCCGTTTTATGGAACATGATTTATTAAATCAAGAGACTGAATCTGCACCTTATCGTTATCTTATCCGTAAAAAAGAGAGCAATCTGTAATTTATCATCGCGCTAAAAAATAACCCAAACCTCAATTATTGAAGTTTGGGTTTTTTAGTTTACTTTATTCTTTGCTAGATGATTTAAGTTTTACTCTTAACAATCTTACGGCATTGGCGGTGACAAGGGCTGTTGCACCAGAGTCAGCCAGTACTGCAACCCAAAGCCCTGTTATTCCTAATAAGCTGGTCACTAAGAACACGGCTTTTAAGCCTAGCGCGATAGTGATGTTTTCACGAATAATTTTGCGTGTTGCACGAGATAACTGAATAATTTCAGGTAAACCTGTTAAACGGTTATGTGTTAATGCTGCATCTGCGGTTTCCAGTGCGACATCAGTTCCGCTTCCCATTGCAACACCAATAGTCGCTGCTTTCATTGCTGGTGCATCGTTAATACCATCACCGACCATCATGGTGTTATGCGTTTTACTGATTTCCATCACTGAAGTTACTTTATCTTCAGGGAGTAATCCTGCACGGAAATCCATGCCAAGTTTTTTCGCAATCGCCGCTGCGGCTCTTGGGTTATCGCCCGTTAGCATTACGGCATTAATGTTCATCTCTTTCAATAATTTCATTGATTCGATGGCATCACTGCGTAAGGTATCTTGCATAGCAATAACACCGATTAGCTGACTCTCTTTTAATACAACAACAACGGTTTTACCTTCATCTTCAAGGCGTGCAACCTCTTGTTGCCATTGAGGCGATAATGTTGTTGTTTCAGATAATTGAGACGGCGCACTCACTAGAATGTGTTGGCTATTTAAATAACCTTCAATACCTTTACCCGCTAAGGCTTTACGATCTTCCGCTTCAACAACAAGCACACCTTGTTCTTGTGCTTTATTGATAATGGCTTTTGCTAATGGGTGATGTGATCCGACTTCTACGGATGAAGCAAAAGTCAGGACTTCTTTTTCATTAAACCCCGTTTCAGCAACAACATCCGTAACTTGAGGTTTCCCTTCAGTCAATGTACCTGTTTTATCAAGTGCGATGGTATTAACGGTGCCTAATTGCTCTAACGCTGCACCTCCTTTAATTAACGCACCACGTTTTGTAGCAGCAGCTAATGCTGAGGTAATTGCTGCTGGTGTTGAGATAACCAATGCACAAGGACAACCAATCAATAACAGCGTTAAGCCGCGATAGAACCATGTTTCCCAAGGCTGAGCAAAGAACAGCGGTGGCACAATAATCACTAATGCAGAGAACAGCATAATGGCAGGGGTATAGTAGCGACTAAAGCGGTCCACAAAACGCTCAATTGGCGCTCTACGCTCTTCAGCTTCTTCAATCAATTGCAAAATACGGTCGATAGCATTTTGCCCTTGTTCAGATACCACTTTCATCTGTACAGATCTATCCACAGATAAACAACCTGCTGCCACTTTTTCGCCTTGTAGACGCTCTACTGGTACGGATTCACCCGTTAATGCACTTTCATCAAAGCTTGCAAATGCACTGACTAATTCCGCATCTGTGGGTAAGCGTGAACCTGGTGCAATTTCGATGATGTCGCCTGGACGTAATTGCGCAACAGGCACAGTTTGTTTTTTACCCTCTTTGACTAATGTCGCTTCTTCTGGCACTAATGCCATTAATGCACTGACACCACGACGAGCGCGTCCTGCGGCATAAGACTCCAGCATTTCACCAATCATAAACAGCAAAATAACCATTGCTGCTTCTTCGGTAGCATTAATAAAGAGCGCACCAATTGCGGCAACACTCATCAACGTTTCTATGGCGAAAGGTGTACCACTACGAATAAGTTGCAAAGACTTTTTCACAATGGGGAATAGGCCAATTAAGGTTGTTGCAAGAAAAGCGGCACGCCCTGCTTGAGGATCAATAAACTCAGCACCCCAGCTAATCGCCATTAAAATCGCAAGTACAATGACAAACGAGCTCTCTTTTAATAGGCTTTGCTTAGCCACTTTTTTAGATTGAGGAGATGAAAGATCAAAAAGCTCAAATCCTGCACTGTTAATTGCGGCAATGACATCTGCGCGTAGATCGCTATCTGCATCAACGACCAATTTTTCGGTGGCAAAAAGGACTTTTGCTTGTTTTACACCCGCCACTTTAAGTGCTGCTGTTTCAATTTTTTGTGCGCAACTTGGGCAGTCCATACCTTGCACTTTCCAGCTAAAGCGTTGTTGTGCAATCTTTTCTGGCTCAATGTTAGAAACAGGGGCGTTGATATCACAGCTTCCATGAGCATGATTATGCCCATCATGGCTATGATCGTGACCATCATGATCATGTTCGTGGTGATGCTCATCCTCGCATTCAGGATCACTTTTATCTATCTTGGTATGAGAATGTCCGCTTTCAGTATGTGAGTGCGTACTATTCTCTGAGTGACCTGAACAGCATTGAGAGCTTGAGCAGCAAGCATCGGTATGTTTATGATTATCGTGTTGATGAGCATGTTTAGTCATAACTGGCTCTCCTTGTTCAACAAAGTAAAGTTTAAATTCATTTATCTGATAAGTACTTTACAGCTTGGAGTAGAGTCCAGAGTCAAGATACCGAAGGCATATTCATTGGCAAAAAGTGCGAATTAGGTCAGAAAATTAACCCCTTATTCTATTTTGTAAAAACAAGGGGTTAATGGATGCTAAAGGAATAAGGCTCTGACGATAAAGAAATGCCCAATAAAATAACAGGCGCTGACAAGCCCTTTAGAAGCCGAGAATGAGAAGCGGAAGCGGTTGATAAGCCATATTGAGTAAGCAATTACTAACAACAATGAGCCAATCATAATAGATAGGTTGTAATCGTTACTTAAGTAGAAGAATTTTTCTCCAGCAATCCAAAACATAGCAAATGCAGCTAATAAAGTGAGAGACGCTGGGATAGCTAATTTATCGAGCTTACTCCAAACAATCACTAAAATGATAATGAAAGCAAGAATGACGAATCCAAGTAAAGGAAGATAGAAAGAGAGTTGCAGTGGTAATAAAAAGCTGACCATATAAAGAATGTAACTTAAGAAAACTAAGGCAAAAGATGGTAGTAAATACTTACTATCAAATATTCTTAATATGTCAGAAAGCAAAGTCGCTAATAATGCACCTACAATAAGGTAGCTATTAATACTGTGTTCAGGAACTTGCCATGCCCAAAGTAATAAAAGAAGTAGCGTGATAGGACGGAATAACCATCGTTGCCAATTAGGGCCTCGATATGCTGCATCGATATAAAGCCATCCGGAGAATAATACGGCGAGAAAAGGCCAACTCATAATATCTTCCTTATATTCAGAACTGTTTTATTATTGATAACAGAAAGTTTAATTTAAGAATAGCGGTTAATGACGAAACTGACGGACTTATTAAAATAATATAAAGCACCTTACTTTTTAATCCATATAACGATAGGAATTAATGTAATGAATAAAGCGGCTATTTTAGGAATTGCAGTACTTATCATTATTATAGCGTCAGCAACTTATCGTTTTTTTGAACAAAGAAAGCAACGAATAAGTGATGATAATGCGCCCGTTAAACTTTATATGGTTGATGTTATTGATAAAAGAGAAGTTGCTGCAAATGAACGGCGCTCAAGAGAAAATGATGTGAATGGCCCTGAAACAACACATTATTATCAAGTGACTTTTCGTTTGACCACTGACTCGCGTAAAGATTTAGTGTTAAAGATTGATAAATCGTCTTATCAAGATATCGAGCCTAAAATGAAAGGGCGTTTATTTATGCAAGGCAGTCGTTTTGTGAAATTTGAAACTGATATGCCAAATGATGAATCAAACAAGAAATAAGAGAATTTGTTGATAAGATTGGCAACCTCTGGGGTTGGTTGACCACCCCAGATAATTGCGAGGATATAACGATATTACGGTTATTGTTTCGTTTTATTCTTTTGTTTTTCTTCATATTCTTTTCGTAGTTCTTTTTGTATTTTTAATAGCTCAAAAATACCAAAAAAGAAAATACGAAATTGTAATGCCGTTGACGGTTTTTGATCTTTAGGCTGTCCTGCTTTATACATGACAATTTGTAAACCATGCATAATCACCATAAAAATCATAGCGATATCCATAAAATATTTTAAAGGCTTAGGAAACGGGGAAATAATATTTAAAAATAGAAAGCCCCAAACACCGACCATTAAAAATCGGCCAAAAAAGATTAACATAGCAGCTCCATAAAAATTAAGCAGATAGACTGCGAATATAAAGACGATACGCAACTTGCCCTGCGATCTTCTCTCTATGCAATGTCCAAGTGGTAGGAAGTGTATAAGTCTGTGCTTTAATTTCTTCCTCAATATAAATATAGCAATCTTGCGCTAACCAGCCGTTATTTTCTAATAATTGGATAGTGTCTGACAACATGCCTTTATGAAAAGGAGGATCTAAAAAAACGACATTATAAGGTGAACCTTGTTTAGCGAGATATGACAATGCACTGTCTTGAATGACATGCCCATTTTCTGCATTTAGTAAGGTTAAGTTTGCGGTAATTTGTTGGGCAACTGCACGTTCATATTCGATAAACGTGGTTTCACGAGCATAGCGAGAAAGAGCTTCAATTCCTAAACCACCGCTTCCTGCAAAACAGTCGAGGCAACGGGCATCTTGGATAACAGGCATTAGCCAATTAAAGAGCGTTTCTTTCACTCTATCCGTTGTGGGTCGTAATCCTTGGCTATCGAGAACAGGAAGTTTACGACCACGCCATTTTCCCCCAATTATTCTGATTTGTCCCATTGGGGCTTTTTGTGGTTTTTTGGCCATATTATTTTGATTTATATCGTTTAAACGTGAGTTTTGGAGTGTCTTTTGGAATAAGGAATTCGTGTCTGTTGTTATCTCGATGACTTCCCTTGATTTAATCCGCAATAATTTACCATAAAATTCGTATAAAAGATGCGTTTATCTATGATCAAATGATAGACTTCATTATTATTTTCAATATCGTCAATGTAATCGCGCCATGATTTAGTGCGAGGAGTTTAGTAGCTAATGGCAAAAGAAAAAAAAGGTTTTTTCTCGTGGCTCGGTTTTGGGCGTAACAAAGAAGAAAATATTGAGCAAGAGAAAGAACAGCAACGCTTAGAAGAAGAGCGTTTAGAACAAGAACGTTTGACAAAAGAGGCGCAAGAAGAAGCGGCTCGCCAAGCGCAATTAGAAGCAGAACAAGAACGTTTAGAAGTAGAGCGCCAAGAAGCGCAACGTGTTGTGCAAGATAGATTGGCACAAGAAGCTGAAAAACAACGTTTAGAACAAGAGAAAGCCCAGCGCCAAGCAGAAATAGATGCAGAGCAAGCGCGTTTAGAGGCCGAGCATGCAGAACAAGCCCGTCTTGCGCAAGAAGCACAAGCCCAACGTCTTGCGCAAGAAGAAGCGCAGCGTCAAGCTGAACTAAAAGCGGAACAAGAACGTTTAGAAGCGCAACGTCAAGAAGCGGCGCGTTTAGAGCAGGAACGTCTAGCTCAAGAGGCCGAAGCTCAACGTTTAGCGCAAGAAGAAGCGCAACGCCAAGCTGAACTAAAAGCGGAACAAGAACGTTTAGAAGCGCAACGTCAAGAAGCGGCGCGTTTAGAGCAGGAACATCTGGCTCAAGAGGCCGAAGCCCAACGTTTAGCGCAAGAAGAAGCGCAACGCCAAGCTGAACTAAAAGCGGAACAAGAACGTTTAGAAGCACAGCGTCAAGAAGCGGCGCGTTTAGAGCAGGAACGTCTGGCTCAAGAAGCCGAAGCTCAACGTTTAGCGCAAGAAGAAAACGAACGTCTTGCTATTGCGCAAGCGGAAGCTGAAGATATTGAATCTTTACGCGAAGAAGTACTAGCAGATAAAGTTGTTGAACAAGAGAAACCTAAGAAGGAAGGCTTTTTTAGCCGACTGAAAAAAGGTTTACTGAAAACTCGCCAGAACTTAGGTTCAGGGTTCCTTAGCCTATTTCGTGGTAAGAAAATTGATGATGAGCTTTTTGAAGAGTTAGAAGAGCAACTCTTAATTGCTGATGTGGGTATGGAAACCACCACTAAAATCATCACTAGCCTGACCAAACACGCCACTCATAAAGATCTTAAAGATGCTGAAGCCCTTTACGGAAAATTACGTGAAGAGATGGGCGATATTTTAAGTAAGGTTGATAAACCATTAAATATTGAAGGTAAAAAACCTTTTGTTATTTTAATGGTTGGCGTTAATGGTGTTGGTAAAACAACCACAATCGGAAAATTAGCGCGACAATACCAAGCTGAAGGAAAATCTGTCATGTTAGCTGCTGGTGATACATTCCGAGCTGCGGCTGTTGAACAGTTACAAGTTTGGGGCGAGCGTAATAATATCCCTGTTGTGGCACAACATACTGGTGCTGATCCTGCATCTGTTATTTTTGATGCAATTCAATCAGCCCAAGCAAAAGGTGTCGATGTTCTTATTGCTGATACCGCAGGACGATTGCAGAATAAATCCCATTTAATGGAAGAGCTGAAAAAAATCGTTCGTGTTATGAAGAAATTAGACGAAGAAGCACCACACGAAGTGATGCTGACGTTAGATGCAAGTACTGGACAAAATGCAGTTAGTCAGGCAAAACTCTTTAATGAAACAGTTGGGCTAACTGGATTAACATTGACTAAACTCGATGGTACAGCAAAAGGGGGCGTTATCTTCTCCATTGCTGATCAGTTTAGTATTCCTATCCGTTATATCGGGGTAGGTGAAGGTATTGAAGATCTACGTCCGTTTAAGGCCGACGATTTTATTGAGGCTCTGTTTGCCCGCGAGGAGTAGTTTTAATGATCCGCTTCGAACACGTCAGCAAGGCTTATTTAGGTGGAAGACAAGCATTACAGGGGGTTGATTTTCATCTTCGCCCTGGTGAAATGGCTTTTTTAACGGGTCACTCTGGCGCCGGTAAAAGTACATTGCTTAAGTTAATTTGTGGAATAGAACGACCAAGTGATGGCGCTATTTGGTTTGCTGGTCATGATATCAGTAGACTAAAAAATAGTGAGATCCCTTTTCTGCGTCGTCAAATTGGGATGATCTTCCAAGATCACCACTTGTTGATGGATCGAACGGTTTATGACAACGTTTCTCTTCCCCTGATTATTGCTGGCGCGAGTGAAGAGGATATTCGGCGAAGAGTTTCAGCCGCTTTAGATAAAGTAGGACTATTGGATAAAGCCAAAAATTATCCTATTCAACTTTCTGGTGGTGAACAACAGCGTGTCGGTATTGCGCGCGCTGTTGTGAATAAACCGACAGTTTTACTCGCAGATGAACCAACAGGTAATCTTGATGGTGAGCTTTCAGAAGGTATCATGCGCCTTTTTGAAGAGTTCAACCGTGTTGGTGTAACGGTGTTAATGGCGACGCACGATATGTCTCTGATAGAGCGCAGAAATTATCGCATTCTTACATTAGGGCAAGGCAGAATGGTGGGAGGACAAAATGGCTAAAGCAAAAAGTTCCCGTAAATCAATGCCAACGCCAGGTGCAAAAACCAAGGCGCTAAAAGGGGGAAGACGAGAACAATGGCGTTACGCATGGCGTAATACTATGGCTGATTTTTTACGCCAGCCGCTCTCCTCTTTTTTAACGGTAATGGTTGTCGCTATATCACTCACCTTACCTAGCATCTTCTATATTGTCTGGAAGAATGTCTCAACTGCGTCAGAACAATGGTATCCAACACCACAATTAACGGTTTATCTTGATAAATCTCTTGATGATTCATTAGCTGAAGCCACGATCAAAAAAATAGAAGCCTTAGAAAAAGTCGAAGATGTTAACTATCTTTCACGACAAGATTCGCTAGTAGAATTTCGTTCTTGGGCTGGCTTTAGCAGTGCGTTAGATATGTTAGAAGAGAATCCATTACCTGCGGTTGCGATTGTGACACCTGTTATGGAGCCTAGCGATCAACAATTAATGACGAATTTGCGTGATACAGTAGCGAAAATACCCGGTGTTGACGAAGTAAGAATGGATGATAGTTGGTTTACTCGGCTTTCAACGTTAACTTCATTAGTCGGGCAAATTGCTTTGGTGATTGGTACATTGATGGTTGTTGCTCTGTTATTGGTCATTGGTAATAGTGTGCGCCTCAATATTTTCAGTCGCCGTGACACCATTAATGTGATGAAGCTAATCGGTGCAACCGACGGCTTTATTATGCGTCCTTTCCTTAATTGGGGATTGATCCTCGGCTTTATTGGTGCCGTATTTGCCCTGATCTTTTCAGCTTTACTGGTGTGGAAACTCTCTGATGTGGTGACTCAAGCCGCGATCGTGTTTGGGACTTCATTTTCCATTTCAGGACTAGGTTTTGATGAATCTATCATTCTTATTCTAGTTGCTATGACAATTGGTTGGCTTGCTGCATGGCTGACAACAATGCAACATTTGCGTCAATTCACACCAGAATAATGAATTAGCGCGTTTTTATACTTATCCTCATAAATAATGAGAAGATATTTTTTTATCAGGCTGGGTTACGTTAATATCGTCACCCAGCCATTTTATCGACGCCCCGTCTCTGGCATAATAATGCACGCACTCTTTTCTACGATAAGGCAACAGTCATATTTGCTTCTGTGATAGAAAAGTACAAAGATATGTAAACATAGATGCGAGATGAACCTTTAGTCTTTATGCTGGTCAAATAGTCGTTATGATAAAAACACATCGTAAAAAACCTTAACAGACTTCCTATTTAAGCTATATTTATAAGGCTCATCTACTTTCCCTTACAGCGATAATTTTAATTATTCATTTGATTTTCATGAGGATTTGAATGACAAAAGAAATGCAATCCTTAGCATTGGTTCCGCAAGGCAGCATCGAAGCGTATATACGTGCAGCCAATTCCTATCCGATGTTAACCGCAGAGGAAGAAAAGGAACTCGCTGAACGGCTGCATTACGATGGTGACTTGGATGCAGCAAGAACGCTTATCCTTTCACATCTGCGCTTCGTTATTCATGTTGCTCGCAGCTATTCAGGTTACGGCTTACCACAAGCTGATCTTATCCAAGAAGGTAATATTGGTTTGATGAAAGCGGTTCGTCGTTTTAACCCAGAAGTGGGTGTTCGACTAGTCTCTTTTGCTGTGCATTGGATCAAAGCTGAAATTCACGAATATGTGCTACGCAACTGGCGTATCGTGAAAGTCGCAACCACAAAATCACAACGTAAACTATTTTTTAATCTGCGAAAAAATAAAAAGCGTTTAGGTTGGTTTAATCAAGATGAAGTGGAGCTTGTTGCAAGAGAATTAGGTGTATCAGAAAGTGATGTCCGAGAAATGGAATCACGGATGTCAGCACAAGATATGGCATTTGATATGACCGCTGATGATAGTGATGACTCACATCCTATTGCTCCCGTACTCTTCTTAGAAGATAAGTCTTCTGACTTTGCCGACGGCATTGAAGAAGATAACTGGGATAATCATGCGACAGATAAACTGACGTCAGCAATTGAAACTCTTGATGAACGTAGCCAAGATATTATTCGTGCTCGTTGGTTAGATGATGATAACAAATCGACATTGCAAGACTTGGCGACAAAATACGGTGTTTCTGCTGAGCGTGTTCGTCAATTAGAAAAAAATGCGATGAAGAAATTGCGTTTAGCGATTGAAGATTAATCACATTTCAGACCAAGCACACGCCCCCATAAAGTAGAGTATGTTATAAAAGCGATATGAAAATATCGCTTTTTTATTGCTTGGAGAAAATAACGTGAAAATAGTTATCGCCCCTGATTCTTTTAAAGAAAGTTTAAGTGCGAAAGAAGTTGCAACAGCAATAAAACAGGGTTTTTCACGTTATTTACCCGATGCACAGTATTTTTGTATTCCTATGGCTGATGGGGGTGAAGGAACGGTGACATCGCTGGTGGATGCAACACAAGGCCGTTTTATCTCTACACAAGTGTGTTCGCCTTTAGGTAAACAAGTGACCGCAACGTGGGGACTTTTAGGTGATAACACCACCGCTGTGATTGAAATGGCACAAGCTTCTGGTCTTCATCTTATTCCTTCATCTCAACGTGATCCCAATTTGACGACCAGTTATGGTACAGGTGAATTAATTAATGCTGCACTTGAAATGGGCGTTAAAAAAATTATTTTAGGATTAGGTGGAAGTGCTACAAATGATGCTGGTGCGGGGATGATGCAAGCACTCGGTCTTGGTCTTAAAGATAAGTTTGGTACATCTTTGCCTTTTGGTGGACGCTCATTAGCCCAACTTCATTCTATTGATATCACCAAACTCAATCCCAAACTAAAACATATTGAAATTGAGATTGCTTGCGATGTCACTAATCCATTGTGTGGGGAGCGAGGCGCATCAGCCATTTTTGGCCCTCAAAAAGGAGCAACCAAAGACGATATTGCGCAACTTGATAACGCATTACACCATTTTGGTACTTACCTTGAGAAAATGACGCAACGCACTCTTATCAATATTGCAGGTAGTGGTGCAGCGGGAGGATTGGCTCTGCCTTTGCTTGCATTTACGCAAGCAACACTTTCGAAAGGTGTCGAGTTGGTAGCTAAAACTGTTGAATTAGAAAGACATTTTATTGATGCAGATTTGGTGATCACGGGCGAGGGGAGAATGGATAGCCAATCGGCGCAAGGTAAAACACCAACAGGCGTTGCTAAGTTGGCAAAAAAATACCACCTTCCTGTTATTGCGTTGGTCGGTGGTTATTTGCCTGATTACGATGTAGTTCATCAGCAGGGTATCGATGCGGTTTTTTCTATTGTTCCTGGTGTTTCTACACTTTCTGATGCGTTAAGTAATGCGCAAAAAAATCTTAATGAGACGGCTTATAATGTGGCGAGGCTTATTGCTCTTCATACTTCAAGTTGCAGGATTATTTAGGATATAGAGATCCGATTGTGGTGATGGACTAAATTGATGGTGTGCTAAAAAAGCATGTGCAACATCATATCCATTTTCTTCGGCGGATAAGCTTACTGCTTGCCAATGGGTAATATCAGGATATGCAGATAAACATTGTGTCAGTAAATAATGCCCAACACCGCGACGGCGTGTGACTTCTCTGACCATAAAATCGGTGATTATCGCTTTATTACCCGATAATTGAATACGGCAAGCCGCCAGTAATCGCTCGTTAAAACGTGCCACAAAGAGAGTGTTATCTTCGGTAATTTCGGTTGTTAGTGCATGTTGATAACAAGGCTCTTGCCAAATTTTACCTAAATCGATACGGTCTTGTGCTGAAAGCTGTGTCAGTTTTTCAATGGTCAGTTTCATCAAATTTCCTGTTAGTTTGCAGTGTGCCTTTTTTCTTTTAATGATGACATTAATGTTTTGAATGTGAAACACAATGCCAAACTCGTGAAGATCACACAAGAATAAAAGACATACTCATAACTATTACCAGTGACAAAATAGGTCGCCACCATAGGGCCCGCAGCCATTCCACAATAACGAATAAAATTATAAATCCCCATTGCGGTTGCTCTCATTGTACTAAAATGACTCGCTAATAATGTGGTGTGTGTTGGCATGGTTAATCCGAGAGAAAGCCCATATAACACGGTTAAACCCAACATCACAGGTAATGAGATTTGCCAAAAGAGCGCAAATAACGTCAACATAATCAGGTTGATACAAGAGGTAATAATCACACCAAACTCAACGCTAAATAAATGGCAAATTCTACGGTAAAGATAGCTACCTAAAATCAGTGCAATAGACATAGGGACATACAATCCACCGATTTCGGTACTGTTAAGCTGATAGAGATAAAAGGCTATTAAGGGTAAAAATACTAAGAGACAAAAATAGTTATAAAACACCATAAAACTCATGACAAATACAGATTTACCCGCAGGAGCCATAAGCACTAGTTGCATTGCAGACATGCTTTTAAAGGCACCTTTCTGTTCTGGACGAGTTTCAGGTAAATAAAAGAGATGCGTAATAAGTAATATGACGCCGACTACGGCCAAGAAAATAAAAATACCTTGATATTGATAATGTTGCGCTAAATACCCGCCTAATAAAGGACCACAAGCAGGAGCTAGTGCTAATAACATTTGATATGATCCCATCGCTTTAGCACGCTCGTTTCCTTGATAAAGATCCCCAAGAATAGTGGCAGCAACAACAGGAATAGCCGCGATACCGATGGCTTGGATCACCCGCCAAAAAATCAATACGCCAATAGAGTCAGACCAAACACAACCCAAAGCTCCCACGATTGAAATGGCTAATCCGCCAAGCAAAATAGGTTTTCTTCCCCATTTATCAATCAATGAGCCGTAAAATAGTTGCATAACAGCCATAGCAAAAGTAAATGCAGATACCGTTAAATTAACCAATGATAACGTGGTATTAAATAGCTGTTGGATCAAGGGAAGCACAGGTGTATAGATATTTTGTGCTAAAGAGCCCAACAGCGCGCTAAAGCAAATGAGATAAAATAGACTGCGGATTGATAGTTTCATAATATTGCCCTTTGTTATTTTTGTTTCCATGGAAGCAAAATAGATAATAGCGATATTTTGATTGTTGTAAATACTTTTGATACTATTTTAAATATTATTTTTTCCAAGGAAACAAAATGGCGAAAGAAAATATAACTACACAGGACTTACTAAAAGGGTTAAGTGATTTTTTGCATCTTAAAGATGAACAAGCCGATAGCGATCATAAAAAAGTATTAGAAGAGAATGGGTTAGATAATTACTCACTCACAGAACTGCATGTGATCCATTGTATTGGTGAAGAGAGTATGAGAAATCTCACAACTATCAGTGAATATATGGCAATGACACGAGGTGCTGTCTCAAAGATATGTAGTCGATTACAAAAGAAAGGCGCGATTGAAAAAATAAAATTAGCAGATAATCAGAAAGAAATATTTTTTATTTTAACAGAAGAAGGCGAGCGGCTTTTTCATGCGCATGAGGTGTTGCATCAACAATCTCAAGCAAAATGGTCTGCGTTATTTGAACAATATAATCAGAGTGAAAAACAAGCGATCCAACGCTTTTTTGCTGATGTGACAAACACTTTTCGCCATTCGTAAAAAGGAAAAGAAAACCCCCATATCATAGGATACAGGGGCAAGGTAATTATTTTTTATCTTCAGCAATGCGATTACGGATATTATCTGCACGCTCTTTTGATGGTGGGTGAGAATCAAACATACTTGAATCACCGCCACCTAGTTTAGCTAATTTTTCAAAACCTGTGACTAAACCTGCGGTGCTTACCCCACGTTTTTTCAGCAGATCGTAAGAGAAATTATCTGCTTCTGACTCTTGGTGTTGAGAGAACTGAGCATTAACCAGTTTCTGTCCCATTTCAGCCAACTGAGAGCTACTTAATTGCGCTGCTACACCCCCTGCGGATGCTGCCGCAGTACGTGCTGCAACTGTTGCGTGTGCAACTTGAATTGCTTTACGAGTATGACCTAAAGCAACGTGACCCATTTCATGACCTAACACGCCTTCAACTTCGTTATCTGTCATCATGTCCATTAAACCGCTATAAACACGAACACAGCCGTTAGCCATAGCCCACGCATTCACATCTTTGGTCATATAAACTTTGTAGTTTACTGGCGTGCCATTAACTTCATTACCTAACGCTTTAGCGATATTATTTAAACGTTTAGTGTAGGTGCTATTTGCGGGTGCAACTTTATTTTGAGCATCCATTTCTTTACAAGCATCATTCGTTAGCGCTTTGATATCGTTATCGCTTAATGTTGCAGCTTGGAATAGTTGAGTGCCTGATTTGGTCAACATATCGGTATTAAGATTTTGACAACCAGAGAGTAGTGCTGCTGATACCATCACTGTAGCAAGTAATTTGATTTTCATTTTGAATTAAGTCCTTTTCTGCTGCGCAGTTTTATATAATTGCGTATTAAATACGAGCGGAAGAATAACAGTGCTTATCTATCGGTGCAATATAAGCATTTTATTTAATAAATATTATCCCAATATATATTTCTATTTTTTTTCATCTAAAAAATATTATTTTTTATTCTTAAAATGATGATGGAAAAACATATTGGTTATTTTAACTTCTTTAAATTTAAGAAGATTAATATAGTGTCTAATCGGGAGAAGATAAATTTCTCTTAGTAATCTCTATGTAGATCATTGATTATACTTACTCTGAGTGTACGTTATGCTGTTTTGAATTTACTTGGAATAATATCAAAGGAACGTTGTATTTAGATGTGGGTTTTATTTGTTTAATTCTGACAAATTTTATATTTTTAATATTTATTGCTTAGTGATAAATAAATAACGATGCTTAACGCACCGCTATTAAGATTAAACCGAAAATGAATAAATTGATATCGATGTATCAGGAAACCATTAATTCACTGATGAGCATAAAAGGGCGGTTAATACGTTTTCCTGTTTGCTCATTAAAGAAATGAAGGTTTTCAGGATGAATGGTTAGACCAATTTTATTACCAATATTCACACCATGATTGTTAGGTGCGCGAATAACAATAGACTGTTTTTGTTTATCGCAAGTCGTGGCATAAATTAAAACATCAGCGCCGAGTGCTTCAATAAATTCCACTTCAACGTGAAAAAGGGGATGTTGATGGCTAATGATCAAATGTTCAGGACGTAAACCTAATTTAATGGCTTGATAAGGAAGATGCTGAGATGAAACGGCAATATGCCCATCAGCGATTTCAATTACACCATGATTAATTGGGACATCTAAGATATTCATTGCGGGAGAGCCCATAAACGTTGCCACAAACACGGAAGCTGGACTTTCATAAATCTCTAAAGGCGTTCCCACTTGCTCTATATTTCCTTGATTTAAAACCACCAGCTTATCGGCTAATGTCATCGCTTCTACCTGATCGTGCGTCACATAAATCGAGGTTGTGGAGAGTTTTCGCTGTAATTTTTTGATCTCCAGACGCATCTGAACACGTAATTTTGCATCAAGGTTAGAGAGTGGTTCATCAAATAAAAACACTTTGGGTTTACGCACAATGGCTCTTCCCATTGCGACACGTTGACGTTGTCCACCGGAAAGCTCTTTGGGTTTTCTATCCAATAAATGACTGATTTCCAGCATGTTAGCCGCGTTTGTGACAAGTTCTTCTATTTGGGCTTTGGGTGTTTTTCGATTACGTAAACCATATGCCATGTTGTTATAGACAGACATATGAGGATAAAGCGCATAGTTTTGAAATACCATTGCGATATCTCGCTCACTCGGTTCATGTTCATTAACACGTAAATTATCAATGAGTAAATCACCTTGTGTGATGGTTTCTAATCCTGCAATCATTCGCAGTAATGTTGATTTGCCACAACCACTTGGGCCAACTAACACCACCATTTCACCTTGCTCAATAGAAAGGTTCAATTTCGAAATAGCTTGGTGTCCATTAGGATAGCGTTTTTCTAAATCAGTGAGCGTTACGGTTGTCATATTATTTCTCCGTATCAATAAAGCCTTTAACAAAGGCTCTTTGCATCAGAATGACGATAAGGACTGGCGGCAACATGGCGATCAACGTGGTTGCCATAATTTTATTCCATTCAACGACACCATCAGAAACCGCAACCATCTGTTTAATTCCCATCACAATGGTGTAGTAGTGAGTATCAGTTGTGATAAGCATTGGCCAAAGATATTGATTCCACCCATAAATAAAGGTGATAACAAAAAGGGCAGCGATATTGGTGCGAGAAAGAGGAAGCAAGATAGTGAAAAAGAATTTAATCGGCCCAGCGCCATCAATTTTTGCGGCTTCAATTAATTCAGGGGTGATGGTCAGGAAAAATTGACGAAACAAAAAAGTGGCTGTGGCGCTAGCAATTAATGGAATGGTTAACCCGGCATAAGAGTTCAACATATTAAGATCAGTGACGACTTCAAATGTCGGCATAATGCGAACTTCAACGGGTAACATTAAAGTAAAAAAGATAGTCCAAAAGGCGAGCATCCGTCCCGGAAAGCGGAAGAAAACCACGGCATAGGCCGATAAAATCGATATAGCTAATTTCCCTATGGTGATCACTAACGCCATAACTAACGAATTCAATAACATGCTGTTAATTGAAATCGCACTATTTTGCGTTGTACCTGCCTGTGAAAATATCGTTTTAAAAATATTGAAGCCTTCAGTACCAAACCAAAGAGGAGAGCCTGTGGCAAACTCGGTGTTTTGATGGGTTGTTGCCACTAGTGCAATCCACACAGGGAATGCCACAGAAAGAATGCCAACAATAAGAATAAAGTGGCAGAAAGCATGAAATAAAGGTCTACGTTCAACCATCAGTAAGCCACCTTTTTCTCAACATAACGAAATTGAATAATGGTTAATATCGCGACAATAAACATCAAAATAACGGATTGTGCGGCGGAGGAGCCTAAATCTAATCCCACAAAACCATCGTTATAGACCTTATAAACCAGTGTTGAGGTGCTACTACCAGGGCCACCTTGCGTCATCGCGTGGATAATGGCGAAAGTATCAAAAAAGGCGTAAGCAAAATTAACCACAAGTAAGAAAAAGGTTGTGGGAGAAATTAAAGGAAAACTGATGGTGATAAAGCGTTTAATGGGGCCACTGCCGTCGATGGCTGCCGCTTCTAACAAGGATTTAGGCACAGATTGTAAGGCAGCAAGAAAAAACAGAAAGTTATAACTCACTTGTTTCCATGTCGCCGTTAAAATCACCATCCACATAGCATGATGTGTATTAAGTACAGGATCCCAATTAATACCTATTTTCTTTAATTGTTGGCTTAATACACCAATTGTGGGATCAAGCATAAATAACCACAGAAAGCCTGCAATAACTGGCGCAATGGCATAGGGTGAAATTAAAATAGTGCGATAAAACAGTTTGCCTCGTAAGACTTGCTCTGCAATACCCGCCAAAATAAGCGCTGATAGCATAGAGAGAAACACGACACTGATACTGAAAATTAATGTCGTGATTAAACTGTCAAAATAATAGCGATTACTAAAAAGTCGCTGAAAATTTTCAAAACCAACAAATTCTCGACTAAGCCCAAACGCATCTTCTAATTGAAATGACTGAAAGAAAGCTTGCCCCGCAGGCCAAATGAAAAAGATAAGCGTGATAGCTAATTGAGGAAAAATTAGCGCGAGAGGTAACCATTTTTGTTTAAAATAAATGGATTGAGAAGCCATACAATGTCCAGTAAATCGATAAAAACAGAAGGCGAGCGACTTTGCTCGCCTAATATAAGTGACTATTGTTGAGTTCGTTCAAAGCGGCGTAACTGCTCATTCCCACGCGTAACCGCATTATCTAACGCAGCCTGAGCGGTCTGTTTTCCTGACCACACTTTTTCTAACTCTTCATCAACGATTTCTCGAGTTTGCAGGAAATTACCAAAACGTAATCCTTTGGAATTGGCGGTAGGTTCAGAGGTTGTCATTTGTAATATTGCCGTATCTGCGCCTGGATTTTGCTGATAAAAGCCTTGCTGTTGTGTTAACGCATAAGCGGCTTTAGTCACAGGTAAATAACCTGTTGCTTGGTGCCAATCGGCTTGTACTTCAGGGCTTGAAAGATAGGTAAAAAATTTAGCAACACCGTTATATTCGGCATCTGGACGTCCCGACATAACCCATAAAGACGCTCCGCCAATAATGGTATTCGCAGGTTTTTGTACAAGAGAATCGTCATAAGGTAATTGACTAACACCAATATCAATCCCTTTCATATTCTCTTTAATGCCCGCAAAACCTGCTGATGATTCCATCACCATGGCGCATTCTTGGGTATAAAACAGTGGCATTGCATCTGATTGACGTCCGCCATATTTGAAAATACCAGATTTCGACCAATCTGCCATTTGTTGAATATGATTAACGAAAGGTGCTTTATTAAATAGGAAGGTAGTGTCAAAACCATCGAAACCGTTATTTTTTGTCGCAATAGGTAAATTATTGCGGGCACCAAAGTTTTCGATTTGTGTCCATGATTGCCATGTGGTGGTAAATCCACATTTCACTCCAGAATCGAGCAGCTTTTGAGATACAGCTTCCATCTCTTTCCATGTCTTTGGTGGTTGCTCTATGCCTGCTTTTTTAAAGAGGGCTTTGTTGTAATAAAGTACAGGTGTAGAGCTATTAAATGGCAGTGACATCATTTTTCCATCGCTGGTGGTGTAATAGCCCGTGACAGTTGATAAATAACTATTAGGATCAAAAGGCTCGTTAGTTTTTTCCATTAATTGATAAACAGGAAAAACGGCTTTTTTTGCCCCCATCATGCTCGCTGTGCCCACTTCAAAGACTTGCACAATAGCGGGTTGGTTTTTAGCACGAAATGAAGCCACTGCACTGGTCATCGTTTCAGCATAAGTGCCTTTATAAACGGGTTTTATCTCATATTCAGATTGACTGGCGTTAAAATCAGAGGCGATTTGATTTACTTTTTGACCGAGCGCACCTCCCATTGCATGCCACCATTCAATTTGTGTTTTTGCGTGTGTAGGAGAAGTAAATAACGCCATTGCAACAGCAAGACCTGTTATTGATTTTATCGACATGCAGAATTTCCTTTTTAATCGAAAGTTAAAGGTGCAATCTAATCTGCGAATTACCCTAAATGTTGTTTATGACAAATGGGTGACAATTAAATGAAGATATATTGATGGTATGACTGTCAAATTGCTGTCATAAATGGTTGTCATGATGTCGGCACAAATGAAAAGGAGAGAGAAATGAAGATAGCTGCTCACCGAGGTTTTTCTGGAAAAGCGCCTGAAAATACATTGGCTGCGTTTAAAATGGCGATTGATTTCGGGTGCGAATGGATTGAAACGGATGTGCAATTAACCGCAGATCATGTTCCTGTGCTTATTCATGATAAAACAGTTAATCGTTGCACGAATGGGCAAGGTGCTGTGCGTTTTCATACCTTAGATGATTTACATCGCCTTGATGCGGGAAGTTGGTTTAGTTCACTCTATCAAGGTGAGAAAGTTCCTTCTTTAAGACAAGGATTGCAGCTTATTAAGCGTTCAGGAACAAAGCTCAATATTGAACTGAAAACATGGCCTGATGATGATGTTGAACGTTTATGTTTAGCGGTTTCTGACATGATAAAAAGTGCAGATATTCCGAATGAGCAAATTTTATTTTCTTCTTTTGATACGCATGCACTGATCGTTATGAAACGATACCTGCCTTTTATTCGCAGAGGCCAATTGTGGGATGAAATTCCTGATAATGCGTTAGAAACACTAAAAGCGATCGATGGTTTTAGTGTGCATTGTAATTACAAATATCTCACAAAAGAACAAGCTCAAATGTTGAAACAAGCGGGTTATGAAATTTATTGTTATACCCCGAATAATCCTGAAGAAGTGAAAGATTTTGAGCAATGGGGTGTTGATATGCTAATCACTGATATGCCGGATGTTTATCTACCAAATGTTGATCAAATAGCAAAGTGAAAAAGCACTAACAATCCTGCTTACTTGTCTTGAATAAGGCGTTATTGATGTGTTTGATGACGCCTTTTATCCTTTTCTTTCCGTATCTTAATTACAGAAATTAAATAAGAGAAACGTTGAGTAATAGATGTTTTCTTTACATTCTCTGCTATTATCCTGCGCAATTAATGAATAGATATTATTCAACGCGGTAATGTTTATCTCATTAAAAATAAAAATGGGGAAAATGGTTAGCGAATATGGCGACCTTATCAACCCAACCTCTAAGAGTAGAGGTGCGTTATTTCTACTTTAATTGCCAATAATATAATTGAGAGTGAAATATGAAAGAACTCGTTGTTGTTGCCATTGGAGGCAACAGTATTATTAAAGACAATGCTAGCCAGTCTATCGCTCATCAAGAACAAGCAGTACAAGAGGTTGCAGCCCATATTAGTGATATGGTGGCTGAAGGGTATAATATTGTTTTAACCCATGGTAATGGGCCACAAGTCGGGCTTGATTTACGTCGCGCTGAAGTGGCGCATGTGCAAGAAGGTTTACCGTTAACACCTTTGGCCAACTGTGTTGCAGATACACAAGGCGGTATTGGCTATTTAATACAACAAGCGTTAACGAATAAGCTTCGTGTTCAACAAAATAAACAAGCAATTACCCTTATCACACAAGTTGAAGTAGATAAAAACGATCCTAATTTTGTTTCTCCAACAAAACCTATTGGTGCATTTTTCTCCGAACAAGAGATGGTGCAATTAAAGCAAGAAAATCCTCAATGGCATTTTGTTGAAGACTCTGGTCGTGGTTATCGTCGTGTTGTTGCCTCTCCAATTCCACAACATGTTATTGAATCTAGTGCAATTAAGTCGCTCTCCGAATGTGGCTATGTTGTGATTGCAGTGGGCGGTGGTGGTATTCCTGTGATTAAAAATGAACAGGGAAATTACCAAAGTGTCGATGCCGTTATTGATAAAGACTTGTCATCAACATTGCTCGCAAAAGAATTACATGCAGATATTCTTATCATCACCACAGGTGTTGAAAAAGTCTGTATTCATTTTGGTAAGCCAGAACAAAAAGCATTGGGTGAAACATCGGTTGAGGAAATGACACAATATATGCATGAAGGGCATTTCCCTCCGGGCAGTATGCTTCCAAAAATCGAAGCCAGCCTCTCATTTTTAGCCGCGGGTGGAAAAAGAGTGATTATCACAACGCCAGAAAAACTGGCTTCTGCCTTAAAAGGTGAAACTGGAACGCATATTGTTGCTTAATTTTCGCAATCAAAAGTACTCCGTTATTTAATTGATAAGCGCCTTATTTATAAAAGAATAAGGCGCTTATTTTATGCAGAGTTTCTTAATATATCGATGATTAAATAGTGTGATTAGCGGGGTAGGCTTTCGCGTAATGGCGCGGATTTAATCGTGAAAATAATCCTATCGTGATAATCACTAAAACCGCATGAAATGCCCATGCATAAGTAAAGCTTCCGTCAGGTTGACGCAATATCACTGCCACTAACGGTCCAAAGGCAGCAATGATAAATCCTCCACCTTGCATTAATGCCGACAGCGCGCCCGCTTGTGCTGGATCAGGAATATGATCGAGCGCGACAATCATCATCATGGAAAAACATCCACCTAAGCCACAGCCTAAGAAAATACTCCACAGATAAGGCGCACTCATCGGAATAGTCATTATTGCAATAAAACCGATAAATTGACTTAGTAATGTCAGCATAAGCCAAAAACGTCGGTCGTGATTTTTAGCCGCTAAGAAAGGAATAATTAAAGCAGCAGAGGCTTGGAAAAGCGAAAGGATAGCGACAAGAGAGCCACTTTGTGCACTTGGCATTCCTAACGATTGGTAGAAAGGTGCCAACCATGTCACAACTGAAGCGTAACCTGCATTAACGTAACCAAAACCTAAAATAAGCAATCCTGTTCTGGGGCGCCAAATTAAGGTATTGAGTGATAGTTTATTAGCAGATGTGGCACTGTTTTTAATAGAAAAAAGAATAGCGACAAATGCAAAGCCTGCTGGAAGTGCAAACCACGCTAAAGCATTTTGCCAATGACCATTAGATGCCGTAATAATCGGGGATAATTGAGCACCTAATGCGCCTCCCCCCATTAGCATGGCGGAATACAGCCCCATCATAATAGGCGTTCGATGTCCAAACCATCCTTTAATAATGCCAGGAAATACCGCTTGAATATAAGCCACGCTCAAACCGCAAAAGAGAGCCGTCAGTAATAACTGATTGCCATCAGAAACATAAGCTCGAGAAAATGAGCCGATAAGAAGCAACAACATTGTGACTAAAAGCCCTTTCCGAACTTGAATATAAGAGTGTAAGAAAGGAACGATTAATGCGCCTATTCCCATTAAAAGCATGGGCAATAAGGTGAGTAATGAGACTTGGCTATAACTCATTCCTGTTGATGCAATAATATTATCAATAACAGGGCCTGGGCCAGTTAAGAAGGGGCGTAAATTTATCCCGACTAAAATAATAGTCAGGACAATCTGCCATGTTTTTTTTCTTGGTAAGGCAGTCATTATAATTCCCTGATAAACATAAATATTATCTACTTTATGGACAATGTTGATATAAACAGATGAGGGGTTTTATATCAACATAAATATCATTAGGTATTTTAATTAATCATCACGCTATTTAAGCGATGTATTTTAATTTCCACTGTTTAATCTGACTCTTGGGATTAATTAATACAAACTCATAATGTTCAAAATGAGAAAGTACCTTTTTAAATTCCAGTGCTGCTTTATCTAAATCCCACGATTTAGGGAAGTAAAAACCATCAAAAGGGATGTTTTCAAGTTGTGCACTAAATTGATGAATAAATTCATCAAACCCAGCATAAAAGAGCGCGATTTTTCCAGACCAATTAATGTGATAAGTATTATCTTGTTGGCGCTGGAAGTGAATTTGATGATTTTTACATGCATCATGACCTAATAAGTAAATACTAAAAGCGGGAACTTCTGCTCTTTCTTCATCTTCATCACTATCGATTTGAGGGGCAATATCAACATTAAATTGATGAGTAATAAAGTTATCAAAATCGAACGGCGTATTTCCTGTGCTGAGCAAAATACCTTGGTCATCAGACCAATAAGTTGAGGAGAGTGTACAACAGTGATAATTATCCCAAACAATAGGAGCTTGCCAGTGAGCTAGGCTGGTATATTCTTCTTCGTCATCTGATTCATCTTCGTCGATATCATCCAGATAATCCTCACCTTCACTTAAATAGTAATCGGCACTTCTAAGATGAAGATCAAACCAAAGTTGACCATGTTTATCTAATCGACCTGACCAGACAAATTCTGTAATTTTATGGGATTTCGGATAGGCACTATCAATAAAAGTAATGGTACGTACTGGTGTGGTCATGGTCTATTTTCTTTTAAATATAGGTTTGTTTACTAGGGTAATAGAGTGATAACTATCAGCATGATTATGATAAAAGTGATACTCACTCTAAAATACCATACATTACACGGTGTAATAGAACTCAAATAAGTGAGATAGTGATGTTAACGGCATTAAATCAGCAACTACCTATTCCTTCTGTAATTCATGAAAATGGAAAAGAAGAGAGATGGCCATTAATTGATAACGAATATACCTTTCCCAAAGATTATATGGCGTTTATCACCCAATATGGATCAGGTCAGGTAGCTGATTTTATAACGTTATTTAACCCCTTTAGTAAAAATGAGTACATTAATTTTTTCCAGCAAAAAGAGCGGATCCTTGAAGATTTCGGCTCATTAATCAATGATGATCCTAATTACTATCGTTTTGTTCTATATCCAAAATGTAATGGGCTTTTACCCATTGGTGTTACTGATAATGGTGATACGCTTTTTTGGGTTGTTTTATCAGAAAATAGTGAGCTTTGGACAATGGCAATTATTCCATCTAGAGGATCAGAGGTAGAATTTATTGCAGAGGATCTGACAGGGTTTTTAGAGGGAGTTTTATCAAAACGAATACGTTGCCAATCATTCCCCGAGGGATTCCCATCAGAAAAAATGATATTTAGCCCAGCAGTTTGATGAGTTATTTTCCTATGGGGAGTTGAGTCACAAAATAGGAAGTAGCAAGTCCAATAAAGACAGAAATGCTAAAGCTAATCAGTGTACCTAACATAACATATTCTGTTAGCTTTTTATCTTGATCATTTTGTAATTCACCAAATCTAAATATTGATTTAGCTGCTAATAAAAAGCCAATTGCTGCAAATTGATTTAAAAGAATAAAAGTTAAGATTAGTGTTCTTTCTAAATAACCAATAGATTGACCCGCAGAAACGAGTGTTGAGCCTTCTATTGCAACAGGTGTCCATTTCTTTAGTAGCATATAAATAAGGCTCGAAATAGGCTTTAAAATAATGATGTAGGCAAGAACAACAATAAGATATTTGTAGTTAATATTTTTAAAACTAAAATCATGGAATATTTGAGTATTTTGATCAACAAGCACTATCCATAAAAAGGTAATCACGAATAAATGAAGAGCTTGATCAGTAATAAACCATCTTAAAGAGTTATCAGTATAAGATTTACCAAGATCAAAAAAATAATGTGTTATTAATATAATTAGACTGTAAATGAAAATAAAACTAAAACTTATCTCAGACATTAAAACTAGAATAATAAAGGTTATTCCAGCGTGCAGTAGTGAGTGTAAGTAAAGCTCTTTAGATTTGTAATGTAGAGCATTCCGCGCTTCTATCCATGCTTTAGGTTGTAAATAAAAATCAAAAGCAATATGAGCAATATAGAGAGAAATAAGAAGCGTGAAATTATACATATCAATAAGCCTTGTTAATTAAATAATTAAAGTATTGAATATATTCATCTATTAACTGGTAGTGGCTAGCATTCAATAATCGTGTAATATTACTTCTCGATTTTTTTAATTCATTGGCAATAGCATAATGAGATTTATCTTCATTAACCATATATTTAAGTAAAACTTGCGCTTGTGCTCGAGTTATTTCTTTAAGTTGTATATCTAAGTATTTAGTCACTAAAGTAATATTTTTTTGAAATTCTTTATCTGATGTAGATATTGTTAATATTTCACTTTTCATCTTATCTAATCCTTCGCCCGATAAGATAAAGGCTTCACCCATTGATGTTCTAATATCATTACGCAATGGATTAATTTGACCGATACCAATACTTTGACGAGCACTGATGTTTAGTTCTGACGTTTTCAATGCTAATTGAATAACGATAGCAACTTTAATGGCATCATAAGCGTGTAAGCAAACAAGTTGGAAGGAGTCACCGCGATATCTGTCATATTTAAGTGGTAACTGTTCTGAGAGTAATTGAACCGTCTGCTCCAAGGTATAGAGCATAACATCATAGTTTTCAGGTGTGATGTTTCTAGAGCCTATGATATCACCTGTAATCACACTTACGATGTCTTTATTCATTAGTTTGCTCTTATTATTTTGTGAGAGAAATAGAATGAGTATAGTGATCTTTTACTCAGTTATTTAATTGAAATACAAAAGAGAATGTTACCATATTTGGTAACATGGTCAAATGTTACCAAATTGGGTAACTTAATGATTTATGTTATAGAGCAAGCGTGAAAAATAGGCAACAAAAAAGCCTTTTCTGGAAACCCAGAAAAGGCTTTTTATAAAAATAGACCTAACTGACTAGGATCAGTTCATGCCGTATTTTTTCAGTTTCTTACGCAGTGTGCCGCGGTTAATGCCCATCATTTGCGCTGCACGCGTTTGGTTGCCACGGGTGTACTGCATTACCATGTCCAACAATGGCTGTTCAACTTCAGCCAATACTAGCTCATATAAGTCATTAACATCTTGACCATTTAATTGAGCAAAATAGTTCTTCAGTGCTTGTTTAACTGAGTCACGTAAAGGTTTTTGGGTCACCTGATCTTGTGAATTTACGGTGGCAACTGTTAGTACGTCTGAATTTACGCGTTGTTCGAACATAGTTCTGTCAGCTCTTTTATTTATTTACGCAAAAAATTTTCGAAATATGCTTCCAACGCCTCCAGCTGTTCGCTGGCATCCTCTATGGCGTTGAAGGAGCGCCGAAACTGGTCATCAGGGGCATGTTCCTTGAGATACCAAGAGACATGCTTGCGTGCAATGCGAGTTCCTTTGCCTTGACCGTAAAAGTCGTGCAACTCACGCACATGCTTTTGCATTATTTGTTGTACCTCTGCAATCGGCAGAGGGGGCAACAGTTCACCTGTGTCCAGATAGTGCTGGATTTCCCGAAAGATCCAGGGTCTTCCCTGAGCAGCGCGACCGATCATCAAAGCATCGGCTCCAGTGTAGTCTAATACTGCTCTGGCTTTTAGCGGGTCTGTTATGTCTCCATTCGCAATAATGGGAATAGAAACACTCTGCTTAACTGTCCGAATACTGTCGTATTCGGCTTCCCCTTTGAACAAACACTCGCGTGTACGTCCATGAATAGTGAGAGCCTGAATACCACAACGTTCAGCCAATTTGGCAATCTCTACACAGTTACGTTCATCAGGTGACCAGCCAGTACGGATCTTGAGAGTAACAGGAACATCTACCGCGTTAACCACAGCAGAGAGGATCTCTGCGACAAGGTCGGGATGACGAAGTAGTGCTGAACCGGCTAGCTTTTTATTCACCTTTTTTGCAGGGCAACCCATGTTAATGTCGATAATTTGAGCGCCACTATCTGCGTTTATTTTCGCAGCTGCCGCCATATCAACGGGATCACTTCCTGCAATTTGTACGGAGCGGATCCCCAATTCATCACTATGTACCATTCGTAATCGAGACTTGTCTGTCTGCCAAACCTGAGGATTGGAAGAAAGCATTTCAGAAACTGTCATACCCGCACCCATATCATAGCAAAGCGACCGAAAAGGTCGGTCTGTAACGCCAGCCATGGGAGCCGCGATAAGGCAATTTTTTAACTGATACTGTCCGATTCGCATAGATGAAAAGAGGGCCAAACTGTGACTGCAAGGGCGCGTATATTACGCATTTTTTGCCAGATATGAAAGGACAAAGTTTAACCAAATTGCGAAAAAAAGTTACTTTTTTACACTTGATTTTTTATGAATTGATTATTTAATCAATAAAAACATAATGTTATGTATTTTTAAAAAATTAAAAATTGATGATATAGAATTGATAAACAAGTGGAACTAAGTAGAGTTTATCAGGCAAAAATGTGATTAATGCCTGATAAACAATAATTAAGTGAAATTTTAACGCAATGAGATTATCTCATTTTGGTTAATATTTGTTCGATGTTATTTTTTCACACCGGTAATACGGCACCACTCTTCTTTTTCGGCAACAGGATCTAAGTTAAATAGTCCTTCATAGGCGGCTGCTACACCTTCTGCTTGTGTTGCTAACACACCAGAAAGGCCTAGGTGTCCACCTTGACGTGGCAGTGTACTGATAACAGGTGCAAGTTCACGCAATGGACCTGCTAAAATATTAGCGACGACAACATCGGCACTGAGGTTATCAGGCTGATCTTTTGCAAGATACAGTGTGAGTGCGTCAGAAACGCCATTACGCTGTGCATTATCACGGCTTGCTTGGATGGCTTGAGGATCGATATCAATACCAATTGCTTTAGCTGCACCCAGCTTTAATGCCGCAATAGCTAAAATGCCAGAGCCACAACCGAAGTCGATAACCGTTTTACCCACTAAATCTAAACCATCAAGCCACTGAAGGCATAATGAGGTAGTAGGGTGGGTACCTGTACCAAACGCAAGACCAGGGTCTAGCATGACGTTCACGGCGTTAGGATCAGGTACTTCACGCCAGCTTGGGCAAATCCATAAACGCTCGCCAAAACGCATCGGGTGGAAGTTATCCATCCATTCACGTTCCCAATCTTTATCTTCGAGTTGTTCAACTTTGTGCAGGAAGCCTTTACCAAGTAGTGGCGTATTTTCTAACATCGCCACAACGATTTTCATGTCGGTTTCTGCATCATATAAACCGATAACGTCAGTATCACCCCAAAGGCGAGTTTCACCCGGTAACGGTTCAAAAATAGGGGTATCGTGACTATCTTGGAAAGTCACTGAAACGGCACCGCTTTCAACCAATTCATCACCAATAGCTTCTGCATTAGCGGCGGTTGCATTAAGTCTTAATTGTATCCAAGGCATAATTAGTCTCTTTAAAAACGAATTCACTGTAATGATGCTGATTGAGGCAGAGTATGCTCTCCAAATCGATTAGCCACAAGAAACGCGACTAAGCTCAATAACAGTGATGGAACAATGGGGTGAAATCCAGCGATCTGGATGTTAAATGTCGCAAGGGTGGCATAGAGTGTGGCACCTGTGATCATGCCCGCAATAGCACCATAACGGTTAGCTTTTTCCCAATAAAGCCCAAGAACTAAAGGCCATAAGAAAACAGCTTGTAGGCCACCAAAAGCAAGTAAGTTAAGCCAAATAATCATTGATGGTGGGTTCCATGCGGCAAACAGCAGTAACACACCTAAAATTAAGGTCGAAAGGCTCGATAAACGAGAGATGCGTTTCTCGTTAGTTATCGCATGCGGAGCGATATTGAGATAGAGATCTTTGACCAACGTTGCTGACGATTGTAACAGTTGCGCATTTATCGTCGACATAATGGCAGCCATAGGCGCAGCAAGGAAAATACCGGCTGCAATAGGCGGTAATACTTCAACCATTAATGTTGGAATAACTTGATCAGGAACGGTCAGATCAGGAATGATCGCTCGACCTAATGCGCCAGCAAAGTGCATACCAAACATCAATAATGACATCACGATTGTGCCAATAATGATCCCTTTATGCATGGCTTTACTGTCTTTGTAAGAGATGCAACGTACCGCAGTATGTGGCAAGCCAATAACACCAAAACAGACAAGTACCCAGAATGATGCCATAAACGGGCCACTTAAAATCCCATCAGCCCCTTGAGGAGAGGTTAATGCAGGATCGATGGTATTGAGTTTTTGTATCGCAACATCTAATCCACCTGCTTTATAGATAATGGCAAACAGGAGAATAAATGTACCAAGTAGCATCACAAGGCCTTGTAAGGCATCGTTTAATACGCTGGCTCTAAATCCGCCAATCGCAGTATACAGCGCAATGGAGATCCCAAAGATCAGCAAGCCGAATTCATAAGGAATGCCTGCAGCAGTTTCTAATAAGCGTGCTCCACCAATAAATTGCACAGTCATCGCGCCGACAAAAGCGACTAACAGGCTTAAACTGGCAAACCAGACGAGAAAACGACTTTTGTAACGCGCATAAAGCATGTCATTTAAGGTAACAGCATTATAACGGCGCGCTAAAATGGCAAACTTTTTCCCTAAAACACCCAAAGAGAGCCAAATAGCGGGAAGTTGGATCATTGAAAGTAATACCCAACCAATACCGTATTTATAGGCAGCACCTGGCCCGCCAATAAAGGAGCTTGCACTGACATAAGTTGCAGTGATAGTCATGGCTAGCACGAAGCCACCCATTGAGCGGTTACCAAGAAAATATTCGTTAAGAAATTCGCCTTTTTCGCGCTTACGATAAGCATAAGCTGACAGCAGAAAAACTAACAGAAGGTAGCCAATCAGTGGCACTATGACCTCAGTTTGCATCGTCATGCTCATCTCCTAACGGCATATCTTTGAAAAAGTAGCGCACCATCAGATAGCACAACAGAAAAAACAAAACAGGTAGGAATAAGCATGAAAGCTCAAACCAAAGAGGTAAACCAGTAATGCCTAGTGTGTTATCAGGTAAATAGGCGGTAATTAACCAACCCAACAAATACATAAAAGTTAAAATTAGGGCCCAAAGGGCTTCTTTGTGGGCCTGAACAAAACGTTTGTCCATCTGTTCTCCCAATCTTAATAGGGTTAAAAATGAATGGGAGGATTGTACGGGAAAGTGAGTATTGATTCAGTGAAAATTAATCACAAAGTCATGAGGGAATATTAAAAATAGATTATCTTATTGTTTTAAAAGGATTAGTGTGAAATCTCTATTTAATAGAATAATAAAAATAGAGATGAATTTGTATATTAATCAAGAAATAAAGTGTCGAAATAATCGTCATAAATAGGGTGTTTAAGACAATAGAAATAGGAAAAAAGAAGAGCAGACACTGAAATAAATTGATCAAATGTAGTGCTCTTCTTTGTTTTACTCATCTCATAAATTAAAAACTAAAGGGCATTTTTTATTCTTTCTAAACCTTCTTTGATAATGGCGCGAGGGCAAGCAAGATTAATGCGAATATAGTTATCTCCATTACTCACAAACATATTTCCACCTTCTAATAAAATGCCTGTTTTATTAGCAAAATAGAGTGAAAGTTGTTGGTTATCGACATCTTCAGGTAAATAATCTGCCAAATTAATCCATGCTAAATAGGTCGAATCAGGTATTTTAAAGTTTGCTTTTGGAAAATGGGTCTGAGTAAATTCTTGTACTAATTTGAAATTATCATCGAGATAGTTTCTTAGTGCTTTTAACCATTCATCACATTGAGAATAAGCGGCTTTTGTTGCAACTAAACTTAATGGCGAAATAAAGTCATCGTAAAGGCGAAGCCACTCTTTTTTTACTTCTTCATTCTTAATAAAGATATGAGACATCAGATTACCTGCAAGATTAAATGTCTTACTAGGCGCCATACAGGTCACAATTTTCTCATAATGAGGAAAGAGTTTAGCAATAGGTGTGTGCGTCACGCCATTACGTAATAAATCACAATGTATTTCATCTGATATCATCCAAATATCATTTTCAACACAGAGTTTCCCCATCTTAATTAGCTCTTCATCCGTCCATACTTTACCTGTCGGGTTTTGAGGATTACATAAAATAAAGAGCTTAATATTGAGTGATTTATCTTTGATTTTGCGCTCCATATCAACAAAATCAACAGCATACTCCCCGTCTTTTTCTAATAAATCAGAGTAGATCACTTGGCGAGAATTATAATCTCCCGCTTGCTTAAATGGCGTATAAGAAGGTGTTTGAATAAGGATGCTTTCATCTTCTTTTATTAATAAAGGCACTAAGCGATTTAATGCGGGAATAATACCTGGTGATAATACGATCTCACGCGGATCAATTTTCCAATCATAATGTCTTTGGCACCAATCTTTAAATATTTGGTAATACTCTTCATCATACACTTTGGTATAACCTAATATTTTTCTATCAAGACGCGCTTTTATGGCATCAAGAATTTCAGGCGGAGTAGAGAATTCCATATCCGCAACCCACATTCTAATAAATTCATTATCAGCAAAGGCAAATTGTGCATCTTTATCGGCTTTAAAAATATACTGGCGCCAACCATCATAATTTAAAGCATCGGTATCTTTTCTATCTATAATTTCGTCAAAGTTATATTTCATGGTTAAACCTTTAATACATCTAATTTAATTAAATAAATTTTAGGAAAGGGGAAATACAAAGCAGGATGCCTGTAAAGATAATTAAATATAGTGATCCACCTTTATAGCGGTGCAATGAAGGTACTTTGTAAACTAAATAAGCTGGAATAAGACAACCCACAATCCCGAAAATAGGGCTACATATTGAAGTGAACATTAATACTGGAAGATTAAGAACAATCGCGCCCCATGCAATAACCACAGTGAAAATGACAATACAGAGTGAGAGGACTTTCTGATTAATTTTTTCTGCGGGAATAATACGAGTGAGGGCATTCATGACTAAGCCTTGTACTGCTTCTTTAAAGCCTAGATAAACGCCAAAGAATGCAGTCATTAACGCAAAGATATTGAGCGCAACGCCAACGGGTGTCACATATTTAGCAGCATCACCTTCAATAAATTGTGCTGCAATTGCCAGTGCAGAAATATTCTGCTCATAAGCTTTAACCGCTTCATCATGTCCAATGGCAAAGGTAAAAGAGACGGCATAAAAGAAGACAACACAAAATAGTGTACCGAAAGAGATATTCATGGCTCTTAACGCTTTGTAGCGAGCCACTTCAATCGATTTATTTTTAGCACGATAAGAAATTACCATCGGGCTAAGGGATTGAATAAAGAGTATAGAAGTGAGCGTAAAAGGTAAGGTAATAATAGCGTTCTTAATTAATAGACTAAAAGGCGGGAAGGTATCGATATTTTTCGACAGATCCCACATGCTAATCATCATGACACCTAACGCAAATACAACCAATAATTTAGATAACACCATAAAGCTTGAGATTTTAAATAATAGCTCTTCGCTTCGTGATGCAATTAATACGAGAAATGAGATAAGAATTAGGCCATAGAATGGATTTTCTGACAGCAATCCTTCTGTGACACCAAAGGTGTGTAAATAAGAGGCGGTATCATTGGTAAGTGCAGTCGGATAAGCAAAAATCCATATCACCAACATTAAGAAGTAAAGTAAACCTAAAAACATTCCCCAGTTTTTACCAAGATAGCCTTCGATAACACTTGGGTAGTCTTTACATTCTTTAGAATCGGCAAGGGTATTAATAAATAGGCGTTGGAAAAGGTACATGGCTGGGTAGCCAATAATAGAAGAGAGTAAAAATACCCATAACCCAATTAAGCCAACTTGTACGGGTAAAAAAACAATACCTGCACCAATTGCCATACCGATACTGATAATAATCCACCCCATATCGGTATTATCAAATCGAGTTAATTCTTTCCATTCTTCTTTTGAGAGAGAGGCCCTATCAACTTTTTGTTCTAATAAGGTCATACATGTAATCCCATGTGAAAGTAAAATTTATAGTATTTGTTTTGTTAAGTTTATTTTTGGAACATGATTTTTAATCATTTTGTATTAGCTGAATAACGATACTTCGAGAATGATTTTAGCAATTAGAGTGATTAATTATTTCTCCATATTGGAAGCAATACGGACTTATTTATTAATAAAATTCGCTAAAATTGAGTTATAAATTAATTATCTTTGATAAAAACGTTATTTTGATTAACGTCACAGAGGTGCAAATAGGATGGATCTTGACAAAACGGATATGGGAATACTTAAGCTGTTACAAGAGGAAGGGCGATTAAATAATGCGGAAATTGCTAAACGTGTTTTTTTATCGCCACCTGCTTGTTGGAAGCGGCTTAAGGCATTAGAAAAAGGAGTGATAAAGAATTATCGAGCGATCATTGAACCTAAGCATCTAGGATTTAATTTTTATGCATTTATGAATATCACGTTAGATCTGCATTCAGAAGATAATATGGCGCATTTTGAGCAAGAAATAATGAAAATTGATAATGTGATTTCTTGCCATAATATCTCAGGGCGATATGACTATATGTTGCAACTGGTCGTTAAAGATATGGAAGATTTTCACAACGTTTCAATGATGAAAGTGCGCGCAATTGGCAATATCAAAGAGATGAACACCAGTTTTAGTATTCGAGAAATAAAACCTTTTAAAGGGTTTCCTATTAAATAAATACCTATCAGAAAATCAGCAATAAAAAAGGCATAGTAAATAATAAACTATGCCTTTTTTTGTTAAGCGAGAAAGATTATTTCTCAGCTAAACCTAAACGTTTTTCAAGGTAGTGAATGTTTGTACCACCTTTTTGGAAATTCTCATCATTCATAATGAACTGGTGCAGTTCAATATTGGTTTTAATACCATCAATGATAAGTTCCGCCAACGCATTTTTCATACGAGAGATCGCGATTTCGCGTGTTTCACCGTAAGTGATCAATTTACCAATCATTGAATCATAGTGAGGTGGAACAGTATAACCTGCGTAAATATGCGATTCCCAACGCACACCAAATCCACCTGGTGAGTGGAAGCGAGTAATTGTGCCTGGGCTTGGCATGAAGGTTTTTGGATCTTCTGCGTTGATACGACATTCAATTGCATGACCATGAACGTTAACTTGATCTTGCGTTACTGATAAAGGTAAGCCAGATGCAATGCGTAACTGTTCTTTGATTAAGTCGATGCCAGTGATCATTTCTGTTACTGGATGTTCAACCTGAATACGGGTGTTCATCTCAATAAAGTAGAATTCGCCATTTTCATACAGGAATTCGAATGTACCTGCACCACGATAGCCGATTTCAATACATGCGTTCGCACAGCGTTCGCCGATATTTTTACGGATTTCAGGGGTAATACCTGGTGCTGGAGCTTCTTCAACAACTTTTTGGTGACGACGTTGCATTGAGCAATCACGTTCAGCCAAATAGATTGCATTACCTTGACCATCAGCCATAACTTGAATTTCAACATGGCGTGGGTTTTCAAGGTATTTTTCCATGTATACCATGTCGTTGCTAAATGCCGCTTTTGCTTCCGCACGCGTCATTGTAATGGATTGTTCTAGATCTTTTTCAGCACGAACAACACGCATACCGCGTCCACCACCGCCACCAGAGGCTTTGATGATAACTGGGTAGCCAATACGTTTAGCAATTTCAATATTTTTCGCAGTGTCGTTACCTAAAGGACCGTCCGATCCTGGTACACAAGGAACACCCGCTTTTTTCATCGCTTCAATAGCAGAAACTTTATCACCCATTAGGCGGATGGTTTCAGCTTTCGGGCCGATAAAAATAAAGCCAGAGCGTTCAACTTGCTCTGCGAAATCAGCATTTTCAGACAGGAAACCGTATCCTGGATGAATGGCTTGTGCGCCACTGATCTCAGCCGCTGCGATAATTGCAGGGATATTTAGGTAACTTTTTGCTGAAGCAGCGGGACCAATACAGATAGTCTCGTCTGCCAGCAGAACGTGTTTTAAATCACGGTCTGCCGTGGAGTGAACAGCAACTGCTTTGATCCCAAGCTCTTTACATGCTCTTAGGATACGCAGTGCAATCTCACCACGGTTGGCAATGAGGATTTTTTCTAGCATGGACCTGCCTCGTTATTCGATAACAAAGAGTGGAGCGTCAAACTCAACGTTGTCGCCATCTTGGCAAAGGATAGATTTAACAACACCCGCTTTGTCAGATTCAATCTGGTTCATCATTTTCATTGCTTCAACGATGCACAGAGTATCGCCTACATTGACTTGCTGACCGACTTCAACAAATTTCTTAGCTTCAGGGCTTGGTGAGCGGTAGAACGTTCCGACCATTGGTGAACGAACAACGTGACCGCTGATTTCTTGCGTTGGTGTAGCCGCTGGTGTTTCTGGCGCTACAGGCGCAACTGCATTTGCTAATGCAGGTTGAGGTGCCACTGGTGCCGCAAAATATTGCTGAGGAGCCATTTGACCCTGAAGACCAGAGTTACGACTAATACGTACTGACTCTTCACCTTCAGAGATTTCCAGTTCAGAAATGCCAGACTCTTCGACTAGCTCGATCAGTTTTTTAATTTTACGAATATCCATGAGTTGATTCCGTACTCTTTTTGATGTTTTTTATTAAGACAAGCGGCTGACCGCTGCCTGTAAAGCAAATCGATAACCTTCTGCACCTAATCCACAGATTACGCCTGTTGCGATATCAGAGAGATATGAATGGTGACGGAAAGGCTCCCGACTGTAGACATTGGACAGGTGAATTTCAATAAATGGAATATTCACCCCTAATAATGCATCACGCAGTGCAACACTGGTATGCGTGAAAGCTGCAGGATTGATTAATATATAATCGACATTACCCCGAGCTGCATGAATTTTATTTATCAGCTCAAATTCAGCGTTAGACTGAAAATGACTGAGTTTCACATTTAATGCCTGAGCATCTGCTGACAAACTTTGAACGATATCATCCAGAGTTAGGTGTCCGTAGGTTTCCGGCTCTCTTGTTCCAAGCAGGTTTAAATTCGGACCATTCAGGAGCAAAATATGAAAATTTTCCGACATTATGCTTCTATCTCCGTCAATTCGTCAACGAAATGACAAAATAACCTGTGCTTTTCGTTTTGTCATCTTTTATTGTATCCATTGCTACGATACATATCACAAAGTCCGACATTATAGACATTTCACAGAAGATAACAGCAAAATACTGGTCTAATCAGGGAATGAAGGGTTTATTTTGATGAAAAGTTAAAAGTTTTTACAAGATTGTAAATGCGAGAAAGCAAAATAAACAGGTGTCTAAAAAATAATCATAACACCACGTTATTTATTGATGTCACTGGAAATCTGAACTTCTTTGAGATTAATCATCAATATATATCATAAATGTGATCTGAATCACAATTTAGCATCCATTTCACACACAGAGAAGCTTATTCTGGCACTAAATAAGGTGAATTAATGCCAGAAATAAGCAGATAAAAACCGAGAATTAGCAAAAAAATGCCGTAAACCCTCGCCTAATGTGGGTGGGGAGCTGTTACAGTTTTACTAAGGTTCTACCTGTCACTTGATTATCCATAATCATCTGAGCATAACGAGGAACTTCATCAAGTGTAATTTCTGTCATCGCTTGCTGATAGAACGTTTCTGGTAGTAATTTTAATAAACGCTGCCAAACCTGAGCACGTTTTTCTGCTGGGAAATAAACAGAATCGACGCCTTGTAAGCGAACATTACGTAAAATAAAAGGCATGACAGTTGTTGGCAAAGAGAAACCACCAGCTAATCCACAAGCCGCTACTGTTCCGTTATAGTTTGTCTGTGACAGAATATTGGCAAGAATTTGCCCACCTACGGTATCAATTGCACCTGCCCAGCGTTGTTTATCTAAAGCTCTGCCCGCAGGCTCAAACTCTTCACGAGTGATGATATTTTTGGCGCCAAGTTTGCGTAAATAGTCATGGTTACTCGCTCTGCCACTTAATGCGGTAACTTGATAGCCTAATGCGGTTAGCAAACTAATAGCGGTACTTCCGACACCACCACTGGCTCCAGTGACTAAAATATCACCACTTTCAGGTGTAATGCCGCCTTGTTCTAATGCCATCACACAAAGCATGGCAGTAAAACCCGCAGTCCCAATTATCATGGCATTCTTTAAAGAGAGGCCTTCTGGCACGACGGTTAACCAATCACCTTTTACACCAGCCTTTTGTGCAAGACCACCCCAGTGATTTTCACCTACCCCCCAGCCAGTTAATAAGACATGTTGACCAATGTGGAAGCGAGGATCTTCGGTGTGATGAACAACACCCGAAAAATCGATACCCGGCACCATTGGAAATTGGCGCAGTATTTTTCCCTTGCCTGTGATAGCGAGTCCATCTTTATAGTTAAGCGTTGAGTAATGAATGTCGACAATAACCTCATGAATAGGCAGTATTTTTTCATCAATGTTTTGTACGTTGGTACTGAGTTTGTTGTCATTTTGTTCTACTAATAATGCTTTCATCTTGACCCCTCATCGATTTCTATTTGTGTCATGATAGGTGATTTTTTAGATCTCGTCGTGATTGTGCACAATATCTATTGTAATAATGAGACAAATAATCCTTTTTTAGTGTATAAACGGGGGTTCTACGTTTATTGGTGCAGAGATTATTCTGAGTTTTATATCTTGGTAATTAGATAACACCGTTAATGGGTTACGATTGGATAAAAATTAGCATTTCTCTTTATGCTCGAAATAAAGATAATGTGTTGTCTTAGAAGTATTCGAGGTGGGTACTTTGGTTGTTATCTCAGTCAAATTTTGCCAGTGAAACACCATTTTATATCAATAGAATAATTGTGCTTATTCAAATGAATAAATTTTATTTGAACTTGCAATGAGACTTTTGAGTCACAGTGTGGCAACTAAGTAAGATTTTTCTTTATTGATGTGAGCGTTGTTTGTATTGTTACATAAGTCAAATATAAACAGCGTAGGATCGAAATTATGCGTTAATCGTTCTAATTAGCCCATTTTTATGCAGTTTTTTTCTGCTCCAATTGGGAAAAGTAACGTAGAATATTGTGCCTTTATGATTATTTACGTGTCCACTTTAATCTAAGTAGTGAATCGCGCCTTGTCGCTACTTATTGTGGTTGATAGAGTAGACGGATTTTTCCGTCCCGGCTTGCAGGATTATCCTTTCGTATGTTTAAAAAATTTCGTGGCATGTTTTCCAACGATTTGTCTATTGACTTGGGTACCGCCAATACCCTTATTTATGTCAAAGGACAGGGTATTGTTCTCGATGAACCCTCCGTTGTCGCTATTCGCCAAGATCGCGCTGGCACATCAAAAAGTGTTGCAGCTGTCGGGCATGAAGCCAAACAGATGTTAGGGCGTACACCTGGGAATATCGCTGCTATCCGTCCAATGAAAGACGGTGTGATTGCTGATTTTTATGTAACCGAAAAAATGCTTCAGCACTTCATAAAACAGGTTCATAACAATAGCTTTATGCGTCCAAGCCCTCGTGTATTAGTTTGTGTACCAGTAGGAGCCACTCAAGTAGAACGCAGAGCTATCCGTGAATCAGCATTAAGTGCGGGTGCTCGTGAAGTGTTCTTAATTGAAGAACCTATGTCTGCGGCAATCGGTGCAGGCTTACCTGTTTCTGAAGCAACAGGCTCAATGGTGGTCGATATTGGTGGTGGTACAACAGAAGTTGCCGTGATTTCATTAAACGGTGTCGTTTACTCTTCTTCTGTTCGTATCGGTGGTGACCGTTTTGATGAAGCTATCATTAACTATGTGCGTCGTAACTACGGCTCATTGATTGGTGAAGCAACCGCAGAACGTATCAAACACGATATCGGTTCAGCTTATCCTTCTGATGAAGTCAATGAGATTGAAGTTCGCGGTCGTAACCTTGCAGAAGGTGTACCTCGTAGCTTTACTTTAAACTCTAATGAAATTCTTGAAGCATTACAGGAACCATTAACGGGTATCGTTAGTGCAGTGATGGTTGCATTAGAACAATGCCCACCAGAATTGGCCTCTGATATTTCAGAGCGCGGCATGGTATTAACTGGTGGTGGTGCATTATTACGTAACCTAGACCGTTTATTAATGGAAGAGACAGGTATTCCTGTGATTGTTGCTGAAGATCCTCTGACTTGTGTCGCTCGTGGTGGTGGTAAAGCATTAGAAATGATCGATATGCACGGTGGCGATCTGTTTAGCGAAGATTGAGATTAATTCTAACAAGGGAGAATGGATTCCCCCTTGATGAGAATATTAACACCTGTTCTTTTACTTCTCCGTGTGAGTGATCTTAGAGTTTATGAAGCCAATTTTTAGTCGGGGTCCTTCCCTGCAACTAAGATTAATAATCGCCGTGGTTGTCGCTATCTCTTTATTGATTGCTGATAACCGTATTGGTGCATTTTCTAAAGTCCGCCAGTATCTTGATACTGCTGTTAGCCCCTTCTATTTTCTTGCAAATGGCCCACGCCGTTTCCTTGATCAAATCTCAGAAACATTTGCCACGCGTGAGCGTTTACAATTTGAGAATCAAGCGTTAAGAAAAGAGTTATTAGTTCGTAGCGGAGAAAGTCAATTACTGGAACAATTTAAGCAAGAGAATGCCCGTTTACGAGAATTACTTGGTTCACCACTGCGCCAAAATGAACAAATGACAGTAACGCAAGTTTTGTCTGGGAATAGCACGCCTTATCGAGATCAAGTGGTTATTGATAAAGGAACCAACGATGGCGTCTATGAAGGGCAACCTGTTATTAGTGATAAAGGTGTTGTAGGACAAGTTATTGCCGTAAGTGAGCTTACGAGTCGTGTACTCTTAATATGTGACACTTCTCATGCATTACCTGTACAAGTTTTACGTAACGATATTCGTGTTATAGCTTCTGGTGCGGGCTGTGCCGATGATTTATTGTTAGAAGCATTACCTGCCAATATTGATATTCGTGTAGGCGATGTTTTAGTGACATCAGGATTGGGGGGGCGTTTCCCAGAAGGGTATCCTGTTGGTGTGGTATCTTCAGTTAAAGTGGATAATCAACGGGCTTATTCCGTGATTAATGTTCGACCTTCAGCTGAGCTACAACGTTTACGCTATTTGCTTTTATTATGGAATGCATCAGACAAAATGGGAGAGCCTCCTCTACCTTCTGAGGTTTATCACGCGGCTAATGAGCGTTTAATGCAACTGATGCCTCAAGTTTTACCTAATTATGAACAAGCAGGGCCACCGCTTCCTCGTTCAATGTCTCAAGAGCCGTTAGACAGTACGACAGAAGAAACTAACGGAACCACGACACCAGCAACAACTCCTGCTGCAACAAATACACCTACTAGTACAAATAGAAGTAGGTAGACACGATGAATCCATATCAAAGTCGTGGGCGTTGGGTTGTTTGGCTCTCTTTTCTTGTCGCATTAGTTTTACAAATTATGCCATGGCCAGAACAGTTAGAAGTGTATCGACCTATTTGGCCGATGTTATTTCTTATTTATTGGATAACAGCAATACCTCATCGTGTTAGTGTCGGAACCGCATTTGTCTTGGGTATGATTATGGATCTAGTCCAAGGAACTACCCTAGGTGTCAATGCATTGGCCTATACTTTAGTGAGTTATGTCATCGCCTTTAAATATCAGCTTTTTTGTAATTTAGCGTTATGGCAACAAGCCTTAGTGGTAATGTTAAGTGTTGTCGTTGTTGATCTTGCTGTATTTTGGGCAGAATTTTTACTTTCACCTGTGACTTTTCACCCTCAAGTATTCTGGAATAGCCCAGTCAGTGGTATTCTTTGGCCATGGCTTTATTTTTTACTTCGCAAAATCCGTCACCAGTTTTTAGTTCACTAAGTTATTGGATCATGGCGGTCACTTTTGCGTTACCGTCATGAGGACATTATTTGTGACCACACTTTACCTTGCTTCCAGCTCACCAAGAAGACGTGAACTTCTCGCGTTATTAGATGTTGAATTTAGTATTATCACGCCAGCAATTGATGAAATTTGGCAACAAGGTGAAAAACCAGAAGAGTATGTTCTTCGTTTAGCAAAAGAAAAATCACAAGAAGGTGTAAGACAAGCACCTCACGATTATCCCGTTTTGGGCTCTGATACTATTGTGGTTTATGATGGTCATATTCTTGAAAAGCCTCGTGATAAAACCCATGCCGCGCAAATCCTACGTTCACTCTCAGGCGCAACACATCAAGTGATGACAGCAATTGCTATCTCTAATAGAACACACACATTGAGTCAATTAGTCGTCACACACGTCACTTTTAGAGTGATGACAGAGAGTGAGATTAGCGCGTATATTGAGTCAGGAGAGCCAATGGATAAAGCTGGCGCTTATGGTATTCAAGGAAAAGGAGGCCGTTTTGTTCAACGGATTGAGGGGAGTTATCATGCTGTTGTCGGATTGCCTCTTGTTGAAACCGAAGCATTGATAGCTCAATTTTCGTCTCTAGCTAATGAGAAGGAGATTTCATGACAGCAGAGTTATTAGTGAATGTGACGCCTTCTGAAACTCGTGTCGCCTATATTCGCGGAGGCATACTTCAAGAAATCCATGTTGAAAGAGAAGCTAAACGAGGTATCGTCGGAAACATCTACAAAGGTCGGGTAAGTCGCGTATTACCCGGGATGCAAGCTGCATTTATTGACATCGGGCTGGATAAAGCCGCTTTTCTACATGCTTCTGATATTATGCCTCACACTGAATGTATTGCTGGTGAAGAGCAGAAGAAATTTAATGTTCGTGATATCGCGCAACTGGTGCATCAAGGGCAAGATTTAATTGTACAAGTGGTTAAAGATCCTTTAGGAACAAAAGGCGCTCGCCTTACCACGGATATTACATTGCCTTCTCGCTATTTAGTGTTTATGCCTGGTGTGTCTCATGTAGGCGTTTCTCAGCGAATTGACAGTGAAGAAGAGCGTGAGCGCTTAAAACAATTGGTTGAAGAGTATTGCGATGAAAATGGCGGCTTTATTATCCGTACCGCAGCCGAAGGTGTTGGTGAACACGAAATTAAGCAAGATGCCGCCTTTCTTAAACGCCTATGGAATAAAATCATTGAGCGTAAGAAAAGAAATAAAACCCGTATTCAAATTTATGGCGAATTAGCGTTAGCCCAGCGTATTTTACGTGATTTTGCAGGTTCTGAATTAGATAGCATACGAGTTGATTCTAAATTGACCTACAATCAATTACAGGAATTTATTGGTGAATATATTCCTGAATTAACCGCTAAACTTGAATTACACCAAGGTAATCAGCCTATTTTTGATCTCTATGGTGTAGAAAGTGAAATTCAGCGGGCTTTAGAGCGCAAAGTTGAATTGAAATCAGGAGGTTACCTGATTATCGATCAAACTGAAGCAATGACCACTATTGATATCAATACAGGGGCATTTGTTGGTCATCGAAATTTAGAAGAAACGATTTTTAATACTAATATTGAAGCAAGCCAAGCCATTGCCCGTCAATTACGGTTACGTAATTTAGGCGGTATCATCATCATTGACTTTATTGATATGAATAATGATGAACATAAACGCAGAGTATTGGCATCACTTGAACAAGCGCTAAGTAAAGATAGAGTGAAAACAACGATTAATGGTTTCTCTCAACTTGGCTTAGTAGAAATGACACGTAAAAGAACGCGGGAAAGCCTTGAACATGTGCTTTGTGATGACTGCCCAACTTGCCAAGGGCGAGGTACGGTAAAATCAGTTGAAACAGTTTGTTATGAGATTTTACGTGAAATAGTGCGCGTGCATAAAACGATTGATGCAGATCGCTTCTTAGTTTACGCCTCCTCAGCAGTTGCAGAAGCATTAAAAGGCGATGAATCACATGCATTAGCAGAGGTTGAAATTTTTGTCGGTAAACAAGTGAAAGTGCAAACTGAGCTACTCTATAGTCAGGAGCAATTTGATGTGGTGATGATGTAATGGATTCGCCTTCCTAATGAATATGACGGCAGAAAGGAGACAAAAATGAAGCGGCTGCCTAAATACCTGTTAGTGATAACAGTTTTTTGCCTCATCGTTTTTGCCTTGGTATTAAGCGGATTTCGCTACTTTCTGCCACGCTTAGATAGTTATCGCCCTGAAATAGAAACGTATCTTACGAAGCAACTCAATAGCCCTGTCTCAATGACAAAGATCACGGGGGAGTGGCAAAATTTTGGTCCTGATATTCAAGTGGAAGGACTGAATATTACCAATAAAGATGTGAACGTTACGGCAGAGAAAGTCACTTTTTCTTTTGACGTGTGGCGTTCATTATTCGCTTTTCGTCTTCATTTTCGTGAACTGACCTTTGAACAGTTATATGTTAATTACCAACAGCCAATTTTTACGGGGCAAAGTGGTGATATTACCTTAACTGAACCTGATGATATCTCTTCACTTTTTCTCGAACAGTTTGATCGTTTTAAACTGATTGAAAGCCGTTTTGTTTTTTTAACCCCCTCAGGAGATACCAGTACATTACATGTGCCTGAATTAATGTGGTTGAATCAGAAAAATCGTCACCGAGCTCAAGGTGAAGTCACTCTTGATACACCCATTAATCATTATGGGGGGTTAAAGGTACGCCTTGATCTCTATACCACAGAGAACGGTTTGATCGATAACGGCAAAGTATTTCTTACCGCAGACGACATCGATATCTCACCTTGGCTTAGTCAGTGGGTAAAAAATAATAGTGGCGTAGGTGAAGCTAAAGCCAGTTTGTCTAACTGGATTGAAATTACTCAAGGGCGTATTACTGGAAGTCAGTTGCAAATTCATCAAGGTGAAATGGACTGGAGTAGTGATGGAACCTCGCACGTATTAAATGTTGAAGACTTAATTTTACGTATGAGAAGGCAAGAAAATGGCTGGCTTGCGGATGTTCCTTATACTCGAAAAATTACAATGGATGGTGAAGAGTGGCCTGATGGTTATTTAGCGGTGCTTTATCAACCAAAAGAAAAACAGCATGATGAAGCATGGCGCATTCGCGCCAAAAATATTGAGTTAGATAGGTTATATGCTGTATTGCCATTATTCTCTTTTTTAACACCTGATTTTGTTCGCCAGTGGCAGTATCGTCAATTTTCTGGTGTGGTTAATGATTTTGCATTAGATCTCACTCCAGAAAACTTCAAGCAAAGCGCCATTAATCTCTCTTGGGAAAATGTGAGTTGGAAGCGTTGGCAAGAGATCCCCTCAGTACAACATTTCAGCGGGCAATTAAAAGGGAGTGTGCAACGTGGTGAGCTTAACTTTGCCCTAGCAGATAGTGAAATAGACACGGGCGAATTATTTAAAGCGCCGTTGAATATTGAAAAAGGGAAAGGAACGGTTTATTGGCAACATTCAGGGGATAACCTGTCTCTCTGGAGCCAAGGGCTCGATGTTAAAGCTACATCAGCATGGGTTGCGGGCGATTTTCGTTATGAGAAACAAGGTGAAGATCAGCGTCTTTCTATTTTATCAGGCGTTAGAGTCACCAATGCGGGTGATACATGGCGTTATTTGCCTGAGAAGTATGTCGGAAAGGCACTGACTCAATATCTCTCAGATGCGATTATTGCGGGTAATATCGATAATGGAACCTTTATTTTTGATGGCGATCCCGCTGATTTTCCTTTTGATAACCACAAAGGATGGTTCCAAGTTTATGCGCCCGTCAAGCACGCGACCTTTAAATTTGATAGTGAATGGCCTGCGTTATTTGATCTCGATATTAATCTAGACTTTAAAAATGACGGCTTATGGATGTCTTCTGCACAAGCAAAAGTGGGTAAAGCGACAGCCACGAATCTAAGTGCAGTCATTGAAAGCTATCGACAAGAAAAAATCTTAATTAATGCGGATATTCAAGCCACAGGCGACGAGCTGAAAGAGTATTTCTTAGATTCTCAAATGGCGAGTATTGGTCATACACTTGAAGAGCTAAAAGTAGCAGGAAAAATTGACGGTACATTGAAACTTGATATCCCCTTTGGTGGTGATGAGGTTGTGGCTTCTGGTGAGATTAATTTAAAAAATAATGATGTCACTTTGAACTTCATGGATACCACATTGAAAGGCGTGAGTGGGCAGTTTCGTTACCATAATGACAAACTTGAAAGTGATACATTAACGGCTAATTGGTTTGGGCAGCCGCTTGCTTTCTCATTTACAAGTCACAATGATACGGATAATTATCAGGTTGATGTCGGCTTAAAAGGCCAATGGGATATTCAAAAAATTCAAGGATTACCTAGTGATATTCAACATAAGTTTAGTGGTGTATTTCCATGGCATGGCAACGTTAATGTTAAGATCCCCGAAAAAGGTGATGTTGATTATCAAGTCGATTTAACAGGAAATATCAATGCATTAAGCAGCAAGTTAACAGCGCCTGAAACACAGGATTTAAAAAATTCACCACCTATTGTGATTTCTGCCAAGGGTAACAGTGAAACCTTAACCGTGAATGCCAGTGCTGAGAAACAGTGGAAACTTAATAGCCAGTGGGCATTAGGAAAACAGCTACGTTTATTACAAGGCCATGTTGTTTCTTCTTCTATTAAATTACCTGAATTGAGTTCACAACAACGCTTAACTATCGCTCTTAAAGGATTAGAGGGGGATAAATGGTTGCCGACATTAATGGCTTTTTCGTCTTTAACGCCGTCTGAAAATGAAGTCACTTTTCCTGATAATGTGCATATCAGTTTACCTGATTTAAATTTTGCAGGGCAAAAATGGCGTAATCCTCAAACTGAGATTATGCGCGTTAGTGAAGGGGTAAAATTCGCCTTTTCAGGAAGTGAATTACGAGGCGATGTGTTTATTCCTGAAGCATCGACACCTTGGCAAGTGAATATTAATTATCTCTATTTTAATGGTGCAACCCTATCTCAAGAAGAAAAACCGTTAAAAATGGCAAACACTTCTGACGTGAATGCATTGAAGTTTTCAGTTAAAAACATTCCTTCTATTGATTTTGAGTGCCGAGAATGTTGGGTAAATGGCTTGCTTTTAGGGAAAATTGAAGGTTCGTTAAAACAAAATCAGGGTGCTTTATTTCTAACTGACGGTAAGTTGGAAAATAGCAGCGGTGAATTGTCTGTTAATGGTGTGTGGTCTGAAGATAATGCAGGTAATAATACGACGAAGTTAATAGGTAAATTAAAAGCGGAAGAAATTGATGAAATGGCCGCTTATTTCGGTTTTATTATTCCTATTATCCAGTCCCCACTTTCTGCTGATTTTTCATTACAATGGCGTGATACGCCGTGGAATTTTAATCTGGCGACCTTAAATGGTGATATTAAATCTGTCTTAGGGAAAGGGCGTATCGAAAAAGTGAATGTTGGACAAGCGGGTAAATTACTGCGTCTTGTGAGTTTTGATGCGCTTTTACGTAAATTACAGTTTGATTTTAGGGATACTTTCAGCGAGCATTTTGAGTATGACTCGATTAAGAGTGAAATTACGATCAATCAAGGTATTATGAATGCTGAGAGTGTCCGAGTTGATGGTGTTATTGCTGATATTGCGATAAGTGGGAAAGTTGATTTACTTGAACGTAAAATGGACCTACAAGTTGTGGTAACGCCAGAGATTTCAGCAACTGTCGGTGTTGCTACGGCTTTCGCGATAAACCCAATTGCAGGCGCCGCAGTGTTTGCGGCATCAAAGGTTCTGGGGCCACTTTGGAGTAAGATTTCAGTTATCCGTTATCATGTGACCGGAACTATGGAACAACCCAAAATTGACGAAGTACTGCGTCAGCTTAAGGAGAATCAGGCGTTATGAAAAAAGTTAATGTCGCACTTTTGCAACTTTGTAGCGGTAAAAACACAAAAAATAATCTGGCGCAAATTGAGCAACAGATTAAGCAATTACCCGATTCAGTGAAGCTTGTATTAACACCTGAAAATGCGTTACTTTTTTCGAACTCTAAAGATTATCATAAACATGCTGAAGTTCAGGGCGATGGGCCTTTACAAAATGCTATCGCTAAAATGGCTCAGCGCTATAAAGTGTGGATCTTAGTCGGTTCTATGCCATTGATTAGTCGAGACTCCCCAGACCAAATTACCAGCAGTAGTTTGGTGTTTGATGATGAAGGTGTTATTCGTGCTCGTTATGACAAAATCCATATGTTTGATGTCAGCATTGATGATGAGCAAGGCGAATATAACGAATCTTCTATTTATCAACGCGGTGAGCGCTTAACAGTCGTTGATACTCCAGTTGGGAAATTAGGTTTAACAATCTGTTATGACTTACGCTTCCCCGGTATTTTCCAAGCATTAAGAGAAAAAGGGGCAGAGATAATCTCTGTACCAGCGGCTTTTACCCGTTTAACAGGTAAAGCGCACTGGGAACCTTTATTACGTGCTCGTGCCATTGAGAATCAGTGTATTATCTTAGCGCCAGCACAAGTGGGTACACATGATACGCGCCGGACTTGGGGTCATACGATGGCGATTGATGGTTGGGGTAAAGTCTTGAAAAAGAACCCTGATGCTGTTAGTGCGCTAACGCTGAATGTTGGTGTCGAAAGTCTACACGGTATGCGTGAACAGATACGGGTTGTAAAACATAACCGCTTTCGCCCGAAACTGACCCACTTAATCAAAAAAGTTAAGGATAAAGAAGAATTATGAGTTTAGCTGTTGTCAGCGAAAGTCTGTTGGAAGCAAACAAACTTAGTTTAGATGATTTAGCATCAACACTAGAGCAGCTTGCACAGCGTCAAATTGATTATGGTGATCTTTATTTTCAGTCAAGTTATCACGAGGCTTGGATCCTAGACGATCAGATTATTAAAGATGGCTCTTACAATATTGATCAAGGTGTTGGTGTTAGAGCAATTTACGGTGAAAAAACCGGCTTTGCTTATGCAGACCAACTAACGCTTAATGCACTTAACCAAAGTGCTCATGCTGCACGAAGTATTGTTCAGGCTAAAGGTAATGGTTGTATCCATACTTTAGGTGCTATTCAACATTCTCCGCTATACAGCTTAAACGATCCTCTGCAAAGCCTCTCTCGTGAAGAGAAAATTGCGTTATTGCATGAGGTAGATAAAGCGGCTCGAGCTGAAGATAAACGCGTTAAACAAGTTAATGCGTCATTAACGGGTGTCTATGAGCATGTGCTTGTTGCAGCAACCGATGGCACGTTAGCCGCTGATGTGCGTCCTTTAGTTCGTCTTTCAGTGAGTGTGCTGGTGGAAGAAGATGGCAAACGTGAGCGTGGCGCAAGTGGTGGCGGTGGTCGTTTTGGTTATGATTATTTCCTAACTAAAGTTGATGGTGAAAGCCACGCTATCACTTATGCGCGTGAAGCTGTGCGTATGGCATTAGTGAATTTATCTGCCATTGCGGCACCTGCGGGAACGATGCCTGTTGTATTGGGCGCAGGCTGGCCAGGTGTGTTATTGCATGAAGCAGTCGGTCATGGCTTAGAGGGTGATTTCAATCGCCGTGAAACCTCTGTATTTTCGGGACGCATTGGCGAGAGAGTAACTTCTGAGCTTTGTACTATTGTTGATGATGGCACAATTGAAGGTCGTCGTGGCTCTGTGGCTATTGATGACGAAGGTGTACCAGGTCAATACAATGTTTTAATCGAAAACGGCATCTTAAAAGGCTATATGCAAGATAAGATGAACGCGCGTTTAATGGGTGTTGCGCCAACGGGAAATGGTCGTCGTGAATCTTACGCGCATCTTCCTATGCCTCGTATGACAAACACTTACATGTTAGCAGGTAAGTCTTCACCAGAAGAGATTATTGCTAGTGTTGATCGCGGTATTTACGCACCAAACTTTGGTGGCGGTCAGGTTGATATTACATCGGGCAAATTTGTTTTCTCAACCTCAGAAGCTTATTTAATCGAGAATGGAAAAATAACCAAACCAATTAAAGGGGCAACTCTAATTGGTTCAGGTATTGAAGCCATGCAACAAGTTTCTATGGTAGGTAATGATCTTGCTTTAGATAAAGGGGTTGGCGTTTGTGGTAAAGAAGGACAAAGTCTCCCTGTTGGTGTGGGTCAACCAACGTTGAAGCTTGATAAAATCACGGTTGGCGGTACAGCTTAATTATCGCTATCGGTATTTGTCAGTATCTATTGAACTCCATCTTTTGATGGAGTTTTTTATCCTAGCAACAGTGAGGGAGCTAACTTATGGGTAAACGTTTATTACCAGTTATTATTGTTATTGCGGTTTTATTTGGTGTTCTTTATAAAGGTTTATTGCCTGAAACCAAAGCGCCAACGTATTCATCCTCAGCTCCTATTCCGACATCATCAAGCAATAACACCAATAAACCAGCACAAATCCCACTATCTATTGATGAGAAAACGCAAGCCAATGTAGTAGCTAACTATTTGCAACGTCATCAACAATTGCCAGATTTTTATCTCACTAAAAAAGAGGCGAGAGAAAAAGGCTGGAATGCGAAAGCGGGCAATTTATGTGAAGTCTTACCGGGAAGAGCAATCGGAGGCGATCGCTTTATGAACCGTGAAAAACAGTTGCCAGAAGAAGCTGGACGCCAATGGTATGAAGCGGATGTAAATTATCAGTGTGGTCATCGTGGCAGTGACAGATTGCTCTATTCGAATGATGGGCTGATTTATGTTACCACTGATCATTATCGTACAGTGACAAAGGTCGCACCTTAATGAAACAGGTTATCTTCAATTTTAAGACACTGGCAGATAGAGAAGCTTTTTATCACGATTTTGCACTGCAATTTCAGTTAGATGATAAATTTGGCGATAACCTAGATGCACTATGGGATGCGTTAGTGGGGGGAATAGAATTGCCAGTCAGTATTGTTTTCAGGCATTTACCTCATCATTCCCGTGATTTTCAACCTTTGGTGGAATTGATGCAAGAAGCACAAAATGAGCTTGGTAAAGACGTTTTAAGCTTTCATTGTGAGCATAAAACACAAAAGTAATTCAGAGTAGAAAATACGCCCTGAAAATCGCAGTGATGCTGAATTTACACTGCGTTTTCAGGATTTTCAGGTTTTATGCTGATTCTGATAAATCTTTTAGATATTGAAATAGTAAGCGGAATGATTTTGGCGGCTTATTCGCTTCTTTTTCTTTTTTCGCATTACGGATAAGTGTGCGTAATTGTTGGCGATCAGCCATTGGATAAAGCGCAACGACTTCTTCAATCACTTCATTGCCACCTTCAACAAGGCGAATTCGTAGATCTTCAAGTTTATGTAACACTAAGATCTGTTGATTGTGGCGGTTTTTGAGTTTATCAAGCGCTTGGCGGATCGGATCTTCGTCCACATTGCGCAGTAGTTTTCCAATATATTGAATTTGGCGACGGCGCGCTTCACGCTGTACTTTTTGTGCTAATTGAATAGAGGCTAATAATTTCTCATCTAATGGCACACGTTCTAATTCTTGTGCACTTAATTCAACTAATTCAGTACCCAGTTTTTTGAGTGCTTCAGCATCACGTTTAATTTCGCTTTTGCTGACCCAGATGATTTCGTCCTCTTCTTCCTCTTCTGACGAGGTATCGTCAAATTCAGGATTGAGGTAATGCCACTCTTCAGGCTGCTTTGCCATAATAAAAATTCCTGTTGCAGAGTAAGCCGGGAGTGTGATTTGGTGAATGACCAAAAGCCCGACGGGTGATAACATTCATATATCTTCTATTGTAACTGGGAAAATCGCTTGTTGACCACCTGTCAATTGATTTACTTTGCTAAAAATAAGTAAAAAGTGGTGTTCTCCTTAGGAAAAATGGTTCTCAATGAATAATTCAGATCAGGTAAAACAGCTTGAAGACGCCGTCTCACTCGCATTAGAGCTGGCTGCAAAACAGTGTGATGGTGCTGAAGTCGCTATTAATAAATCGACGGGTATTAGTGTAAGTACGCGTTATGGTGAAGTTGAAAATGTTGAATTTAACAGTGATGGCGCTTTAGGCATCACTGTTTATCAACAACAACGCAAAGGTAGTGCATCTTCAACAGATTTAAGTCCTGATGCGATTAAGCGAGCTGTACAAGCTGCTGTGGATATTGCACGCTACACTTCAGTTGACCCCTATGCAGGGCCTGCTGATCAAGAGCTATTAGCGTTTGATGCACCTTTCCTTGATCTTTACCATCCTACCGAAGTCACGGCAGATAAAGCGATTGAATTAGCATCGAGAGCAGAAAAAGCCGCTTTAGACAGCGATAGCCGTATTATCAACACCGAAGGTGGCAGTTTTAATAGCCACAGTGGAACCCGTGTATTTGGTAATAGCCTTGGCTTATTAAAAAGCTATTCATCTTCACGCTATTCGATGTCGAGTTGTGTTATTGCTCGTGATGGTGAAGATATGGAGCGCGACTATGCTTACACTATTAGTCGTCGTTTTGATGATCTAGAATCACCTGAATGGGTTGGTCAAGAGTGCGCTCGCCGTACTTTATCTCGCCTTGCACCTCGTAAACTACCAACCATGAAAGCCCCCGTTATTTTTGCGGCAGATGTGGCGACAGGTATTTTTGGTCATTTGGTTGCAGCAATCAGTGGTAGCATGATTTATCGTGAATCTTCTTGTTTACTCGATAGCTTAGGTAAGCAAATTTTTCCTCAGTGGTTAAATATTCAAGAGCGTCCTCACTTAATGAGAGGCTTGGCATCAACACCGTTTGATAGTGAAGGTGTACGTACCACAGATGCTGAAATCATCAAAGATGGCGTATTACAAGAGTGGTTGTTAACCACATATTCAGCAAGAAAGCTGGGTTTAAAAAGTAATGGTCACGCTGGTGGTATTCATAACTGGTATATCCCAGGGCAAGGTTTATCGTTTGATGCACTGTTAAAAGAGATGGGAACAGGTCTTGTTGTTACTGAATTGATGGGGCAAGGTGTCAGTACAGTAACAGGTGATTACTCTCGTGGTGCGAGCGGTTTTTGGGTTGAGAATGGCGAAATTCAATATCCTGTAAGCGAAGTGACTATTGCAGGTAACCTAAAAGATATGTGGGCAAATATTGCCACGATGGGTGATGATATTGAGACACGCAGTAATGTTCAGTGTGGATCGTTGTTGTTACCAGAAATGAGCATTGCAGGTGAGTAAATTTTAGACACTCATCACAACCTTTAATCTCAGCCCGCAATGGGCTGAGATATCGCGTTTATCAGTGTGCTTTTCAAACGATAAGATAAAAATAAGACGCGAACCTTCAGCTCTGCTTAACGGTGTAATTCACCCGCAGCTTCTGGTTGGTATAGAATTTCTAATACTTTAACCTTGGTTTCAAGGCCATTAGGCAGCTTCCAACTAATTTCATCATCAATGGCTAAACCCAATAGCGCAGCACCCATTGGTGCCATGACGGAGAGTTCAGTAGTGCTGTCTTTTAATGAAGCGGGATACACTAAAGTACGAGTACGCTCTTCATTATTTTTTAAGTCCATAAAACGGACTTTGCTGTTCATTGTGACAATATTAGCAGGGATATCAGCTGGTGTAACAATGTCAGCACGATCTAATTCTTCATTCAATGCTTCAGCAATCGGACTATCTGCAAATGCCGGTTGTTCAAGTAATGAATCTAAACGTTCTGCATCAAGTTCGTTGATGATAATTGTTGGCTTTGTCATACCACACTCCAATTTATTCCAATGCAAAACAACACCCCCACGGGTGAGGTGGGGGTGTTGTTAAACTCATATAAGAGATAATAGGCGGTTCTGTATAAAAAAGAAAGAGACAGTGATCACAGTCTCTTTCGGGTTATTTAGTTAAGAAATGCTAATCTATTGTTTTCTATTGCGATTATTCTTCATCAAACCCCGATTCAAATAATGCGATAATAGCATCAATAGCTTCATTTTCATCACTACCAGTAACTTCTATATCAATTTGACTGCCTTGCTCTGAATCTAACATTAGCATAGCAATCACACTATCCGCTTGTGCTTCAACCCCTTCGTTGTTGCGTAAAATGACGGTTGATTGAAATGTTTTTACTAAATCAAACAACTTCATTGCAGGTCTTGCATGCATACCGAGTCGATTTTTAATCGCAACTTGTCGATATTGGGTCATTTGCGTTTTTCTAGTGTTCTGTGGCGTGATTGTACGTTTTTCCCTCTAGAGCGGAAATAATCTGCGAGTTGCTCAGCAACATAAACAGAACGGTGTTTACCTCCCGTACAACCAATCGCAACCGTTAAATAACTACGGTTATTGGTTTCTAACATCGGCAACCAAAGTTCAAGATAGCTTCTAGTTTGATAAATAAAGTTATGAACTTCGGTGTGTCTATCTAAAAATGCCGCGACAGGGCGATCTAGACCTGTCATTGGACGCAGTTTAGGATCCCAATGTGGATTTGGTAAGAATCGCACATCAAAAACATAATCTGCATCAATAGGAATACCATGCTTAAAGCCAAAGGATTCAAAAACCATCGTTAGCTCACGTTCACGCTTGCCTAATAAGCGAGTACGCAGCATTTCTGCAAGCTCATGAACTGACATTTCAGAGGTGTCAATGATGAGATCAGCTCGTGATCGTAATGGCTCAAGCAGATCACTCTCTGTATCAATCGCCATTTCTAATGAAAGATTTTTAGTTGAGAGAGGGTGTAGACGTCGTGTATCACTATAACGACGAATTAAGGTATTTCTATCTGCGTCTAAAAATAAGAGTTGTGGAGAATATTCAGCGGGTAAACTTTCCAGCGCTTTTTCGAAGATCTCCGGCGACTCTGGCATATTTCGGACATCAATACTGACTGCGGCAGCAGAAGCATCACGTTCAGCCAGTGTTTTTGCGAGCTCAGGTAAAAGATCAACAGGTAAGTTATCAACACAATAAAATCCCATGTCTTCAAGCGCACGCAAAGCGACCGACTTACCTGAACCAGAGCGTCCGCTGACTATCATCAGCACCATGAGGTAGCTCCCCTATAATTTCCCAGTGATGAATATCATCCCACTGTATGCTATTCGCGTCCTACTAAACCCGTAGGGGTTATTCAGTGATAATCTGATAAAGCTCTTCATCACTTTGTGCGGAGCGTAGTCGGCGACATAAATTTTTGTCTGCCAACTGTTTTGCAATCAAAGACAGTGTGTGTAAATGTTCCTTACATTGTGTTGCAGGAACGAGTAATGCGAACAACAAGTCGACAGGTTGATTATCAATAGCGTCGAAGGCAATAGGTTCGCTTAGGTGAAGAAACACACCAACTACTTTTTCTGTTTCATCACTTTCAATACGTCCATGAGGGATAGCCAAACCACCCCCAATCCCTGTTGTACCGACTTTTTCACGCGTCAATAAGGCTTCAAATATCAGTGTTTCGGGTAAATTAAGTGCTTTTGCTGCATTTTCACTGATAATTTCTAACGCGCGCTTTTTACTCGTGCAATGTACATCATTATGCGTACATGCCAGAGAAAGTACGTCGCTAATATTCATCTTTGTATCGTTGTTCATTGTCTTATTCACTTAGACCAGCAAACCAGATGCCACAAAGTGACATCTGGTTTTTCGTTACTGATATTGATTAGGCGTTGGTTTAAACCGAGTCATAAACAACGCAGTAACTTCGCCGATTGTATCTCCATTTCACAATGGGAAATGAATTAATGTTGTCTCAGTTTATCTTTGTGTTTGGTTAATTGACGAGCCAGTTTATCCATTAATCCATCAATTGCTGCGTACATATCTTCTGCTTCTGCAGAGGCATGCAATTCACCGCCATTAACTTGAATGGTCGCTTCCGCGATTTTATTAACTTTCTCGACTTTCAGGATAACCTGAACGTTATTAATTTTGTCAAAGAACTGAGGTAATTTCGCGCTTTTTGCTTTGACGGTATCACGCAGAGCATCGGTTAATTCAATATTATGACCAGTGATTTGAAGTTCCATAGTGTCTTCCTTCTCAATTATGCTCAAACCAACTCTTTGCGTTGATTTGAAGGCGGGATGGATAATGACTCTCTATACTTCGCAACAGTGCGTCGAGCAACTTGTATTCCAAGTTCTGCGAGCATATCAGCCAGTTTACTATCACTAAGTGGTTTCGCTGGATTTTCTGCTGCGATTAGTTTCTTCACTAAAGCCCTGATTGCTGTTGAAGAGGCTTCGCCTCCGCTATCAGTATTCACATGGCTAGAGAAAAAATACTTCAATTCGAAAATTCCTCTCGGGCAATGCAAAAATTTTTGCGTTGTCACGCGAGAAATGGTGGATTCGTGCATTTCAACCTGTTCAGCAATATCGGCTAACACTAGGGGTTTCATATGCTCTTCACCCAATTCGAAAAATGCCTGCTGTGTGTCAACAATGCAATGAGCGACTTTTAATAATGTCTCATTACGGCTTTCTAAACTTTTTATCAGCCATTTGGCTTCTTGTAAATTGTCACGAATAAATTTTCCATCGCTTTCATTTTGAGTCGATTGACCCAAAGCTGCATAAGTCTCATTTATTCGTAGGCGAGGAATGCTATCTGTATTTAACTCAACTTGCCAGCGTTCACCTGATTTTTTTACCAGTATATCTGGAATAACATACTCTGACTCGCCTGTATCAATACTTAATCCGGGCTTAGGATCAAGAGACTGGATCATCTCAATAACAGATTTTAGTGTCTCTTCGCGTAACTTCGTTTGACGCATCAATTGACGAAAATCACGGTTACCTAGCAACTCTAAATATTGGCTAATGACTAACTGCGTTTCTTTAAGATAGGGTGTTTCTGTTGAAAAAGCTGATAGCTGAATCAAAAGACACTCTTTTAAATCACGAGCAGCAACACCAATAGGATCAAAGCGTTGAATACGTTTTAATACAGCTTCGACTTCATCAAGCTCTAATTCATCATCGCCCATTCCAGAAAGGATGTCATCTGTTGTGACAGTTAAATATCCTGTCTCATCAACAGCATCGATAATACTTATCGCAATCGCTCTGTCTGTTTCTGAAAATGGAGTGAGATCAGCCTGCCATGTTAGGTAATCTTGCAATGAGGCAGTTGTTTCACCTTGATACAATGGAAGCTCATCATCAGTATAGTCATTACTGGTGCCAGAAGGAGTGCCCGCGGTGTAGATCTCTTCCCATTGAGTATCCAAAGGGAGATCATCAGGCATCTCTTTTTGCTCTAAAGCATCCAGCGTGTCGAACTCTTCAACTCCGTTTTCAGTTGTTGTTTCTGTTGTAGAGTCTGACTGATTCTCTGTATGAGAGGTCTCATCTGAAACGGGATCTTGTTGATCGTCGTCTTGTTCTAGAAGTGGATTAGACTCAAGCGCTTGCTGAATTTCTTGTTGTAATTCAAGCGTCGAAAGTTGCAACAAACGAATAGCCTGTTGTAGCTGTGGCGTCATTGCCAGTTGCTGACTAAGACGAAGTTGCAGACTTTGTTTCATAATAATGCGATGAGTCCTTTGCTGTTGTCATCCATGACAGAGTAAAAGTGAATCAAAGATTACAGGCGGAAGCCTTCACCTAAGTAAACACGTTTAACTTGCTCATTTTCAAGAATTTCTTCTGGTGAACCATGAGCGATAAGGTGACCTTGGCTGACGATATAAGCACGTTCACACACATCTAATGTTTCACGAACGTTATGGTCAGTAATCAGTACACCTAATCCATAATCACGTAGATGCTGGATAATTTTTTTAATATCTAATACCGAAATAGGGTCAACACCCGCAAAAGGTTCATCTAATAAAATGAATTTAGGGTTTGCAGCCAATGCCCGCGCGATTTCAACGCGGCGGCGTTCACCCCCTGATAATGATTGCCCTAAGCTGTTACGTAAGTGACTGACATTAAACTCTTCTAGCAGTTCTTCTGCTCGATCTTTTCGTTCTTCAGGCGTTAAATCATGGCGGATTTCTAAGATCCCCATAATGTTGTCATAAACGCTTAAGCGTCTAAAAATAGACGCCTCTTGAGGAAGATAGCCAATGCCTTTACGTGCACGTTCATGTAACGGTAACAGCGTAATGTCTTCATCATCAATTGTAATACTACCTGCATCACGAGCGACAATGCCAACAACCATATAGAATGTGGTTGTTTTACCTGCACCATTTGGTCCAAGTAAGCCGACAATCTCACCTGAATTAACGTTCAGGCTTACATCACCGACGACGGTGCGCCCTTTGTATGCTTTCGCTAAATTTTCAGCTTTTAACAGCGCCATAAAGTGTTACTTACCTTTGTTGTTAACACCAGGGCCTTTCTCTTGCAACTGGGAAGGCAGTAAAACAGTAGTCACTTGTTTACCTTTACCGCTAAAAGCTTCCATTTGCTGAGTTGGGACGAGATAAGTGATCTTATCACCGGTGATATTACTGTCTAATTGTTCAAGATAGGCTTTACCCGTTAAGGTCATTAACTCTTTATCCATTTCATAGGTCATTTTCTCGCCACGACCTTTGATAGGTTTACCATCATCTTGTAACTGATAAAAAGTCACTGGGTTACCAAAAGCTTCTATTACGATCCTTTTGGAGTCACCACCTGGGCGTGTGACAACAACTTTATCAGCACGAATATCGATAGATCCTTGTTTGATCACAACATTTTGTGTAAAGGTTGTGACGTTTTTTTCTAGATCAAGCGACTGTTTCTCTGAGTTCACAACAATAGGTTGTTGTGTGTCATCTTTAAGCGCCATCGCAGGTACACTTATCGCTAAAAGTGTACCGATAATCAGTGTATTACGGATTTTTTGATTCATTAGGGATCTCATAATAGGTGTTTACCTTTTCAATCAGCTCTGCACGTTTCTCGCGCAGATTGCCTCGCATTTTTAAGCCGACTGATTTCAGTCCGACGCCGATGATAGTCACTTCATCATCAGAGGAAACATCCTGTGTATCCAAATTTGCGATAGCATTGTCTGTGCTTATTCTCTGTAGTTGAGAATCATCGGTTAAGCTATCAATTTGAACATCGCCATAAAGATAGAGCATTTTACTGTTTGTCAGCTTGGCTTTATTCGCGCGTACTGTCCATGTTGCATCCCCTGTCGGTGAATAGGTAGTTAAGACAGGGTTAGTAAACCATGTAAACTTTTGCTGAGCATAATTTTTGACATCATCAGCAACAAGTTTATATCCGAGTATACCCGTTGGCTCGTAAACAAAAGATATCGATGATTTGGATTGATAGGTTGGCTGACCATCATCAACAATCTCACCATCACCGAATTCAGTGTTATTAGTGTAGTTCCAGCCAATCAGCCCAAGGGCGATAATGGCAAGAATTAAGGTAAACCAGGATTTTAATTTATTCATTCTGTATCGTTATACGTTAAATCGAAAGACCTTTAGCTTCTTCAAGCCGACCTTGCGCTAAAAGGATTAAATCACACAATTCTCGTACTGCACCACGACCACCCGCAATGCGAGTTACATAATTAGCACGAGGTGTAAGTAATGGATGAGCATCAGCCACGGCGACAGAAAGTCCCACTTTTTCCATTACAGGTAAATCAATCAGGTCGTCACCAATATAGGCTGTTTGTTCAGGTTTAAGGTTTAGTGTATCTAACAGTTGTTGATACGCCAAAAGCTTATTATGCTGACCTTGGTAAAGATATGTAATACCAAGGGTTTTAGCACGATCTTCTAACAGTTTAGACTGACGACCTGTAATGATAGCAACCTCAATGCCGGATGTAAGCAAACAACGGATGCCATACCCATCACGGACATTAAAAGCTTTTAATTCTTCGCCATTATTGCCCATGTAAATGAGTCCGTCTGACATCACACCATCAACATCACAAATCAGCAATTGGATTTTTTCTGCTTTTTTGATGATTTGTTCGCTTACTGCACCATAACAAGTTTCTATCATTGTATTCATTTTTATCCTTCGAACGTTATGACTATCTTATACAACACCAGCCTGTAATAAATCATGCATATGTAAAACACCTAACAGGATATCACTATCTTGTTCTGTTACTAATAGCGAGGTGATATGTTTTGCTTGCATTAAATTCAGTGCTTCAACGGCCAAACAATCTGGGCGAATACGAATACCGCCTCTTGTCATCACATCTGAGATTTTGGCATTATTTAGATCTATCCCTAAATCAAATATTCTTCGTAAGTCACCGTCAGTAAAGATACCGTTGATCAGCATACTATCATCGCAAATGACGGTCATTCCTAATTTTTTACGGGTTATCTCGACAAGTGCTTCACGTAAAGTGGCATCTTTGGTGACACGCGGAATATCTGCCTCTTTATTCATTAAATCACTGACATGAAGGAGTAATTTACGACCTAGTGCACCACCAGGATGAGAAAGTGCAAAATCTTCAGCGGTAAAACCACGGGCACGTAAAAGTGCGATCGCTAGCGCATCGCCCATGACCAGTGTGGCTGTCGTGCTTGTCGTTGGTGCGAGACCTAAAGGGCAGGCTTCTTTTGGCACTTTGATACAAAGATGAATATCAGATGCTTTCCCCATTGTACTTTGAGGAGTGCGTGTCATACAAATCAGAGTTATCTGTTTACGTTTAAGTACTGGAATAAGCGCAAGGATCTCGCTGGCTTCCCCTGAGTTTGAAATCGCTAGAACGATATCTTTTTCTGTCACCATTCCTAAGTCACCGTGGCTGGCTTCACCGGGATGAACAAAGAATGAAGGTGTTCCTGTACTGGCGAATGTTGCAGCAATTTTATGCCCAATATGGCCAGATTTACCCATACCCATCACAATCACTCGACCTTGGCAGTGAAAAATTTTTTCACAGGCAAGCGTAAAATCATCGTTGATATATTGTTCTAGTTCAGCTAACCCATCACGCTCAATATGAAGGACTTTTTTACCCGCTTGCTGAAAATCAAACTCGGTCATTTTTTTGTACCATTTATTTTAGGTTAAGAGAGAATGTGCGACGCACAACACCGTAATATAAACAATAAAGCAAACTAACAAGAATATCCCTTTTCCTCGATTAAGACGCTGTTTGCGCCCTAATGAAAAGAGAGAAAACAGTAAACTGGCGACACCAAGTACAGCAAAACTAAAATAAAATGTATTGATATTAAATGTGCTTGGTGAGAGTAATGCTGGCATGCCCAAGACAAAAGTTAGATTGAAAATATTAGCACCTATAATATTCCCTAATGCTAACTCATTCTCGCGTCTTAGTGCTGCCACAATGGTTGTTGCTAACTCAGGTAGGCTTGTTCCAATTGATAGCAAGGTTAAACCAACAAAAAATCCACTAAGATGATACTGTTGCATTAAAATAAAGACATTATCTAATATCATTTGGGTCGCAACTGGAATAATCAGTAAAGCAATAACGACCCAAAAAAGTGCAACAGAATTACGGGGATTTGTCTGTAATTCAAAACGGGTTAAGGTTTCTAAAGGTAATACGTGGCGCTCTTGTGTTAGTGTTTTATGCATTGTTTTTATCATTAGAAAAATGGATGCAAAACCAATAAAAAAGAGCAGTGTGCCTTCTCTGAGCCCTAAGTTTCCGCTAGAAACAATAATGCCAACGAGCATGATGACTATAATCATCAAGGGAAGCTCTTTTTTTAGCACTGCGGACTGAATGTTCATGGGGTAAATCATCGCGCCAATACCTGCGATGAGGAGAAGGTTGGTGAGTGTCGAGCCAATGGCTGTCCCGATAGCGATATCCGGCAAATTATGAACTGCGGCATCAGTTGAAACAAAAAGCTCAGGCAGTGAAGTACCTGTACCTACAATTAAGATACCAATAACGGCTGGCGGAATTTTTAACGATTGCGCAAAAACGCTCGCACCATAAACTAATCGGTCTGATGCATAAACGAGTAACATCAACCCAAAAATTAAAAGAGACAAAGTAATCAACATGCCATCAGTTTTCCAACAATGAGCGAATAAAGAAAAAACCAATAAGACAGGGCTGATAAAAAAACATATTGTCAAAAGGTTTTGCTAATTAACCATATTTTGACTAGCCAAGCACGAAAAGTAAAATTAACCGTGCAATAAATTGCTAAATAGTGGTGATTTCTTTGTAACATGGCGAATGACCTGCCAAAATAGCGTAAAAATTCGTTTATGCAGACAGGCTTGAGGATGTTTTATTCATGAACGCACAATCTGACAATCTAATTGAAGTGCGCAATATGAACTTCACTCGCGGTAGCAGAAAGATCTTCTCTGAGATCAATCTTGTTGTACCGAGAGGGAAAGTGACTGCGATTATGGGCCCTTCAGGGATTGGTAAAACAACCTTGTTACGCCTAATGGGAGGACAAATCCTTCCAGATAGTGGTGAAATTTGGTTTGATGGCGACAATATTCCTGCGCTATCACGTTCTGCGTTGTATCAGGCAAGAAAAAAAATGAGTATGCTTTTTCAATCAGGCGCACTGTTCACAGACATGAATGTGTTTGAAAATGTGGCGTTTCCACTAAGAGAGCATACAAATTTACCTGAAGCCTTGATCCGTACAACGGTGATGATGAAACTTGAAGCCGTGGGATTACGTGGTGCGGCAAGTTTAATGCCTTCTGAATTATCAGGAGGAATGGCGAGAAGGGCGGCATTAGCAAGAGCTATCGCGCTTGATCCTGAACTGATTATGTTTGATGAGCCTTTTGTTGGGCAAGATCCTATCACAATGGGTGTGCTAGTTAAGCTAATTGATGAGTTAAATCATGCGCTTGGTGTGACTTGTGTTGTGGTTTCCCATGATGTACCCGAAGTGTTAAGTATCGCAGATTACGCCTATATTGTTGCGGAGCAGAAAGTGATTGCTCAAGGCAGTGCACAAGAATTACAGGATAATCCAGATAGGCAAGTAAGGCAGTTTTTAGATGGTATTGCTGATGGCCCTGTGCCTTTCCGTTTTCCTGCGGGAGATTATCAGGACGACCTATTAGGACGAGGAAATTAGTACGTGGTAAATTTATTATCTCGCATTGGCACTAGAGCATTGGCGATTTTTGCTACCTTCGGAAGAGCTGGCATTATGCTCTTTCGAGCATTAGTCGGTAAGCCCGAATTTCGTAAACAGTGGCCTCTGTTAATGAAGCAACTGTATAACGTTGGTGTTCAATCCTTATTAATTATCATGGTGTCTGGGCTGTTTATTGGCATGGTGTTGGGATTACAAGGCTATCTTGTTTTAACCACTTTTAGTGCTGAAGCTAGTCTTGGCATGATGGTCGCACTCTCATTGTTAAGAGAATTAGGTCCTGTGGTGACTGCATTATTATTTGCAGGTCGAGCAGGTTCAGCCTTAACCGCTGAAATCGGCTTAATGAAAGCCACAGAACAAATTTCTAGTTTAGAAATGATGGCAGTCGATCCTTTAAGACGTGTCGTTGCCCCCCGCTTTTGGGCAGGGCTTATTAGTATGCCATTACTTTCACTTATTTTTGTTGCCATCGGTATTTGGGGCGGTGCAATTGTGGGTGTGGATTGGAAAGGGATCGATGAAGGCTTTTTCTGGGCATCTATGCAGGGTGCCGTTGAATGGCGACTCGATTTAGTGAACTGCTTTATTAAAAGTGTCGTTTTTGCCATTACCGTCACTTGGATAGCGCTCTTTAACGGGTATGACGCAATCCCAACATCAGAAGGGATTAGCAGAGCAACAACACGTACTGTTGTTCATTCATCGTTAGCCGTATTGGGTTTAGATTTTGTGCTAACAGCACTGATGTTTGGGAACTAAGTCATGCAAAGTAAAAAAATTGAAGTTTGGGTTGGTCTATTTGTTCTGATTGCGTTAGCTGCTGTGATTTTCTTATGCCTTAAAGTCGCTGATATTAAAGAAATGGGTAATCAACCGACTTATCGCGTTTATGCCAGCTTCGGTAATATTGGTGGGTTAAAAGAGCGCTCTCCAGTTAAGATTGGTGGTGTGGTGATTGGTCGTGTTTCTTCTATCACCTTAAAAGAAGAAGATGAAGGGAACTATCGCCCTGAAGTCGCGCTCGATATTCTGAGCATTTATGACCACATTCCAGAAAGTAGCTCACTGTCTATTCGTACATCTGGTTTATTAGGTGAGCAGTTCCTTGCATTGAATTTAGGTTTTTATGATGAAGCGTTAGATTCTACTCTGTTAAAAGACGGGGGACGGATCACAAACACCAATTCAGCAATGGTGCTAGAAGATCTGATTGGTCAATTCCTTTATAAAACGGGTGATGGTGATGATTCAGCTAAATCTGAATCTAAACCAACAGAAGAACACTCTGCATTACCTTAATCATTAATTCCTATACGATGCATTTATACATTTAGCTAGATTTAGCGTAATAAATGCATCGTATTATTGAAACCCTATTTGAGGAGAAGCGAACGTATGTTTAAACGCTTATTGATGGTCGCACTATTAGTGATAACGCCTTTTGCTATGGCGGTAGATAAAACCAATCCTTACGCATTGATGGAAGATGCGGCACAAAAGACCTTTAGTAAATTAAAAAATGAACAGCCTGAAATTCGTAAAAATCCTGAACTTTTACGTCAAATTGTTCAGCAAGAATTACTGCCTTATGTACATATTAAATATGCAGGTGCATTAGTGTTAGGCCCACATTATCGTAATGCAACACCAGCACAACGTGATGCTTATTTCACTGCATTTGAAGCGTATCTTGCTCAAGTCTATGGTCAAGCATTAGCAATGTATGAAGGTCAAGAATACCGTATTGAACCAGCAAAACCTTTCGCAGATAAATCAACGCTAACTATTCGCGTCACCATTATCGATACAAATGGCCGCCCACCTGTTCGCCTTGATTTCCAATGGCGTAAAAACAGTAAAACAGGTGAATGGCAAGCTTATGATATGATTGCTGAAGGTGTAAGCATGATCACAACAAAACAGAATGAGTGGTCAGATATTTTAAATTCTAAAGGTGTTGATGGTTTAACAAAACAGTTAGAAATCAGTGCTAAAACACCAATCACACTGGATGAGAAAAAATAACATGTCAGCTTCGTTAAATTGGGAAAAAAAGGAGGGTGTCCTCTATTTCCAAGGAACGCTAGATCGTGAAACGTTATTGCCTGCTTGGCAGCAACGTAAAGCATTATTAGCTGATATTAATATCATTGATATTTCTGCCTTAAGACATATTGATTCAACAGGGTTGGCACTTTTTGTTCACTTAAAAGCAGAAATGGAAGAGCAAAATCGTCAATTTATTATTCAAGGTGTAAGTGAGCGTTTTCAAACATTAATTACACTCTATGATCTTGATGAAATTATGAATATTGCCTAATACAGATTTTTGAGTAAAGGTATTAAAAAGCCCCCTTCGTGATACTTTTATCATTAAGGGGGTTTTTGATGGTTTAAGAGTAGAGCGGATTCCATTAGGATAGACGACTGATTATTATTTTAACGTTGAGATTGAGCAATTATGGATACAAATGAAATCAAACAAGTATTAATGGACAGCCTGTCGTTAGATGAAGTCATCGTCAATGGTGATGGTAGTCATTTTCAAGTTGTCGTTGTTGGCGCAATGTTTGAGGGAATGAGCAGAGTAAAACAACAACAAACCATTTATGCCCCTTTGATGGAATATATCGCAGATAACCGTATTCACGCTTTGTCTATTAAAGCCTACACACCTGAAGAGTGGAAGAGAGATCGTAAACTTAACGGGCTTTAATTCAGTAGGTATACAGCGTACAGCAAAATAAAAAGAGAGTTCTACAGATGGATAAATTTAGAGTACAAGGACCAACCTGTTTATCAGGTGAGGTCACTATTTCAGGCGCAAAAAATGCCGCACTACCAATCCTGTTCGCTGCGATCCTTGCCGAAGAGCCAGTAGAATTAACCAATGTTCCTAAATTAAAAGATATCGATACAACGATTAAGTTACTTAATCGCTTGGGAACTAATGTTGAACGTAATGGCTCTGTTTTCGTTGATGCTCGTAACATTAATGAATTTTGCGCTCCTTACGAGTTAGTAAAAACCATGCGTGCTTCTATTTGGGCTTTAGGTCCGCTGGTGGCTCGCTTTGGTCAAGGTCAGGTTTCTTTACCAGGTGGCTGTGCCATTGGTGCTCGTCCTGTTGATCTTCATATCACAGGTTTAGAGCAATTAGGCGCTGAAATCACACTGGATGAAGGTTATGTGAAAGCACGCGTTGATGGGCGTTTAAAAGGCGCACATATTGTCATGGATAAAGTGAGCGTGGGCGCCACCATCACTATTATGACTGCTGCGGTATTAGCTGAAGGCAAAACCATCATTGAGAATGCGGCAAGAGAGCCTGAAATTGAAGATACCGCAAACTTCCTCAATACATTAGGTGCCAAAATTAGTGGTGCAGGTACAGACAGCATTACTATTGAAGGTGTAGAACGCCTTGGTGGCGGTACTTATCAAATTCTACCTGATCGTATTGAAACAGGGACTTTCTTAGTTGCTGCTGCCATTTCGCGTGGTCGCGTTGTTTGTCGTAATGCAAAACCTGATACGTTAGATGCTGTGTTGGCAAAATTACGTGAAGCTGGTGCAGATATTGAAGTGGGTGAAGATTGGATAAGCCTTGATATGCATGGTAAACGCCCTAAAGCGGTAACATTGCGTACTGCGCCACATCCGGGTTTTCCAACCGATATGCAAGCACAATTTAGCCTTTTAAATTTAGTTGCTGAAGGCGCGGGCATGATCACTGAAACTATTTTTGAAAATCGTTTTATGCACATTCCTGAGCTTATACGTATGGGCGCTCACGCTGAAATTGAAAGCAATACTGTGTTATGCCACGGTGTTGAAAAACTGTCAGGCGCACAAGTAATGGCAACCGATTTACGTGCTTCTGCAAGCCTAGTACTTGCGGGCTGTATCGCAGAAGGCACAACCATTGTTGATCGTATTTATCATATCGACCGTGGTTATGAAAATATTGAAGCTAAATTACAGGGATTAGGGGCAAAAATAGAACGTTTGCGCTCTAATGACTAATTTATTTTAGTTATCCTTTTTTAGCGATTTAAAACCATAGTGCATTGTTGTGCTATGGTTTTTTTTGCGCATTATTTCAATAGGACTCTCAATAGAATAGGATAATTCATAAGGCATTTCTTGCGTGACAAGATACAGTAAGAAAATAGACCTGTTTTAGAGAAATCTCTATGAGCTAAAGGAAGGGACATATATGCAGGTAACAAGGAAACAAGAGCGCTTAGTTCGCCAAGCACTGGATGAATGGCAACAATCTGGTGCAATCTCGACACAAGAATATCAACAATTAGGAAGTACGTTGCATCGTATTCCTTTTGATTGGAAAAGATTAAGTCGCTACGCATTTTGGATAGCAATGGTCTGTTTGATTATTGCCGCTGGGAGTATCTTTAGTGATAGCGCATTAGTCTATTATTTAATTGAGATTTTTAGTGTTTCTGAAATTATGCGAGTTATCTCTCCTGCACTTATTGCTTCTGCGCTCTATTTATGGGGATTTAAACGTCAGCGAAAAGAAGCACAGTGGCATTACAGTACTGAGTTTATTCTCTTTTTAGGTGTGATGTTTACGGCTATTTTCCTTTGGCAACTGGGAGAATTACTGGATACAGGAAGTGGTCATATTGCTCCTCTCTTTCTAATCGGTTGTGTCATTTATGGTGCAATTGGATTTATCAGTCGTTCCTCGTTGGTGTGGTTATTCTTCTTATTGATGTTAGGAAATTGGTTTGGTGCTGAAACTGGCTATATGTCAGGATGGGGCGCTTATTGGTTAGGGATGAACTATCCTATCCGCTTTGTCTTCTTTGGCGCAGTATTATTAGCAGGCTGTTATTTCCTACAAAATATATTGATACACCGTCGTTTATTTACCATGACAAAAATAATGGGGCTGACTTATCTGTTTATTGCACTATGGATAATGTCTATTTTCGGTAATTACGATCCAGATACGTGGTATCGCACTTCAAGTGTGAATTTATTGCCTTGGGCGCTATTATTTGGTGTTGTTGCTGTTATCTGTATTTATATAAGCCTTAAAACAGATGACGGTATGTTAAGAGGATTTGGTCTAACATTCCTTGGTATCAACCTTTATACCCGATTCTTTGAATATTTCTGGGATAGTTTACACAGTGCAATTTTTTTCTTTATTTTGGCGGTTTCACTGATTTTAATTGGACGAAAAGCCGAAAAAATTTGGCATGCTGTTGAAAATAACTCAATCGCTAATAAAGAGAGTAAGAGCGAATAGTATAATTAACGATGCGATAGGAGCGCCAATTCTATGGAAAAGCGAAGTTGTCATCTTCCTTTAGAAGTGAGCTGTGTTGCATGCCATTATTTTGTTTTTAAAGATAAAGATGAGGCATTTTTTGAGATCTGCCCCGTATGTGGCTGGCAAAATGATGGTACTAAAGAAGGGCAATATAGCGGTTGTAATCACAGCACATTAGAGGACTATCGTAATACCCAAAGCTTTAAAGAAAGCTGCTTACAAAGTGCAACGTTCTATATGAAATCTCCCTACTAGCCAAAATAGGGAGATTTTTTTGTTAGTTATGATTCTGGTTGATATTCCGAAATGGTGACATCGACATTAATTTCATTGCCATCACGCAATAATGTTACAGGTAATACCGTACCGGGACGCGTTTCTGCAATGTAATCCATCATCTCCATCGCAGAAGTCGCTGGTGCATGATTAATGCTAAGAATGATATCGCCAGTTTTTATTCCTGCTTTATCTGCTGGGCTATTTGGTGTGATACGGAAAATGCGCAACCCTTGAATTTGTTTGATGTCGGTATTTGATGAACGAATTTTAGGTAATTCTTTTGCTGTGATACCAATAAAACCACGAATAACACGACCATCACGAATAAGCTTATTCATAATTTTTACAGCAAGTTCAGTCGGAATGGCGAAGCCTAATCCTTCTGCACTAGGGCGATATCCATTATAAGTACCTGAATCAAACGTCATGGTATTAATACCCACAAGCTCACCTTCAGTATTAATTAATGCGCCACCCGAGTTGCCTTCATTAATTGAGGCATCTGTTTGTAGAAAGTTTTGGTAGCGTGTTGGACTTAACCCAACTCGACCCGTAGCACTGATGATCCCTTGAGTAATAGTTTGTCCAATATTAAAGGGATTACCAATAGCCAGTACAACATCACCAACATGAGAAATTCGTTTGCTATTAATGGGGATCGTCGGGAGTTTATCTGCATCAATCTTTAACACAGCAAGATCAGTTAATGGATCAGAGCCAACGAGTAAGCCTTCATAGAGATCACCATTTTGTAACGCAACAATAATTTGATCAGCATTATTGATAACATGTTGATTTGTAAGAATATAACCGCGACCATCCATAATGACGCCAGCGCCTAAAGATGTCAGCTCACGACCTTCTTGAGAAAAGCTTCCCATCGTACTGCTATAAACATTAACAACCGCAGGGGCGGCTCGTCGTACTGCTGTGTTATAGCTAAAAGGCGCATTGAGAAAATCGCCATTAAGTAGGCGTTCAATAAAAATAGGGCGAATTGAAGGAACTGCAATCAAAAGAATTGCTGCTGTGAGAAGACCAATTAGAGTTGATCGCAGTAATTTAGTTAACATAAAAATCCTGTATTTATGTCTGACTGTGAAATTATTCGCGTAGAAGGGGTGAGAATAGCATAGTTTAACTTATGAAAGCATCGCTCAACGCATAAAATCCCCTTTTAAGCCAATGGCTCTCATCGAAAATAGATATAAAAAAAGCCCTATAATAGATATTACAGGGCTAAGGAAATCAATAAATTAGATAGGTGAAAGCTTACTTCTTAGCGCGGTGTATTACGTAACAGCAGATAAATTTGTTCATTACCACGTTGAATATTCAATGCAAGAACAGGCGGTTTAGCATCAATTGCTTTGCGTAAATCGCCTAGTGATGTAATTGGCGTATTATTGATACCAATAATTAGGTCGCCTTTCTGTAAACCAGATGCAGCGGCGGCTGAATCTTTTTCGACAGAATCGACCGCAACAGCTTTCACTTGTTTATTCACATAGTTACTTAATGTTGCACCTTGTAGTGCAGGAGAGAAGTTATCTGCGCGTGTTGCATCTGCCGATTGTTTCTCTAATGTCACTTTCACATCCATTGGTTTACCTTGACGGATTAAACCAATTAGGATCTCTTTACCCGGTGGTGTTGTACCCACTTTAGCTCTTAATTCAGCAAAGCTATTGATACGTTTACCATCAACTGAAATTAAAACGTCACCTGGTTTAATGCCTGCTTTTGCAGCAGATGAATCTGGCATTACTTCGCTAACAAAAGCACCGCGTTGTGCATCAATATTAAAGGATTTCGCCAGATCAGAATTCATTTCTGTACCGCGAATACCTAAGATGCCACGTTTAACTTCACCATGAGAAATCAGTTGTTGGCTAAGGTCACGAGCCATATTACTTGGGATAGCGAAGCCGATACCGATGTTGCCACCACCTGGTGCTAAAATAGCAGTGTTAATTCCGATTAACTCACCATTCAAGTTAACGAGCGCGCCACCAGAGTTACCACGGTTGATTGAAGCATCGGTCTGGATAAAGTTCTCTAAACCTTCAAGATTTAAACCGCTACGGCCTAGTGCGGAAATAATACCGGATGTTGCTGTTTGGCCTAAACCAAATGGGTTACCGACTGCAACCGCAAAGTCACCAACACGTAATTGGTCAGAGTCCGCCATTTTAATTGCAGTTAAGTTGGTTGGTTTTTCAATTTGCAGTAATGCGATATCGGTTTGTGGATCGCTACCAATTAATTTTGCACTAAATTCACGGCCATCATTAATTTGCAGTTGAATTTTATCTGCGCCATCAACAACGTGGTTATTTGTTAATACATAGCCTTTTTGTGCATCAATAATGACGCCAGAGCCTAATCCTTCAAAAGGGCGCACACTTTGTTGTTGTGATGGGAAATTGGGGCCAAAGAAGAATTTGAACTCTTCAGGCACTTGCTGGTTTTGTACTCGCGTTCCTGAAACGTGCACACTGACAACCGCAGGTAACACTTTTTCTAACATCGGTGCAAGGCTTGGCAGTTGTTCGCCTGATGGCATCACAGCAGGTAGTGCCGCCATACTGGTTGCTGGAATAGTAGAGAGTGAAAGTCCGACACTCATTGCTAATGCACTAAGTAATAATTTTCTTTTTTTAGTCAACATGAATTAGAGTCTCTTGATACAGTTATCAAAATAAAAGTTATTGCTCAAAATGAGCGCGATGTCACTAAGACCTGTACTGACAAAGGAAAGTTCATTAAGACATGATGTGCTTTGCTTCCTTTTACACGGATTTACAAGACAAAAGCTATCTTTAAAACCATAGCAAATAATTGTCATTTTATGACGTTTGTTAGAAAGAAAAACGCCACAAAAAATGTGGCGTTTTTAATATTAACTGTCTTTTTTATCTGTGGGTCTGAACAATCCAGATGCTCCTTCGGAGTAATCACGAGGTGGCATTTTTATTGGAGATTGGTCATTCGCTGCTTCTGATTCACTTAAACGGTAATTAAATGGATTTTCTTGAGCAGGCATATCAGGCATGAGCTCATTAGAACTTTTTGCCATATGTTGATAAAGCTGACGGTAATCTCTCGCCATGTTATCTAATAGTTCAGCACTTCTAGCAAAGTGGCTGACAAGCTCATTGCGATAAGTATCAAGTTCTTCTTTTTTTGTGTCTAACTCTGCTTTGATAGCATCTTGTTGACGAAGGGTGCTGTTACCGTAACGCATTGCAAGTGCGCCGATAATAAGACCGACAACTAATCCAATCAGTGCATAAACCCAAACCATGGCAACTCCTTTTCATCTAATAGTGAGGACGATGGATTCTTATAACATCATAACCGCTAAAAGGCATGGGTGGAATAATATCCTTAAGCTTAATATAAAATTCGTGTGTTACGTTGATGTTAAAACAATTCTTAATGCTTATAATAGAGCCATTCGACAGACACAAATCAGTATGTCAGAAAATTAAGGATAAGAGGGCATTCATGACTGCTAGTACGCCGTTATCACTTTATGAAGCCGCATTGAAGCAAGGTGATTATCAACCTGATGATGTTCAGAGAAAAACGGTTCTTCATCTTCAACAGATATACCATGCATTATTAAAAGAGACTCCACCAGAAAAAAAATCGCTAACTCAACGATTATTCGGGCGAATTCGCACAAAAAAACAGATTGTTGCACCAGAACGTGGTTTATATATGTGGGGCGGTGTTGGACGAGGTAAAACATGGCTCATGGATATGTTTTATCAAAGCTTGCCGACAGAACGAAAGCTTCGCTTACATTTCCATCGCTTTATGTTACGTGTTCAAGAAGAACTAAAAAACTTACAAGGTCATGAAAATCCGCTAGAAATTATTGCTGATGGGTTTAAAGCGCAAACTGATGTACTCTGTTTTGATGAGTTTTTCGTTTCTGATATTACTGATGCGATGATTTTAGGTACCTTGCTTGAAGCATTATTCGTCAGAGGTATCACGTTGGTGGCGACATCAAATATTCCACCTGATGAGCTTTATCGTAACGGATTACAGCGTTCTCGTTTTTTACCTGCAATAGAACAAATCAAACAACATTGCGATATTTTAAATGTGGATGCTGGGATTGATTATCGACTAAGAACATTAACGCAAGCGCATCTTTTTTTATCTCCACTTAATGATAAAAATCGTCAGGAGATGGATAGAATTTTCATGCATTTGGCAACCAGCGAACCGCAAGTTGATTGTACCTTAACCATTAATCATCGCCCCATGAAAGTAAGAAAAGCATCTAATGGGGTACTCGCTATTAATTTTTCAACCTTGTGTATGGAACCACGTAGTCAGCTTGATTACATTGAGCTTTCTAAGCATTACCACTCTGTTTTGTTATATGACATGGAGCAAATGGGGACATTAAATGAAGACGCTGCGCGTCGGTTTCTAGCACTTGTTGATGAGTTTTATGAGCGTAAGGTGAAACTTATTATTAATGCAAATGTAGAAATGAACGAGATTTACCAAGGTGATTTTTTACGTTTTGAATATCAACGTTGCTTATCTCGTTTACAAGAGATGCAAAGTGAAGAATATTTAGTACAACCCCATCTCGCTTAATTTTTAATTCTTGAAGAAAGTCATCTTTCATTATGGTAGGATGACGCAGGTTAAGTTGCTTGATGTTTTTTTCTATGAAAATAGAGTGCATTAGGCAGCTTACAAGCGCTCTGGAAAGGAACAATTCTTCTCTTCAGGTAGCAAGAATTTATCAGTCAAATCAGAAAAAAGTGCCAGATTCGTTTTTTTCGCTGAAATATTGAAAAAGAATTCAATTGTTTTTCAATTATGACTCGATTTTTTTTTCTGACTTCTCTATAATCTTGCGACCCCACGTTGCAGCAAGTTTTTTATTTCCCAAAAAACTCGCATTTTAGAGTCAGCAGTGCTACTCGAAGGGGTAGGTTTGCTGGACACAAGAGTCGTGTGAACCTCAATAGTATTTGAACCGAGCGTTCACCAACGTGTAACTAAACATTGGGTAATTTTCAATAATGAAAACTTTTACAGCTAAACCAGAAACCGTAAAACGCGACTGGTACGTTGTTGATGCAGACGGCAAAACTTTAGGCCGTTTAGCAACTGAAATTGCTAGCCGTTTACGCGGTAAGCACAAAGCGGAATACACTCCGCACGTTGATACTGGTGATTACATCATCGTTTTAAACGCTGAGAAAGTAGCGGTAACTGGTCATAAACGTACTGACAAAGTTTACTACCGTCATACTGGTCACGTAGGTGGTATCAAACAAGCGACTTTCGAAGAGATGATCGCCCGTAGTCCTGAGCGTGTAATCGAAATCGCGGTAAAAGGCATGCTGCCAAAAGGGCCTCTGGGTCGTGCGATGTATCGTAAACTGAAAGTTTACGCAGGATCTGAGCACAACCACGCGGCACAACAACCGCAAGTTCTGGACATTTAATCGGGATAATAGGCAATGGCTGATAATCAATACTACGGCACAGGTCGCCGCAAAAGTTCTTCCGCACGTGTCTTCATTAAGCCAGGTAGCGGTAATATCGTAATCAACAAACGTAGCCTAGAAGTTTACTTCGGCCGCGAAACAGCACGTATGGTTGTTCGTCAACCGCTGGAATTAGTTGATATGCTGGGTAAATTAGATTTATACATCACTGTTAAAGGTGGTGGTATTTCTGGTCAAGCTGGCGCGATCCGTCACGGTATCACTCGTGCACTGATGGAATATGATGAGACTCTACGTTCTGATCTGCGTAAAGCTGGTTTCGTAACCCGTGATGCGCGTTCTGTTGAACGTAAGAAAGTGGGTCTGCGTAAAGCACGTCGTCGTCCACAGTTCTCTAAACGTTAATTTGTTATCTTTTAGATATTAATTTGATGTTGAAAACCCGTCTTCACAGGCGGGTTTTTTATTTTTAACTTATTTGTGCTTATTAATAATAAAAACATAATGTTGCTAATACATGATGCTGTTACTCATAAAACAGGCTTTATGTAAGATAACGATAGTATTAAAAAGTCTATTTTTTAGATGTTATCTCTAAATAATTTCATTTTTTGATATTATAATCTTACTTTTAAGGTAGTGTGGCATATTGTGTTGAATTATTTGCATTAGCCCCCCTAAGTAACATGAATTCTGGTAGAATAGCGAGCTTTGATGTCTTTCTTTCTATGACTTCATCATGTTGCCAATGGGTATATTGATCGTAATACCAGTGATGAGTTTGAAAGTCATACCAAAATTATTATGACAATAATGATTGTTGAATGATTATTTTGGTATTACTTGATAATGATATGTGCCGCAAAGACAGGTGAGTTTTTAACCCTGTAAAATATGATTATCCCACGATAACACTGTTATACAGGTAGTTACCCAATGCAGCTAAGAACTTAAATGTTTATTTAGGTCTACTGCGTTTGTGTGCTTGTCTTTTAGGAATGGGGAAATGGAAAAGGCATTGTGCTAATTCATTTCTTTAATTGATTAACTTGGAGGTTTTCATGGCTGTCGCTGCCAACAAACGTTCGGTAATGACTTTGTTTTCCGGTCCGACTGATATTTTCAGCCATCAGGTCAGAATTGTCCTAGCGGAGAAAGGTGTCAGTGTTGAAATTGAACAGGTTGAAGCTGGTAATCTTCCACAGGATCTTATCGATCTAAACCCTTACCAAAGTGTACCGACTTTGGTTGATCGTGAGCTGACTCTGTATGATTCACGCATCATCATGGAATACCTTGATGAACGCTTCCCTCATCCTCCTTTAATGCCAGTTTATCCTGTTGCTCGTGGTAGCAGCCGTTTAATGATGCATCGCATCGAGCATGATTGGTATTCTTTAATGAACACCATCGAAAAAGGAACTGAACAGCAAGCAAATGCTGCTCGTAAACAGTTAGCAGAAGAGCTACTGGCTGTATCTCCTGTGTTTAAAGAATATCCTTACTTTATGAGTGAAGAGTTCAGCTTAGTAGATTGCTACCTTGCTCCTCTATTATGGCGTTTACCAGTGCTCGGTGTAGATTTAAGTGGTGCTGGCGCTAAAGATGTACAAATTTATATGCAGCGTGTTTTTGAGCGTGATTCTTTCCTCGCGTCATTAACCGAAGCAGAGCGTGAGATGCGCTTACCTTCAAGAGGGTAATTAAGTATGGAGATTATGGATATGTCTCCGCGTCGTCCGCATTTATTACGTGCGCATTATGACTGGATCATCGAAAACGATTTAACACCACATTTAGTTGTTGATGTGAATGTTGTCGGTGTTCAAGTCCCAATGGAATATGCGCATGATGGTCAAATTGTACTAAATATTTCATCTCGTGCTGTAGATGACTTAGAGTTAACGCCGTATCAGGTTTTATTTAGTGCAAGCTTTGGTGGCATACCTCGTAAAGTGCGAGTGCCTATGGCTGCTGTTATGGCTATTTATGCGAGAGAAAACGGTGCGGGAATGATGTTTGAGCCAGAGCCTGCTTATGAATCTGGCGCATCATTACAGTTTGCTGAAGATGAGCATCAAGAAACACCAGATGCTCCTGTTGGCGAAGTCTTATCATTAGTAACGGACAAACCTGTTTCTGATGATGTAACGCCACCAGATGATGATCCAGAGCCACCTCGTCCTACAGGTCGTCCATCATTGCGTGTAGTGAAATAAGAGATTATCTTATTTGTATTAATGAAAAACCCAGTTCATTTGAACTGGGTTTTTTGTGTTTATTTGATCGATAGCTTTTTGTAAAAAATAATAAATACTTAATTCGAAACTTAAAGTAAATTTTTAGTGTTAGATTGCTTAGTTACTTTTCTTTGGCCTGTTATTTCAGGCGCCTTAGTTTTAAAGTGCTCTGACATCAATACTTTTGCATTAGTAAGTAAGAGTGTGCGCATTTCTTGAGGTGATAACCGTTTAATATTGTTGGTACTCATTGTTATTTCCCTCACCTTTTCCAATTTGATTATATTATAAACAATACAGAGACAACTTCAAATAATCAGATAAATGAGTTTATTGACTGAATATTATTGGTTATTTAGTAACTTTGACATTAACGACAACTGCATTGTTTGTAAAGTTTCAAATGTAGCATACATGGCTAGATGATCATCAAGTAATTGAAATCCAAATTTTTCATAATGGAAAATAAGTTCTTTATGAGGCTCAACAATATAAATACCTTTACTGTCAGCATATTGAGATAAGAAAAATATACTAGCAATAACAACTAATGTTGTTAAGCGTTCAGATAGTGGGTGATTTTTATTATGCCGAATAAATGATTCAATAAGGAAAATATGTAAATCTCCACTTGAAGTTGCGTAAACACCAAGCATTGCACCATCAATGCCCGCCTTTGTGCATAATCGAAACCCCATATGAAAACTGTTTTCATTAAGGTAATGTGGAAATTTATCTATCCAATTCAATACAGAACGATTATCTTTAACTATTGATTCAAAATCACTTTCTGATAGAACACTTACTTTTAATTCTAATTGAGCTTTATTAATAAACGTTTGTAAAAAATGAATAGTTTCATCTAAATTTAATTTGGGAGACAAAATAGATTTTCCTTTTAGATAGGCGTACAGAAAAGCTACCACAATCAAAATTCCTCTCAAAAAATAAATTTTATTAATTTAAAAAAATTAGAATTGCATCAATGTTTTTAATGATTCTTAATGAAAAATAAATCAAATTTATTTTTATCGGAAATGGCTTTATATTCAATTATATGAAATATAAATATATTTTTATTTTTGAGGTTTTATGAATCATCATTTAATCTAATTAATTTTATCGATTTATCTGTTGTTAACTAAAAATTTGTTCAATCTCTGTGTTCATCCATGTGTTTTTGAAACAATCAAGGTTGGAAGTGATTGTTCTGAATTTTAGGCGTGTTATTTATGAAGTAATTAAATACATTCAGTTAAAAAACAAAAAAACGCCCTATATTTCTATAGGGCGTTTAGATTAATGATTGGGCTGAAATTATTTCAGCAGTTCTTCTAAACAACCAGTGTAAAGATTAACTGCAGTCATTAATTGTTTTTCATCGAAGTCAAAGCCTGCTTGGTGGTGACCAGCTGTTCTGTCGGCACCAACAACGAAGTACAGTGATTTACCACCACAACGTTGTACACGTTTTGCTAAAACTGTTGCATCTTCACTACCACCGAATGGGCGAGTTGCAACCGCAGTTAGCTCAGAATGTTTACCCACAACTTTGGTCATAACATCAATCAGTTCTTGGTCATTCGTCAAGTCAACGGCTTCACCCATGATTTCGCTTTCCATTTCTAACTGGAAGCTATGTGCTGCGCCTTCAGCCATACGTACTGCATTTGCAGCCATAAAGCTGTTGATCTCTTCATTTTCACCGCGAACTTCAATTTGCATTTCAGCGTTAGCTGGGGTGACGTTACGGCCTTCACCAGCTTTTAATACACCGATGTTGATACGTGACATTCCTTTACCATGGCGAGAAATACCCAGCATTTGTGTTGCCGCGTGGCAAGCACCCGCTAAAGCATTACGACCAAGTTCTGGCTCTGCGCCTGCGTGAGACGGTGCGCCTTTAAAGCGGAAGTCATATTTAGTGGTACATAAGAAATGTGTTGGGTTAATAACAATTTCACCACTGTTGGCGATAAAGCCTAAGTGAGCACCTAAGAAGTAATCAGCATCATCTGCGATACCACTTTCTGCCATTGCACGAGCACCACGAACACCTTCTTCTGCTGGTTGGAATAAAATTTTAACTTTACCAACCACTTTATCTTTATTCTCAACTAACCAGTGAGCAACACCTAAGCCAATAGAGATGTGTCCATCGTGACCACAAGCATGCATTTCGCCTGCGTGACAAGAAGCAAAGTTCTCTGCATGAGGACGGTGTTTTGCTTCTGTTGCTTCGTTAACACCAACACAGTCGATATCAAAACGCAGTGCGACTGTTGGGCCTGCTTTACCACTGTCAAAGATAGCCACACAGCCAGTTAGCTCTTTCATTTCATCAAGTAGAGCTTCATCAACTTTATGCTCTCTTGCAACAGCTAGACCTTTTTCAACGACTTGACGGCGGCGACCAAAAGCAAACTCTTGATTGATAACGTCTGGGCCAACTTTAACTTCTAAACCTAAGCTACGTAGTTCTTTGACGATTTTTGCTGTGGTTAAAAATTCTGACCAACCAATTTCTGGATATTGGTGAAATTCACGACGCCATTTAATTAATTTTTCTAGTGTAATTGCTGACATATTCATTTCTCCACTTATAACATGAATAACGCAACAGCGATGACGCCGATAATCATACCCGGTGCAGTACGTTTTGCGATTTCCATAGGGTTTACGTTTGCAAGACCAGCACAAACAATTGCTGCACCTGCCAGTGGTGACATAGTACGACCTAACGCGCCAGATAATGCCGCTGCCATACCCATGTCTGGGATTTCATAACCGAATTGTGCAGCATGAGGTGTTACTGTTTCGTTGAATGCGAATGCTGCTGCGTCACCAGAACCTGTGATAATACCCATTAAGAATGGCCCTAAAGTACCACCCCAGCGAGCGAATTCAGGAGAATGAGTTAAGAAGTTGATGAACGCGTCGATTAAACCAGATGCTTTCAGACCTGCTGCGAATACTGCTGCTGCAATGATGATACCTAATACATCACCATAAGCATTACCCATACCTTTAAAGAACTCTTTCGTAATTTGAGCTGGGTTAGTTAATGTGATGAACAGAGCATAGATAGAACCGATTAACATTGCCGCTGGCACAGACAGTTTAAATGTACTGAAAGTCTCGAAGAATGGCAGAATTAACAGGATTAATGGAATGAAAGGTGCTGTTGCATATAAGTAGTTAGGGCGAATAGCTTCTGGCGTTGCTTGTGCTGATGAAGATGATGCATCACTCGCAACAGAAGCCATTTTGAACTCTTTTTTCACTAAAGCGACAACCGCCAGTGAAACTGCTGCGATACCACCAGCCATTAAGCTATATGGGCTATGGCGAGCGATTAAATCAACCACTTCCATATTCGCCATGTTAGCAACGAAGGCGTTATGCGACATACCTGGGCTTAGCATTGAGCCGATAGTACCACATAACACGGCGCCACCAGCGATAGCTGGGTGAATACGTGCCGCGATTAATAATGGAATGAGTGTCGCACCTACCGCTGCCGCACAACCTGCTGCTGATGGGATTGCGATATTAATAAAATACGTTACGACAACCGTCGCTGGAATAAGGAAGAAGCCCAGACGAGTCATTACTTTTGATAAAACATGAACCAGATGCATATCGCATTTGGTATATTTCATGACATAAGCAAAACCCATACTCGCACAAATTGCTTGAATTAATGATGAAGAAACCATGCGCTCACTAAATGCGGTAAACGCATCTAATGGACTTAGGCTCAAAATACAAAGCAATAAACCCGCACCGATAAGTACCATTCGGGTTTCATATTTTTTTATTAGCAAATAGACAGTTACGATAATAACGGCTACGGCTATAAGTTGCATCACCATGGTGATCCCCTAGTTAATTATGACAATACTATTAATTATGAAAGCGAACCTAACATCAATAAATTATATTTTTCTGTAAAGTTATTAGGTGACTCCATTATGAAGTTGGTAGGTTGATAATATTTGATTGTTATCAAATTTAATAGCCGAAATAAAATCTATTTTTTTAGACTGTGATGTTATTAACAAATGCTGTAAAACAATGATCATTAAAAGATGACGAAAAGGTTAAATAAAAAGAGATAAAGTAAAAAATACGAAAATAAATTATATTTACTATAGATAAGGAGTGTTATTTTGATACAAAAAAGAATATCACTTTTTATCAAAATATTATTCTATAAATTATATTAAATGGTAATGAGAATGATTATTTGGTCTGATATCTTGATGATCCTTAAATACTATTTATTAATTTCACCGATAATATTGAAAAATTATCCCACTTAAATCAAATGGGATAATAAACAAGAGAAATTGTTATTTAAAATAACGGAAATAAAAAATATTTAACATGATAAATATTGCAATATTCCTTCGGCAGCCTCTCTTCCTTCTGCTATTGCTGTTACCACAAGATCAGAGCCTCGTACAATATCGCCGCCAGCAAACACTTTAGGGTTTGTTGTTTGATTTGGTATTTCTTGATTATCTGAAATAATAATTCTGCCTGAAGATGCATATTCAATATTATTTTCATCTAACCATGGATAATGTGCAGGTTTAAAGCCAAATGCCAGAATAACCGCATCAGTAGATAACAAATGCTCACTTCCTTCAATCGGCGTTAATGTTTTATCACCTTGAGTTTTAATAACACGAACACCAACTACTTTATTTTGGTTATCGACTTCAATATCTATAGGTTGAAGATTAAATAAAAATTCGCCACCTTCTTCTTTGGCATTTTTTACTTCGCGTTTTGAACCCGGCATATTGCTTTCATCACGACGATAAACACAAGTGACTTTATTTGCACCTTGTCGAATTGCAGTACGCACACAGTCCATTGCGGTATCGCCACCGCCTAATATCACTACATTTTTATCTTTAAGGTCGATATAAGGTGTTTGAGGATCTTCACCATAACCCATTAAATAACGTGTATTACCAATTAAATAAGGTAGGGCGCTATAAACACCATCAGCATTTTCATTAGGAAAATGACCGCTTAAACTGTGATAAGTGCCCAATCCTAGAAAAACCGCGTCATATTGTGTTATTAGGGTATTTAGGGCGATATCTTTGCCTATTTCCGTATTAAGGCAAAACTCGATACCCATTTCACTAAATAATTCGCGACGTCGGATCATCAGTGATTTTTCGAGTTTAAAAGAGGGTATCCCAAACGTAAGTAATCCCCCAATTTCTGGATGTTTATCATAAACAACGGGTTTCACACCTTGACGAATAAGAACATCTGCACAGGCAAGACCCGCAGGGCCTGCACCGATAATCGCAACCTTTTTATCAGTCATTGTGACGTGAGAAAGATCGGGGCGCCATCCTTGTGCTAAGGCGGTGTCATTGATGTAACGTTCAATATTGCCAATTGTGACTGCACCAAAATCATCATTAAGCGTACAGGCGCCTTCACAAAGCCTATCTTGAGGGCAAACGCGACCACAAATTTCAGGCAAACTGTTTGTTTGATGAGAAAGCTCGGCTGCTTCAATAATACGTCCTTCGTTTGCCAGCTTTAACCAATTAGGAATGTAATTATGAACAGGGCATTTCCATTCACAATAAGGATTCCCGCAACCTAAACAGCGATCAGCTTGTGCGGAGGCTTGCTGTGGTGAAAAGGCCTCATAGATTTCAACAAACTCAATTTTGCGAATTGCTAACGGTTTTTTAGTCGGCTCAACACGATTTAAGTCGATAAACTGATACACATTCTGACTCATAATATTCTCCTATTGTGCCTGAACGCGTAATTCAGCAGATGAACGACGAGGATGACCAAGCAACGCATTGACATCACTGGACTTTGGCTTAACCAACTTGAAGTGTTGTGACCAATATTCCCACTGTGAAAGTAATCTTTCTCCTTGCTGCGAGCCGGTTAGTCTGACATGTTCTGCAATCATGCCGCGTAGATGTTCAGCGAGAATGGCAAAGGATGCAACAGGAAGCAACTCAATCGACGAAGTGTTGATCCGTTGCGATAACGTAAGGTCTTCATCTAATAGATAGGCAAATCCACCCGTCATTCCTGCACCAAAGTTAATCCCTGTTTTACCGAGAACGCAGACAATACCGCCCGTCATATATTCACAGCCGTTATCACCAACGCCTTCAACAACAGCAATCGCACCAGAGTTTCTGACGGCGAAACGTTCACCTGCCAAGCCTGAAGCATACAGTTTCCCGCCTGTTGCGCCATAAAGGCACGTATTACCCATAATGGTTGCATGATGATTTTTAAAAGCAGAACCCACTGGAGGTGAAATGACAATACGACCGCCCGCCATACCTTTGCCAACATAATCATTTGCATCACCGACTAAGGTTAATTCAACGCCTTGTGCATTCCAGACACCAAAGCTTTGACCAGCGGTGCCCGTAAAATTGAGTTTTATAGGTGTTGCAGATAACCCATTCTCGCCATATTTCTTAGCAATAATCCCAGATAACGTTGCACCCACAGAGCGGTCTGTATTACGAATATCAAAATAGTGTGTTTGGCTTTTTTGCTGTTCAACGGCTTCAATCGTTTGAGTAACAATACGCTGGTTTAATTCACCTTTATCATAAGTCTCATTATTTTCCTGACAATAAAGGGCTTTACCTATGGGGGATGTCACGGTTTCTAGTAATCCGCCTAATGAGAGTTTTTGTTGTTTGCTTGTCACACCTTCTAAACAAGAAAGCAGATCGGTACGACCGATTAAGTCGGTAATTTTTCGTACTCCGAGCAATGCCATTAACTCACGGGTTTCTTGTGCAATAAAGCGGAAGTAGTTAATAACACGTTCAGGTAATCCGTGATAATGGTTACGACGTAGCGTTTCATCTTGAGTTGCAACACCCATTGCGCAATTATTTAAATGACAAATACGCAAGTATTTACAGCCTAACGCGACCATAGGGCCTGTACCAAACCCAAAACTCTCTGCGCCCAAAATCGCCGCTTTAATAATATCGAGTCCTGTTTTTAATCCGCCATCGACTTGTAAACGAATTTTATGACGAAGATTGTTTGCCACCAGCGCTTGTTGGGTTTCCACTAAACCTAATTCCCACGGACTACCTGCATATTTTACAGAAGTTAAAGGACTTGCACCTGTACCTCCGTCATAACCTGCAATGGTTATCAAATCCGCGTAGGCTTTGGCAACACCAGTAGCAATGGTGCCCACACCAGGCTCTGATACTAGTTTTACAGAAATCAGTGCAGTGGGATTGATCTGTTTTAAGTCGAAAATAAGCTGTGCTAAATCTTCAATAGAATAGATATCGTGATGAGGTGGCGGTGATATTAAAGTAACACCAGGAACAGCATAGCGTAATTGCGCAATGTAAGGGGTGACTTTATCGCCGGGAAGTTGTCCTCCTTCACCAGGTTTTGCTCCTTGTGCAACTTTGATTTGCAAAACATCGGCACTCATTAGATAAGAAGGCGTTACGCCAAAACGACCCGAGGCAATTTGTTTAATGCGTGAGACTTTATTAGTCCCGTAACGAGCTGGATCTTCACCGCCTTCGCCTGAGTTTGAAAATCCGCCCAATGTATTCATCGCTTGCGCAAGGGCTTCATGAGCTTCTTTACTTAGTGCCCCAATTGACATTGCGGCGGTATCAAAGCGTTTAAATAATTCTGTTTCAGGTTCGACTTCTTCAATCGAGATAGGCGTTGCCTTTTTATTGAGGATTAGCATATCGCGCAATGTGGTTATTGGGCGTTGTTGTACCAGACTAGCATAATGCTGATAGTCGGCATATTCCCCGCTATTTACCGCTTGTTGTAGTGCTTGAACGACATCAGGATTGTAGGCGTGATATTCCCCTTTATGCGCATATTTCAATAATCCCCCCGCCTCTAAAGGATAACGGGTTAACCAAGCTCGTTTAGATAGATTGAATAAGTCGTGTTCAAAATCACTAAAGTCAGCGCCATTAATCCGATTATCAACGCCCGCAAAACAGAGCTCGACAACGCTATCATTTAATCCCACCGCTTCAAAAAGTTGAGAACAACGGTAAGAAGCTACGGTTGAAATGCCCATTTTGGACATGATTTTATACAATCCTTTATTTATACCGTTACGGTAATTAAGCATCACTTGGGCATAGCTTGCTTGCAGGATTTTTTTATCAACACGTTGAGCTAAAGACTCATAAGCAAGATAAGGATAAATAGCGGTAGCACCAAATCCGAGTAATACGGCGAAATGGTGAGGATCACGGGCACTGGCGGTTTCGACAATAATATTGGCATCACAGCGTAAGTTATTATCTACCAACGCTTTTTGTACCGCTCCGACTGCCATAGGAGCAGGAATAGGTAATCGCTCTTTAGTGATATTTCTATCTGATAAAACCAATAATACCGCACCACGGTGAACTTCCTGTTGTGCTTTTGCGCATAATTGGCGTAACGCTGTTTCTAGGTTGCATTCTGTTGGTTGATATGTGATATCAAGATGAACAGATTGGTAATAAGGACTTTCTTGATTAATAAGCTGTTGGAAATCGCTATAAAGCAAAATAGGCGATTTAAAACTCAGCCGATGAGCTTGACCTTCCGCTTCGCAAAACACATTCATCTCGCGCCCAATGCAGGTCGCTAAAGACATGACATGTGCTTCTCTTAATGAATCTATGGGCGGATTTGTTACTTGCGCAAATTTTTGTCTGAAATAGTCATAAATAAGGCGAGGTCGTTGAGAAAGCACGGCAAATGGCGTGTCATCTCCCATTGATCCAGTGGCTTCTTGCCCGTTTTCTGCAAGGACATGCAAAATGCTTTCTAGCTCTTCTTGGCTATACGCAAACTGCTTTTGATAAGTGGCTAACAGAGTGTCATCGAAGGCGCGTTGTCCTGTGGCTTGTTGCGCGGGTAATGCTTCAAAGGGCGTTAAACGTTTGACATTGCGCTCTAACCACAGTTTATAGGGATGGCGTCTTTTTAAATCTTCGTCGGTTTCAGCAGAGTGCAAAATGCGTCCCTGATGAGTATCAATGACCATCAGCTCGCCAGGACCTACACGTCCTTTTTCTCGCACTTCATCAGGCTGATAATCCCAAATACCAATTTCAGAAGCACAAGTGATGATGTTATCTGTGGTAATAACGTAACGAGCAGGGCGCAAACCGTTTCTATCTAGCGTACACGCAGCGTAACGACCATCTGATAATACGATGCCTGCGGGGCCATCCCAAGGCTCCATATGCATTGAGTTAAAATCAAAAAAGGCACGAAGATCTTCATCCATTTGTGGATTATTTTGCCATGCAGGCGGCACTAACAATCGCATTGCACGAACAATATCCATACCGCCATTGAGAAAAAGTTCTAGCATATTGTCGAGTGAACTGGAATCTGAGCCACTCTCATTCACAAAAGGCGCTGCACTTTGTAGATCAGGAATAAGTGGCGTATGGAATTTATAGGCACGCGCTCTTGCCCATTGGCGATTGCCTGTAATGGTATTTATTTCACCATTATGAGCAAGATAGCGAAAAGGTTGCGCAAGAGGCCATCTTGGTGTGGTGTTAGTTGAAAAACGCTGGTGGAATAAACAAATTGAAGATTCCATGCGTAGATCGGCAAGATCGGTAAAAAAACGCGGTAAATCAATGGCCATGCAGAGACCTTTATAGATGGTCACTAAATTAGAAAGACTACAAATATAAAAATCATTGTCAGTAATGCGCTTTTCAATACGTCTGCGGGCAACAAAGAGTCGTCTCTCAATATCACTTATCCGCCAGCCTGCGGGGGCATTAACAAAAACTTGTTCGATTAAAGGAAGAGAAGAAAGGGCAATACTCCCTAAAATATCAGTGTTAATAGGCACTTTACGCCAGCCGACAATAGAAAGTGTTTCTCGTTGTAGCTCTTCTTCAACGATAAGACGGCATTGTTTGGCAATATTGGGATCTTGGCTTAAAAATAGCATCCCTACGGCGTAATTTTTTGCTAAATGCCAGCCTTTTTCTTGTGCAACTAATTGGAAGAAACGCTCTGGTTTTTGTAAGAGTAATCCGCATCCATCGCCGGTTTTACCATCAGAAAGAATAGCACCACGATGTTGCATTCTGGCAAGACCATGTATGGCATTTCTGACAATCTTATGGCTGGCTTGCCCTTCAATATGCGCGATCAACCCAAACCCACAATTGTCTTTTTCCTGTGTCTTTTGATAGAGCATTTTTTTGCTTCCTACTTAGTTTACTGGGCACCTCAAAAAAGAGCGCAAAAGGAACGTTTTGGCTCAAAGTATGTAGGTAAATTTATGGGTGCTCAGTCGGGTGATGTTGTGTTTGCCTAGCTTGGAGTGTTTTTTATATTGCTATGCAATGCCTTTTCAACTTATCGATAAATAAAAATCAGGTCAATGTGTAGGGATATTTGGCTGAGATAAAATAGATAAGGATATTTTTATTTTAAAATATTGATTAATAACTAAATTATTCTATTTTAGAATAGTATGAGAGCGATTTTTTAATGTGAGCTATATCACTTTATTTGAGCGGTTTAGCTTTATCTCATCCTTTAATGATAAAAACGGGTAGTGAGTTATTCTACTGAATATATTGATTTTGGAGTTTTATTGTTTTTATACATTTTGTATAAAAAAAGACAAATTGCATTTTTTCTAATAAGGTCTATTTATCGTTGATATTGCTATCGTCTATGTTGCTTGGTTTTTGTATTATTTTTATGAATGCATATGTCTAAATAGACTCGTTGAGAGAAAATAGAGGGTTAAATCAAACAAAGTAATGAGAAATAACCACTCTTAGTAAGATTTCTGAATGTTCGCCACTGCGCCAATTCATTTTTGGGTTATCATTCCATAGATTCAATATATTGGAGTTTTCAATGAAATTGCTCAAAGGGCTTGCCCAATACTACGTTGACTTAATGATGAGGCTGGGGCTAATTCGCTTCTCATTGTTGTTAGCTTCTGCATTAGTTGTTTTAGCGATGGTTGTTCAAATGGCGGTGACATTCTTGCTTGCAGGTGATGTTACCAGTATTGACCTTGTTCGCTCTATTTTCTTTGGGCTGATTATTACGCCTTGGGCTGTCTATTTTCTCTCTGTTGTGGTTGAACAACTTGAAGAATCACGACGCCGTTTATCTCGTATGGTGGATAAATTAGGTGTAATGCGCCAGCGCGACTTAGAGCTTAACTCTCAATTAAAAGAGAATATTGAGCAATTAAACTTGGAAATTCAAGAGCGTGAAAAAGTTGAAAAAGCACACCTTGAATTACTAGAAAAACTAAAAAGTGAAATGAAGCGTCGTGAATTGACGCAAATCGAGCTTGAACAGCAATCCTCACTTTTACGCTCATTCCTAGATGCCTCTCCTGACTTAGTTTATTACCGCAATGAAGATAATGAATTTTCAGGATGTAACCGTGCGACGGAATTACTGACTGGTAAAAGTGAAAAGCAACTTATCGGTTTAACACCACTTGATGTGTATGACGAAGATATTGCGATAAAAGTGATGGAAACGGATGAAAAAGTCTTCCGTCATAATGTGTCGCTCACTTATGAGCAGTGGTTAGTTTATCCTGATGGCCGCAAGGCTTGTTTTGAACTACGAAAAGTGCCGTTTTATGATCGTATTGGTAAACGTCATGGCTTAATGGGCTTTGGACGTGACATTACAGAGCGTAAGCGCTATCAAGACGCGTTAGAGAACGCGAGCCGTGATAAAACCACCTTTATCTCAACAATCAGCCATGAATTGCGTACACCGCTAAATGGTATTGTTGGATTAAGCCGTATCTTATTGGATACCGAGCTTTCACCAGAACAACTCAATTACTTAAAAACGATCCATGTGAGTGCGATTACGTTAGGGAATATTTTTAATGACGTGATTGAGATGGACAAAATTGAGCGTAGAAAAATTCAGTTAGATAACCAGCCAATTGACTTTACTGAATTTATTTCTGATTTAGAAAACCTGTCTGGATTGTTAGTACAGCCAAAAGGATTGAAATTCACACTTGAAGCTGAAGAAACGCTACCGCATAAGATAACCTCTGATGGGACTCGATTACGCCAGATCTTATGGAATCTCATTGGTAATGCTGTGAAGTTTACTCAAGAAGGTGAAATCAAAGTGCGTATTTGGCAAGAAGCACCAGATAAGTTGTTATTTGAAGTGAAAGATAGCGGAATTGGTATTCCAAAAAGTGAGCTTGAGAAGATCTTTGCTATGTACTATCAAGTCAATGATAGTCAAGGTGGTCGTTCTGCAACGGGAACGGGGATCGGACTTGCTGTCTCAAAACGCCTAGCACAGCATATGGGCGGCGATATTCGTGTTGAGAGTGAGTTAGGTGAGGGGTCTACCTTTACCCTCTCTATCGTCGCTCCTGCGATTGAAGAGCACCACGATATCGAAAGTGATGATGAACTCTTATTACCTGCTTTAAATATTCTGCTTGTTGAAGATATAGAACTTAACGTGATTGTTGCCTGCTCTGTTTTAGAAAAATTGGGTAATACCGTTGATGTGGCAATGACAGGACAAGAAGCGTTATCGATGTTTAAGCCTGATGAATATGACTTAGTGCTACTAGACATTCAATTACCTGATATGACTGGCTTCGATATTTCAAGAAAATTACGTCAAGAATTCGACAGTAATGAACTTCCTCCTCTTATCGCTTTAACAGCAAATGTTTTGAAAGACAAAAAAGAGTATTTGGATGCGGGAATGAATGATGTGCTAAGTAAACCACTTTCTGTGGATGCACTTACCGCGATTATCAACAAATTCTGGGGTGATGGCGCGGTTTCTATGCCATGTAATGATCCATCGGAATTGTTGAATAAAAATGAAGAATTATTAGATATAGACATGCTGAATCAATACATCGAACTTGTCGGACCTCAATTAATCACTGATGGTCTAGATGTTTTTGAAAAGATGATGCCAAGTTATATGTCAGTCCTTGAATCTAACCTAACCGCGCGTGATCAGAAGGGCATCACTGAGGAAGGACATAAAATCAAAGGTGCAGCAGGTTCTATTGGTTTAAAACATTTACAGCAACTCGCTAAACAGATCCAATCACCGGAATTACCTGCTTGGTGGGACAATGTACAAGAGTGGGTCGATGAGCTAGGGAAGGATTGGAGAAAGGATGTAGAAAGTTTAAGAAACTGGTTGGCAGACGCTAGAAAAAAATAACCCCAACCGAAGTTGGGGTGCGCGAATACTGCGCCAACACCAGGGAAACTTTTCTATCCGCTTTTTTTGATTCTCATTACATAGGCGAATAGGATGAAACTATTCCATACATCATACAAGCAACAAAATAGCAAAGATAAGTTTTTTTGTTACAAGAAACATTTAAATATGTGATGCCGATTGGTGTTTACACCTATAAATGGGTAACTAGTAATCTACTACAAACGGAGAAAGATATGAAATCAATTGCGGTAATTTTAAGTGGCTGTGGTGTATTCGATGGGAGTGAAATCCATGAATCAGTGCTCACAATGCTTGCTTTAAGCCAAAATAATGCTGAAGTTCATTATTTTTCACCTAATGATTTGCAACCAACTGTAATTAATCATATTACAGGTGAGGAAAAATCAGAAAAAAGGAATATGATGGAAGAATCTTCTCGTATTTCTCGTGGAAAAATCTCCCCTTTATCAGAGGCAAAGGCTGAAAACTTTGATGCTGTCATTATTCCTGGTGGCTTTGGTGCAGCGAAGAATTTATGCAATTTCGCAACAAAAGGGAGTGACTGTGAAATTAACAAAGATCTCTTAAGATTTGTACAAGCGATGCATCAGCAAAATAAGCCATTAGGGTTAATATGTATTGCGCCTGTAATGTTACCAAAAATGTTAAATTCTCCAGTAAAATTAACAATTGGAAATGACGCGGAAACAGCTCGTGCAATTGAAAAGATGGGCGGCGTTCATATAGATTGCCCGGTTGATGATATTGTTGTTGATGAAAAATATCGTGTTGTCACAACTCCTGCGTATATGCTTGCACAATCTATTGCACAAGCACAGGTAGGTATTGAGAAACTAGTTAAGAAAGTCCTTGAGATGGCATAAATAGTAGGTAAAAACAGCAGATGGTACTGGTGAGAAAGTTAAAGAAACTATTAATTATTTTAATTGCTTTATGGCTGTTAACAGTTGTGCTGTTTTCTTTTTTACCTGTGCCTTTTTCTGCTGTTATGGTTCAAAGACAAATTTCTGCTTGGAGTGAGTTTGATTTCTCTTATGTATCACATTCCACTTGGGTAAGTGAAAAAGAGATCGCTTCTGTGATGTATTTAGCCGTTATTGCTTCTGAAGATCAAAATTTTCCCAAACATTGGGGCTTTGATTTTGATGCTATTGAGAAAGTTTTCAAAAAAAATCATAACAACGGGAAAACATTACGTGGTGCATCGACTATTTCTCAGCAAACGGTCAAAAATCTCTTTTTATGGGATGGTCGTAGTTGGATAAGAAAAGGGCTTGAGACGGGAATGACGCCAGTTGTCGAGCTTATTTGGTCAAAAAAACGTATTTTAACGGTGTATCTAAATATTGTTGAATTTGGAGATGGGATCTTCGGTGTAGAGCAGGCTTCTCAACACTATTTTAGAAAGCCAGCGAAACAACTTACAAGCCATGAAGCTGCATTATTAGCCGCTGTATTGCCTAACCCGCATATTTATCACGTAAATAAACCTTCTGCTTATACCTTAAAACGGCAACAGTGGATCTTAAATCAGATGCGACTCATGGGTGGAATAGCCTTTTTAAAGAAAAATAATTTGTAACACCTTTATAAGGTCGGAAACACTTTACTTTCTGGCTCTGCGATTTTTTCTGACATTTTGGTTATCGTCGATGGATCATTAGCTTGACGAGATTGAATGCGAAACTGTGACGGTGTCATGCCATATTTACGTTTAAATGCATCACAAAAATAAGCATTACTTCCAAATCCACAACGATGGCTGATTTGAAATACAGAGTAATTAGAGAATGTGAGGTAGTTTAAAGCGATCCCCATTCTGACATCTAATAGTAATTGGCAGAATGAAACCCCTTCTTTATTTAAATGCCGACGTAATGTCGATGGCGTCGTAAATAATGTTTTTGCCACATCTTCTAAATGCCATTTTCGCTGTGGATCTTGTGTTATCAGGTGTGTAATGGCCTGATTTTTCGGCTCATCATAGTTAAAACGAAAGATATTTAGAATATCCACACCTGCCTGATGTACCGCCATTAAAATAAAGAATAAGCACTGCTGCATAAACATGGTTTCTTGTGATGGAGAGCCATGTGGTAGCGGTAAACACTGTTTTAAAATTCCAAAATTACTTTTTATCACTTCAGGAGTTGATAAATGGTAAGAAGGAAGGTGGCTTGTGAGTGGCGAGCTAGATTTAATTAAAGGTTTTAGTAAAGAGAAAACCGATTGAAGCTCTGTTTCACATAACACCAGAGTGTGTAGTTCAATAGACTTATGCGTAAATTGGCTGACAATATCGCAAGAAACTTGACTGTATTTCGGAATAATAAGCGTTAAATGGCTTGATACATCAATAGTTTGCCCATTGATGCAAATTGTACCTTTTGCGCCACTAACCATCGCTATCATCGGGTTTTCGATGTAAAACGTTTTTAAAGACATTTGGTTAGAGGACTGGATGTGTTTGTATTCCATGATCTCCGATATACCGTAGGCAAGTTAAGCATTAATCTTGCTTAAATGAACAATACTCAAAATTAGCTCATTTGTTGTATAAACTGATAAGCCACGTCTAGAATAATAAATAGAGAGATTATTCTAATTTAAATTAGTGTTGTCATGCAAAGCAGAATGAGAGCAAAACAGAATATAATCTTGCTGATAAAACATGACAATATAGATATTTGCTCATTTTTTACATTTATTTTAAACAGTGTCATTTTTTCTAAATAAATTGTTATTTATTCAAAACGCATTTTTCGTAATAAGGTGTAGAATCGCGCGTCAAAGACGAAGGAGATTATCCTGTTCTTAGGATATCACTGTTTGTCTTTTATCCACACCCTATCCAACATTCATTAGCTTATTTTCTATTTGATTTTGAATGACTCAATCTTATGGATAGCGCTGTATGTATTCACGTATTTTCCTGATTTATTGATAATTTTGCCGAGTTGGCAGGAGTGAGTATGTCTGACTTTTCAGGGAAGGGTTGGCTTGCTGAAATCGTTTTACGTTATGAAGTAAAACGCGAAATAACACGTCTTACAGAAAAGCGCCATATCGGCCCATTAATGGTTCAGCGTCCTTTTTATCCTGAGCAAGGTATTGCACACACTTATTTGCTTCATCCCCCAGGCGGTGTGGTTGGTGGCGATAAACTATTGATCAATATTGATGTGCAGCCTCAAGCGCACGCGTTGCTCACAACACCTGGAGCCACTAAGTTTTACCGTAGTGCAGGCGGTGTTGCTCGGCAAGTTCAAACTTTAAAAGTGGCAGCTAATGGCTTTTTAGAGTGGTTACCTCAAGAAAATATCTTTTTTCCTGAAGCTCAAGTTTGCCTAGAAACGCATATTCATATTGCATCTACAGCTAGATTTATTGGCTGGGAAATCCAATGTTTTGGTCGCCCCGTTTTAAATGAATGGTTTGAAAATGGCAATGTAAAAGGGCGTTTAAATTTCTATATTGATGAAAAGTTGACATTAACTGAGTCGCTTTTTGTCGATGGTTTACAAAAAAGATCGGCTGCCATGCGTGAATTTCCGATGTTGGGGTCACTTTATATTTATCCCGCAACAGACGAATTAAAAAGCCTCATTCAACAGAGCGTTGAGATTTCCTCAGCCACTTACGATCCTGTTATCGAATATGGTTTAACGGATGTAGACGGTATTTTAGTTTTACGGTTATTAGGCTCGCAAACAGAGCCGATGATGGCGTGTTTTGCTCAAGTTTGGCAAACCGTCAGACAATACTGGTTAGGGTATTGCCCTGAGCCGCCTCGTATATGGGCGACATAATCGTTAATTTTAGGAGCAGAAATGGAATTAACACCAAGAGAAAAAGATAAATTACTGCTTTTTACAGCGGGTCTTGTTGCTGAAAGACGTTTAGCGAAAGGGCTCAAGCTTAATTATCCTGAAGCGGTTGCACTTATCAGTTGCGCCATTATGGAAGGCGCGCGCGAAGGTAAAACTGTTGCTCAATTGATGAGTGAAGGACGTACTGTTTTGACGGCAGAGCAAGTCATGGAAGGGGTGCCAGAAATGATCAAAGACATTCAAGTAGAATGCACATTCCCTGATGGCACAAAGCTTGTTTCTATTCACGATCCTATTGTGTAGGTAACAACATGATACCCGGTGAAATTAGAGTTAATCAGGCATTAGGGGATATCGAGCTTAATGCTGGTCGAGAGACAAAAACAATACAGGTTGCTAATCATGGTGATAGACCCGTGCAAGTCGGTTCTCATTATCATTTTTATGAAGTGAATGACGCACTGAAATTTGAACGAGAAGGCACTTTGGGTTTTCGTTTAAATATTCCAGCGGGCATGGCGGTTCGTTTTGAACCTGGTCAAAGCCGCACAGTCGAATTGGTGGCTTTTGCAGGAAAACGTGAAATTTACGGTTTTCATGGCAAAGTGATGGGTAAATTGGAGAGTGAGAAAAAATGAAAACTATCTCACGTCAAGCTTATGCAGATATGTTTGGCCCAACAACTGGCGACCGTCTGCGATTAGCCGATACTGAGCTTTTTCTTGAAATTGAAAAAGACTTCACCACTTATGGCGAAGAGGTCAAGTTTGGTGGTGGTAAAGTTATTCGTGATGGTATGGGGCAGAGCCAAGTCATCAATGCTGAATGTGTCGATGTACTTATTACAAACGCCATTATTTTAGATCATTGGGGTATCGTAAAAGCGGATATCGGTATTAAAGATGGTCGCATTGTGGGTATCGGTAAAGCTGGTAATCCAGATGTACAGCCTAATGTGGATATTGTTGTAGGGCCTGCCACTGAAGTGGTTGCTGGTGAAGGTAAAATTGTTACCGCGGGTGGCGTTGATACGCATATTCACTTTATCTGCCCTCAACAAGCACAAGAAGGTTTAGTGTCTGGTGTCACCACGTTTATTGGTGGTGGTACAGGACCAGTAGCTGGAACAAATGCAACCACAGTCACTCCGGGTATTTGGAACATGCACCGCATGTTAGAGGCTGTTGATGAACTCCCGATTAATGTTGGTTTATTTGGTAAAGGCTGTGTGAGTCAACCTGAAGCCGTTCGTGAGCAAATTGAAGCGGGTGCTATTGGTCTAAAAATTCATGAAGACTGGGGCGCAACACCAATGGCAATTCATAATTGCCTTAATGTTGCCGATGAAATGGATGTGCAAGTTGCTATTCACTCTGACACCTTAAATGAAGGCGGTTTCTATGAAGAAACTGTGAAAGCAATCGCTGGTCGTGTGATCCACGTTTTCCACACCGAAGGCGCGGGTGGTGGGCATGCACCCGATGTAATCAAATCAGTCGGAGAGCCAAATATTCTCCCTGCTTCAACCAATCCTACAATGCCTTATACCATTAACACGGTAGATGAGCATCTTGATATGTTGATGGTTTGCCATCACCTTGATCCTTCTATTCCTGAAGATGTGGCTTTTGCTGAATCTCGTATTCGCCGTGAAACCATTGCTGCGGAAGATATTTTGCATGATATGGGCGCTATTTCTGTTATGTCGTCGGACTCGCAGGCAATGGGGCGCGTAGGTGAAGTGATCCTTCGTACTTGGCAATGTGCACACAAAATGAAATTACAACGTGGCATATTAGAAGGTGACACTCCTGAAAGTGATAACCATCGTATTAAACGCTATGTGGCGAAATACACTATTAATCCTGCTTTAGCGCATGGTATTGCACATGAAGTTGGTTCTATTGAAAAAGGAAAATTGGCTGATCTGGTTTTATGGGAGCCGGCTTTCTTTGGTGTGAAACCCGCATTGATCATGAAAGGTGGCATGGTGGCTTATGCGCCAATGGGTGATATTAACGCAGCTATTCCAACGCCTCAGCCTGTGCATTATCGTCCAATGTATGCGTGTTTAGGTAAAGCAAAATATCAAACGTCGATGATCTTTATGTCGAAAGCGGGGATCGACGCAGGTGTACCTGAAAAGCTGGGCTTAAAGAGCTTAATTGGTCGTGTTAAAGGTTGTCGTAATGTGACTAAAGCGTCGATGATCCACAATAGTTATGTGCCTCATATCGAGCTTGATCCTCAAACTTATATTGTGAAAGCTGATGGTGTGCCATTAGTGTGCGAACCTGCAACGCAATTACCTATGGCACAACGCTATTTCCTCTTTTGATAAGCGTTTTACCGAGAATATAGAGAATGAAAAGATTTACTCAACTTATTGATAAACAAAAAGCGCTTGAAATAGCAACTTCAGAAAAACAGGCTCTTACTTTGTGCTTAACGATGGATGAAAGAACCAAAAGTCGTTTAAAAGTGACCTTAAGTGATGGGCAAGAAGCTGGGCTATTTTTGCCTCGTGGTACAGTGCTAAAAGAGGGCGATATCTTACTGTCAGAAGATAATACGCTGGTAACGATTGAAGCGGCTAAAGAGCAAGTTTCAACCGTGTATAGTGACGATCCGCTGTTATTGGCTCGTGTTTGTTACCACTTAGGTAATCGTCATGTTCCATTACAAATCGAAGCGGGTTGGTGTCGTTATTTTCATGATCATGTTTTAGATGATATGGCGAGAGGTTTAGGCGCCAATGTAGTGGTGGGTTTAGAGAAATACCAACCTGAGCCAGGCGCTTATGGTGGATCGTCAGGTGGTCATCATCACCACCATCACTCTCATGACGATCACCATCATCATCACTAATTATTTGAATAAGGGAGCCTATTGATGCTTGCAGATCTGCGCTTATATCAATTAGTCAGTCCTTCTTTACCTGTGGGATCGTTTACTTATTCCCAAGGGTTAGAGTGGGCGATTGAAAAGGGTTGGGTTTGTTGTCCTCAAACATTATCGGATTGGCTAAGTACCCAAATGACCAGCACGATAGCAACGTTAGAGCTCCCTATCTTACGGCGATTACAAGAAAACTTGGCACAAGCCAAAATGAGTGAAGTGAAATATTGGTGTGATTTTATTGTCGCAAGTCGTGAAACTAAAGAGTTAAGACAAGAAGAGCGCCAACGAGGTATCGCTTTTGCTCGTTTACTTCCTCAATTAGATATTGAGTTAGATGAAACTTTACAAGCATGTGTAAAACAGACACAACTCATGGCGTTTGCGTTAGCTGCTGTGAAATGGAATATCTCCTCTGAAAAGTTATGTTGTGCTTACGCTTGGGGTTGGCTTGAAAATACAGTGATGTCAGGCGTAAAACTGATCCCATTAGGGCAAAGTGCGGGGCAGAAAATATTGTTTACATTAGCAGAGCAGATCCCTGCAATTGTTGAGCAATCCGCACATTGGCCAACGGAAGATATTGGGAGTTTTACACCCGCACAAATTATTGCCAGTAGTCGCCATGAAACACAATACACTCGACTTTTTCGTTCATGAGAAATCTATATGCAAGAATATAATCAACCACTACGTATTGGTGTGGGTGGCCCTGTTGGATCAGGAAAAACCGCACTGTTAGAAGTTCTTTGTAAAGCAATGCGCGACACTTATGAAATCGCGGTTGTGACTAACGATATTTATACTCAAGAAGATGCCAAGATCTTAACACGTGCTGAAGCATTAGATGCGGATCGTATTATTGGTGTCGAAACGGGCGGTTGTCCTCATACGGCTATTCGTGAAGACGCATCAATGAACCTTGCGGCGGTTGAAGAATTAGCTATGCGCCACAAAAATCTTGATATCGTTTTTGTGGAAAGCGGTGGTGATAACTTAAGTGCGACATTTAGCCCTGAGCTTGCTGATTTAACTATTTACGTAATTGATGTTGCCGAAGGTGAAAAGATCCCTCGTAAAGGTGGCCCTGGTATTACTCATTCCGATCTACTCGTGATCAACAAGATCGATCTAGCACCTTATGTTGGAGCATCATTAGAAGTGATGGAAGCAGACACTGCAAGAATGCGTCCCGTGAAGCCTTATGTTTTCACAAATCTAAAAGAAAAAGTGGGCTTGGAAACGATTATCGATTTTATCATTGATAAAGGGATGTTAAGGCGCTAACTGCTTGCTGAGTAAAGGCGAGTTTTAGTCGAGAAAGAAACTGATAGTATCGGTCATTTTATTATAAAGACCGATACTATCAGGATAATCTAAAAACGATATTAGCAATGGGATCAGTTAAGGTAAGTAAATGCGGTAGTGACTTTTACTACCCCTTTGGTTTCACTGGCAATTTTTGCAACAGCAGCCCCTTCTTGGCGGGTTAAAATACCAAACAAGAACACTTCACCATTTTCAGTGATCACTTTTACAGAAGAGGATTTTACTGAATCACTGCCTAAAATTTGAGAGCGAACTTTGGTTGTTAACCATGTATCTGAAGATGCTGTGCCTAATGTCACAGGCTCACCTTGGCGCACTTCGTTGTAGACGTTATTCACCCCTTCAACCTGACTTGCGACTTGTTTTGCCGTATTCGCAACAGACATATCAGGGCTTTGACCTGTTAACAGAATATTGCCTTGATAAGCGGTAGCGACAATACGTGAATTGCTTTTCTTGATTTGTTCGTTTTTGTTTAGAGCACCAGAAACACGAGCTTCCAAGGTACCATCGTCAACTTGTTGCCCTAATGAGCGAGGATCGGTTGCAGTTTTACCCGCAACTGCGGCTGTGCCGACAACAGCTGCGCCGATACAACCTTGCAGTAAAAGTGCAGAACACAGCACTGCAGTGATAGGAAGCAATTTCATAGTAACTCCTTAGTCATCCTGATGTGGGAATAATGTATTATCAATCAAATCACAGAGACAATTGACTGTTAGCATCTGAACTTCCTGTATTCTGACGGTGCGTTGAGATGGAATACGAATTTCAACGTCTTGAGGGCCTAATAATCCAGCAAGCTCTCCACCGTCATAACCTGTTAATGCAACAATGGTCATATCTCGTGTAACAGCGGCTTCAACGGCTTTAATAATACTTCTGCTGTTACCGTGCGTTGAGATAGCAAGTAGCACATCTCCAGCTTGTCCTAATGCACGCACTTGTTTTGCATAGATTTCATCGTGCTGCTGATTCCCCATAATTGCAGTCATCACAACGCTATCTGTGTTTAACGATAATGCAGGCAAGCTTGGGCGCTCAGTTTCAAAACGATGGATCATGCTTGCGGCAAATCGCTGTGCTGTTGCTGCTGAGCTACCGTTTCCACAGCTTAATATTTTATGGCCGTTTAACAAAGATTGAACCATCATCATGGCGGCTCTGGAAATGGCATCTGGTAATGCTTCTGCTGCTGCAATTTGAGTTTGAATACTCTCTGTAAAGCAGACTTTGATTCTATCAAGCACGTTAAGACCTATATAATCTAATTTAACGAATAAATTCCGTATAATCGAGAATGTTTTTTAACCATATTAGCTGGCGTTGATTAAATGCACAAATGTCAAAGCGACAGTCTGATGTCTCGATACTTTCTTGGCGTTGTGCTAACCAACACTGTGCTGTACGCCACAAGCGACGTCGTTTTGAGGCAGTAATAGAGCTTATTGCATCACCAAATAAGATGTTACGTCTAAAACGAACCTCAACAAATACCCATGTCCTTTTTTCCTGCATAATAAGATCAATTTCTCCGCAGGGATATCGGACATTACGCTCAATCAATATTAATCCTTGTTGGCGTAAATATTTTAGCGCTTTTTGCTCATAATACCGCCCTAAAAAATAAGGGCTTTTAGAAAAAATCATCCATGATTTCCTTCTTTATCCCACTCATAAAATAAACCGCCTTTATGGCGGTTTATTTTAATGATAACTAAATATGTGTATTACTGTACCACAGGTTCAATTTTACCTTGTTTAAACTGCATCCAAGGAAGTTCTCTATAAACAGTACAGTTGTTTTCAACACGTAATGAACCTGAAATACCATTAAAACGTAATGTGCCTTTTGTCAGATCATTGTAATTGTTTGCTAATGACCATGCATCAATTCCCATGGCATAAAGACGCATTAATGAGTAATCGTTCGCAAATTTGCTGGATGCTTTTTGCATTAACGGCAAATTAGCGCCAGTCATCAATGGAATATCACTAAATTGAATACCATCCATCTCCATACGGAAATCAGGGCCTGTTCCACCTTGGTTACTCCGCGAACTAACATAAATTGGTGGGCGTTTTTGGGTGCTGATCGCCATATCAATCATTGGCTTAATTAAGGTTAATTCATCGCTAGTCGCAATGATGTAAACCGAATCAATGGCACCACCCGCAGATGGAATAGATTGTGTCTCTAATGGTAAAGGTGCATTAGCTGTTGGTAGAACAGGCGTACCTGTCATACGAATACCCACACCACGGTTAATAGAGGCTTTTAAGCTATCAACAGAACTAAAAGTTTGTTGTAAAACGGTGCCGCCACCTGTGCGTTGCCATTCATCAGCAAATGTTTGAGCCATTCTTTGGCCAAATTTATTATCAGGAACAATAATTAATGGGTTTGATTTTTGTTGCTGACGTAAATGTTGTGCCGCATTACGTGTTTCATCTTCTGGCGAAAGCGAGAAGAAGCAAACCGTGGTTGCAGAAGGCACATTATCTAACTCATTGAGTGCTAATACAGGTAAACCACTTTGAAGCTCTATCGTCTTCATGACTTCAGGTTTTAGCAGTGGGCCGACAATTAAGTTAGCGCCGTCTTGCTGCACTTTTTTCATTAAAACATCAATAGGCTGGCTATTGGTATCATAAACAATCACTTGGCGTGAGTTTTGTGCAACAGGATCTAAGCGTAATGTTGTATCACCAGAAAATGTTGAGCTCTCTTTTCCTTGATCTTGAGTCGCTTGTGTATTTTCGGTTGTTTCTTTTGCCGAATCTGTTGCTGGTGTCTCTGTATTATTGATGCCCAACTCTTCTAAAATTGATGCAAGGCTGTCATCTTTTTTCGGCTCTTGCGGTGCTGTTGGCATAGCTTGAGGTTGCGGTAAACCACTTTGTGCATCAAGGAAACCTTGGCGAATAGCTTCACCAAAGACTTTCGCTTGCCCTGTTAAAGGTAATAATAATGCGATTTGGCTACTCGTACTCACAGAGGGTTGTGAAAGACGTAATAATGATGCTGGAAGGGTTAATGCAGCTGGATTACGAGGATAGCGAGTCTGCCATTCTCTGACTGCTGCTGATAGCTTATCAGCATCATCTTTGTTGTATTCATAGGTATTCAGTAAATCTAACCAACCTTGCAGTGTATTTTCATCTGCTTTGATAACAACGCCACGGCGTTGTTCTGGTGTGAGTTTGGTTAGCGTGAGCCATGTATCATCAATATTTTTCTGATGCAGTTGAGGATCAGCAATTAATGTTTCTAACCCAATATAGGCTCTAATAACATCTAAAGATGCTAGCCCTTGAGCGTCATCAATCACTTTTTGAAATTGTTTCATCTCCATTTCTGCTTTTGCAGCTGGAGTGAGAGGTTGTTCTTGTTGCCCCGTCAGGGTACAACCTGACATAATCAACGCAGAGAGTATCGCAGTATAGGATAAACCTGTTTTAAAACGCACAAAAATTGAGGAAAGCATACTGTACCCAGTGATGTTTTATAATTATGCTCAATTTTAAATCGGTCATTCGGAATAAACAATGAATCAACCTAATCGAGCAGCGGTAACGACATCCACACTGTACATAGTACCCACACCTATTGGTAATCTGGGCGATATCACCCAGCGGGCACTTGATGTGCTGTCTCATGTCGATTTAATTGCTGCAGAAGATACCCGTCATACAGGGCTTCTATTACAGCACTTTGCCATTAACGCACGTTTGTATGCGTTACATGATCATAATGAACAGCAAAAAGCGGATCAATTAATTAGCAAATTACAACAGGGGCTAAGTATCGCATTAGTCTCTGATGCAGGTACACCATTAATTAACGATCCTGGCTATCATTTAGTCAATCAATGTCGTAAGAATGGCATCAATGTCGTGCCATTACCCGGCGCTTGTGCTGCTATTACGGCACTTTCTGCGGCAGGGCTTCCTTCTGATCGTTTTTGTTATGAAGGATTTTTGCCAGCAAAAACAAAAAGTCGTCAAGATTGTTTACGCGCATTATCAGAAGAGCCTCGTACATTGATTTTTTATGAATCAACACATCGGCTGTTAGATAGTTTAGCTGATATGGTGACAGTTTGGGGTGAAGATCGCTACGTAGTATTAGCGAGAGAGCTCACAAAAACGTGGGAAACTATTCAAGGCATGCCTGTTGGTGAATTACTTAAGTGGGTACTTGAAGATGAAAACCGTCGTAAAGGTGAAATGGTCTTAATTGTTGAAGGTTATGAAAAACCCGTTGATGACGATTTTTCCCCAGAAGTATTACGGACACTTGCGATTTTACAAAAAGAGTTACCACTGAAAAAAGCGGCAGCAGTCACTGCTGAGATTTATGGCGTGAAGAAAAATGCACTCTATAAACATGTCATTGAGCAAAATGGTGAAGCTCAAGACGAGTAAAGTGATTTTTTAGCTTCTTTTGCTATACATTTTCTACCAAAATCCCTATAATCCGCACCCTGAGTTGACTAGACAACCGCTGCTTTATCGTTGTCCCTTCGGGGGAGACGGATAGAGGGGAGGAAAGTCCGGGCTCCACAGGGCAGGGTGCCAGATAACGTCTGGGAGGCGCGAGCCTACGACAAGTGCAGCAGAGAGTAAACCGCCGATGGCCTGTTTACAGGATCAGGTAAGGGTGAAAGGGTGCGGTAAGAGCGCACCGCGCAACTGGTAACAGTTTGTGGCATGGTAAACTCCACCCGGAGCAAGACCAAATAGGGGTTCTTATGGTGCGGCCCGCATTGAACCCGGGTAGGTTGCTTGAGCCAGCGCGCAAGTTCTGGCCTAGATGAATGGTTGTCCACGACAGAACCCGGCTTAACGGTCAACTCACCTCATAAAAAACCCTCGATTCACATTGTGTTTCGAGGGTTTTCTGTTTTTAAGCCAATCTAAATCAACTATCACGAAATAATATCAATAAATAAGCCACGAAACTCAGCCGAGCTTTTTAATGTAATATTATGGCTGTCTTGAATAAACGCCCCATCACCACACTGAATTTGCCCATTTTCTTGTGTTGACGTTTGCAAATAAGTGCCGCCTTTTATGGATTGTAAAAAGCCTTTCTGTCCTTTTATTGGCAGCGTAATTTCATCGCCTGTTTGCAAATGAATATGATAAAGCCAAATTGTTTGCCTTAACATTAACGAGCCATCATCACCGGTAGGTGAAGCTAACAATTGATATTTTAAGTTTTCATCTAAAGCCAATTTTTGTGAAGCTAAACTTTCTTGTTGTGGGCACGCATTTAACCACAACTGAATACGGGTTAACGGTGTATCAGAACTGCTGTTTTTTTCTATATACGTATCAGTATTATGCGGTGAAATAAGTAAGCACTCATTTTCTTTTGCTGTCACTGTACGTCCCATATTATCAAGGTACGTCGCTTCCCCTTGAAGGATCAGATTAACCACATCAACATGAGGATAGGTCTTTGCTTTAAATTCAGAATTTGGGGCAAGCACTTCTTGGTTGAGAACTCTTAGTGTGCCATAGTCTAAAAAATGAGGATCAAAATAGTGGCCAAAGGAAAATGTGTAGCGAGCTTGTAGCCAGCCATAGTCCGCTTTGCCACACTGTTGTGCTGTTCTGTATTTTATCATAGCGGTATTTTTCGAGTAGATTATCAATATATTTATCATAGAGGTATGGACTGTCTATTGTTAGCAAGTTAATCTGGTGCCTATAATCAAATTATTTGATAGAGATAAGTATAATGAGTAAAGACAAAGCCATTACGTTGGAATCTTTACGAGTCATGGATGCCATTGATCGTAGAGGGAGTTTTGCAGCTGCAGCTGATGAACTAAATCGAGTTCCATCGGCACTCAGTTATACCATGCAAAAATTAGAAGAAGATTTAGATGTTGTCCTTTTTGACCGTTCTGGGCATAGAACTAAATTTACCAATGTCGGCAGAATGCTACTTGATAGAGGGCGCATATTACTTGAAGCAGCTGACAAATTAACGTCAGATGCAGAAGCCTTAGCTAGAGGTTGGGAGCCACATATCACCATTGTTTGTGAAGCACTGACTCCGGCATCTCGACTCTTTCCTTTAGTTGATAAACTGGCTGAAAAATCCAATACCCAACTCTCTTTAGTCACTGAAGTATTGGCGGGGGCTTGGGAAAGCTTAGAAAGCGGTAAATGTGATATTGTGATTTCACCCGATATGCATTTTCGCACTTCATCGGAAATCAACTTTCGCCCTTTATACAATACCACTAGCGTTTACGTTGCCAGCCCAGATCACCCCATCCATAACGAACCTGAGCCATTAGCCGAAGAAACTCGCTTAAAATATCGTGGTATTGCCATTGCAGATACAGCAAGAGAGCGCCCAGTTTTAACTGTACTGCTATTGGATAAACAGCGCCGTTTAACGGTCAGTTCTATTGAAGATAAACGCCGAGCGTTAATTGCAGGTTTAGGTGTAGCGACGATGCCAATTGATTTGATTGAAGATGATATCAAAGAAGGGCGTTTACGTGTTGTTGGCCCTGAATATCACCATGAAAATAATATTATTATGGCATGGCGAAGAGACAGCATGGGTGAAGCAAAATCGTGGTGTTTACGTGAAATACCTAAACTCTTTGCAAATGATAAAAAATAGTTTTTGTAGATAAATTTTTATGTTTTAGGCGGAAGGTTCCGCCTAATTAAAAATGAGTCACTCCACTGCCACTAATACACAGCCATTTAAACAACCGCATTGCACTTTATGTCCCTCTAACGCGACGGGGATATTGTTTATTTTCATCATCGCATCGCCTTCAATAATTTTTCCTTTTTGCTGACAAGCAGGGCAATAAACGTCGTCACCAAGAAAAACTATTTCATTATTTAATTTTATAACAAATCTTTATTCTCTAATGCAACGATAATGCGCTAATTATAATTTCCTTTAAATTTATAATTATTTTCAATAAAAAAACGTTCAATATGTTTAGTTAGATTAATTAAGTCATTATATGCGGAAGGACCGAATTGAGGCATAATTTTCGATATATATGAATCTATATTAACAGTTGTTTTATTTATTTTTTTCATATCTTGAACATATTTCGTTAAAATACAATGATTAATACCATTGCAATATTCTCTTTTTGTTGATATTAAAACCCATTCGACATCACCTTGATAACTATTTATTGCTT